>WNGF01010036.1_pt1 | contig 10778 bp, 10 predicted proteins | sample 5400641 | NCBI WGS metagenome assembly WNGF01 (sample SAMN13153371, study PRJNA577476) | soil metagenome | isolation source: 80 cm soil or saprolite under grassland replicate 2 | place: USA:California | collected 2016-06-15 | reverse complement strand
AGGAGGTCGGCCGGCTCGACGGGCCGGGCCGCCGCTTCGCGGAGGCATTCTCCCTGTTCGAGGAGGTCGCGCTCGACGACCGCTTCGTGGAGTTCCTGACCCTGCCCGGATACGACCGCCTGCCCTGAGCGACCGCACGCGGGGCGTCCTGCTCATCGCCGCGACGGCGGTCGCGGTCGGCAAGACCTACACGGATCAAGCCGCGCTCATTCCGCTGATGCGGGCGGACTTCACGATCAGCGACGTCCAGGCGGGGCTCCTGCCGACCGCGCTCTTCCTCACGTCGGTCGCCGCGATGTTCGTGACCGCCGGCCTGATCGACCGGGTGGGTGCGAAGCGCATGAGCGTCGCCGGCGTCGGCTTCTCGCTGGGCTCGAGCCTGCTGTTCGCCGCGGCACCGACGTACGAGGCACTGCTGTTCGCGAAGGCGGTCGGCGGGATCGGCAGCGGCATCGCCTTCGTCGCGGGCGTGCGCTACGTCGCCGGGCTGTACGCCGGCGAACGGTCGCACTTCGGGCAGGGCATCTACGGCGCGGGGTTCCCGCTCGGCAGCGCGATCGGCCTCCAGCTCATGCCGCCGCTCGCACTGGCGCTCGGCGGCTGGCGCGTCGCGTTCGCGGCATCGAGCCTGCTGATCCTCGCCGTCGCCGTCATCTTCGCGGCCCTCGCGCCGCCGGTGCCGCGCCTGGCGGCGCGCGGCGACATCCGGGACGCGCTCCGGTCCGGCAACGCCTGGTGGTGCTTCGTCCAGCACGCCGCCGGCTTCGGTCTCGCCCTCGCGACCGGCACGTGGGTGAGCGTCTACCTGCTGCGCGAGTTCGGCGCCTCGCTCGTGCTGGCGGGTGCGCTCGGCTCGCTGCTGCTCCTCGCCGGCCTGGTGATGCGACCGATCGGCGGCTACGTCGTCGCGCGCGAGCGGGCGCACTCGATCGCGGTGATGCGCGGCTCGCAGCTGACGAACCTCGCTGGGCTGGTCCTGCTCGCGCTGCCGGACCGTCCGCTCGTGATCGCCGTCGTCGGGGCGGTGCTCGTCGGTGCCGGCGCCGCGCTCCCCTACGCCGCGGTGTTCAACACCGCGGCGGCATCGCTGCCCGGCGCGCCGGCGGCAGCGCAGTCGCTCACCGCGGTCGGCGGCGTGGTCGGTGCGGTCCTCGGGGCGCCGCTCATGGGCGCGGCGGTCGAGCGGCTCGGGTTCACCGCCGCCTGGGCGGTCGTCGGGGTCATCCCGGCCGCGGCGCTCGCCGGGACGTTCCTGATGCGCGGCGAGGAGAGCTACCGCGCCGCGCCCGCATCCGCGCGGCGTGGTCTGCCTGCAGGCTGAGACCGGCGCGGCGGACGCGCGCGCTACGGCCGGAGGAGCGCCACCAGCGCCCGCGGATCGTCCGCGCTGATCGAGTCGATCCCGAGCCTCACCATCGCTCGGACGATCGCCGGATCGACCGGCTCGCCGAGTCCCCACGCGTGGACGTAGAAGCCCGCGGCGTGCGCCGCCTCGCAGAGCCCCGCCGAGATCCACGTCCACGGGAGATGGATGCCGGCGAGACCGGGCAGCGCCCGGGCCCGCGGGAGCGGATCCGCGACGGACCGGCCGCCGAAGAGGAGCCCGGTCCGGGCGGCGGGCTCGAGCGCCAGCACGGCCGCCAGCGACGGATCGTCGAACGAATGGAACACCGTCCGCTCCAAGAGGCCGTGGGCACGCACGACGTCGAGCGCCGAGCGCGCGAGGCCCTCGTCCCGCTCGCCCGTGCTGCCGGGGTAGGGCTGCTTGAGCTCGAGCGCGAGGCCGACTGAGCGGCTGGCCGCCCAGCTGCACAGCGCATCGAGGGACGGCACGCGCTCGCCGGCGAACGCCGCATCGCGCCAGCGGCCCGCGTCGAGCGTCCGGATCGCGGCCCACTCGGTCGCGGCCACCGCGCCGGTGCCGTTCGTCGTCCGCTCGAGCGTCTCGTCGTGGATGACGATCGGCACGCGGTCGCGGGTGCGCTGGACGTCGAACTCGATGTCGTCGACGCCGGCACGCTCGGCCGCCTCGAACGCGGCGAAGGTGTTCTCGGGCGCGAGCGCCGCGGCCCCGCGGTGGCCGACGATCCGGATCGGGATCAGCGCATCCGCTCGACCAGGATCCGGTTCACGATCGCCGGATTCGCCTTGCCGCCCATCCGCTTCATGACCGGGCCGACGAGGGCGCCGATCGCGCGCGCGTTCCCAGCTCGGTAGGACGCGATGGCCTTCTCGTTCTCCGCGAGGACCGCGTCGACCGCGGCCGCGATCGCGGTCTCGTCCGAGACCTGGGCGAGGCCCAGCTCGTCGACGATGGCCATCGGGTCGGCGCCCGTCTCGAGCATCCTGGCGAAGACGTCCTTCGCCGCGGTCGTGCTGAGCGTTCCCGCGGCGACGAGCGACACGAGCGCGCCGAGCTGCGGCGGGGTGAGCTTCAGATCGGCGAGGGTCAGTGCCCGCGCGCGCAGATGACCGAGCAGCTCCACGGTCACCCAGTTCGCGACGCGCTTCGGCTCGGCGGGCGCGGCCGCGACGGCGGCCTCGAAGAAGTCGGCGAGCGCGCGGTCGGCGACGAGGATCCGCGCGTCGTAGTCGGAGAGCCCGTACCGAGCGGTGAACCGCGCACGGCGATCGTCCGGCATCTCCGGAAGCATCGACCGGATCCGCTCGACCATCCGGCGGTCCGGGACGAGGGATACGAGGTCGGGCTCCGGGAAGTAGCGGTAATCGTCGACCTCCTCCTTCGTCCGCTGGAGGTAGGTCCGCCGCTGCTCCGCGCTCCAGCCGACCGTGATCTTCCCGGTGCGGGTCCGCAGCTCGCCGCCGTCGCGCCACTCGTCCCACAGCCGCTCGCTCTCGTACGCGACGCTGTCGGCGAGGGCGCGGAAGCTGTTCAGGTTCTTGATCTCGCTCTGCGGCGGCCAGTGCGTCTCACCGTCCTCAGTGATGCGGATCGAGACGTTGACGTCGAACCGTGCGCCGCCCTCCTCGAGCTTGAAGCCCGCGACGCCCGCGTAGAGGAGTCGCTCGCGGAGCAGTTCGAGGTACGCGAGCGATTCGGGGATCGAGCGAAGGTCCGGCTCGCTCACGATCTCCAGCAGCGGCACGCCCGACCGGTTGAAATCGACGAGCGTGGCGCCGGCGCTGTGCAGCAGGCTGCCGGTGTCCTCCTCGAGATGCGCGCGCCGGATGCCCACCCGCTTCGTGGCGCCACCGTCCGCCGGGACGTCCAGCCAGCCGTTCACCGAGAGCGGGAGGTCGAACTGCGAGATCTGGTACCCCTTCGGCAGATCGGGGTACAGGTAGTTCTTGCGGTCGAACTTCGTGTGCTCCGGCGTCTCGCAGTGCAGCGCGATGCCGGCCGCGATGGCGAGCTCGATCGCGCGGCGATTCGGCACCGGCAGCGCGCCGGGCAGGCCGAGGCAGACCGGGCAGGTGATCGTGTTCGGCGGCGCGCCGAACCACTTGGCCGAGCAGCCGCAGAACATCTTCGAGGCCGTCGCGAGCTCGACGTGGCACTCGATCCCGATGATCGTCTCGTACGGCGACGCCACGACGCTCATCGGAACGTCGGATCGGTCGGCGCGGGCACCTTCTCCGTGCCGCTGATGACGCGGCTGATGTTCACGACGACCTTCGCTCCTTCGATCGAGACAAGATACCGGTCGTACCTGGCCGGTGCGCCCGAGGCGTCGTCGACCGCGACGACCGGCCGCGCGTCATCCGTGATCTGCGCGGCCCGGATCGCGACGATCGTCCCCTGCCGCGGCTGGACGAGGAAGAACGCATGCTCGCGATCGACGAGCGGCGGGCCGAAACGTCGTCCGGGCGCCCCCACCGCCGGCACGTCGCCGGCCGCGAGCACGACCCGACCGCCCAGGACCACCGCCGGTGGCGTCGCGAGCTCGACGGCGAGCGCACCGTAGGCGACGACCACGACGAGGACGAGCGCGACCACCAGGAACAGGGCCACGAGGAGGTACTGCTTCCACACCGGGGTCGGATCGAGCGACTCGGGACCGGCCCAGTGCTCGGGCGGCTGGTCCTCGTACCGGGTCCCCATCTACCGACCGGGCATCGCGAGCGCCGCCATCGCCCGCCGCGGGCGGATCAGCGCCGGAGCCGGCCGACGAAGCGCTCGATCCGATCGCAGGCTTCGTCGATGCGGTCCATCGACGCCGCGTAGCACGCGCGCACGTGACCCGCGCCGCGCTCGCCGAAGGCGCTCCCCGGCACCACCACGACCTTCTCCTCCGCGAGGAGCCGGGCGCAGAACTCGTCGTCGCCGAGCCCGGTGCTCGCGACGTTCGGGAAGCAGTAGAAGGCGCCGCGCGGCTCGAAGCAGTGAAGGCCGAGCGCGTTGAAGCGCGCGTGCATCCGCCGGCGGCGGCGGTCGTACTCGCCGACCATCCGCCCCACCTCGTCCTCGCCGTGACGCATCGCCTCGATCGCGGCGTACTGCGCCGCGGTGGGCACGCACATCACGGTGTACTGATGGATCTTCATCATCTGCTCGATGATCTCTGCCGGCGCGCAGGCGTAGCCGACCCGCCAGCCGGTCATCGCGTACGCCTTCGAGAAGCCCGCGAGGTAGATCGTCCGCTCCTTCATGTCGGCCTCGCCGAGGACCGATCGGTGGGCGGTCCCGTAGACGAGTCGGTCGTAGATCTCGTCGGAGTACACGAGCAGGTCGTGCTCGCGCGCCAGAGCCGCGATCCCCGCGATGTCCTCATCGAGCAGCACCGCACCGGTCGGGTTGCTCGGGAAGCCGAGGAGGATCGCGCGGGTGCGCGGCGTGATCGCACGGCGCACGTCCTCCGGCCGGAGGCGGAAGTCGTGCGCCTCGTCCGTTGGGACCGGCACCGGCACCCCGCCGGCCAGCACGATGGCCGGGACGTACGCGACGTACGAGGGGTCGGCGACGATCACCTCGTCGCCGTCGTTGAGCGTCGCACGCAGCGCGAGATCGACGGCCTCGGACACGCCCACGGTCACGAGGATCTCGCTTCGCGGGTCGTACGAGACGCCCCGGCGCTCGAAGGTGTGCTCGCCGATCGCCTCGCGGAGCGCGAGGAGGCCGTAGTTCGAGGTGTACTGCGTCTTCCCCTCGCGGACCGAGCGTATCGCGGCCTCCCGGAAGCGCTCGGGCGTCACGAAGTCCGGCTCGCCCACGCCGAGCGAGATGACGCCCTCGACGCCGCTCACGAGATCGAAGAACCGCCGGATGCCGCTCGCGGGAAGGCGCGCGACCTTGTCGTTCGTGAGCGAGCGCTTCGCGAGCGTCATGCCGCCACCGGGACCGGCGCGCCGTGGCGGGTCGCCCGCTCGAAGGCGGCCGCGACGCGGAACAGCGTGCGCTCCTCGAAGGAGCCGGCGATGATCTGCAGGCCGATGGGCAGGCCGTCGCTCCAGCCGCACGGCAGCGAGATCCCGGGCAGCCCGGCGATGTTCACCGGCAGGGTGAACACGTCGTTCAGGTACATCGACAGCGGGTCGTTCGTCTTCGCGCCGAGCGGGAACGCCACGGTCGGCGAGGTCGGCGTCACGAGCGCGTCGACCCGCTCGAAGACGGCGTCGAACTCGCGCTTGATGATCGTGCGGACCTTCTGGGCCTTCACGTAGTACGCGTCGTAGTAGCCGGCCGACAGCGCGTAGGTCCCGAGGATCATCCGCCGCTTCACCTCCGGCCCGAAGCCCGCGCCGCGCGTCAGGCGGTACGTCTCGACGAGGTCACGGCCCTGGACGCGGAGCCCGTACCGCACACCGTCGTACCGGGCGAGGTTCGCCGAGGCCTCCGACGGCTGCACGATGTAGTAGGTGGCAAGACCCTTGTCGGTGTTCGGCAGCGACACGTCGACGAGCTCGGCGCCCTGCCGCTCGTACTCGCGGAGCGCGTCGCGCACCGCACGCTCGACCGCGCCGTCCATGCCCTCGATGAAGAACTCGCGCGGGACGCCGAGCCGCATGCCGCGCACCCCCGCGTCGAGCTCACGGCGGAGGTCTTCGACCGGTCGCGGCATCGTCGTCGCGTCGCTCGGATCGGCGCCGAAGAGGGCCTCGCAGACGATCGCCGCGTCCTCGACGCTGTTCGTGAGCGGGCCGACCTGGTCGAGCGACGAGGCGAACGCGACCACGCCGTACCGCGAGACGCGCCCGTACGTCGGCTTCATGCCGACCACGCCGCAGAGGGCTGCCGGCTGGCGGATCGAGCCGCCGGTGTCGGTGCCGAGCGCGAAGACCGCCTGGCCGCTCGCGACCGCGGCCGCGGAGCCGCCCGACGAGCCACCCGGCACACGAGAGGGGTCCCACGGATTGCGGACCGGGCCGAACGCCGAGTTCTCGTTGGAGCTCCCCATCGCGAACTCGTCGAGGTTGGTCTTGCCGAGCATCACGGCGCCCGGGCCGTCGAGCCGCTCGACGACGGTGGCGGAGTACGCGGGGACGTAGCCCTCGAGGATCCGCGACGCCGCCGTCGTCTCGACCCCCGCCGTGCCGATGATGTCCTTGCACGCCCACGGCACGCCGCACAGGAGCGGCGCGTCGCCGGCGCGGAGTCGCGCGTCGGCCGCGCGGGCCTGTGCGCGGGCGCGCTCGGGGACCAGGCGGAGCCAGGCGTTGAGCCGATCCGCGCTCGCCGCCTCGAGGTACGCCTCGGTGAGTTCGACGGACGAGAGCTCGCGCCGCCGCAGCGCCCCAGCCGCCCCGGTGATCGTCCGCGGCAGGTCAGGCATCGGGACGCGCCCCCAGGCTGGCCTGCACGCGGAAGTGATCGCCCTCGCGGTCCGGCGCGTCGGCGAAGACGGCGTCGAGCCCGAGGCTCGGCCTGACGACGTCGTCGCGCATCACGTTCTCGAGCGGCAGCACCGACGCGGTCGGTGCCACCTCGGACGTGTCGACGTCACGGAGCGCGGCGATCGCGTCGAGGACCACCTGCAGCTGGCTCGTGAAGCGGTCCAGCTCCTCGTCGGTGAGCGCGATGCGCGCGAGTCCCGCGACGTGCTCGACGCGGCCGCGATCGATGGCCGGCATATCGTCAGTCTATGGCGCGCGATCCCGACGACACGCGCGATCTCCTGCCCGCGCACTCGGTCGCCCGGCGTGTCGACCGCGAGCTCTTCGTGCTGCTGGGCGGCACCGCGGCGCTGCTGATGCAGATCGCACATCCGCTCGTTGCGGCAGGGGTCGCTGAGCATTCGGACTTCACGCGCGACCCGATCGGCCGGCTTCGCCGCACGCTAGACACGACGCTCGCGGTGGTGTTCGCGACACCGGCGCGTCAGCGCGCGGCCCTCGCGCGCATCGACCGCCGGCACGCCTCGGTCCACGGCATCTCGGCCGGCGGCCGGCCGTACCGGGCCGACGACCCCGAGCTGCTCCTCTGGGTGCAGACAACGCTCGTCCTCACTTCACTGCGGCTGTACGAGCGCGTCCTCGGCCCCCTCGCGCCACGCGACCGGGAGGCGTACTGGCAGGAGACGAAGCCGATCGTGGCCCGGCTCGGCATCCCCGAGCTTCGGCTGCCCCCGACGCTCGCCGATCTCGAGCGCTACGAGCGCGCCGCACTCGCATCGGAGGTGCGGCCGGACAGCGTGAGCGTCACCGTCGGGCGGCGGGTGCTGCGACCGTTCGGCTGGCTCCCGGAGATCGCGTACTGGCCGAACGACGCGATCACATCAGCGCTGCTCCCGGCGCGGCTCCGCGCGCCGTTCGGATTGCGCTATCGGATGCGCGAGCGCGCGCTCTTCGCGCTGGCGATCGCGACCATCCGCGTCATGCGTGTGGCCCTGCCGGAGGCCGTGACGATCGTCCCGCAGGCACGCCGCTTCGAGGCACGGACCGGCCGACCCGCCGTAGGACCGTCACCGCGCGCCGCGGCGCGCGCGAAGCCTACCCTCTGACCTCATGCCGCAGCCCACGCGCGATCGACCGTGGCTCCCGAAGGGGTACATCTCACGCGCGCCGAGGGGCATGCTCGCCTGGGAGGACGCTGAGCGGATCCTCCGGCTCGGCCGCTACTTCTGGATCGCGACGACCGACGCCGACAGCGCGCCGCACCTCGTGCAGCAGTGGGCCGCGTGGGTCGACGGGGCGTTGTACTTCGAGGGCAGCGAGCGCACCCGCTGGGCGCGCAACCTCGCGCGCGACCCGCGCGTCGGCTTCGGGACGCAGACCGGTACCCGCGCCGTGATGGCGGAGGGCATCGTGGATCTCGTTCGCGGCGTCGACGCCGCGCTCGCCGGGCGGATCGCGGCGCGCTACGCGGCGAAGTACGGACCGACGTTCGGCTACCGTCCTCGGGCCGAGTCGTACGTGAGGGGCCACGCCTTCCGAGCGCGGGCAACGAAGCTCATCGCGTTCGACGTGAAGCGCTTCAACACTTCGGCGACGCGCTTCACGTTCTCGCTCTGACGGGGCTGGTGCCGGGTCTACGCCTCGAGCGGTGAGCCGCCCGGGTCGAGCGACACGAAGTACGAGTCGCACGCCATGTCGATGAGCTCGGTCGTGAGCTGCGCCGGGCGGCCGAGGAACCGCGCGGTGTCGGTGAGCTGCTCGAGGATGTCGCGCGGATGGCACGACCGGAGGCCGAGGTTCTTGCGCCGGTAGTGCGCGAGGATCTGCGACATCGCCTCGGCCCGGTACTCGATGTTCTTGTGGACGCACATCCGGCGGAAGATCTCCTCGTACTGGGCGACCGTGGGCGCCTCGATGCCGATCTTGTACCGGATGCGCCGCAGGAACGCCTCGTCGACGAGGTCGGCGGGGTCCAGGTTCGTCGAGAACACGATGAGCATGTCGAACGGGATCTCGATCTTCTTCCCGGTGTGCAGGGTGAGGTAGTCCACGCGCTTCTCGAGCGGCACGATCCACCGGTTCAGCAGGTCCTTCGGCGATACGCGCTGGCGGCCGAAGTCGTCGACCATGAAGATGCCGCCGTTGGCCTTCATCTGGAACGGGGCCTCGTAGAACTTCGACGTCTCGTCGTAGATGAGGTCCAGCGTCTCGAGCGTGAGCTCGCCGCCGGTCATCACGATCGGACGCTTGCTCACGACCCAGCGATGGTCGAAGCGCAGCCGGTCGGCCACGGTCGGATCGAGCGCGACGCGGTGGTAGACCTGGTCGAAGACCTTGATGACCTGCTGGTCGATCTCGACCGCGTACGGCAGGACGACCTCGCCGCGGAGCAGCGAGACGAGGACCTCGGCGATCGTCGTCTTCCCGTTGCCGGGCGGGCCGAACAGGAAGATCGACTTGCCCGAGTTGATGGCCGGCCCGAGCTGGCCGAGCGTCTCGCGAGGGATGACCATGTGCGAGAACGCGCGCGCGAGCTCGTCCTGGGTGACCGAGATGTTCGTGATGGTCTGCCGCTGGACCGCTTGCACGTAGGTGTTGAGCGGCACCGGCGCCTTGCCGACGTACTGGCTGCGCGCGAGCGCCTCCTGGGCCTTCTCGGAGCCGCGGTCGACGATCACGAACTGGTAGCTCGCCGAAGAGAGCCCTGAGCCGCCGCGGATCTCGACCAGCCGCTCGTTCTTGAGGAAGTCCATGATCCGGTCGGTCACGTTCGTGATCGGCAGCCCGAGCGCCGATGCGATCTCGGCCATCGTCATCTGGCCGCGCAGGTACAGCGTCTTCAGGGCGAGGTCGCCGAGGAAGCCGATCGTGAGCCCGGTCTGCTCGAGCGACTGGGGCTCGGGCGGGAGCGGGACCTCCGGGACGGACAGGGCGGCGCCGTTGCCGCTTGGCTGCGGCATCGCGACGCCCGGCCGGGTCGCCGGCTGGTACATGGCTAGCGCTTCCCCATCCCGCCCGACTAACGGGCTGAGTCGGCGACCAGCGCTTCGAAGCCGGCTTCGTCCACCACTTTGACACCGAGTTGCTTCGCCCGATCGAGCTTGGAGCCGGCCCCGGGGCCCGCAACGAGGAGATCGGTCTTCGCGCTGACGGCCGAGCCGGCCTTCGCGCCGAGCGAGCGGACGAGCGCTTCGGCGTCTTCCCGGCTGCGGCGCTCGAGGGTTCCGGTGAAGACGATCGTCTTTCCGGCGAACGGTCCCGCCGCCGCGACCTCGAGCGGCGGGGGCAGGATGGGCCGGACGCCCGCTTTCACCAGCTTGTCGAGGAGCGCCTGCTCCGCCGGGTCGGCGAAGTGCTCGCGGATGCCCTCGGCGACCTTCGCGCCCACGCCGTCGATCGCCTCGAGATCCTCCGGCGTCGCCGCCCGCAGGAGCGAGAAGACGTCGGCGAGGCTCGCGTCGCCCGCGAGCTTCCCGGCCGCCCAGCGCGCGAGGTCGTCGGCCGTGCTCTCGCCGACCTGGCGGATGCCGAGGGCGTTGAGGATCCGGCCGAGCGGGCGCTCCTTCGCGTTCTGGATCCGCTCGTGGATGTTCGTGGCGCTCTTCTCGGCGAAGCGGTCGAGGGTCAGGAGGTCCTCCTTCTTCAGGAAGAAGAGGTCGGGCGGATCGTTCACGAGGCCGCGCGCGCGGAGCTGCTCGATGAGCGCGCCGCCCACACCTTCGATGTCGAAGCCGCCGCGTGATACGAAGTGGCCGATCCGCTGGCCCGATTTCGCCGGGCAGACCGGATTCGCGCACCGGTACGCCACCTCGCCCTCGCGGTGCTCGATCGGCTGATCGCAGACCGGGCAGCGCTCGGGCATCTCGAACTCCGCGTACCCGTCGTCCTTCTCGCGCGCTTCCGTCTCGACGCGGACGACCTCGGGGATGACATCGCCGGCGCGCTGGATCACGACCCGGTCGCCGACCCGCACGTCGAGCCGGTGG
>WNGF01010034.1_pt1 | contig 10778 bp, 8 predicted proteins | sample 5400641 | NCBI WGS metagenome assembly WNGF01 (sample SAMN13153371, study PRJNA577476) | soil metagenome | isolation source: 80 cm soil or saprolite under grassland replicate 2 | place: USA:California | collected 2016-06-15 | reverse complement strand
TGCGCTCCCCGCGCATCGCCTACGTCGGAACGCTCGGCAAAGCGGCGGGCGTGGCGGGCGCATTCGTCGCGGGCGCCGCGGAGGTGGTGGAAACCGTGCTGCAGCGGGCGCGCACCTATATCTACAACACGGCAAGTCCCGCGCTCCTCGCCGCCGCGGTCGAAGAGAGCCTGCAGCTTATCCGGGAAGAGGAATGGCGCCGCGAACGCTTGTATCGGTGGATAGGAGCGCTCAAGCAGGCATTGCACGGGACTGACGTCGTGCTCGCGCCCTCCAATACACCGATTCAACCCCTCCTCATCGGCGGAAACGCGGAAGCGGTGAACGCAAGCGCCGCGCTGCGCGAGCGCGCAATCCTGGTGCCCGCGATCCGCCCGCCGACCGTGCCTGAAGGCACCGCGCGGCTGCGCATCTCGCTTTCGGCGGCTCATGGCGAGGATGACGTAGCGCGCCTCGCCGCGGCGTTGCGCGAGGTGTGTCCGAGCCGCACGGCGGTGCACGCCTGAGCGCCAGGGCCTGGGCGTAAAACGTGGGTCAGGGCTTTTTCGTTACCGGTACCGACACCGGGGTCGGCAAGACCCTGCTCGCCTGCGCGCTGCTGAGGGCCTTTGCGCGGATGGGGAAGTCTGTGACGGGAATGAAGCCGGTCGCGGCGGGATGCGAGGGGGGCCGCTGGGCGGACGTGGATGCGCTCGCGCGCTCGAGCACGGCGAGCGCGCGGCCGCGGATTGCCAATCCTTACGCGTTTGAGCCGGCGATCGCCCCGCACATCGCGGCGCAGCTCGCCGGCATAGAGATCGACATTGAAACAATCGCGCGCGCTTACGAGGAGCTGTCGCAGGTCGCGGACGTCGTCGTGGTGGAAGGCGCAGGAGGGTTCCTCGTCCCGTTGAACGCGCGCCAAACCGGGGCAGACCTCGCGATGCGGCTCGGCCTGCCCGTGGTGCTCGTGGTCGGCATGCGACTCGGCTGCCTGAACCACGCGCTCCTCACGCGGCGGCAGATCGAAGCCTGCGGCTTGCGCTGCGCGGGCTGGGTGGCGAATTGCATCCTCCCCGGCATGCCTCACTTGGACGGCAACGTTCGCGCGCTCGAGCAGCGCCTCGGCTGCCCGTTGCTCGGCGTCGTGCCGTTTCAGCGCGAGCCGGTCGCGGCGGACGTCGCCCCGCTTCTGTCGCCCGAGCTCCTGATGGAGGCGGCGGTATGAGCGCAAATGCCAAGATGATCGAGCGAAGCCTGCGGGCAGTCTGGCATCCCTGTACGCAGATGAAGCATCACGAGACGCTGCCGCTCGTCCCGGTGAGCCGCGCCGACGGGGTCTGGCTCTACGATTTCGAAGGCCGCCGCATCCTCGATGCGATCAGCTCCTGGTGGGTGAATCTGCTCGGACACGGCAATCCGCGCATCAGTGCCGCGCTGCGGAACCAGCTCGACTCGCTGGACCACGCGATGCTGGCCGGGTTCACGCACGCGCCGGCGGTCGAGCTCTCGGAACGCCTTGCCCGGCTCGCTCCCGAGGGGCTCGGGCACTGCTTCTTCGGATCCGACGGAGCTTCCGCCGTCGAGATCGCGCTGAAGATGAGCTATCACTATTGGAGGAACGCCGGCCGGCCCGCGAAGAGCGGATTCGTGGCGCTCGCCAACGGCTATCACGGCGAGACGCTCGGTGCGCTGTCGGTCACGGATATTCCGCTCTACCGAGATACCTACGCGCCGCTCCTGCGCAAGAGCGTGCGCGTGCCTTCGCCGGATTGGCGTCTGGCCGGGCCGGGCGAGACGCCGCGGGAGTATGCGGGGCGTTGCGCACGGGCGCTCGAAGCGCACTTCGAGCGGCACGCGGCCGAGACCGCGGCGCTGATCGTCGAGCCCCTGGTGCAGTGCGCGGGCGGCATGGCGATGCACGACGCGCAGTACCTGCACCTCGCCCGCGGGCTCTGCGACCGCTTCGAGGTGCACCTCATCGCCGACGAGATCGCCGTCGGGTTCGGCCGCACAGGGACGCTGTTCGCCTGCGAGCAGGCGCAGATTTCGCCGGACTTCCTGTGCCTCTCAAAGGGCCTCACCGGAGGCTATCTGCCGCTCTCGGTGGTGATGACGACCGACCGCGTCTATCAGGCCTTCTACGACGACAGGCTCGAGCGGGGTTTCCTGCACTCCCACTCCTACAGCGGCAACCCGCTTGCCTGCCGCGCCGCCCTCGCCGTGCTGGACATCCTGGAGGAAGACAAGGTGCTGGAGCGCAATCTCCGCATCGCCGCGCACCTCAACCGGCGCGCCGAAAAGCTGCGCTCGCATCGCCGCGTCGCGCATTTCCGCAACACCGGAATGATCTGGGCTTTCGATGTGCGCGACGCGGAACCCGGCTTCGGCCGGGACTTTTACCGGCGCGCGCTCGGGGCGGGCGTGCTGCTGCGTCCTCTCGGGGACACCGTCTACTGGATGCCGCCCTACGTGATCGGTGAAGCCGAGATCGATTTTCTGATGGACGCGCTGGAGAAACTTCTGGAAGCCGACTAGGGCGAGCGGCTCCCGCTCAAATCACCCGCGCGATGCAGTCGGCGGCGTAATCAATGTTCTTCGTGTTGAGCGCGGCGACGCAGATGCGGCCGCTCTCGATCGCGTAGACCGCGAACTCCTCGCGCAAGCGCACGACCTGCTCGCGCGACAGGCCCGAGTAGGAGAACATCCCCCGCTGGCGCTCGACGAACGAGAAGTCGGCCTTGGGCGCGCGCTCGCGCAATTTCTCGACGAACCGGCGGCGCATCTCCTTGATGCGCTCGCGCATCCGCCCGAGCTCCTGTTCCCACAAGCTGCGCAGCTCGGGCGCGGCCAGAACCGTCGCGGCGATTTGGCCGCCATGCGTGGGCGGATTGGAGTAGTTCGTGCGCACCAGGCGCTTCAGCTGGGACAGCACCCGTTCGGCCTCGTCGCTCGTTTCGGCGACCACTGACACCGAGCCCACCCGCTCGCCGTACAGCGAAAGCGACTTGGAGAACGAGCTCGACACGAATAACGGCATCCCGGCCCGGACGAACTGCCGGACCGCGGCGGCGTCGGCCTCCAGCCCGTCGCCGAATCCCTGGTAGGCGATGTCGAGGAACGGGACGAGGCCGCGGGAAATAACCGCGTCGATCACCGCCGTCCATTGCCCGGGAGAAAGATCAACGCCGGTGGGATTGTGGCAGCAGGCGTGGAGCACGACGATCGAGCCCGCGGGCATCGCGCGAAGGGCGGCGACCATGGCTTCGAAGTCGAGCCCGTGGGTTCTCGCGTCGTAGTACGGGTAGGCGTGGACCGTGAAACCGGCGTTCTCGAAGAGGCCGCGGTGGTTCTCCCAGCTCGGGTCGCTGATCCACGCCTGGGCTTCGGGCGCGATGCGCCGGAGAAAATCCGCGCCGATCTTCAAGCCCCCGGTTCCGCCGAGCGCCTGCACCGTGATGATGCGGCCCTCCTTGAGGGCGGAGGAGTCCGCGCCGAATACCAGTTCGCGGACGGCGCGGTCATAGGCGGGCAGGCCGTCGATCGGCAGGTAGTTTCGCGGGGCCGCCTGCCCGACGAGCTGACGCTCGGCGCGGCGCACGCACTCAAGGAGCGGCACCTCGCCTTCGTCGTCATAGTAGACGCCGACCCCGAGATTCACCTTCTTCGGATTCCGGTCGGCGTTGAACGCCTCGGTGAGCCCGAGGATGGGGTCGCGGGGAGCCATCTGTATTCCGGAGAGCAACGAGGGTGAGTGCGGGGCGTTCATCGTGCTAGACTAAAAAATTTCACGTTCCCCGATTGTACCTGTGATCGTTGCGTTTCCCAACAGTCCTTTCCGGCTCGCCCAGGCGTTTCCTCCCGCCGGCGACCAGCCCGAGGCGATCGAGAAGCTCGTCGAAGGCGTCCGGGACGGGCTTTCGTACCAGACGCTGCTCGGCGTCACCGGCTCGGGGAAGACCTTCACCATGGCGAACGTGATCGCGCGCCTCGGGCGGCCGGCGCTCGTCCTTGCGCCCAACAAGACGCTCGCCGCCCAGCTCTACGCCGAGATGCGCGAGTCCTTTCCCGAGAACGCCGTCGAGTATTTTGTCTCCTACTACGACTACTACCAGCCCGAGGCCTACGTTCCGTCGCGCGACCTCTACATCGAGAAGGACTCGAGCATCAACGAGCACATCGAGCAGATGCGCCTGTCGGCGACGAAGTCGCTGCTCGAGCGCAAGGATGCGGTGATCGTCGCGACGGTGTCCTGCATCTACGGCATCGGCGACCCGGTCGACTACCACGGCATGATCCTGCATGTGCGCGAAAAGGAGCGGATGTCCCAGCGCGACGTGATCGCGCGCCTCGCGGCGATGCAGTACGAAAGAAACGAGCTCGAGTTCAAGCGCGGCACCTTCCGCGTGCGCGGCGACGTGCTCGACGTGTTCCCCGCCGAAAATTCGGAGACGGCGCTGCGCATCGCGCTCCTCGACGACGAGATCGAAACCCTCACCCTGTTCGATCCGCTCACCGGGCGCGCGAGCCAGCGCGTGCCGCGTTTCACGGTCTATCCATCGAGCCATTACGTGACGCCGCGCTCGACCACGCTGCGCGCGATCGAGGCGATCAAGATCGAGCTTGCCGATCGGATCGGATACTTCCAGAAGGCGGGCAAGCTGCTCGAAGCCCAGCGCATCGAGCAGCGCACGCGCTTCGACCTGGAGATGCTGAACGAGCTGGGCTTCTGCAAGGGTATCGAGAACTATTCGCGGCACCTGTCCGGCAGGAAGGAGGGCGAGCCCCCGCCGACGCTGATCGACTATCTGCCCTCTAACGCGCTCATGTTCATCGACGAGTCGCACGTGACCATCGGACAGCTGGGCGGCATGTACCGCGGCGACCGCTCGCGCAAGGAGAACCTCGTCGACTACGGCTTTCGACTTCCTTCGGCGCTCGACAACCGGCCGCTCAAGTTCGAGGAATTCGAAAAGGTCATGCGCCAGACGGTCTTCGTTTCGGCGACCCCGGCGGAATACGAGCGCCAAGCCTCGGGGCAGGTCGTCGAGCAGGTGGTGCGCCCGACGGGCCTGGTCGACCCGCGGCTGGAGGTGCGGCCCGCCTCGACGCAGGTGGATGACTTGCTAAGCGAGATCAGTCTGCGCGTGGCGCGCAGAGAACGGGTGCTGGTGACCACGCTCACCAAGCGAATGGCCGAGGAGCTGACCGATTACCTCGGCGAGCACGGTGTGAAGGTGCGCTACCTGCACTCCGAGGTGGAAACGGTCGAGCGCGTCGAGATCATCCGCGATCTGCGCCTGGGCGAGTTCGACGTGCTCGTCGGCATCAACCTGCTGCGCGAGGGCCTGGACCTGCCCGAAGTGTCGCTGGTGGCGATCCTCGACGCGGACAAGGAAGGGTTCCTGCGGTCGGAGCGCTCGCTTATCCAGACCATCGGCCGGGCCGCGCGCCATCTGAACGGCATGGCGATTCTTTACGCGGACCGCGTCACCGACTCGATGAAGCGCGCGATCGGGGAGACCGATCGCCGCCGCGCGAAACAGATCGAATTCAACTCGAAGCGCGGAATCACGCCGATCGGCATTTCCAAAGAGGTGCGCGACATGATCGAGGGCGCCCGCGACTTCCAGGACGTGCAACTGCAGCTGAAAGCCGCGCAGGAACAGGCGCGCTACGAGTCGATGTCCGAGAAGCAGCTCGCGCGGGAAATCAAGCAGCTGGAAAAGCAGATGCTCGAATATGCCCGCAATCTCGAGTTCGAGAAAGCCGCCGAGGCGCGCGACCGGCTGGCCGAGCTCAAGCGAAGTTTCTTTGGCGCCTCGCCCGAGGAATCCGCCCGCGCGGTCGGCTAGATCAGAAGGCGGCTCGGCCGGCCGCTGGCACCGATCACGAGGGGCCCGCCGCCGAGCCAAGGCCCGTCATCCAGGCTGAGCTGCAGGGACAGGGACGCGAGAGCGCCTGCGGGTAGCGTCTGTCGCGGCGCGAGCCGGTCTCCCGCGAAGATGGAAAGCGGCTGACTTCCTGTGCAGGTCTCGACGATCCAGGAGGCGAGCTTGCCCGGTGGGGGCAGGGCTCCGGGGCCGGCAGAAACGCTTTTCTCCTCCAGACGCGAAGCCGTTTCGGCGAACCATCTCGCCGCCAGCTCCCAGGATTGCGGCGCTGCGTTCCTGGAAAAACAACGCGTCACGCGCACCCAGGCGGCCTTGTACGCGACCGACAGCTCGACGCCGTAGCGCTCGCCCAAGGGGGCTTCGCCTTCGAATCTGCGCAGCGTCGGGTCGGCGCGCAGGTCCGGCGCAAGGCGCGTCAGGACTTCCTCGGCGCCATCGAGCCGCGCCGACGCGTCCAACGCGGAAAGCACCTCCGATGTACGGCGCGCTGTCGCGGGAACCGTGTCGAGCGCCCTGGCGGCGATTTCAGCGGCGCGGCGCGCGAGCAGAACCTCGGACTCATCCGCAGGCTGGCGGACCGAAGCGAACACTCCGGTCGCATCGACAAGCTCCGCGCCGGATCCCGGCTTCGCCATTGCCTCGGCGACCGACCAGGGCAGGGCATCGAGCTCGATCACGCCGATGCGCGCAGGCTCCGGCGAGCGTTCCTTGAGAAATGCCGCCGCGGCCGGGCCGAGGTCGGGCGCGGAGCGGACTTCACCCAGATGGCTGACGCTACGGATCCAGTCGTGCACGCGCTTCGAAAACGCGGCGAGCAGCACCGGCGCTTCGGTCGGGAAGATCACGAGGAGCGCTTCGTTCCAGTACGGCACAAAATGCGTGAGCCAGGCTACCGCGCTTGGACGCGCGAAGGACGTATAAACGAGCACGGCACCGAGCCCCGCGTCCCGCATCCGGTTCTGCAGCCGGGCGACCCGGCGCTCGAGGACGGGCGCCGGGACTTCTTCGCGCGACCAGCTGATCAGCCCGCGCCGCATGACTAGGCGATGGGAACGGAAAACAGCTCGCGGGGCGTCCGCGTGAGCACCTCGCAGCCTTCCGGGGTTACGCGCACCGAATCGCCGAGTACGAAGTAGCCGACCTCCGGATGGTAGGTGTTCGGATGGACGATCAGCGTCATGTCCGGCTCCAGCACCAGATCGACGTCCTCGAGCAGCGCGGGCCTGCCGTCCACGTAAAGTCCCAGCCCGTGACCGCGCACGCGCGTGTACACCGAAGTCACGTAGTCGCCGAGGCCCTGGCGGCGAAACACCTCGTTCTGCGCCCGCGCCACATCCCCCGCGGTCGCGCCTGTGCGCACTGCCGCGATGCCGCGTTCCAGGGCCTCGTTGTATACAGCGAAGGCGCGCTTCTGCGCCTCGCTCGGTTGCCCGAGAACGAGCGTGCGGCAGATCTGCGCATAATAACCGTCCACGCAGGGCGTGAGCTCGGTCGTCACCAGATCGCCGGGGGCGAGGCGCCGCTCGCCCGGCGGATGCATGCCGCGCACCTCCTTGCCGCCTGCGCCGAGAATCTGAAAATTCTCCGGACAGCCGCGCGAGCGGAAAAAGGCCTCCACATCGGCCACCAGCGCGTACTCCGGACGCCCGACGCGCGCCGCTTCACGGAATACGGCATAGCCCTCGTCGGCGAGAGCGGCAGCACGGCGAAATGCGCGGATCTCGGCAGGCGATTTCCGCAGCATGAGGCGATCGAGCGTTGCCGTGGCTCGCGCAATGCCGGATCCCAGCGGCCCCATTGCAAGGCGGTAAGGAACCGCGGCTGACGGTGCGAGGGCGATTCGCTTCGCGCCGAGCGCGCGGATCGCGTTCTCGGCCGCCTCGATCGGCGAAGGCTCCCAGCTCACGGCGAGCCCTGGTTGTTCGACACGGAAACGTGCCGCTTCGGCCGCGCTTTCGACGATGAGCCGCGCCGGTTTCTCGCGCTCGATCAAGGCAAATGCCTGCCCTTCGACCACGGTGACGCCGGCAACGAAGCGCAGGTAGTCGCTGCGCCATGCATTTCCCGCGACCACGAGGACGTCGATTCCCTCGCCCGACATGGCGACGGCCAGCCGGGCCCGCCGCTCCCCGGCAAGGGCATCTGTGGAGTCGTTCATGGGCCCAATTTCGGGTGACCCCGGACCGAAGCTCACTCCGCCTTGATGCCGCCCAGCTCGACGATGGATTTGTAGCGCGCCGATTCGGACCTGAGGAAAGCGGCGGTCGCGGCGGGAGCGAGTCCTATGGGAACATGGCCCAGCTCGCCGATACGCTTGCGTACGCCCGCATTGGCCAGCGCCGAGCCGAACTCGGCGGCGAGGCGCTCGATGATGCGCGAATTGGTGCCGTGAGGCGCCGCGAGCACCCACCAGTTGCCGCCCACCCATTGCGGAAATCCGGCTTCGACCGTCGTCGGGACACCGGGCAACTCGGGCATGCGCCGGCGCGCCATCACGGCGAGCACCTTGAGCCTGCCGGCCTTCATGGGCCCGATGATTCCCGTCAGCGTGGGGAAGGCGATCTGGATGTCGTCGGCGAGCAGCGCCTGGACCATCGGGGGCGTGCCCTTGTACGGCACGTACACGAGCGAATTGCCGGCTTCCTGCGCAAACGCCGCGCCGGCGAGGTGAGCCGGCGAGCCGGTACCCGGCGAGCCGTAATTGAACTTGCCCGGATTGGCGCGCACGTAGTCGGCAAGCTCCTTGAGCGATTTCGCGGGCACGTTCGCTCCGATCACCGCAAGCAGCGGCGCGTCGGCGAGGAGCGAGATCGGATCGAGCGCGGCGAGAGGGTCGAAGCCGAGATTCTTGAACAGGTGCGGTGTGACGGCGTAGACCGCCGTCGGCCCGAGCAGCAGCGTGTAGCCGTCGGGCGCCGCGCGCGCGACTTCACCGGTGCCGATGGCGCCGTCGGCGCCCGGCTTGCTCTCCACGACGAAGCGCTGGCCGAGCTTCGCTTCGATCCCGGGAGACAGGGTCCTGAATATCGCCTCCGCGACGCTTCCCGCGGCGAACGGGATCACGACACGAATCGGCTTCGCGGGCCATTCCTGGGCGAGGCCGGCCGCGTGGCCGAGCGCGATCGGCCCGGCGATGAGAAATGCGAAAATGCGTCCGATAGTCATGTCTCCTCGCGGCTGGAGCGTGCGAGAGGAGATTCTATATTGGGATGACCGATGTCCGGCAACCGGTTCGGCGTTTTGTTCGTCTGCACGGGAAACATCTGCCGCTCACCGACCGCGGAAGCGGTTTTCCGCAAACTGGCGACCCAAGCCGGACTGGCGCAGGTGATTCTTGCCGACTCCGCGGGCACTCACGGCTATCACATCGGCGAGCCGCCGGATCCTCGGGCGCAGGATGCGGCGGCGAAGCGCGGCTATGATCTGAGCGGCCTTCGCGCCCGCAGGTTCGAGCAGGCCGATTTCCAGCGCTTCGACCTGATCCTCGCCATGGACCGCGACCATCACTCGATTCTGCTGCGCATGGCGCGGCCCGCCGCCGCCCACAAGCTGAAGTTGATGATGAGCTACGCGCGGCGCTTCAAAGAGGAGGAAGTGCCCGATCCCTACTACGGCGGGCCGCGAGGGTTCGAGCGCGTGCTCGACATGCTAGAAGACGCCGCGCAGGGCTTGCTGGAATCCCTGCGACTACCGGGACGAGGCGCGTGATCAAACCTTCGGGGTCGGGGGCTCGCGCCCGGTTTCCACCTGAACCAACGGCTCATCGAGATCGGGCGGAGGCAGCCGGCGCTCCCGCTTGGCCGGCGTGAATTCCGGCTCGGGCGGCGGCTCGGCCTGGACACCCGGGCGGGTCTGAACCAATTCCAGCCCGCTTTCCTTGAGCGCGCGCTCGATCTCCGCAGGATCGGGCGCGTGCGAAGCAGGTGGAGCCGGCCGCGCGATTTGAGTCGGGGCGGGTTGATACTGCGTCGGTGTCTCCGCCGCCGCCGGAGGCTTGCCCGGCTGCTCGGATTCCTGCAGCGCCGGAGAAGGAAAGGATGAACGTTCCGCGGGAATGTCGGCGGCGGCCGGCGCATCGGCCACCGGTTGCGCGGGACGATGTTCCTCGCCACGGGGCGTTCCCTGGGCGTTGCCTGCACGCTCGCCCCTGCCGCGGTCGCGCCCGCCACGTCGCCGGCGCCGCCGCTCATGCTCGGTCTCGCCCGGGTCGGAAGCGCCTGCGCGAGGCATGGGTCCGCGGCCAGCCTCGGGCTGTCGCGGTTCGCGCTGCTCGGGACGCTCCATCGGCGGCCGCTCTTGTCGGCCGGGTCGCTCGCCGCGCTGCGGCCTTGGTTCGCCCTGTACCCTTTCGGGACGCTCCTGGCGGTCGGAGCGATCCTGGCGCGGGCGGTCGCCGCGGCTTTCGTTCCGCTCGTCGCGGCGCCCGTCGCGGCCGAAACGCCGGTTCTGGCGATTCTCGCCGCGACCGCGGAAGCGATCGCGGTCGCCGCGGTCGCGACCTCCGGAACGCTCCGGGGGCTCTCGGCGCGGCCCGGGTGCAGGCACCGGCTGAGGCCGCGCGGGGGCTGCCGCGTCCCGCTTGAACCAGCCGAAGACTCGGCCGATGATCCCCGGCCGCGGCGCGGCGGCAGGCCGCTCGGTCGTGCGCCAGGCTTCCCATCGCGAGGGCTGCGCCGATACCGGTGCGGGGTGTTCCGGCGTGACGCCGTGCACTGCAGCCTGTTGGCGCTGCGGCTTTGTTTCCTGTGCCGGCTGCGCCTGCTCCTCCTCTTCGGCCGGCGCGGTGGCGAGGTTGTAGCTCGCAGGCAGCGCTTCGGCCTGGTTGAGGTCGTCGTGCCGCAGGCGCTCCACCTTGTAATTCGGGGTTTCCAGGTGGGTGTTCGGAATCAGCACGACGTTGACCTT
>WNGF01010029.1_pt1 | contig 10780 bp, 9 predicted proteins | sample 5400641 | NCBI WGS metagenome assembly WNGF01 (sample SAMN13153371, study PRJNA577476) | soil metagenome | isolation source: 80 cm soil or saprolite under grassland replicate 2 | place: USA:California | collected 2016-06-15 | reverse complement strand
CTATTACTACCCCGAACTGATCCGCCACCCGGTCGCGATCACCAATTTCCGCGAGATCTACAACGACCATATCGGCGCGCATGTGATGGCCTTCGTGCTCGCCTTCGCCCGCGGCATGCATGTCTATCTGCCGCAGCAGCAGCGCCGCGAATGGAAGAAATTGCCGCCCGATAGCGGGGTCGTGCATCTGCCCGAGGCGACCGCGCTGGTTGTCGGGGTCGGCGGCATCGGCAGCGAGGTGGCCCGCCTCGCCAGCGCCTTCGGGATGCGGGTCATCGGCATCGACGAGCGCCGCCCGTCACCGCCGCCCGGGGTCACCGAACTGCACCGCGCCGCCGCGCTCGACGAATTGCTGCCGCGGGCCGATTTCGTGATCCTGACCGTGCCGCATACGCCCGAGACCGAAGGCTTCATGAACCGGGCGCGGTTCCGGCGCATGAAGCGCTCGGCCTTCTTTATCAATATCGGCCGCGGCATGACCACCAGGCTCGACGACCTCGCCGCGGCGCTCAAGGCCGGCGAGATCGCCGGCGCCGGGCTCGACGTGTTCGAGCGGGAGCCGCTCCCCGCCGACCACCCGCTGTGGACCACGCCCGGCGTCCTGATCACGCCGCATACCGCCGGCTATGGCCCCTATCTCGACGAGCGCCGCTTTGAGGTGATGGCCGACAATTGCCGGCGCTTTCTCGCCGGGCAGGAATTGCGCAACGTCGTCGACAAGTCCCGCTGGTTCTGAAGCCGGAAACGGCCGGAGGTCGTGGGATCGTCAGCGGCGGCCGGGTAAGGTGTCAGCCGCCTGAAGAACCCTCACCCGCCTTCGGGCTTCGCCCTCAGGCACCCTCTCCCGCAATGCGGGAGAGGGTAAATCGGCCGGGCGGCAATCGTCCTTTAACCCGGCGGTGGCAAGCTGCGTCGGGATGTCGCCGCCTGATCGCTTCACGCACCTTGCCGTCATCGGCGCCCGTTGGGCGCTAGCGCTTTGCGCCGTGCTCGCCGGGCCGGTTGTCGCGATCTTTGCTGTCCCCTTCGCGTGCGGGATCACGCTCGACATGCTCGACACCGCCGGCACGACTAGGGCTGTCCTTTCTGTCGGCGGCGTGTTGATGCTATCGCCGTTGTGCAGGCCGGGAATCCGCGCCCGGCTCAAACGTGCCGTTCGACCGCCGGTTACGTCGCGAAATCGATCAGCTGGCGTACCGGCGCGGCCGATTTGAGGGCGGCGAAGCCGTCGTTGATCTCGGCGAGCTTGATCCGTCCCGAAATCAGGTGATCGAGCTTCAGACGTCCCTGCCGCCATAGCGACAGCAGCCGCGGCATGTCGACCCGGAAGCGGTTGCCGCCCATCGAGGTGCCCTGGATCTTGCGGTCGCGCAGGAAATCAAAGCCGTGCAATTCGATTTTAACGCCGAACGGCACCATGCCGATGATCGTCGCGGTGCCGCCCGGGCGCAGCATCTGGAACGCCTGCTCGGCGGTGCCCTTGGTGCCGAGCGCCTCGAAGGAATAATGCACGCCGCCCTTGGTCATCTCGCGCACTTGCTCGACGGCGTCGAGATTGCTGGCGTTGACCGTATCGGTGGCGCCGAGCTCACGGGCGATGTCGAGCTTCGACTGCACCCGGTCGATCGCGATGATCCGCTCCGCGCCGGCGAGCGCGGCGCCGTTGACCGCCGATAGCCCGACGCCGCCGCAGCCGATCACCGCGACCGTCGCGCCGGGCTCGACCTTGGCGGCGTTGAACACCGCGCCGACCCCGGTCATCACGCCGCAGCCGACGAGCGCGGCGCGATCGAGCGGGATGTCATCGTCGATCTTCACCATCGAATTCTCATGTACCAGCATCTGCTCGCCAAAGGACGAGAGATTGAAGGCCTGGTTCATGTGCTGCCCGCCTTTCCAGGTCATCCGGCGGGCCGTCCCCGGGGTCATCTTGACCTCGGTGTTCTCGCACAGGTTCGGGTGCCCGGTCAGGCATTGCGGACAGGTGCCGCAGAACACCGACAGGCAGGTGATCACATGATCCCCGGGCTTGACGTAGCTGACCCCGTCGCCGACCGCCTCGACGACGGCCGAGGATTCATGGCCGAGGATGACCGGGGTCGGGGTCGGGTAGAGCCCCTCGATGAAATGCAGATCGCTGTGGCACAGCCCGGCGAAGGCGGTGCGCAACAGCACCTCGCGGCCCTGCGGCTTGTTGACCGTAACCTCTTCGATCGTCAGCGGCTGGTTCGGCGCGTGCAGGACGGCGGCTTTCATGGCGGCTCCTCCCTTAGGTTTGCCGCGAATGCTAGGCCGTATGGGCGGATTTGACCACATCCACGACTTGCCTCAACGCTTGTTGTACTCGTCGTGGTGGCGCCACCAGTAGCCTGTCTCATTGCGCCCCTTGGGGGCGCGATCAAGCCACTGGTACGCGCCCCAGAGGCCGTCCAGTCCGCGCGCATAGGTGGAATAGGTGTGGTAGACGACGCCGTCCTCGAGTGCGAATGCGCTCATGCCCGGCCTCTCGCGCGCGTAGGTGGCCACGTCGGTGCCGGTCATGGCAGCGCCCTTAGCGGGTCCGCCCTCACTGCGGGCTTCTGGCTTCGTGTCGAGCCGGGGGGTGCTGGGCCGGTAGTTGTATTCGAACCCTCCCTCGCGCTGTTGCTCCTCGGTGATCGAGACGTTGAAGTCAAAGTTGAAGTCGCTTCCGAGCGAGGACGCCCAGGGAAACGCCCACCCCATCCGCCGCTTATACGCCTGCAGCTTCGGGAGCGGCGCCCGCGATACCGCCGAAAGCATGACATCGTGGTTCGCCAAGTGGACAACGAAGCCGTCGAAGCCATCGGCGATCGCAGAGCAGGACGGACACCCCGCCTTATAGTCGGGCCCGAACATGAAGTGGTAGACGAGGAGCTGCGAGCGCCCCATGAAGAGATCCGCCAGCGAAGCGCTCCCCTCATCAGTATCAAATCGATACTCCTTATCGACCCGGACCCAGGGCAGCTCCTGCCGCCGCCGCGCCAGCTCGTCGCTGCGCCGCGTGAGTTCCTTCTCCGCCTGGAGCAGCTCGATCCGCGCGGCGAGCCACTCTTCGCGTGTCCCAATCCTTTGGGTTGTCATCGCTCTCTTCTCCTTTGTCTGAAGCCCTTTCCTCAGTACGTGAATTTGGGATGCCAGCCGCCGCGGCCTTCGGGCAGCAGATCGAACAGATGATAGACCGTGCAGAAATCGTCACCCGGCCCGAACTCGGTGTCGGAGACGCGATAAATCTTGTCGCCGTCGCGGCGGAACACCGAAACGCCGGGCTGCCAACCCTTGTCGCCGCGATAGCCCATATCGGCGGCGAAACTCGTGCCCTGATGCGACACCATGCGGAAACGCCAGCCGCGCGAGGCGGCGAAGGCACGCTGGGTCTGCGGGTCGTCGGGTGACGACAACACAAACGCGGCGCGGTTTTCGAGATGCGCCAGGACGCCGTTGAAGCCGTCGGCCCACATCGTACAAGCCGGACAGGACTTGCCCATGTTGTGGATGACGAAGAGGTGTTCCTTGCCGCCGAACAGCTCGGAGAGCCGGACCGCGCCGTCAGTCGTCGCGAGCCGGTAGTTTTCGACCTCTTCGGGTTCGGTTTGCTGCTGCAACGCCCGCATTTTTTCGCGCAGCGCGGCGATCTCGTGGCGATACGCCGCCAGTTTCACGCTGACTTCTCGATAGGACATCGGCGCCTTTCCTTTCCGCTGAAACATGGTCGAGCCACATGGCGAGCGTGTCGAACTGCGACTGCCAGTACTTGCTGTAGCGGTTGAGCCACAAGGCAGCCTCGAAGATCGGCCCGGCATCGAGTCGGCACCGGCTGATCCGGCCGGTGCGCTCCTGCTTGATCAGGCCGGCGCGGACCAGCACCTGGATGTGGCGTGATACCGCCTGTAGCGAGATGTCGAACGGCGCGGCCAGCTCCGAGACCAACAGGTCCTCGCCGTCGAGCTGGCTCAGCACCGCGCGCCGGACCGGATCGGCCAGCGCCGCGAACACCCGGTCGAGCGTCGCCTCGGCGGGCGCGGCCGCCGCAGCGGCCAGTGGCGCGGGCATCACAGCCATGGGCGAAGGATACTCAACGGGTGTGTTGATAGTCAACGGGTGTGTTGATAGTCAACAGATACGTTGATCGTTGTTGGTGTTCACCGGCGCGGATCCCGCGGATGGCAAACGGCTACTGCGGCCCCCCGCTCGTCGTCCCGGCGAAAGCCGGGACGGGTAAAGGAAGCGGATAGAGGCGTGGCTATGGCGCGCGAGCCCGGGCTCCCGGTAATCTCTAGCTGCTGAGAATGAGGGACGGACGATGCGGAAATGGCGGATCGGCAATGTCACGGTGACCAAGATCGTCGAGCTCGAGGTCACCGGCGGCAGCCGGTTCATCCTGCCGCAGGCGACCTACGAGGAGATTTTGCCGATCGGCTGGCTGCAGCCGCATTTTGCCGACGAGCGCGGCCGCCTGAAGATGAGCATCCACGCGCTGGTCGTCGAAACCCCGGAGCGCCGGATCATCGTCGATACCTGCCTCGGCAACGACAAGCAGAGCCGCCGCATCCCGACCTGGAACAACCTGCAAGGCCCGTTCCTGGCCGATCTGGCGGCGGCCGGCTATCCCCGCGAGTCGATCGACACCGTGCTGTGCACCCATCTGCATGTCGACCATGTCGGCTGGAACACGATGCTGGTTGACGGAAAATGGATGCCGACCTTTCCGCGGGCGCGCTATCTGATGGGCCGCGTCGAGTTCGCCCATTGGCGGGAGCAGCACGAGCGCGACGACATGGCCGCGGCGTTCGCCGACTCGGTGGCGCCGATCCACGAGGCGGGGCTCGCCGACCTAGTCGAGACCGACCACCGGGTCTGCGACGAGGTCAGCTTGGTGCCGACCACCGGCCACACGCCGGGCCACGTCAGCGTGCATATCCGCTCGCAGGGCGAGACGGCGCTGATCACCGGCGATTTCATGCACCACCCCTGTCAGATCGCGCGGCCCGATTGGTCGTCAACCGCCGACAGCGACCCCGACGAGGCGCGGGCGACAAGGCAGCGGATGCTGGCCGAGCTGGCCGGCCGGCCGGTGCTGGTGATCGGAACGCATTTCGCCGGCGCGACGGCCGGGCATATCGTGCGCGACGGCGACGCCTACCGACTCGCCGTCTGAGAGTGTTAGACGAGCGCAGATGATGACGCATTCGAGGGCGACCGCTTTATCCGTCTTGATCGTGTTGGCTTTCTCGGCACCTGCCTTGGGGCAAGACATTGCTTCGATGACTGGCTCAGGTGCCTTCGCGTGTCAAAGTCCTGAGGTAGTTAGAAAGCTGCTTCAACAGCGCGCGGATGGTGATGTGGCGGGTTTTGCGCAAACCTTCACAGCGGCATTGGCCATTCGCGAATGCGTAAAGTTGCGCCCGAAAGAACAGGTAACTGTGACAGAAAAAGGCGAAACGATCACACAAGTACTACGTAGCGGTTCTGCCCAACGCTATTATACGTTCACCATAAATCTTGCGGAAGCACCAGCTTCAACGCCCGTCGTTTCTGGGCCAAAAGGAGCAGTTCAATTCTGCAAGGAAACAGATCTCGTTGAACCAGCCCAAACGAAACTTACGAGAGCTGATATCCGGCTCCCCAACTTCCTGATTTTGGATGACTTCGGTGAAATTGATAACCCAGCGTCAAGCTACGAAAATAAATGGGCATTGACGATTATGACCGTCAAACCGCTTCGGATCGCACCCGGTGCCCGCTGTGCGGTAATACCGGCGGTAATTTCGCCACTAAGTCAGGTTCGCACTGTGTCTCCAAAAGATCACCGCGATCTTGAGATTACAGCAGTCGGAACAGCGATTGGTGAGGTTACTACTAACGTAAACTTACCGCCGAGTTGGGATTGGACGCCGAATATCCATGCTCAGGTTGCACAGGAATTTAAGTGAGCGTCCAGCCTGCGATTTGCCTGAGAGTTGGGTAGCGGCAGCAAAAGGAAATGGCCGGTGACGGAACGGATTTTCGACGGGCTCAAGGTGATCGACTGCGCCAGCTTTATCGCCGGGCCGGCGGCGGCAACGGTGATGTCGGATTTCGGCGCCGAGGTCGTCAAGATCGAGCCGCCCGGCATGGGCGACGCCTATCGCCGACGCGCCGTGCCGGTGCCGGAGCGGCCGCTCAACCCCGCCTTCATTCTCGACGCGCGCAACAAGAAGAGCCTGGCGCTCGATCTGCGCAGCGCTGCCGGACGCGCGGTCCTTTATCGCCTGGTCGGGGGCGCCGATGTGTTCATCACCAACTACCCGCCGCCGGTGCGGCGGCGGCTCGGCATCACCTATGAGGATCTGGGTCCGCTGAACGAACGGCTGATCTATGCGTCGTTCACCGGCTATGGCGAGACCGGCCCGGAGGCCGACAAGCCGGGCTTCGACGCGACCGCCTGGTGGGCGCGCACCGGGCTGATGCATCTGGTGCGGGCCGGCGACGAGGTCGCCCCGGCACGGTCATTGCCGGGCATGGGCGACCACCCCTCGGCGATGGGCACCTATGGCGCGATCGTCACCGCGCTCTTACCAGCGCGAGCGCACCGGCAAGGGCAATTACGTCAGCTCCTCGCTGTTGGCGAACGGGTTGTGGGCGAATGGCTGCTCGATCCAGGCGGCCTTGTGCGGCGACACCGTCGTGCCGCAGCCGCCGCGCGAGGCGGCGGTCAACGCATTGCGCGTGCATTACCGCTGTCGCGATGGGCGCTGGCTGCTGTTGTCGATCGCCGCCGACGAATGGCGGTGGGAGAAGCTCAAGGCGTGTCTCGACGACGGCATTCTCGACGAGCTGCGCTTTGCCACGGTCGAGAGTCGCGAGGCGAATGCCCGCGAGCTGGTGGCGATCCTCGACGGCATCTTCGCGACGCGCGACCTCGCCGAATGGCGGCGCATGCTCGACGAGGCCGGGCTGATCTTCGGCATCGTCGCCGAGCCCGAGGACATCGCGCAAGACGAGCAGGTGCTGGCCGCCGGACATCTCGTCGCTTTCGCCGACAGCGAACTGATGACCGTCAACAGCCCGATCGAGATCAGGGGACAGGTCAAGGTGGTGCCGCGCCCTGCGCCCAAGGTCGGCGAGCACAGCGAGCAAGTGTTGCGCGAGGCCGGCTATTCAGACACAGAGATCGCCGCGTTGCGCGCCGAGGGGGTGATCGCGTGAGCGACGACACGGGACCGCGGCCGTCCCGGCTGCATGCGGGCGAGACGCCCACGGTCCAATCTTGCGATGGCTCATCCGCGCACGGCGCGGTCGGAGGGAAGCCCCGATAACTCTCTGCGGGGGTTAACTAATCTCGGCTAGTGCGGCGCCGCTGCGCCAAATCGTCGGCGGTAGCGTCAAGCTCCTCGGCCAATCGGCGCAGGTGGTCGGAAATATCGGGGGCGGTCGCAGCCAGTTCCCTCAGCTCATCTGCACTTTTGCGGAGGAATTCTATAGTCTCTCTCATAATGCCTATACAAACAGGCATCATCATCAGTCAGTTTCGTAACCTAATTTTTTCTATCGTAACGGCGAGCCAGTCATTTTCGGGGGCGATTCGCGCCGTCGCGACGCCGGCTAATAGAGGCCGCCGCTACCCGGGCCCGGTTTGCCCGGCGGGGGCCTGTCGGCCGCCTTTGTCGGCAATAACGGGATCGGCTCTGCGGGTGCGGCGGGCTTGGCGACTGGCGCGGCATGGACCGAAGCGGCGGCGGGAATCGCGGTCGGCGGCGATTCCCGCGGCGGGGTCGCGGGAGACCACGCCTCGCCAGTCTCCCCGCCGATGACCGGGAGCTGATCGCCGGCCCAATTCAGCCCTTTCTTGACCGCCCGGTACGGGTGCCAGAGATCGCTCAATTCCAAGGAGCGCTCGGGCGGTGGCGCAGCCGCCGGCGAAGGTAACGGCAGCGCTGCAACCGCCGGCGCCGCGACTCGCTCCGGCGGCATCGGCGGCGCCGCGACATCGATTGCCGGGCCGAGCGGCGGCAGCGTCGCGACCGGCGGCGGAGCCGGATTGGTGGAGGCTTCGGCGCTCGGTGCATCGTGGAATACCGGCGTCGCGGGCGCCGGTGTCGGCCTTGATGTCGCGTCGCTTGGCGGCGGAGCGCTGGACAACTGCTGCGGCTTCCAGCTCGGCGAGGGCAGCGAGGTCGGGTGCGGCAGGGTTGCGGTCGGCCGCTCCGGCAGCTGCAACACCGGCATCGGCTTCGCCGCGGGTGGCGCGGCTGGGGCCGAGACTGCCGCAGACGGGGCGGCGGGCGGCTCCGGCACCGGCGCGACCGCGGGCTTAGGCGCGATTGCGGCGGTCGCGGCGGCCCCAGCCGATGACTTGTCAGCGGTTTGGGACGCCGCCGGCGCGCCGGTCAGAACCGATGGGATCGGCACCTGCGGCTGGACGAAATGGAACACCAGATTGCCGGCGACCCCGACCGCCACCGCGTAGGAGAACGCCGCGGCCTTGCTGACGGCGAACCGCGCGAGCCTGGCGAGAGCGTTGCTGATGAACCCGTTCACGGACTGGCTTCCCCCAAAGCTGCTCCGCGGAATTGCCGGATAGTGGACACCTGTTTACGCGAGCTTTGCGGCAGCACCAAGTTGATCATTCGGCGAAATAAGGCAACCGCAAGCCATGCCGCCGCGCCCTAGCGTCGGCCGATCAACGTGAGCACCTGGGCGACGGCCGCGGGATAGGCCGGCGACGGCGCCAACGCGTGACGAGCGAGGCAGGCTTCGGTGAATTTGATGACGTGCTCATCGCCATTGGCGAGCGCCCGCTCGATCAGCGAATCCGGATCCTCGCCGGCCGGTGCGATGTCCTCGGCGAAAGCGGTGACGCCGCCATAGCAGGCGTAAAGGCCGCAACCTGTCTGCCAACCGTAACGCAGCAGCGAGCGCGCCGCCGTATCGCCGACATGCGGGGCGATATGGCCGAGCGCGGCGAGGCTGGTCACGCCATGGACGAAGGCAATCGTCGTCGGAATGTCATGGGCGTTGGCCAGGAAGATCCGGGCGAACAGTTCGGTCAGCTGCGCGAGCCGCGCGTCGATCGCGCCATCGAGGTCGGGCAGCCCGACCGCCGGCGCGAATTCGGGCAGCTCGCCGAGCCGCGCCAATGCCGCGGTGATGTTGCCCGGACGGCGCCGCTGCTCCTCCGGCATCAGCGGCACCCGGCCGAGCGCCTGGCGCGGCGGCAACGCGCGATAAACCGGGCCGGCAGGCATCGGCAATTCGAGGTAGCTCGCCGCCCAGCTGGCGAGGGCATCGGCGAACTCGGCCAGGCGCGGCGGCGTCTCGCCCGCCCCAAGGCTGCGCGCGGCATGGCCGACGCGGATCGCGCCATGCGTCGCCGCGGCGGCAACGCCGGGGGCGAGACGCCCGGCCCACAAATCAAGCACCTCGCGCCACGCGGCTTCGCGCAACGCCTCGGCGAAGAACCGGCTCCAGGCCGCGAAGCGGTCGCGCTGTCCGAGCGCGTCGCGCCATTCGTCGGGTCGGATGGGATCGCCGGCTGGGGCTCGCGGCAGCATCCGCGGCTGGTAGCGGTCGATCCACGGCGTCACCGCCTCCGGCTGGCCGAGCGCGCACAGCGCCTCGGCGACCATCGGCGCGTGGTTGAAATTGCCGTTGGCGAGGGTGGGGCCGTAGCCCGAAAGCCGGTCCAATGCCTCGTCGAGCGGCGCATAGCAGGGGATAGGCATGCGTACCTCCTCGGGTCTCGGACGAAAGCGGGCCTATATTAAAGTCATTCTAATGTACAGCGGTCAAGCCCGGACACGCGCCGTCGAGCGGCGGCACGCCGGGCGGCATATGGCGAGCCTTGCTCGCCTGCTCGAAGGCATAGGCGAGGCGCAGCAAGGTGGGCTCGCTCCAGGCGCGGCCGGCGAAGGTCGCGCCAAGCGGATAGTCCGCCGTCTCCTTGTTGTTGAAGCCGGAGATAAACCCGGCCGGCACCTGGACGCTCGGATAGCCGGCCTTGGCCGCGATCGCCGCTCCGGCCATCGCCGGGAACAGCACCGCGTCGAGCTTGTGCCGGTCCATATAGGCGTCGAGGCCCTGGTGCTTGGCGGCGCGCAGATCCATGGCGCGGGCCGATTTGTATTCGAGTTCGGAGAGATCGCCGCGGGTGGCCTCGGCGGCGAGGAGGATGTCCTGACCGAAGCGCAGGGCGCGCTCCCGGTTCGCCTCGTTGAAGGCGATCACATCGGCGATCGTGCGCATCTTGGCGCCGTCCTTACGTGAGTCGGGCAGCCAGTCGCGCAGATAGGCGTTGAGGTCGTGCTTCAATTCGTAGACGAAGACGATCGACCGGCGCGCCGGCTCGTTCTTCGTGCGGCTTTCCGGGTTGCGGTTGAGGACCGCCATCTCGGTGCCCGGCCCGCCGATCCAGCCCTCGGTCGGGATGTTGGCGCGGATGACGGTGGCGCCCTGCGCCTCGAGCGTCGCGATCACCTCCTTCATGACCTGCGCCGAGCGTGGCGGCAGTTTGCCGTAATAGACGTCGTTGCCGGGATCAGCGGGATCGCTCGGCACGCCGATCCGCGCGCCCCCAAGTCCATTGGCGAGCCCACCCTCATCGAGAAGGCGGGTGTAATCCTCGGGGCGCTGCAGATGCGCGGTCGCCGGGTCGCGCGGATCGCGGGCGGCGAGCACGTTGAGCAGGATCGCGGCGTCGCGCACCGTGCGGGTCAACGGCCCGGCGGTGTCCTGGCTGTGGGCGATCGGCAGGATGCCGGTGCGGCTGATCAGGCCGACGGTC
>WNGF01013442.1_pt1 | contig 10781 bp, 8 predicted proteins | sample 5400641 | NCBI WGS metagenome assembly WNGF01 (sample SAMN13153371, study PRJNA577476) | soil metagenome | isolation source: 80 cm soil or saprolite under grassland replicate 2 | place: USA:California | collected 2016-06-15 | reverse complement strand
AGGGCCGGGATGCGCGCGAACTTCTCCTCGAAGCCGAAGTTGCCCGCCGTGTCGACCACGCTCTTCAATCCGACTTCCTGAGTGAGCCGCACCGTCGGGACGTTCAGCGATTTCTCGAAGGCCTCGCGCAGCGTCACGCGGCCGCGGAAGCGCTCGTCGTAGTTGTGCGGCTCCCACGGCTCGCCGCCGCTGACGTCGACGCGCAGCGGCGCGTCGAGCAGCAGCGATGCCGGCGTCGCTTTCTTCGAAGAGATCGCCGCGAGGTAGGCGAAGGTCTTGAACGCCGAGCCCGGCTGGCGCCGCATCGCCGAGGTGCGGTCGAACGGCGAGAGGCGATAGTCGCTGCCGCCGACGAGCGCGCGCACGCCTCCGCTGCGCGGATCGACGGAGAGGATGGCCACCTGCAGCGGCTCGCTCCTGGCCTGGGCGCGGATCCAGCCGAAGCGCGCCTCGAGCTGTCCTGGCCCGTTCGACGCGGCGCGCTCCGCGGCCGCCTGCGCGCGCGGATCGATCTCGCAGGTGATGGTGAGGCCGCCTTCGATCACCCGCTCGATGCCGACGGTGTCGACGAGCTCGGAACGGAGCGCGCGGAGGTAGAACGGGAACGGCGGCTGCGGGATCTGTCCGCCGCGGAGCTCGACCACGCGCGTGATGGCGTCGTTGTATTGCGCATCGTCGATCCAGTGCCGGTCGCGCATGACCGCGAGGATGGCGTTGCGCCGCGCCCGGACGACGTCGGGCCGCTTGTCGGGCGTGTCGCGGTTCGGCGCGCGAATCATGCCGGCGAGCAGCGCGGCCTCGTCGAGGCGGAGCTCCTGGGGACGCTTGTCGAAGTAGAGGCGCGACGCTTCGTCGATGCCGAGCACCGGCTTGCCGCCGCTGTGCCCGAGGTAGATGTCGTTGAGGTAGATCTCGAGGATCTCATTCTTGTCCATCCGCGCGTCGAGGAGGATGGCCAGCGGGATCTCGATGAGCTTGCGGCGCCACGTCCGCTCCTGCGAGAGGAAGCGCGCCTTCACGATCTGCTGGTCGATCGTGCTGCCGCCCTGGGCGATGCCGCGCGCGCGGAGGTCGAGCCAGAGCGCGCGGGCCATGCCGATCGGATCGATGCCGATGTGATGATGGAACCGCACGTCCTCGGCGGCGACGAACGCGTCCGGCACGAAGCGCGGCAGCGACGGCAGCGTTACCGGCGCGGTGATGCGCCAGTCGACGCCGTACAGCGTCCAGACGCGCCGCGGCGCGCCGCGTGCACCGGACAGAAGAACGGTCGGCGCGCGCCATGTGTGGCGCACCAGCTCGCGCGTGAGACGCCGGTTGAGGATGAAGAAATAGACCGCGGCCGCGAGCAACGCGATCCAGATCAGCGCCGCGGTCGCGATCATCCATCGCGGTAGGCGAAGCGAACGTGACATTCGCGGCATCTTCGTCTACATTGAAATTCGTGCAACGTCACTGCCACGCAGCGACCTCGATTTGAAAAAAGGAGACTCCATGGCATCAAAGAAGTCCTCCTCCAAGAAGGCGTCAAAGAAGTCCTCGAAGAAGGCCTCGAAGAAGGCTCCGGCGAAGAAGGGCGGTAGCAAGAAGGCCCCATCGAAGAAGGGCGGCACCAAGAAGGCCCCGGCGAAGAAGGCCAGCTACAAGAAGCCCGCGCCTCCGAAGAAAAAGCCCGCGCCTCCGAAGAAAAAGCCCGCTCCTCCGAAGAAGAAGCCCGCGCCGCCTCCGAAGAAGGTCGCCTACAAGAAGCCGCCATCGAAGAAGGGCGGCAGCAAGAAGGGCGGCAAGAGCGTCATCAGCCGCGCCGTGGAGACGATCCGCGGGACCGCGAGCTCGATCGGCTCGAGCGTGTCGAGCTACCTGCCGACCGGCGGTGGCACCAGCAGCAGCGGCGGCGGCACCAGCGGCGGCGGCAGCCCCGACGTTGCGACGACCGGCGGGAAGAACGAGTAGGGAATCTGGCGCCCCTCTGGAGTTTGGACATTTTAAGGTCGGTAATGTCATCTTTATATGGACATACTGACCTTAGACTGGTAACCTGCCATCGGAGGTTGCCATGGCAACGAAGAACTCTGGAGATAGCGTCCGGGAGGCTGTATTCTTGGCGATTGAGGCCAGCCTCGAGGCACAGCTTCGAGCGGTTCGCCGCCTTCGAGTGGACCCAGACGAGTCCAAGTCCAGGCGCACTGCGCGTAAAGGTATGTCTCAGGTTAGTATGGCCGAAGACATACTTAGGCGTGCCAGCGGCCCATTGCACGCCAACGACATCATCGAGCAGATCAAGAAGATTCATGGAGTCGACCTCGATCGAGAGTCACTCGTCTCGGCGCTGAGCAAGAGAGTGCAGCGCGGTGATCGCTTCGTACGATCTGGCCCCAATCAGTTCGCGTTGGGAGCCGGCACGCGGAGGTCGCGATGAGTCTTCTGAGTCGCTTGATCTCGCTCGCTCGTGAGGGATGGGAACCTGCGTTTCGTAGCGCAGCAACGCTCAACCGGGCCGTCGAGCATCTGGTGGCCGGTGTCTCGACGATGGGCCGTCGGACGATTTCGCGCACGATTACAGCCTTGGGCCGCGCTCAGCAAGACTGGAGCGCCGACTACAAGCTCTTCTCGCGCAGCTCATGGCAGTCGAGCGATCTGTACGATCCGATCCTAACTCATGGCCTGCCTCTCACAGGCCAGGGACCGGTTCCGATCGCGCTCGACGACACGAAGCTCAAGAAAACCGGGCGTTCGATACCTCTGGCCGGGTGGCATCGCGATCCGCTTTCTCCTCCGTTCCATACGAACTTGCAGTGGGGATTGCGCTATCTCCAGGCTTCCCTTCTGGTGCCTCACGATCCTGACGGTCAAGTCGGCTGCCGCTCGCTTCCGATTCGATTCGTGCCCGCCCCGTGGGTCAAGAAGCCGGGCAAGAAGGCCAGCGACGAAGCTCGTGCTGTCTATCGAACGAAAAAGAAAGAACAGAACCTGTCCCGTACCGGCCGCGCAGTGCTGACCGATTTGCGTGCCTCGCTCGATCAATCGGGCGCTCGGATGCGGCTGATGATTGCCGCGGTCGACGGAAGCTTCTGCAACAAAGCGCTCTTCTCTGAGCCACTCGACCGAACTCGCTTGTTGGCCCGAGCCCGCAAGGACGCCCGGTTGTGTTATCCGGCCCTATCGGGGAGCCGTCGGACATACAACCCGGATCGCTTTACTCCCGAACAAGTCCGCCAGGATGACTCCATCGCTTGGTCCGAAGCCGACATCTTCTACGCTGGGCAGCTTCGCGCCATCCGCTACAAAGAGGTACTCGGCGTACTCTGGCAGCGCGGCAGCGGCAAACGGCCGTTGCGACTGATTGTGATCGCCCCTCAGCCCTACAAGGCGCCCAACAGCAGGGCCTATCGGGATCCGGCCTACCTCTTGACCGATGATCTGGAAACGCCCACTCCATTACTCGTTCAGATCTACTTCGACCGCTGGCAGATCGAAGTCAATCACCGGGAGGAGAAAAGCTTTATCGGTGTCGGCGACGCACAACTCTGGAACGAGCTCGCTGCATCACGACATCCGACTTTCCAAGTCGCTTGCTACAGCCTGATCCTGCTGGCCGCCATTCTCGAGTCTGGCTCCACGCGCAACCAGTCCTACATCCCGCTCCCCAAGTGGCGGAAAAACTCGGCACGTCCCTCCATCCTGGATCTCCTCACCAACCTCCGACTCGAGCTTTGCAACGAAACGTCTGTCTCCCTCAGGATTCAACCGTTCTCCGCGCAAACCTTCGTTCTGTCGGCCTTCACTTGACTGAATCGCGTCCAAACTCCAGACCTTCTCCCCGCGTGGCGGGGAGAAGGCCCTCCAGCCGCGCCCACTCACCCCGCTTCGTTGAAGACGCGGCGGATTCGCCTCGAGAAGTACTTCTCAGGGAGCCCGTTCTTCCACTTCCCGTACTGCTTGGCCTTGCGGAACGAGTCGAGCGCCTGGCTCTTGTACTTCGCGTCCGCCTCGAACGCGTACTGCGAATACTGTGAAGCGCCGAGGAACGCGTAGATCCAGCCGTTGCGCGGCATCTCCGCGGTGAGGCGCTGGAACGCGTTCGCCGCGTCTTCGAAGTCGCCGCGGAAGTAGCTCTCCAAGGCCAGCCGCACGCGCCGCGTCGTGTCGCCGAGAACCATCGAGCTCGCCGCGACGGGGCGGGTGGGCGGGAGGGCGGCGACGACGGGCGGCGCGCCGGGGGGCACGGCGAGATCGGCGATGCTCGCGGCGCTCTGGGCAACGTTGATGACCTGGCGGAGATCGTCGTTCGACTTCGCGGTTCCATTGAGAGTGATTGCATTCGTGAGCTGCTGTGTCGCCTGCTGGTACTGCGGCGATGTCGTCGCCTTCCGCTGCTGCGCGGCGGTGATGCGCGTCTTCGCGTCGTTCACTGCGGACGCGGCCTGCTGGCGCAGCGCGGGATCGATCGCCGGCGCGGCCGGCTGCACCGGCTGCGGCGCCGGAACGGCGGGGCGCGGTTGCGGCGCCACGGGCTGCGGCTCGGGCGTGCTCGCGGCGGCGAGCTTCGACTTCGCGCGGCCGATGTTGATCTCGATGGGGCCGAGGTTCTCGTCGCCGATGCCTTCGGCGCGCTCGAGATCGGCGATGGCCTGCTCGAACTTGCCGGTATTCAGATAGGCGACGCCGCGGTAGTAGTACGGGTGATAGTTGTAGAAGATCGTTCCATACGCGCGGGCCTTGTCGTTCTCCTTCGGAGCCGCGGCGATGGCCGCATTCATCCTCTGGATGACGGCGGCCCATTGTCCTTTGCGCGCGGCGGCGAGGCCGGCCTCGTAGTCGTCATACCAGGACGCCATCGCGGCGGTCGATATGAAAAGCACGATGACTGCGATGGTTCGCCTCATGGCTTCGACACTTCCTTTTCGAGCTCGTCGAAATTCACGACGCCGAGGTTGATCGCCTTCGACGTCGTTTTTCCGGCGTTGACCTGCACGTCGAACGTGGTCGTCTTCCCGGCCGGCCCGCTCATCGTCACGAGGTACTTGCCGGGCGCGAGGTCGAGCCGCGTCGGCGTGGAGCGGTCGTCCTCGTTCAACGCGATCTGTTGTTTGTTGCGGTCGTCGACGACCTTGTCGATGTCGCCCCACGGCGATGCGGAGAGGAGCAGCGCCCCCTGCCCCGCGGGGATGTTCGCGGGCGCCGGCGCGGACGTCGTCACGGCGGTGCTGGCGATCGGGACGGCCGGCGCAGCGGGCTGCGAGGCCTGCCTGTGCGTGATGAGCCAGCCGCCGACGGCGACGACGACCGCGATGGCCACCGCGATCGCACCGAGCATGGCCTTGTTGGGCTTCTTCGGCGCGGCCTGCATTTTCGCTTCGAGCTGCGTCGGCGCGGCCTGCGTCGCCAGCCGCTCCATCACCGTCGGCGCGTCGCCCGGCGGACGCTCGATCCGCGTGGCCTCGTCGTCGGCGGCGCGCGTGCCGGTCGGCCCGAAGCGCTGCGTCGAGACCGGCGGCGGCGGAGCGGCGCTCTGCATCTGCTGCGTCGGCGCGGCGCCGCCGAACGTCCCCGAGGCGCTGGTCGGCAGCTTCGGCAGGTCGGCCAGCGTCTGCGCGCCGCTGAGCGTGATCATCTTCTCGCCGAGGCCGTACTTCTGGTCCGGCTGCACGCTGTTGCGAATCGCCTCGAGCGCCTTCGAAAAATCGTCCGCGGTCTCGAAGCGGCTGTCGCGGCTCTTCTCGAGCGACTTCATGATGATCGACTCGAGCTGCGGCGGCACCTTGGCGTCGGGATTGGTCTGGACGATCGGCGCCGGCTTCTCGGTGGCGTGCTTGAGGATGTAGCCGTTCGGGTTCGTGGCCAGGAACGGCGCGCGTCCGGCGAGCATCTCGTACATCACGATGCCGAACGAATAGAGGTCGGAGCGCGGATCGAGGTGCTCGCCTTCCTTGAGGAACCCAGCCTGCTCCGGCGACGCGTACTTCAGCTTGCCGAGGAACATGCCGGTCTGCGTCAGGCCGTGGCCCTGGTCGCCGTCGGCGAGCGACTTGGCGATGCCGAAGTCGATAACCTTCACGAGCAGCTTCCCGTGGTGGTCCTGCGACAGCATGATGTTCTCGGGCGAGATGTCGCGGTGGACCAGGCCCATGGAGTGGAGGTGATCGAGGCCGTTGAGGGCCTGGATGGCGATCTCGATGGTGAGCCGCGCCGGCATCGCGCCGTTCTGGATGATCCACTTCTGAATGTTCGTCCCGTCGATGAACTCCCAGACCATGTAATAGGAGCCGTCATCGAGCTGGGCGAAGTCGTAGAGCATCGCCAAGTTCTTGTGCTTGATCATCGTCGACGTGCGCGCTTCCTGAAGAAAGCGCTGCAGTCCCTGATCGTCCTGGGCGACGTTCGGCCGCATGATCTTGATCACGCGGAGCTCGTTGAGGTGGATGTGGCGGACCTTGAAGATCTCGCCCATGCCGCCGATGCCGAGCCGGTCGAGGATCTGGTACTTGCCGTCGATCAGCCGCGTCGAATACGTCCGCTGGAAGCTGGTGATCCGCTCCCCGCACCGCGGGCACTGCTCGTAGCTCGCATCGATCGGCTCTTTGCACTTGAGGCAGGTGATTTGAGTCATGGCTCTCTCTCAGGGGGCAGGGCGCAGGGGGCGGGGCGCAGGGGGTGCCGTCGCGAGAACACCATCTGCGCCCTGCCCCCTGCGCCCTGCCCCCTATCGGTCACGCAACACATAGCTACAGGCCGGATCCGCTCCGAACCGGACCACGTCTCCCACTTTGAGCTTCACCCGGTCAACGCGGGCGTTGTTGACATACGTTCCGTTCGCCGACTTCAGATCTTCGAGGACCGGGGAGGCGCCGTCGAAGGTGATGCGGGCGTGCTTGCGCGACACGGCCGGATGCGCGAGCACGATCGAGCAGGTGCGGTCGCGGCCGACCATCAGCTCCGCCCCCTGCAGCGGATGCTTTTCGCCGATCTCCGGCTTCACGTTCACGAGGGTGAAATGCGCGGCGGCCTCCGGCAGCGGCTGCCCCACCGGCGTCGGCAGCGGGCGCATCGTCGGCGTGTAGCCGGGGCGGAGGTTGTACTCCTCGAGGGCCTCGAAGAACTCGCGCGCGGTGGAGAAGCGATCGTCGGCGCGCGGCATCATCGACTTCAGCACGATGGCCTCGAGCTCCTTGTCGATCTCCGGGCGCAGCGCGCTCGGCGCCGGCTTTTCGCCACGGTAGATCGCGTCGATCAGCTTCGGCAGCGAGCGGCTGTTGAAGGGAAGCTGGCCCGTCAGCATCTCGTAGAGCACCACGCCCGAGGAGTAGACGTCGCTCTTCGCGCCGGCGTCCTTCGGCTCGCGGATCTGTTCGGGCGACATGTAGTGCGGCGTGCCGAGGAGGAAGCCCGACTTCGTCAGCACCGTGCCGGCGGGGCCGGCGCCCCCTTCCTTAATCTTGGCGATGCCGAAGTCCGTCACCTTCACCGAGCCGGCTTTCTCGCGGATGAGGTTCGCCGGTTTGATGTCGCGGTGAACGATGCCTTTGCCGTGCGCGTAGACGAGAGCTTCGAGCAGGCACTGGCAGATGCCGATCGCGTCGTTCACCGGCAGGGCGCCGCGCTCGCTGAGGAGGACGTCGACCGGAGTTCCTTCCACGAATTCCATCACCAGCACGGCGCCGTCGACGTTGTTGATAAACTCGTAGAAGCGCGTGACGTAGCGGTGGCGGAGCTTGGAGAGGATCTGGGCCTCTTTGACGAAGCGCTTGCGGGCCGTGACCTCGCCCGCCAGCTCCTCCGACATGACCTTGAGGACGACCTCGTAGTCGCCGGGCAGGATCTCGGTACGCGCGAGGGTGCGGCCGACGTAGACGTGGCTCATCCCCCCTTCGCCGATCTCGCGCTCCACGCGATAGTTGCCGATGATGTTTCCGATCATCGCAGCGCGCCCTCGTCATCCCAGAAAAAGCCTTCGTCGCACAGCGGCATGAAGAGGAGCTTGTGCGAGCCGATGCGGATGATGTCCTTGGCGATCAGGTCGCGGCGCGGCTCGATCTCGGCCTCATTGACGTAGGTGCCGTTGGTCGAGTTGTGATCCATGAGGATGAAGCGCCGCTCCTCGGGGCGGAAGACGAGGTCGGCGTGGTGCGACGAGGCCTGGTCGTCGTCGATGGCGATGTCGCTGCGCCGGTCCCGGCCGATGACGTTGCGTCCGATGCGGACGGAATACGCCTCGCCGCGCGCGGCGCCGTTGAGTCCGATCAGCCAGCCGACGACGTAGCGCTTCGGCTGCGCGTCGCCGCTCCTCTGCACCGCGACGGTGCGCTCCAGCGGCGGCGCCTGCACCGCGGCGGCGGACGCTTCGCGCCGCAGGGGGGGCGGGGGCGGGACGGCCACGGGACGGCGCGGCGGCGGCTCGGGCTCGACGGCCGCGGGCTTCGCGGCGTCCGCGCCGCCGAAGCGCGTCGGCCGAACGATCGGCATTTCCGGCTCGTCCTCGTCGACCGGACAGTACGGACAGAGGTCCCACGATTCGTCGATGAAATGCCCGTTCTCACACCGCTTATCAGCCACGTTCCGCCTCACGCATGGAATGCAACCGCGACGGCGTTGCGGCCGCCGAAGTAGATGATGTCGCCATCCTGGAGATACCGCTTGTCGATCTTCTGGTCGTTGACGTAGGTGCCGTTCGAGGAGTTGCGATCGATGAGGAGGACCTTTCCGTCGATCGAGACGACCTCGGCGTGCAGCCTCGAGACCTTCGGATTTTCCAATACGATCTCACAAATCGCCGACTCGCGCCCGATGCGGATGCCGGAGCCGCCGAGGCCGAGGCGCTCGCCGGCGCGGGCGCCGTTGAGGATCGTGAGCTTGCCGAGGACCGAGCCGTTGCCGCCGCCGCTGGGCGCGATCATCACCTCCGAGGTCGTGGCCACGGCGAGCTCCTTCGGCTGACGGCGCCGGCTCACCGGCACCGCGATGGCCACGCCGGCGCCGACGAGCGCCACGAAGAGCGCGCTGGTGGCCGCCGGATGCTGCCGCCACAGCGGCATGGCCCGCAGGGCGCGGTCGGCGTCGGCGCGGAAGCGTAGGAGATCGGGCGAGCCGGGGAAGAAGCGCGACGCGTTCGCGAGCTCCGCGCTCGCCGCCGGCCAGCGCCCTTCGCCCGCGGCGTCGAGCGCGGCACGGTAGTGGCGGCTGAAATCGCTGTCGACGTTGATCGGCACCTTCGCCGCGGCGAGGAAGCTCTTGGCCACGTTCACCGGCACGAGGAACTTCACCTCGGCGTCGCGATGGCCCCACGTGGAGATGCCGATGACGTCGCCCTCGCGGTTGACGGCGGGGCCGCCAGAGTTGCCGCGGTAGATGGCCACGTTCGACTGGAACACCGGCGTGTTCGTGACGTCGCGCTTGATCGCGGTGATGCTGCCGGGGTTCAGCGTCGCCTCCAGGTCGGTGTCGTGCGAGAGCCAGCCGCCGATGACCTCGTCGTCGCTGCTCGCGACGGCAGGGTAGCCGAAGGTCCAGATCGACTCGCCGACGCGCACGCGGTCGGAGTCGCCGAGCGGGAGGACCGGGAGGTCCTTGCGGTCGATGCGGAGGAGGGCGAGGTCGGCACCGCCCTCGCTCAGCGCCGGCGAGTAGCGCTCGATGCGGAACGGGACTTTGACGCCGTTGGAGAGGTCGATCTCGTTGACGATCGAGATCTTGTCGAGCATGCCGGCGGAGCCGATCGCGGCGACGTAGCGCTCCAGGGCGTCGGCGCGCTTGAGGCGGAGGAGCTCCTCGACGGGGTAGCGCTTCCGCAGCGCGGCTTTGGCGCCGTTGCGGCGGAGCTCGCGCTCGAGCGCCGCGAGATCGCGCGTCGGCGCGACGACATGGCCGCTCGTCAGGATCAAGCCGCCGGGATGGATGATGAAGCCGCTGCCGGAGCCGCCGGCGCCAGTATTGACGATTTGCGCTCCGCCCGTCCGCCCAGGTCCCTCGCTCACGCTCGGGATGACAACGGTCCCAGCGTCATAGCGGAACTGCGCGGTCGCATACGCGCTGATCCGCACGACCGACGGCTTAACGCCGTAGGCCATCTTCATCACGTCGTCGAGGCGCGCGTCGTCACCGTGACGGCAGGCGGAGAACGCCAGCAGCAGCGAGACGACGAGGAGGCGGGCCCGGGGGAACATGATCAGCGAGGGGTCGGGTCCCCGAACAACCACCTGAAAAGCCCTTTGCGGCGGGGTGGCGGCGGCGGGGGATTCACGCGGATGGTCTGATCGAGCTCCGGCAGCATCTCGAGCGGCTGGGTCTCGTCGAGCGGCGACTCCTCGGCCGTGACGGCGACTTTCTTCGTCGTGTCGCGCGAGCGGTCGATGACGGTGTCGTCGGTCAGCTCGTCGGGCCGAATGATCCGCGCCACGATCACGGTCACGTTGTCGGGTGCGCCGCGGTCGAGCGCGCGCCGCACGTACTCGTTCGCCGTCGCCTCGATCGGCTGCGACGTGGCGATCTCCAGCAGCTCCGGCTCCTTCACCAGGCCGTGCAGGCCGTCGCTGCAGAGGATGAAGAGGTCCCCTTCCTGCACGGGGAAGGGCCCGCTGACGTCGATCTCCACCTCCTCGCCGACGCCCATGGAGCGCTGCAGGACGTTGCGCCGCGGATGGTTCTCCGCCTCGGTCGCGGTCAGGAGCCCCTCGCGCACCATCGAGGCGACGAGCGAGTGGTCCTCGGTCAGTTGCTTGATCGCGCCGTCGCGGATCATGTAGATGCGCGAGTCGCCGACGTGCGCGAACCAGGCGTTGTTGTTG
>WNGF01010028.1_pt1 | contig 10781 bp, 9 predicted proteins | sample 5400641 | NCBI WGS metagenome assembly WNGF01 (sample SAMN13153371, study PRJNA577476) | soil metagenome | isolation source: 80 cm soil or saprolite under grassland replicate 2 | place: USA:California | collected 2016-06-15 | reverse complement strand
ACGTAGAAGAACACGCCAAGGCCGAGGATCACGGTCCATATCGGCACGAAATCGATCATTGGCGCACTCACGACAGCCGCTCGGGCTCGCCGGCGTGCAAGGCCCTGACCGGCAGCTCGGGGCGCCCGCCTTCGATGGCCTCAGCTTCGAGGCCCGCCGCGACGGGTCCGGTACGGACAAACCGCGCCATGACCATTACCCCGACCGGATACAGGATCAGGTAGACGATTCCATAGCCGAGCAGCGAAATCAGCACATCGGTCCCGGTCAAGGACGGTGATACCGAATCGGCGGTACGCATCACGCCATAGACCGTCCAGGGCTGACGGCCGACCTCGGTTGTCGTCCAGCCGGCCAGAACGGCGATAAAGCCGAGCGGCGAGGCGAACTCGCAGCTGCGCAGGAACCATATCGACTCGTAGAGCCGTCGGCCGGCACGGACCCACCAGCTGGCGACGACCAGCGCCAGCATCAACAACCCCATGCCGACCATGATGCGAAAGGCGAAGAAGGGTATCGCGACGGGCGGGCGCTGGTCGGGCGGCCATTCCCTGAGGCCGAGCACCTTGCCGTTGAAATCATGGGTCAGGATCAGGCTGCCGAGGGCCGGGATGTCGAGGGCGTACCGGTTGGCCTCGGCCTGCTCGTCGGGTATCGCGAACAGGCTGATCGGTACACGACTGCCGGTGTCCCAGCGCGCCTCGATCGCCGCCAATTTCGCCGGCTGGTATTTGAAGGTGTTGAGGCCGTGCGCGTCGCCGAGAAAAATCTGCAAGGGCACCAATAGGGTGAGGAGCCACAGCGTCATCGACAGCATCACGCGGGCTTCCTCGAGAAAACGGCCGCGGCGCAGATACCAGGCGGCAACGCCGACGACGACAAGGCCGGTCGTCACGTAGAACGCGACGACGGTGTGCGCGAGGCGGTACGGGAAGGACGGGTTGAAGATGATTTGCAGCCAGTCCTTCGGGAAAAAGCGGCCATCGACGATCTCGTAACCCACCGGGGTCTGCATCCAGCTGTTTGCCGACAGGATCCAGAAGGCGGAGAACAGCGTCCCTACCGCGACCATCAGCGCCGCGACCAGATGGGCCCAGCGCGGCACCAGCCGGCGACCGAACAGCAGCACGCCGAGGAAGGCGGCTTCCAGGAAGAACGCCGTCAGACCCTCATAGGCAAAAAGCGGCGACAACACGTTGGCGGTCGCGTCGGAAAACCGGCTCCAATTGGTGCCCAACTGGAACGGCATCACGACGCCCGACACGACACCCATGCCGAACGAGACGGCGAAAATCTTGGTCCAGAAATTCGACAGCCGGAAATACAGCTCGCGCCCGGTGACAAAGCTCAAGCCCTCGAGCAGCGCAATATAGCTGGCAAGCCCGATGGTAAAGGCCGGCAGCAGAATGTGCCAGGCGATGACCCAGGCGAATTGCACCCGCGACAAGAGGAGAGGATCGAACTCCATCGCCTGCCTATCGGGCGGCGGCCCGGTTGCCGGAAAGGAAGTCGAGCGCCGCGCTCAGCTGGGCATCCTGCTGGGTGCCTATGACTTTTGGGTTAATAGGATGGTCGGCCGTGCCGGTAATGGCGCGCGCGGGCGCCGGCTCGGGACGCCCGGAGGCCACTGTCGCCTTCAGGGCACCGAACAGATCGCTCTCATAGGTCACCACCGCGTTCGCGACCTGCTGCTCCTTTGGGACCTGGATAATCCGATCGGGGGCGATGCCGTGGCCCTGAATCGACCGGCCGGACGGCGTGTAGTAGAGCGCCGTCGTCAGCCTGAGCGCCCCCCGGCCCTCGAGCGGGATGATACTCTGGACCGAGCCCTTGCCGAAGCTGTGCGTTCCAAGGATCGTCGCGCGCCGGTTGTCCTGCAGCGCGCCGGCGACGATTTCCGAGGCCGAGGCAGAAGCGCCGTTCATCAGCACGACGACGGGCGTTCCCCGGATCAGGTCACCGTTCGGCGGCGCGTCATAGACGCGGTTTTCATCGGCCTCGCGTCCGCGCGTCGTGACGACCGTGCCGGAATCGAGAAAGTCGCTGGCGACATCGACTGCAGCGTCGAGCAGCCCGCCGGCATCGTTGCGCAGATCGAGAACGAAGCCGGCAAGGGAGCCGCCAGCCTGCCGCCGCAGGCCGGAGATCGCGCGGCGCAGCGAGGCCGGCGTCGTCTCATCGAAGGTGCTGATCCGGACGTAGGCGATACGGCCGGGTTTGAGCGCCGCCTTGACCGATTCGACGCGGATGATCGCCCGGGTGATCGGCACATCGAAGGGCTGCCGGTTGGTCCGCGCGATCGTCAGCACCACGCGGCTGCCGGGAGCACCGCGCAGACGGCGAACCACCTCGCCGATATCCATCCCGACGATCGGCTGGCCGTCGGCCTTGACGATGCGGTCGCCGGGCTCGATGCCGGCCACGGCTGCCGGGGTGCCCTCGATCGCCGCAACCACCTGCGGCACGCCTTCCTCGACCGATATTTCGATGCCAATCCCGCCAAACTGACCGCTGGTGGTGGCCATCAGCTCGCGATATTCGCGTTCGGTCATGTAGTCGGAATGCGGATCGAGCTTGCCGAGCATGCCCTTGAGGGCGCCGCTGACGAGCCGGTCGGGCTGGACCGGCGCGACGTAGCTCTTCTCGACCTGCCGCATCGCATCCTCGATCAGACCGAGATCGCCGCCCGGCGCCTCCGCCGCGAGCGTCGTACAGCCGTTGATGCCGAATGCGAGCACCAGCCAGAGGGCGCGAGGAAGCGCTGTCTTCTTCATCTGCGGCCCGGGGCGAATCACTCTTCCCGATCCGGTTGCCGCTCCGGCTGGGCGGCGGCAAAGGCATCGAGCCTCATGCAGCTGTCGTAGATCCGAACGATGGTCGGGTAGGGCGCCAGATCGAGGCTATATCGTCCGGCATTGAACACTTGCGGAACCAGCGCGATGTCGGCGAGCCCCGGTACGTCGCCATGACAGAAGACGCCGGTATGGGGATCCCCGGCCAACAGCCGCTCGAAGGCGTCAAAGCCAATGTCGATCCAGTGATTGTACCAGGTTGCGATCGCCGCCTGATCGTGTCCGAGCGGCCGCTGCAGATAGCGCACCACGCGCAAATTGTTGATCGGGTGAATGTCGCAGGCGACGATCGCGGCCAGCGCCCGCACCCGGGCGCGCCCCGCCGCATCGCCCGGCAGCAAGGGCGGCTCGGGATGCCGCTCGTCGAGATATTCGATGATCGGCAATGACTGGATCAGCACCTGCCCATCGGTCTCTAGCGCCGGCACCAGACCCTGCGGATTGACCTCGAGAAAGCCGGGCTGCTGCTGATCACCGCGGCGCAAATGGATGAAGGCGCTCTCGTAATCGAGCCGTTTGAGATTGAGCGCGATGCGCACGCGGAATGCGGCGGAGGAACGAAAAAAGCCGTAGAGCTTCATGGCGGCACCCGATCGGAACCTCGCGGTCGACGCGCGAAACTACTCCGCGGCCAGCGCTGCGGGAAGACCGCGGCTGCTAGCCGCAGATCGCCACGAGCGGTACGCCGCAGCGGCGAATCGCCGCACAATTCGGCTAACGCCGCGGCAGGGTTCCCTTCAGAAATTCTTCGATGGTCGCGAGAAACTCGCGCAGCATGATCGGCTTGGCGATATAGCCGTCGCACCCGCTGTCGAGCGCCTTACGCTCGTCGCCCGCCATCGCAAAGGCGGTGACCGCGATGACCGGGATGCTCTGCGTCTGTCCGTCGCTCTTGAGCTGGCGCACCGCTTCCAGCCCCGACATATCGGGCAGCTGAATGTCCATCAGCACCAGATCGGGCCGATGGGTGCGGGCGAGGTCGAGAACCGCCGCGCCGCTGCCGGTCTTCACGATGTCATAGCCATGCGCTTCGAGGACGTCGTTCAAGAGCTTCATATTGAGCTCATTGTCCTCGACGATCAGGATGCGCTTCCGGACGGATTTCGGGAGGATCACCGGCTGGTATCGACAAGGTTCTGCGCCGTCATGTTAGTTAGGGCGGCTCCCACCCGGGCGATGATAACCGAAAAGGCGGTCTTTTCGTGAAATTAATTATTTAATTTCTTGGAATCCGGGGCTGCAGTCGTCGACCGTACTGCGGAACCTGTGGCGCACCGTTGGGGGAGCGAATGAGATGGGCGTAACGGCTGTGGTGGTGAGTGCTTGTCTCGCGCTGTGCGCCGCCGCGTTATCGAGCCAAGCCGTCGCCCAGGACAATGCGGCGCAGGAGGCGGGCCGCCGGCAGGCCATGTTGGCCCGGCTCCCCGAGGACGCCGCCAAGCGGGTGTTCGGCTTGGCAACGACCCCGGCTCCCGGACCGGCGCGCGCCATCGGCGATTATTCCAGGGGTTGCGCCGCCGGCGCGGTGCCGCTGCCGGCCGACGGCGCAACCTGGCAGGTCATGCGGCCGTCGCGCAACCGAAACTGGGGCCATCCCGTGCTGATCGCATTTCTCGAGCGGGTCGCCGCCGCCGCGCCCGCGACGGCCGGCTGGCCGGGCCTCCTGGTCGGCGATATCGGGCAGCCGCGCGGCGGGCCGATGCTGACCGGCCACGCTTCGCATCAGGTTGGGCTCGACGCCGATATCTGGCTGACGCCAATGCCCGATCACCGCCTGAGCCCGGCCGAACGCGATGAAATCTTGGCGACCAGTGTCGTCGCGGCCAGCGGCAACGACATCGACCCGACGGTATGGCGCCTGCAGCACCGACGACTGCTCGAAGCCGTCGCGCGCAGTCCCGAAATTGCGCGCATCTTCGTCAACCCGGCGATCAAACGCGCGCTGTGCCGCGAGGCCGGAGCCGATCGCTCGTGGCTGCAGCGGGTTCGCCCCTGGTGGGGGCACAACTATCATTTCCATCTGCGCCTCTCCTGCCCGAGAGGCGAGACCGAATGCCACGACCAGGCCCCGCCGCCGCCGGGCGACGGCTGCGGGTCGGAGCTGAGCTGGTGGTTCACCGCCGAGGCGAAGCGTCCCGAGCCCGGGCCGCCCGGGATAGGGCTGCGGCTGTCGGATCTGCCCCCGGCCTGCGTCGCGCTCGCTCAGCGGAGGTAGGACGGGCTCAGCGACGTATTCCGGCGCAAAGCGGACCAAGCCTGGTCAATCCGGGTCTTCGTCACGCCAGAAGCCCAACAGGAAAAGCCGGCGCCTACCGCGCGGCGACCCCATTTGCGCCCGTGGAAGTGACAAATCGAGGTCCCTTCGGATCAGCCACCTGCCGATTACCAGCTTGGCGATGATCCCGAGCGCGAGGAACGACCCGAAATAGATGAGCGCCGTTTCCAGTGCACCCATCGGGGCCGTCGTTTCTTCGCCGGCGCCGCGCTCGATTGTCCGCCGGGCGGATCAGTGCAGCCTTGGCGACTTCAGCAGGCGCGAACGATCAGCCGAAGGGATGCGCACCCGCATCGTGTCGTTGTCGCGCACCACCTGCAGTACGACCTCGCTGCCGGCCGGTCCGCTCGCCCAGACCCGGCGCCAGAATGACGCGAGGCTCGACACCGGCTCGTCGCGCACCGCGAGGATGCGGTCGCCGGGGCGCAGCCCGGTCTTGACCGCCGGGCCCCGCTCCGACAGCCCGGCCACGACGATCCCGTCATCGACCTCGGTCGCATAGAGGCCGAGCCAGGGGCGCGGCGGCCGATTGGGGCGGCCGTAGGTCAACAGATCATCGAGGATCGGCGGCAGCAGATCGATCGGCACCACCATGTTGACGTCGCGGCGCAATTCACGGCCGTTGGCGTGCTGGACATGCAAGGAGCCGATGCCGATCAATCGGCCGTCATTGGCGATCAGCGCGGCGCCGCCCCAGAAGGGATGGGCCGGCGCGGTGAAAATCGCGCGGTCGAGCAGGTATTCCCAATGCCCGGCGAATTCCTGACGGGCGACGACGGTGGCGGAAATGGCGTGGCGACGGCCGCCCTCGGCGGCGATGATGGCGCGGTCGCCGGCGCCTACCCGGATGTCCTTGCCAAGCTCCATCGGCGCCACCGTGAGCCGACCGAGCGCCTGGACCAACCCCAACCCGCTCTCCTGATCATAAGCCAGCACATGCCCGGGCACCGCGCCGCCGATGCTCGAGGTGAGCCAGATCGATTCGGCCTCGGTGATCAGATAGCCGATCGTCAGCACCAGCCCATCCTTGCGGATCAACACGCCGCTGCCGGCGCGCTCAGTGCCGAGCGTCCCGGCGGTGAAGGCGTCTTCGGGAACGGTCACGTGGACGCCCAGCACCGCGCCAAGCGCGCTGTCCAGGTCGAACGCGCAGTCCTCCGGCTTTGGCTGGATTTCGGCAGGGATTTCCCATTCGATCGTTCGCGGCATATCGGCGGCCCGTTGATAGCGGTTTTGCCATTATAACGCGGCGAGAGTGCGCCAGGGCCCTGTTATTGTCAAAAGGCTGTCCGGCGGCCCTACCGAGCCGAAAGCACCGCCCGCGTCGCTGAAAGAGCCGTGCACGCCGGCGAATTGCTTGACAACATCAAGCCCCCCGATTATGTCAGCAGCACTCTCGGGCAGAGAGTGCTAATCCAGTTTGTCAGAATACGCGAGGAGGTTTAAATGGGATTCCGTCCGTTGCATGACCGCGTGTTGATTCGGCGCGTGGAAGCGGAGGAAAAAACCTTGGGCGGCATCATCATCCCCGATACGGCGAAGGAAAAGCCGATGGAGGGCGAGGTGGTCTCGACCGGCCCGGGTGCCCGCGGTGAAGACGGCAAGATACAGCCGATGGACGTCAAGGCCGGCGACCGGGTCCTGTTCGGGAAATGGTCCGGCACCGAGGTCAAGCTCGACGGCGAAGACCTGATCATCATGAAAGAATCGGACATCATGGGCGTGCTCGATCAACCCGCCGCCCGCAAAGCCGCTTAAGGGAGTAGGGATAAAATGGCTGCCAAGGAAGTCAAGTTTCATACCGACGCCCGCGACCGGATGCTGCGCGGCGTCGACATTCTGGCCAATGCGGTCAAGGTGACGCTGGGTCCGAAGGGCCGCAACGTCGTGCTCGACAAATCGTTCGGCGCGCCGCGCATCACCAAGGACGGCGTGACCGTCGCCAAGGAGATCGAGCTTAGCGATAAGTTCGAGAACATGGGCGCGCAGATGGTCAAGGAGGTCGCCTCCAAGACCAGCGACCAGGCGGGTGACGGCACCACCACTGCCACCCTCTTGGCCCAGGCGATCGTGCGCGAGGGCGTCAAGGCGGTGGCCGCCGGCCTCAACCCGATGGACCTGAAGCGCGGCATCGACCTCGCGGTCGAGGCCGTCATCGATGACATCAAGACCCGCTCGAAGAAGATCTCGACCAACGAGGAGATTGCCCAGGTCGGCACGATCGCCGCCAATGGCGGGCGCGACATCGGCGACATGATCGCGAAGGCGATGCAGCGGGTCGGCAATGAGGGCGTGATCACGGTCGAGGAGGCCAAGAGCCTGGAGACCGAGCTCGACGTCGTCGAGGGAATGCAATTCGACCGCGGCTATCTCTCGCCGTATTTCGTCACCAACGCCGAGAAGATGATTGCCGAGCTGGAGAACCCCTACATCCTCATTCACGAGAAGAAACTGTCGGGCCTCCAGGCGATGCTGCCGGTTCTCGAATCGGTGGTGCAGAGCAGCCGTCCGCTCCTGATCGTCGCTGAGGATGTCGAAGGCGAGGCGCTTGCCACCCTCGTCGTCAACAAACTGCGCGGCGGCCTCAAGGTGGCCGCGGTCAAGGCGCCGGGCTTCGGCGACCGCCGCAAGGCCATGCTCGAGGACATCGCGATCCTGACCGGCGGCCAGGTGATCAGCGAGGATCTCGGCATCAAGCTGGAGAACGTCACGCTCGACATGCTCGGCCAGTCCAAAAAGATCAGCGTCGAGAAGGAGAACACGACGATCATCGACGGCGGCGGCAAAAAGGCCGACATCGAGGGCCGCTGCACCCAGATCCGCCAGCAGATCGAGGAGACCACCTCCGACTACGACCGCGAGAAATTGCAGGAGCGGCTGGCCAAGCTGGCCGGCGGTGTCGCGGTAATCCGGGTCGGCGGCGCGACCGAGATCGAAGTCAAGGAGCGCAAGGACCTGGTCGACGATGCGATGCACGCCACCCGCGCCGCGGTCGAGGAGGGTGTCGTTCCCGGCGGCGGGTCGGCGCTGCTTTATGCCGCCCGCGCGCTCGACAAGCTGACCCCGGCCAACCCGGACCAGAAGGTCGGCATCGAGATCGTCCGCAAGGCGCTGTCGTGGCCGGCCCGGCAGATCGCTGAGAACTCCGGCACCGACGGTTCGATCGTCGTCGGCAAGCTGCAGGACAGCAAGGACGCCAACTTCGGCTACGATGCGCAGAAGGGCGAGTTCACCGACATGATTCAGGCCGGAATCATCGATCCGACCAAGGTCGTGCGGCATGCCCTGCAGGATGCCGCGTCGGTCGCCGGGCTCTTGGTCACCACCGAGGCGATGGTCGCCGAGAAGCCCGAGCCCAAGGGCCAGCCGGGGATGCCGCCGGGCGGCGGTATGGGCGGCATGGGCGGGATGGACTTCTAAATCCGGCCTCACCGCGTTCGCTAAAACAAGCCGCCCGCTCGGGGACACCCGGGCGGGCGGTTTTGTTTGGGTGCTTGGTCCGCTCAGCGGGCGCCGGCGCGAGCGTCGCCGACGAATTCGGCAAGGCGGACGCCGTGCTCGGCGGCGATCATTTCCGCCGCCTTCTCGCCGATCATGATGCAGGGCGCGTTGGTGTTGCCGCCGATGACGGCCGGCATGACGCTGGCATCGGCCACCCGCAATCGGTCGACGCCGAACACCCGCAGCCGCGGATCGACGACATCGCCGATCCGGCAGGTCGAGGTCGGGTGGTAGACCGTCAGCGAGAAGTGCAGCGCGAACTCCTCGAGCAGCTCGTCGCTCGGCTCGCTGCCCTCCCGATAGCCGTGCTTTTCCGCCAGAAACGGCGGCACCATCAGGGCGCCGAGCTTGCGGTTGCCCGGCCAGTGCGCGGCGATCTCCATGGTCCGGCGGACCGCCGCCACCATGACCTTCATGTCATGCGGATCGTCGTAGTAGTTCATCCGGATCGCCGGCTGCACGCCGGGATCGGCGCTGTCGAGGACGATTTCGCCGCGGCTGCGCGGCAATACCGGGTTGGCGAGCAGCAGCAGGTTTTCTGCGTCGGACGGGACGCGTTTCGCCGGGTCATCGAAAAACTGCACGGTGTCGAGATTGATGATCGTCCGCAGGAAATCATCGTTGCCGCCGGTCAGGAAGCAGATGATCTCGGTGTCGTGCCTGTCCAGGTCGCCGACGCCGCTCGAACAGAAGACGACGGCGTCGGCAAGCGAAGAAGCGCCGAGGCCGCGGCCGGTCGCCTGCCATTCGCTGAGCCGCCGTTCCGCCTCCTGCTTCAATGCCTGCAGTTCGGGAGACAGCTTTGCGTCGTCGGCGGGGTCGGCGGGCAATGGGCCGGCGGGGGCGCGCAGCGCGTCGGGTCCCATTGACAGCGCCACTTCGTTCATCGGCACGCCGATGCCCGGGGCGGGGTAGATCAGCGGGCACATCAGGTGGTCCTGCAGATGCTTGCCGACATGCGGCGCCTCGATCAGACAGGAGATGCCGTTGGCGTCGAGTTCCTGGCGCGGCCCGATGCCGGACAGCAGCAGCAGATGCGGCGAGCCGATCGCGCCGGCGCTCAGGATTACTTCCTTGCGGGCAAGCGCTTGCAAGGTCTCGCCGGTAAGGGTGCGGTACTCGACGCCGGTGGCAACTACCCGGCCGTCGGCGCCGTCGAGGATCACGCGCGTCGCCTGCGCACCGGTGATGATTGTCAGGTTCGGCCGCTGCTCCGGCTCCCCGGCGAGAAACGCCTGATAGGTGCTCGACCGCCGGCCATCGCGCGTCGTGTACTGGGTCAACGACACGACGCCGGCGGCGGCGCCGCGGGTGCGGCCGTTGTAGTCCCCCCTCGGGATGCCGGCGGCGACCGCCGCTTCAACGAATTGCCGGGCGGCCGGCAGGATCGGGTCGCGCACCGAAACGCCGAGCGGGCCTGTGGTATTGTGCGCGGCGGCGTCGATGACGATGTCCTCGCTCGCCGCCAAGCCCTCGCTCTTGCGGAAATAAGGCAGCACCTCGGCGTAGCTCCAACCGGCGGCGCCGCCTTCGGCCCAGGAGTCGAAGTCGCCCGGATGGCCGCGTACATACATCATGTAGTTGATGCCGGACGAGCCGCCGAGCATCTTGCCGCGCGGCACCGGAACGCGCCGTCCGTTGAGCCCGAGGCCGGCCTTGCCGGGATCGGCGGTATACATCCAGTCGGTCGCCGGGTTCAGCTGCATCGCCGGCGGCGCGATCGGCAGCGCCGATATCTCCGGCGGCCGCTCGCCCGCCTCGATCAGCGCCACCCGGCACTCGGGATCTTCCGATAGGCGCGAGGCGATCACCGCGCCGGCCGAGCCGCCGCCTACCACGATAAAATCGAATTCTTCGGACATGTTATCCCCCCGACCGCTTCTGGTGCTTAGGCCGGCATTTTCGGCAGACCGGTCTTTGGTCGATGCAGGTTGCGCGCTTTGTCCGGCGGCGGCAACCGATCCGCTCTTTCGCGGGAGATCCCGGGCCGATGGTTTGTTTGTTGCCACACCGCGTGATTCGACCAGCCTGGAGGCCGTCGCGCTTTGCGTGCAACCCTGATCTGCCGGCGGCCCTGCGACGCGGCGAATCCTTGTCAGTTGACGACCCGGCACCCATACTGAGAAGGATGCGGCGCATACCGATCGACCCTG
>WNGF01010025.1_pt1 | contig 10783 bp, 9 predicted proteins | sample 5400641 | NCBI WGS metagenome assembly WNGF01 (sample SAMN13153371, study PRJNA577476) | soil metagenome | isolation source: 80 cm soil or saprolite under grassland replicate 2 | place: USA:California | collected 2016-06-15 | reverse complement strand
GCGTCGGCGACCAAACGGTGTCGCGAGAACCCGCGGACCGTGCCGGCGCCGCCCCGCGTGAGCAGCTCGGTCTCCTCGCCCCCGTAGTCGATGACGATGAGGTAGCCCTGCACGAGCGCGGCCGCGATCTGTGCGACCCAGCCCTCGGCGCTGACGCTGACCTCCCAACGGCCGCCGACCTGGATCGCCTCCGGCACCCGCCAGCCCAGGTCGGGTTGGCTCGGCGGACGCAGCAATTCGACGAGCGCCCCATCGTCCTCGCCAACGCATACCTCGCGCACGCCGTCGTCGGTGCGGACGAGGACGTGCACCGGGAACGCGTCGAGGACCTCGTTCGCCAGCACGACACCCCGGATCGGCGCGAGGGTGCGCGCGACCGACGCCCAGCGCAGCTCGCGGCCCTCGAGCGCGAGCGCCTGCTGCTCGCGGAGCCGCGGCGAGACCTCGACGATCGCCGGACGCGCGCCGCGACCGGCGTCCACGCGCTCCCGCCCCAGCGCGTCGAGCAGATCGCGCATGAGGATCCCCCGCCCCGCGCCGGCCTCGACGAGGTCCCAGGCGCTCGGGCGTCCGAGCGCCACCCAGCAGTCGAGCGCCGCACGCGCGAGCGCCCGGCCGAACGCCGAGCCGAGCTCGGGCGAGGTCAGGAAGTCCGCGCCGTCGAAGCCGATGCTCGCTCGCGTCGTGTAGTAGCCGTCCTCGGGGTCGTAGAGCGCGGCGTCCATGTAGTCGGCGAAGGTCATCGGGCCGCGTGCGCGGATCCGGCCGATGAGGCGCTCGCGAAGGGTCACCCGAGGAGCATCGCCCGTATCCGGTCGAGCTGCTCGGTCGTGACCCCGGCCGAGCGGAGGTACGCCGCTCCGTCTCCGTACTCGCGGCGAACGGCGCCGAGGACCTCGCGCATCACCCAGGCCCGGCGCTCGATCGCCTCGCCGATGGGGGCGGCGTCATCGGGATGAGCATCGATGTAGCTCCGGTACGAGTCCGCAAGCTCGTCGTCGCTCGCGCAGTAGTCAGCGACGATGTCGTCATCGGCGACACCGACCGCGGCGAGCACGATCGCAACGACAAATCCGGTGCGATCGCGGCCGGCGACGCAGTGCACGATCAAGCCCGGCTCGGCCTCGGCGATCGCACCGACGATGGCCGCGAGGCCGCTGTCGGGCGCGGCGCGCTGCCGCAGCTGCTCGGCGAGCGTGCCCTCGGCCGCGGCGCGATGGAGGGACATCGGGCCGGCCGCCTCCTTGAATGGGACCTGCCGGTACGTCGCACCGGGCGCGAACGGGCTCGGTCTGGCGTCGATCTCGTCCGCCCCGCGGATGTCGATCACGGTCCGAATGCCGTGCTCGCGCGCCGCCGCAAGACCGGCCGGGGTCGGCGCCCCCATGCTCGAGGCGCGCACGAGCACGCCGCGGCGGATCGCGCCCTCAGGGCCGCGGAGGCCGCCGAGGTCGCGGACGTTCAGGCAGCCGTCCCAGGTGAGCCGCCGATCGCGAGCCAGTGGGGCTAGGCGCTCCAACGCGGCGGGCCGGGCGGGCGGATCTCCGGCGGCCGGACCTCGTTCCGGGTCTCGGCGCCGAGTGGGATGTGCTCGGACGGCCGCCACGTGCTCGCGGCCGCGAGCTCCTCCTTCGCGAGGACCGTCACCCCGAACCGGCGGTATGTGGAGAGCTCGAAGTTCGGTGTCTCGCCGAGCGCGCCGTGCGGGCAGACCTCGACGCAGTCGCCGCAGTAGATGCAGCGCACGACGTCGAGCTCGTACGTCTCGAGGTCGCGCTCACGCATCATCAAAGCGCCCGTCGGGCACGTCTCCGCGCATGCGCCGCACGACACGCAGTCGGTGTAGCTGAGCGACACGTTCCACGGCGTCGTCACGATGGAGTCGTAGCCGCCGCCCATGAGGCCGTAGCAGTTCGCACCGATCACGTCGCGGCAGATGCGCACGCACTGCGTGCAGTTGATGCACTTGTTCAGATCGCGAAGGATGAAGTCGTGGCTGAAGTCGTATTCGTAGTCGTGGTAGTCGAGCGGCTCCGCGCGGTGGAAGCGGTTGTCGGTGAGGCCGTGCTCCAGCGAAAGGCGCTGGAGGTGGCAGCGCCCGACGTCCGGGCAGACGCACTGGAGACAGCGCGCGGCCTCCTTCTCGGCCGCCGCCTTGTCGTATCCGCGCTCGATGAGCTCGAAGCTCTTCACCCGGTCCGCGAACGGCAGGAACGGCATCCGGACCTGCGGCTCCTCCGGCTTGTACGGGACGATGTCGATGAGCTCGGGGACCTCCTCCTCGGCGATGATCTCCTCCGCGACCCGGGACATGTCATCGCCGGCGAGGTACCGATCGATGGCCTTCGCCGCGAGCTTCCCCTGCGCGACGCATTGGATCACTGTGACCGTGCCGAGCTGGCAGTCGCCGCCCGCGAAGACGCCCGGCCGGTCGGTCATGAGCGCGCCGTTCGCCACGATCGTCTCCCGGCGGGTCTTGCGGAGCCCGGGGCTGCGGTCGTACCAGTCGAGCACCGGGACCTGCCCGATCGCGGGGATCACGACGTCGCACTCGATGACGAACTCCGAGCCCTCGATCGGGATCGGGCGGCGCCGCCCGGTCGCGTCCGGCTCGCCCAGGGCCATCCGCTGGAACTCCACGCCGGCGGCGCGACCGTTCTTCTCGACGATCCGCGACGGTGCGGCGAAGAACTCGAGCTTGATGCCCTCGTGCTCCGCGTCGTCGACCTCGGTGTAGTGGGCGCCCATCTCCTTGCGGCTGCGGCGATAGGCGACGGTGACCTCGGCCCCCAGCCGACGCGACGTCCGCGCGCAGTCGAACGTCGTGAAGCCGCCGCCCATCACGACGACCCGCGTCCCCTTGCCGACCGGCACCGGGTCGCCTGACGCGTTCTGGTTCAGGTAGTTGATCGCCTCGATGACCCCGGGCAGATCCTCGCCCGGGATACGGAGCTCGTTGCTCGACCAGGCGCCGATGCCGACGAAGATCGCGTCGTAGCCCTGGGCGAAGAGATCGTCGACCGAGAAGTCGCGCCCGAGCTTCATCCCGCCCTTGAACTCGGTGTCGCGGAGCTGCCACACGGAGTTGAGCTCCTTGTCGAGCTTCACCTTCGGGAGGCGGTACTCCGGGATGCCGTAGCGGAGCATCCCGCCCTGCTTCTCCATCATGTCGAACACCGTCACGGCATGCCCCTTGAGCGCCGCGTAGTACGCGCAGGTCAGGCCGGCCGGCCCGGCGCCGATCACCGCCAGGCGCTTCCCGGTCGCGGGCAGCTGCGCGAACGGCGTCGGCGCCTGATCCATCTCCATGACCAGCTCGCCCGTGTAGCCGTGGCACTGGCAGATCGCGATCTCCTCCTCGACGAGCCCGCGCCGGCAGACCTCCTGGCACGGCTTGGGGCACACCAGGCCGAGCGCGTACGGGAACGGGAGCACTTCCTTCACCAGCCGGGCCGCCTCGACGTGCTGGCCCTTCGCCATGAGCTCGAGGTAGCCCGGGATGTCGATGTGCGTCGGGCAGCCGATCTGGCACGGCGGCATGCAGTAGGCGTTGTGGTCGGACAGGATGTACTCGAGGTTCTGCTTCCGCATCTTGAAGAGGCCGTCGCTCGCCGCGGTGACCTTCATCCCGGGCTCGACCGGAAGGTGGCACGACGGCATCGGGCGGTCGTAGCCCTCGATCTCGACGAGGCACATGCGGCACGCGGCCGCGGGCGCGAGCTTCTCGTCGTCGCAGAGCGTCGGCACGTCGAAGCCGGCGCGCTGCGCGGCGCGGAGGATCGCCTCGCCCACCACGGCGGTGACCGCGCGCCCGTCGATCGTGATCGTGCACGTCGGCATGCCGGCCGGGATCTCGCCGTGATGCGAGACCGTCGGGAGCTGCGATTCGGCGGGCTGCGTGTAGCGCTCGAGCAGGCTCATCGGGGATCCCTCACGGCTGGGCCATCGTCTCATAGCGGCGCGCCCGCGCCGGGGTGCACGTCCCCGCCGGGCACGTGCGGTCGACGATGTGGCGGCGGTAGTCGTCGGGGAACTCGCTCATCGTCGTGCGGATGATGGACGCGCTCGTGATGCCGAAGCCGCAGAGCGAGAAGTCGCTCAGGTGATCGGCGAGCTCGCCGAGCCACGGAAGGTCATCGTCGCGACCGAGGCCCGAGTAGATCCCTTCGAGGATCCCCTGCACGCGCTTCGTGCCGACCCGGCACGGCACGCAGATCGCGCATGTCTCGCGCGCCAGATAGCCGAACAGGCGAGCGGCGTCGTTCACGACGCACGTCGTGTCGGTGAGGACGCGGATCTGTCCCGAGCCGAGGTGCGTGCCCGCGGCCTTGAGCGGCTCGTAGTCGAGGCCCACGGTCGTGCGCGTCGCGTTGAGGATGCCGCCGGTCGGGCCGCCGACGTGGATGCCCTTCAGCGTCCCGTTCGCGCCACCGGCGCGCTCGATGATCTCGCCGAGCGGAGTGCCGAACGCGACCTCGTACACGCCGGCCGAACGCACCGCACCCGTCACCGAAACGAGCTTCGTGCCGGGTGAGGTGCTCGTCCCGGCCCGCCGGAACGCGTCCGCGCCGTCGCGAAGGATGAGCGGCAGCGCGGCCAGCGTCTCCCCGCTCGCGACGACCGTCGGCCGCAGCTGCAGGCCCTGGATCGCCGGATACGGCGGGCGCTGGCGGGCCATCGCGCGCCGCGACTCGAGGACCGCGAGGAGCGCGGATTCCTCTCCGCCGATGAACCCCCCGGGACCGAGCGCGATCTCGACCCGCAGATCGCCGAGCCCGGCGCGCCGCTCTTCGAGGGCGCGCTCGGCCGCGCGCCGCGCCGCCGCGGCCTCGGGATGCAGGTAGAGGAAGGCCCTCGTCGCCCCGATCGCCGCGGCCGCGATCGCGAGCCCCTCGATGACGAGCTCGGGCCGCCGGAGCAGGAGCGTGCGCGAGAGCGGGCTTCCCGGGTCGGCGTCGTACGCGTTCGCGACGATGAACGCGCTGCCGCCCGCCGCCGCGGCACGCGCGGTGGCGAGCTTGCGCGCGAGCGGGAACCCCGCGCCTCCGCGGCCGCGCAGACCCGAGGCCTCGATGAGCGCGATGAGCTGCGCCGGATCCATCGCCCGAGCGCGGTCGCGCTCGTACGCGCCCCGCAACTCGGTGTCGAGCAGCCGGTAGGCGGTACTAGTCGGCAAACGCGGGCTCCAGCGGGTGCCGCACCTCGTCCTCGCGCAGCGTGTCGTGCGCCGGCGCGGGGCTCGCCTCGGGCCACGCACCGGCGATGCCGAGATTGCCGGTGTAGCGCCGGCCGCCCCGCGGCACCGGCGTGCCGCGACCGCGCGGCGCGCCGCGGAAGTTCGAGAGCAGCGAGGCGGTCGTGTAGAGGTGGGTCATCGGCAGACCGAACGCGTCGGCGATGCGCTGGGCCGCGGTCCAGGGCAGGTAGCCGTACGCCTGATGGGTCGTGTAGAGGACGCGGGTGAGCCGGTCGGCGCCCTCCGGCGTGTCGCGGAGGATCCGCTCGACCGGCGCGAGGTCGAGATCGCGCTCCTCCTCGGCCGGCACCGTGACGACGGCGGTCGAGAGCGGCCGGCGGTCGCCGTACGGCGCCGTCCCGACCATGCGGATCCGGTAGTAGGCGGCCCGCGGCGCGATCGGCGGCCGTTTGCGGAAGGTGTTGCGGAAGGTGTACGAGATCGAGATCGCGCGCGGCGGGCAGGCCTTCTCGCACATGAGGCACGACTCGCATTTGAAGATGCTCGTCTCGGGCTCGAGCAGGAGCGCGATGAGCCCGCGGCTGCGCTCGGGCAGCTCGCGCTTCTCATACGGGTACTTGCGCGTCACGGTCTCGCGCCGCACGAGGTGGCTCAGCGTGCGGCGCATCCCGCCGAGGATGCCCCTCACTCGCCGGCCATCCTCACCGGTCGACGTCGCCGAGAACGATGTCGATCGACCCAAGGATCGCGACGACGTCCGCGACGAGCCGGCCTCGAAGGAGCCACGGAAGGATCTGCAGATTGAGGAACGAGGGCCCGCGCATCTTCGCCCGGAACGGGTTGGTCGCCGACCCGCCCGCGCTGATCATGTAGATGCCGACCTCGCCCTTCGCGCTCTCGACCGTGTAATAGGCCTCGCCCTTCGGGCACTTCCAGACGTGCCCGAGCCGGGCCCGGACCGGCCCGCCCGGCAGCCGGTCGATGCACTCGCGGACGATCTCGATCGAGCGCCGCATCTCGCCGAGGCGGACCTTGTAGCGCGCGTACGCGTCCCCCTCCGGGTAGACGACCGGCTGCATGCTCTTGAGCTCCGGGTAGATCGAGTAGGGCCGGTCGATCCGCAGGTCCCACGGGATCCCCGACGCGCGGAGCATCGGGCCGGTGAGGCCGAAGCCCTTCGCCACGTCGGCCGGGATGACGCCGACGCCGATCGTGCGCTCGAGGAAGATCTCGTTCGTCTCGAACAGCTCGACGTAGTCGCGCTCGATGTGCTGGGCGTAGCGGTCGAGGAAGCGCTCGAGCTTCGTCAGCATCCCGGGCGGGAAGTCGTAGAGCACGCCCCCCGGCCGGAAGTAATTGAAGTTCATCCGTGAGCCGCAGAGCTCCTCGAACATGTCGAGGATCTCCTCGCGGTCGCGGAAGCAATAGAGCAGCGGCGTCGTCGCACCGACGTCGAGGCCGTACGTCCCGAGCCAGATGAGGTGCGACGTGCAGCGGGACAGCTCGTCGACGATGACGCGGATGTATTCCGCCCGCGGCGGGACGTCGATCCCGGCGATCGCCTCCATCGCTCCGGCGTACGCGTGCTCCTGGAGCATGTTCGAGACGTAGTCCGCCTGGTCCGCGTAGCGGATCCCCTGATGGAACGTCCGCCATTCGAAGATCTTCTCGAGTCCGCGATGCAGGTAGCCCATGACCGGGATGCACTCGATGACCTTCTCGCCCTGCAGCTTCAGCACGAGACGGAGCACGCCGTGGGTGGAGGGATGCTGCGGTCCCATGTTGAGGATGAGCTCTTCGGTCTCGAGGCCCTCGTCGCTCTCGATGACCGGCAGCCGGACCTGCGCGCCTTCCTCGATCGCCTGCCGCTCCGGGTCGACGCGTGTCTCGACGCCCAGAGGGAAGCTAACCGCCCTTGCTCAAGCGGCGCGGCAAGCCGCGCTGCCCGCTCATGGCTGGATGTGTGCGCTCGGTCGGGCGCAGCCCGCCCTCGCTCACGCTAACCACCCTTCGCGATCTTTTCGCGCAGCCGCAGGACGCCTTCGGTGAGTGCCTCCGGCCGCGGCGGGCACCCGGGGACGTAGACGTCGACCGGGACGACCGTGTCGACGCCCTGGAGCGTCGAATAGCTGTCCCAGAACTCGCCGCCGGAGCTGGCGCAGTTGCCCATCGCGATGACCCACTTCGGCTCGGGCATCTGCTCGTACAGCCGACGCAGCCGCGGGGCCATCTTGTGGGTCACCGTGCCGGCCACGATCATCACGTCGGCCTGACGCGGGCTCGAGCGGAAGACCTCAGCTCCGAACCGGGCCAGGTCGTGGTGCGACGCCGCGCTCGCCATCATCTCGATCGCGCAGCACGCGAGGCCGTAGCCGAGCGGCCAGGGGCTGCGCGAACGGGCCCAGTTCACGAGGCGGTTCACCGTCGTGAAGACGATGTTGTCGTCGTCGGCGAGGATGCCCGAGAAGAGCTTCGGCTCGTTCCCGCCCATGCCCGTCTGGGTCGTGAGCGGACGGCGCTGGATCACGTCTGCTTCGAAATCGATCGGGTGCGGCCGGTCCGGTGCGTCCTTTTGATCGATCGCCATTTCGACCTCAGTCTAGCCGTGAAATTCGTGCGCGTCCCGAAGCAGCGCGAGCAGCGCGGCGTGGACCGCCGGGCCCGACGCGACGATCTCGTCGTGTTCGGTCCAGCTGATCCGGCCCCCGGCCTCGCGGACGAGCAGCGCGCCCGCGGCCCAGTCCCACGGGGCACGGGCCACCTCGAAGTACGCGTCGAGGCGGCCGGCCGCGACCCATGCGAGATCGAGCGTCGCCGAGCCCGCGCGGCGCAGATCCCGGACGCGGCCGATGACGCGTGCCGCCACCTCGGCCTGCGCCGCGCGTTCGGCCGCGCCGTAGCTGAAGCCGGTCGCCACGAGGGCCGTCGCCAGGTCGCCGCCCGGCCGCACCGCGAGGCTCCGCCCGTTACACGATGCCCCACCGCCGCGTTCGGCGGAGAAGCACTCGTCGCGGAGGACGTCGTACACGACCCCGGCGAGCGTGCCGGTCGCGTCCGCGCAGGCGACGCTCACTGCCCAGTGGGGCAGGCCGTAGAGGTAGTTCGTCGTCCCGTCAAGCGGGTCCACGTACCAGGTGATCGACGCGTCGGGCCGCTCGCCGGCGGCCTGAACGACGGACGCGCTCTCCTCGGCGACGATCGCGTCGCCCGGCCGCGCCGCCTTCAGCCGGTCCACGATGAGCGACTCGGCGGCGCGATCCGCGTCGGTCACCGGATCGGTGTCGCTGGACTTCGTGCCGACCCCCGTCGGAGCGGAGCGCGCGCGGTCGCGGAGCACCGCGCCGGCCTCGCGGGCCACCTGCTCCGCGAGCGAGCGCAGCGCGATCGCTATTGCTGGACGATCCGACCCTCGACCTTGGGGTCGAGGGGCGAGTGGGCGGTCATGTATGCCGAGACCGCGTCGACCTCGATATCGCCGAAGATGACGTTCGTCCCGTCCTTGAATTCGTTGTGCCCGTCCCCGCCGGTCAGCAGGTAGTCGATCGTGACGACGTGGTAGATCCGGAGATCGTCGAGCGGCTTCCCGCCGACGCTCACGGAGAGGAGCCGCTGACCGGGCGGGTTCGCGAACCGGTACGCGAAGATCGCGCCCGCGACGTGGAGCCGGCCGGCGGACCCCGACGCGGCCTCGAAGACGCTCCGCAGGGTGCTGCCCTTCATGTCGACGTTCACCACGACGTTCGTGAACGGCAGCACCTGGTAGAGCTGGCCATACGTGATGTCACCGGCGGGCAGCGGCGCGCGCACGCCGGCCATGTTGTAGAAGGCGACGTCGCTCTTCCAGTTCTGTTGCCGCCCGTACTCGAGGAGGCCGTCCGTGATCATGTTGCCGAGCCCGCACTCCTGACGCGGGTTGTCGAGCGGCGCGGCGACTCGGCCGACGATCCGCTCCGTGTACTTCTTGCCCGCCGCGCGCCGATCGTCCACGATCTGCGCCACGCGCCGCACCGTATCGGTCTGCGGCGTATTCGATGATGCGACCGCGAGCAGCTCGTTGGAGCGCGTCGGCGCCGCCGACACCTTCTTCGTCGCGGGATCGATGGCCAGCTCGAGGTCGCCGAGGTTCGCCGCGTAGGCGCCGGTCTGCACGATGATCGTTTTGCCGACGGTCACGGCGGCGCGCAGCGCGGTATGGGAGTGGCCGCCGACGATCACGTCGAGGTCGGGCGCCGCGGTCGCAAGGTCGCGATCACCATCGACGCCCACATGCGTGATCGCGACGAGCAGGTCGGCGTTCTGCTTCATCTCCGGCAGGTACCGCTGGACGGTCGGGGCGAGCGGCAGGAAGTGCAGCCCTTCGACGCTCGACGCTTTGATGATCGATGCCGCGTCCGGCAGGATGAGGCCGATCATCGCGACGCGCACGATGCCGAGATCCTTCACCACGTACGGCTTGAGGTAGCTGGGGACGGCCCCGGCGCGGTCGGCGCAGTTCGCGCAGAGGAACGGGAAGCTGGCTTCGGCCGTCCGCTGCCGCAGGACGTCCTGGCCCCAGTCGAGGTCGTGGTTGCCGACGGTCTGGGCGTCGTACCGGAGCAGCGACATGATCTGGGTGATCGCCTGGCCCTTGTTCTCATTGGAGATGTACGTCCCCTGCCACGCGTCGCCGGCGTCCACGAGCAGGGTCCGCTGCGGCGCGCGAGCGCGGAGCTTCTCGATCTGCGCCGCCATCGCCACGAGCCCGCCCTGATCGAACGTGCCGGCACCGCCGCCCTGCACGGTGGCCGTGACGTCGAGGTGGCCGTGGATGTCGTTCGTGTGGAGGATCTGGATCCGGTCGGCGGCGAAGGTGCCCGGGCTCGCGGCTGGGCTGCCGCTCGGCCTGGGGCTCGCCGCCGGCGAAGCGGTCGTGGGCCCGGCGCAGCTCGCGGCCAGGACGAGGGCGGCCAGCAGCCCGAACGTCGATCGGCCCCTTCCCCAGCGCATCATGCTGACGTTACCCCACGCGCAAAGCGGCACGACCCGCGCAAGGAGGACTGCGATGTTCAAAGACGCGCAGGCGTTCAGCGGTTTCGCGGTGGATGACCTCGGACGCGCCCGGGAGTTCTACGGGCGGACGCTCGGCCTCGAGCTGGCCGATGCGCCCCTTGGGGTCAAGGGCGCCGACCTTCCTTCGGGGCTCGAGCTCCACCTCGCCGGCGGCGCGAAGATCCTGATCTACCCGAAGCCCGACCACACGCCGGCCACCTTCACGATCCTCAACTTCATCGTCGCCGACATCGAGCGGGCGGTCGACGAGCTTGTGAAGCGCGGCGTGCGATTCGAACGGTACGAGGGAGCGTTGAAGACCGACGCGAAGGGCATCCACCGCCGGCCGGAGATCCGCCCCGTCGCCTGGTTCAAGGATCCGGCGGGAAACATCCTGTCGCTCATCGAGGACACCGCGGCGTGAGCGCCGATCGTCTCCAGCCGGTCGACCTCGGCCTCGTGAGCCCGGTCTACTCGGCGACCCGAAGGTCGCGCAGCCGTTGTATCGCTCGGAGCTGGTCGGCGCGCCTCGGCCCCGTGGCTTGCGGCACGAGGATG
>WNGF01012747.1_pt1 | contig 10787 bp, 16 predicted proteins | sample 5400641 | NCBI WGS metagenome assembly WNGF01 (sample SAMN13153371, study PRJNA577476) | soil metagenome | isolation source: 80 cm soil or saprolite under grassland replicate 2 | place: USA:California | collected 2016-06-15 | reverse complement strand
GCAAGATCGCCCGCCTCACCACCCGCGACATCAGCATCAACGACAGCGGCCACACCACGCTGACGCTTCGGCGCTGCGCCGGCTCGCGCCCGGTGACAACGAGTCGGCGGGCAAGCTCAAGAAAGCAGCTGCCGCAAAGGCAACCCGCATCTGAGAGCCGCGATGGTCGAGGGGGCGTGGGCCGTCTCCCGGACCGCCAGTCGCCCGGGCGCCCGGTTCCGGCGGCTGGCTCGCCGGTTCGGCCGGCTCAACATCAAGAAGGCCGCTGTCGCTGTCGCGCACACTCTGCTCTGCGTCGCGTGGGCGGTCATGAAGGACGACAGCGACTATGCCGAAGCCGGCGCCGACTCGCGCTCGACCAGCGCAACCACGAGCACCTGGTCCGCCACCACCAGCAGGCCCTCGCCCGGCTCGGCTACCAGGTAGCCCTGATACCGCCCGGCGACGGAACGCCGCCGCCCGGCAACGACGGCGCCTCACCACAGCATCCCGCCGCCTGACCGGCTTCCGGACCTCACCGGCAGGGCCACCACGGCCGGCTCCGCCGGCGCTGCCGCGCGCCTGGCTCGGCCCCAAGTTTCGTTACAGGACGCAAACCACAATGCTCACTCATGACCCCAAAGTGGTCCCTTGCTCGTGGCAACCCCCCGTCCCATCATGCGGCAAGCGACATCCGCCTGCCCGCCAGCGCTCGAGTACTTGCCGAAGCCGGCGCCAAGCCCGCCGCTGAAGCACCTGGCCGCCGCCTTGAGGCGCGAGCGGAGAAGACATCCATAGCCCACGCCTTGAGCACGCAGCAGCGGGTTCGATACAGTCGGTAGCCAACGAGAATTGCCTGGGTTTGGGAGGATCATGTGAGCGGGGGATTCCTTGTGGATCTGGCCGCGTTACAGCAGGCGGCCGATGGGGTGAACGGCGTTCTGGATGCGGTCGGCCAGCAGAATGTGAGCGCCATCAAGTGCGGCAAGTCCGGAGATCGCTGGCCGGCTCAACCTGAGCGTGACCGTCTACCGCAGGGTGGAGCAGGGCATACGTGATCACATTAACGGGATCCTGCAACGATCAACCGGCTCCGATCCTGCCGCTGAATGATGGCCGCAGAACTCGGCCAGACGAGCGACCCAACGGCGCTCATCCCTGGCGGCCCGGATGCAGTGCATAGTTCCGAGTGGTCAATGACGGTCTATGGCGACATGTTGCATGCGGCCGGCGCGGGATTGCAGCGCATTGACACCGCCCAAGGGTGGAGAGGTGAAGCGGCTGACCGTTTCCGCAGAGTGTTCCATGGTGAGCCCGCTAGGTGGTTGAAGGCTGGTGACGCCTTCCACACCGCGGCGGCAGCCCTCGACTCCTACGCCGCTACCTTGACCTGGGCCCAGCGGCAAGCAGCCGGAGCTATCAGCCTGTGGAATCAAGGACAGGCGGCGACCGGCCAGGCCCGGGCACAGCACGCGCTGGCCATGCAACAAGCTCTGCAGGAAGCCGCCACGAGGACGGCCGCCGACATCCCCACCACGGCACCGGACATCCCGTTCGTCGATCCCGGTGAGACGAAACGGCAAGCCGCACGCAGCATCCTCGACCGGGCCCGCAGCCAGTTGAGCAGCGCTGGTGATACGGCGTCTGGCGTGGTGGGCAAAATGCCGCCGTTCATCATCCCGGCGGTCTCCTCGCGGCGGCAGGCGGGATCGGACTGACAGCCGTGAGCGCGGCCGGCGAAGGGGTGGGAACTGTTCTCGACGCCACAGGCGTGGGAGCCGTGGCAGGTGTTCCTCTCAACGTGGTATCTGCTGCTGGTATGGCCGCCGGGGTCGGCATCACAGGTGCCGCAATGGCCAACATGGTGGGACACGCGGCTGGGGACGATCATGTCTCCCCCATGAACAGCGGCGACAGTTCCGGTTCAGGCGTGGGCGAGACGACTGAAGGCAACAACCCTCCGAAGGAGATCACGGGACGCACGGGGCACGGTGATCAGCAGGCGCTGAGCCGCGACAGTGGCCGCGGTGTGTCAGACGAGGCGATGAATGACGCCGTGCAGAACCCCATCAGACCGCCCCAACCACAACCTGGAGGGACGTACAAATACGTCGGCCAGAACGCCACTGTGGTGCTGAATTCAGACGGCGAAGTGGTGACAACATGGGCGAGGAACAGCGGTGGATGGAGAAACCCGTGAGCAATGTACTCGATAGCCTTCCCGCAGAGTTTCAATCCCTCGTCGCCGACATTCTCCGCGTGAGGAACGAACCTCTGCTAGCCGCACTCCGCGCGCACGAAGAGCCAAGTCAGCAGGAACGCAACGCAGTTGAGGAGATCCTGTCCGACGAATTCTCTCGCAACCTTGGCCCAGACGACGAACCCACACAGCGCGGACGCGATATCGACAACGCGCTCGGGGCGTTCCTGTTGCGTTGGCCGATCGACGCCGAATAGCGCTGCGGTGGACTTCATCAGGCGTGTGACCAGAGACTGTAATGGGGCCAACCGATGGCGAGTGTCCACGGCGAAAGAACCGCCATCGCCGGTCACCGTCCCGTGCCGAGCAGCAGGCCATGGGTAATGGTGAAGGGATGTGCTAGAGGTTCATCTCGGGCTCGGACACGCAATTTGTACATAAAGGCCCGTTTCCGGGCATGGCAGGACGTCACCCGAGCATAGGCTTCCGCCAGTGCCGGGCGATTTGTCCAGGGATCTGCCTCCTTCGGTCAGCGTTTCTTTGGGCGTGTGGGCGCGCGGCGCCCGGAGGATAGCTTGTGCGGCCGATGGCGGTGGTCACGGCGTCAGGTGTGTCTGCCCGCAAGGTCCTGCTCCGCGGGTCGTAGGTGAGCGTGCTCTCGTGGGCTCGCAAGTAGCCGATCACGTACTCCTCGGTGACTGTGCGTGAGACTTCCATTCCACGGCGGGTGCGGCACCGGCCTGGGCGGTGTTCGGCAAAGGGCCTACCCCAGCGAGCCCGCGGTCCGGCTGGGGCGGGCGGGCGGCCGGCCCGGCTTGATGCCCCGCCTGCGGTCGTTGCTCATTTGCCCGCGGTCACGGCTTTCAGCTCGTCTAGCGATTCCCAGATGAGCTGCGGCAAGTCTGGCTGGATGGTCTCGTTGATCCAGCGTTCGAACGCGATGTTGAAGACGGCGATCCCTGCCTCGGCAGTCAGGCCCGCGGCCGGGTCTGGGACGCCGCGCCGGCGCAGCGCGTCCGCGAGCGCCGAGGCGAGTGATGCGAGCTTGATCAGCTCACGCTCCTGGAGCCCTGCGTTGGCAGCGATGACGGCCTGGCGCAGCCGGGAGTAACCGCGGCGCTCCTGGAGTACGGCGCCGGCGGCCTGCAGGGCCGCGGCGACCGCGTCCATCGGCGCCGCGGAATCGGGCGCGCCGGCGACGGCGCTCACCAGGAGTTCCTGCAATGTTCCCGTGCCTGCGAACAGGACCTCGCGCTTGTCGGCGAAGTGCCGGAAGAACGTTCGCTCGGGTGAGCCCCGCCCGGTTGGCGATCTTCGCCACCGTGGCCTGCTCGAACCCCTCTCGAGACAGAGCGCCAGTGCCGCCTGCTCGGGCCGAGCGGCGTGACCTGGCCCCGCTGTGGGTAGCAGCGTGCATCTACATGATTTCGGGCCTCATGGGGGCCTCGCCTCGCCCAACCCGGTAGCTGACCCGTTCGCGTACCTCATCTTGGGAGCTGCGAAGCGCGCTGCAGATCAGCTTGCCGCTGGTGTTCTTGTGGGGCTGCTGTCCACCCGCCTCGCCCGCAGCGCGTTGGGTGGCCTGGTGATGGAGCTGGACCGGCCCCTCCTGCCGGGAGAGCTGCAGGCTTCGCTGGCCCGCACGCTGGGCGACCCGTCGCTGCAGTTGCTGTACCCGCGGGAAGGCCAGAACCGGTGGGTGGATGCCGGCGGGCGGACGGCAGGCAAGGACGGTCACGGTGGTGGCGCGGCACGGCCAGCCGCAGGCAGCGCTGATCCACGACCTGGCGCTGGATCAGGACGGGTGCCCCAGCGGACTCTGAACGGGCGAACCTTCGCCCCCGCCCGTTTGCCGGGGGCCCACCGCATCAGTAGCCGATGCCGCCCCCGCCCCCTCCGTGATGGAAGAACACAAGGAACACGATGAGGTACACCACCGCCGCGACGGCGACGTAGATGCCTAGCCACTTCTTCCATTTCCGCCCGTACCCGGGCCTCGCCTGGGCCATTGCCCAGCTCCTCCTACGTAAAGTGTTCAGTACTACTGAACAGACAGACCGGCCGGTACTTGCACAGACCGGTCGTGGGTTTGGCTGAGGATGGCTCTCATGGCGGCCCCAGGGGCCCCGGCACACCGTCAGCCTTCGTCATTTAGCACGGCTTCGGCGCGGCCGAGGTTCACTCCGCGCAGCCCGGGGCGGCGGCTACGTGGTTGCCGGCTCTGGCAGCGGGTCCAAACAGGGTCCGCAGCCGTTCCGCAACCTCAGAGTGGCCACGCATGCCTCAGGGCTCGTCGAGGGCATAGAAGCCGTGCCGCACCGGCCCGGCTGGCTGGTAGCTAGCGATGATGACACCAGCGCCCGTTGTGGTGGCGCTGGTCAGCCGCAAGGCTGCCGCCTTGGCGCCGTCGCGGAACAGCTTCTTGCCCGAGCCAAGGTGCACCGGGAAGAAGAGCAGCCGGTATTCGTCGATGAGGTCGTGGTCGATGAGCGTCTGGGCGAGCCCGCCGCTGCTGTGCACCTGCAACTCGTCTCCCGGCTGCTGCTTGAGCGTGGCGACCTCGGCGGCGATGTCGCCGCGAACACGGGAGGAGTTACGCCAGCCCAGCGACGTCAGGGTCATCGAAGCCGATGTATTTCGGCAGCGTGTTGAGCTTGCTCGCGATCGGGTCACCGGGGTCGGTGATGTCCGGCCAGTGACCGGAGAAGACCTGGTACGTCTTTGCGGCCGAGGAGAACGCGCTGGCCTGGGCGAACCAGCCGACCATGGCTGCGGCGAAGTCCTGATCACCGTAGGGAATGACCAGCCGCCGTGGGCGAAGCCGCCGCATCCGGCCCGCCGGGTGCCTACATGACACCATCGAGGGTCAGAAAGTATGCAGGGTCAGGCGCATCGTCGTCTCCTTCGGCTATCGGTGGTTTCTTCGCTGTGAGAGTTAGACGGCCCCGGCCATCCAGGTTCATCGCATCCGCTCACCAGACACTGGCCTACCGGCCGAGGCGTCGGCCCAGGACCGCCGGCACGGCGAGCACGCGCAGATCACCCAGTTCGGCCGGACCGACGTGGTCCAAATCACGGTCAGCCAGCGGCGCCAGAACGGATATCGCCCCTCCGCTCGCAGTTCGGCGGTGACGCCTCGTGGCCACGTTGGTAACCTCCGGATCCGACGCTCGCTGTGCCAGCGGTGCCCGTCCGCCGTGGCACCCACTGCGCCGCCTATGTGGTCGTGCCGAACTGGCCGGCGAGACCGGCGCTCTTCGCCAGTCACCCCCATCGTTCGCCGCGGCGGAACTGCCGCGCTACCTCGGTGCCGGTGGGCAGGGAGCCGTCGGGACGGCGGTTGGCCAGCGCCCACTAGCCAGGCCTGCCGCTGCAGCCTTCGGCTGCCGTTTGCCACTGGACGGCGATCGGCGGGCCCGGTTACGGCGGGCACCACGTTGGGCAGCAATGGCGCGGGGGTTTCGGGCTGCGGTTCTTGTGCCAGCCGGTTGGTTGGCTTCGATATGTGTGGCTGGGCCTCAATACGAGCGCGCGTTGCGCCGGATTGCCGTATTTGCCGCATCAGCAGCTCATGGTCGACTTTACCGGTCTTCTCAAGATCAACATATGCCTTGACCTGCTATTTCACGTTGCGGACATGCCCGCCACGTGACGCTTGGGCGGTGCGGCTTCCGTCGTCACCGCCGCCACCTGCGGTGCCGTTTTGTCGGTGTACCCGTGGATGATGGAAGACATCCGGGATGGCCGCCGGAGCGGCGGAGATGCTCTGCCCGGGAAGGAGCGTCGGGTGCGGTTGCGGGACGTTGAGCTGGGCGACGCCGATGCCTATGTGCGAATGCGGTGCGACCCGGTCGTGATGGCTGAACTGGGTGGCCCGCTTCCCCGCGAGGGCATTGAGGATAAGGTCGCCCGCGATGTCCGGGCGGCTGCGGCGGGCACTGAGTGGATCAAGATGATCGTCCCGGACGAGGCCGCGCCTGCCGTGGTGGCTGGAAACGTGGTGTTGTGGTCCCACGACGAGGGCGGCGAGCCGGTATCTGAGATCGGCTGGATGGTGCTGCCGGAGCTCCAAGGACGCGGGCTCGGGAAGCGGGCCGTGCGGATGCTGCTCGAGCTGGCCCGCGACGATGGCCGCTGGGGGCTGGTGCACGCGTTTCCCGCGACCACGAACGGCCCGTCGAACGGCATCTGCCGCTCCCTCGGCTTCCGGTTCGCTGGCGAGCGGGACGTAACCTTCGCCGGCCGTGTTCTGCGGAGCAACCACTGGGTCATCAACCCTGCCGTCGACTTGGCGTAGATGTTCCCGCGCGAGCGTGTGCATGTGGCCATAGGACACCACAGCGGCGATTCCAGCCAGCAGAAGAACGCTAGCCGTGGTCGTGCGGCGGATCCACTGATCTGCGGTGTCGGCCTGGGTTCGGCTGAACGGGCCAGCCTGGGAAGGACTGCCATCGCGTCACCTTCCCGGGTCCAGCAGCAGGGCATGGGTGATGGGCAGCGCAGGCGATCCCGTGCGCCTACTGCAGCGGATGGCCAATTGGTCCAGATAGGTCTATATGCGCGCCGACAAGCCAACGTGTGGTTCGGATGCTCATCCGTAACCTCAGCTCGCCACCTCAGACCGGACGTACGCCCTGTTCACCTGCTTCATCTTCTGTGCCGCGGCGTTGGTGGCGTCGGCCGCCGGGCACTGCGATGAGCCGGGTACCGCAGACAGCGCCGCGGATCGGCCGGGCGAGCGCATACTGGTGATAATGAAACGAGCCCGCGCCGTGACCCGGCGCCACCTGCCCACAAGCCCCTTCAAGATCACCGCCGCTCCGCCTGTCGAGCAGTTCGCCGTGCAGGACCGGGTGACGCACGACCGGTACGGCCTGGGCCGTGTCATCGGTGTCGAGGACGGCATCGCCGTGCTGGTTGATTTCGGTTCGCGGCAGCAACGGCTCACGACACCAGACGCCAAGCTGACCAAGCTCTGAGACGGTCAGCGGCGCCTGGCCGGTGCCAGCGCCGCAGCCGGTGGTGTGCACACGGAGATGCCCCCGACCGGCGACTCCGCGCAACCGCTGAGAGACCCGCCCGGACGGGTCCGTTGCCGTGTCATCTACGATGCCGCCGTCATCGACCTGCTCGTAGCCCAAGGTAGAGCGGTGTCAATGTGACTGGAGCGGTCGCGCTCCGTGATGGCCGCCGCCGTCAGATCGCGCACCGGAACCGCTATGGGCGGCTGGCCGTCGGTGGTGCCTGGCCGCTGACTCGATACCTATAGAGCACTCTGTCGCGGGACGGGCGCGGGCCGCGGCACGATCCGTTCGGTTTGGGATCGCTGGAACCACGGCATCCTCGCCGCGGCCTGCTGTGCTGTCATGGCGGTAAAGCCGCGCCGCGCGCGGGTCGAGGACGTGCACGAACTGGCCATGAGCATGCCTGATGTCACGGTCGTGCACGGACGCTTGGCAACTCCGCCTACCAGCTCGGGGGGAAATCCTTCGTGTTCTTCCGTAACCCCCGGCCCGGCGCCGCCGATCCCGGCACGGGGTGAGCGCTACCCGGGCGTGATCGTTTTCTGGGTGCCGTCGGAGTCGGACAAGCAGGCATTGGTTCAAGATCAGGCGTCGCCGTTCTTCACCACATCAGACTTCGGCGGCCACCCGTCCGTGCTGGTCCGGGCAAGCCGGATCGGCGAGCTCACCCTGCAGGAACTGACCGAAGTGGTCCAGGACGCCTGGCTCTCGCAAGCATCGCCCAGGAGAGCCGCGACCTGGCTCAACGCACAACGGCCCGGCCAACGGGATCGCGCCCGCTGACGGTCATGCCGGATTGCGCACCGGCCGCAGGCTCGTGACCGAACGTTGCTGCCCCGGGGACATCGGCGCCACGGGCGCGAGATCCGCCGATCTGCGCGGCCGTCAGCACAATACGGGCCAAGGCGCTGTCAGTCCAGATCTGGGAATTCTGTGCACGAACCAGTGAGAGGGATCGCTGGTTCAAGCCGTTCACCTGCTGCCAGGCCGACGTGGTCGGAGGCCCGGCCAGCGCATCGTTGAGAGCCCGTTCATCGCCGCGGCGTCGCCCTAGCGATCCTATGGGTCGAGGACTGTGACGGTTGAGCTGAGTTTCAGGCTGCCGCAGGCAGCCTGGCGTGGGCGAGCCGTTCATCGATGTGGTGTTCGATGGTGCGGAGTGCGGTGCGCAGCGGGGGTGGGGCTTGGGGCTGTCCGGCGGCGAAGAGAGGTGCGAGGACGCGGTCGTGGACCTTGGTGTAGAAGATGGCGAAGGCCAGGCCGTCGGGGGTGAGGTCGTAGGTGTTGGCGTGCGGGCGGCGGGTGATGATCCCGTTACGGGCCAGCCGGGCCAGGTCGTAGCTGGCTTGGGCCATGGTGTAGGGGACGCCGAGCAGTCCGGTCATCAGGGCGCGCAGGCTCCTGTTGGTGATGCCGGTGACGGCGCACAAGGTAACGGATAAGGCGCCGGCCAGGGCCTGGACCCGAGGGTCGCCAAAACGCATGGCTGTAGCCCTCCGCCCCGCCGCATCCACGGTGGGGTGCGCGATCCGCTCAAAGACTGGATTCGCAAGGACACAGCCCTGGCCAGCACGTTCAGTGTGCAGCAGGCGGGCGTTGACTGCACGCGCCCGCGCCTGCAGCTCGTCCAGGTTGTGCAGGCGCCGCTGGCAGCCGAGGTCACCGGGCGCGTTCACGACGGTCTCGATCCGCAGGGCCCGGTGGTCTTTGAGGTATTGCTTGATGCGCGAATGCTTGTAGAAGGCGTTGACAGTGACCTCGGTGCCGCGGGCGACGATTTTGGTCTTGAACTCCGACGCGGTGTCGGAGCGGACCCGCCGGTCGAAGATGATCTCGATAGTGTCCGGGCGGCCCAGGTCAAGATTGTCGGTGACCAGCGCCTCGAAGAAGCTGCGGGCGTGGCGGGGGGCGTCGAACACGATGGTGCGGGACACCTCAACCTGGGCCATCGACAATTCCCACCAGTAGCCGGCCTGCTGGTCGGCGGCGCCCAGCGGCAACGGCAGCCGGGGATAGCCAGCGCTGGAAGAACACGTTGATGGTGCCGGGCTGCAGCGCGTCGCAGATCTTCTGCAGCAGGGCCGGGTCATCGCAGGTGGCGAACCCGTTGGACAGCTCGGTGAACGGCAGGCCTGCCCTGCGGGCCTGCTGCTTGGCCCACTCGTGCCCGTTGACCCAGATTTTCATTGGCCAGGGGCAGTACGTGCCGACCTTGATGAACGCCGGGCCGAAGCCCGCGTCCCACAAATAGAAGTAGTAGACCGTGACGCGGCGGTCTTTCTTGTCGAAGGAGAACTGGGGCGGCTTGGACGGGTCGGTGTCGCGCTTGCGGGCCAGGAAAACCCGCTGTATCTCCTGGGCCACCCCGATCGCCGCCACCTGGGACCGGCCTTCGGCGGCCGCCTTGTCCAGGTAGGGGCGCATCACCTCGATGTTGCGGTCACCAGCCTTCAGCGGCACCACGGGAATGCCGTTGGCCTCGGCGAACGAGGCGACGCGGCGGCGGAACCCATCCCCAATCTGCTGCAGGCACGCCGCCGAATAGACCTTGAACCCGCGATGGGTGAGGAACTGGATAACTTGCCCGCTGACCTGCAACTGGCCCAGGTAACCATGCAGGTAAAGCCGGTCCAGGCACTCCAAATCAAGCGCGACGTGGCCGTCCAGCACATCATTGACCGTGACCGGCACCGACCGCCTGAACCGGGACGCCATGACACCCTCCCGCACGTGGCCTACGGAGGGAAGCGTGCACCTACCCGCACGGCAACACCGGCGGAACCGCAAACCTCGGCGGTATCAGGCGGCGCCTGCCTGGGAGCCTGCTGAATTGGGCCGTTTGGCGACTGTCTGCATCGCGCCGGGGCTCTGGCTTCATGCCCTGCCGAGCCGGTGGCCGGACTGGTGGCGTTGCGGGGACCCGCCCGTCGTGCTGCCCGCCGGGCGGCTGGCCTGTCCCGCCTGTTGTCCCGCTGGGCTGGCCCTGCGCCGGGGCCGGGCCTGCCGCCTGGTTAGGTGGCCAGCACCCAGGCTCCGTCTCGGCGGGCCAGGCCCCGGCCGAGCATGTTGCGCAGGTTCACTGCCGCGGTGCGGCGTTTGAGCCAGGCGTTGTTCTTGGCGGCGCCGCGGTAGCGGAGCTTGAGCCGGCGTCCCCGCGAGGTAGCGACCTGGGCGACGGTGCGTTCCATGTTGGGCCGGTGCTTCATGTAATCCTCGCGCAGCCCGGTGCTCGCCGCCCAGGCCGCGCGGGCGGCGCGTAGCAGGCCATCGTGTTCGTGCAGGATAAGGGTCCGCCCGGTCTTGGACTTGGTGCAGCGGGTGCGCAGCGGGCAGTGCCGGCAGGCGGCGCCGAAGGTGACGTTGCGGCTGGGGGTGATCGGGCGGGTGACCCCGTTGGGGCAGGTGACGGTGCGGTCCTGTGGGCTGACGGTGAAGTCGTCGAGGGTGAGCTGCCCTACGTTTTCCGGACAGGGAAATTGCGGTTATTTCACGCTACAGCCTGCCCGTTCAGATACTCGTCCATGACCTCTTGCGGGGTCCGGTAACCGAGCGCCGAATGAAGACGAGTCTGATTATAGCGAAGC
>WNGF01022456.1_pt1 | contig 10788 bp, 16 predicted proteins | sample 5400641 | NCBI WGS metagenome assembly WNGF01 (sample SAMN13153371, study PRJNA577476) | soil metagenome | isolation source: 80 cm soil or saprolite under grassland replicate 2 | place: USA:California | collected 2016-06-15 | reverse complement strand
CATCGGCGTCGCGGCGACCGGCGGCACGTTCACCAGCGCCGTGCTGCAGGCCATGGCGCAGCTCAACGAGCGGCCGATCGTATTCGCGCTCTCTAACCCGACTTCGAAGTCGGAATGCACTGCCGAAGAAGCGTACCGCCACACGCAAGGGCGCGCGCTGTTCGCATGCGGAAGCCCCTACGAGCCGGTGAAGCTCGACGGCCGGACCTTAGTGCCGCGCCAAGGGAACAACTCCTACATCTTCCCGGGGGTTGGGCTCGGCGTGATCGCGAGCGGCGCGGAGCGGGTCACGGACGAGATGTTCATGAGCGCCGCGAACACCCTCGCGCTCCTCGTGAGCGAGTCCGACCTCGACCAGGGCAGCCTGTATCCGTCGCTGCCGCGAATCCGCGAGGTCTCCGCCCACATCGCCGCAGAGGTCGCGCAGGTCGCGTACAAGCGCGGCCTCGCGACCGGAGAGGCGCCGGTCGACGTGCTGGCGCACGTCCGGTCGCACATGTACGACCCGCGCTATTGAAGTTCGGGTATGACACAGCCGTTTCCCTGAGGAGAGGACAATGCCTGATGAAGCGCGCGGATGTAGCGAGCGCGATCGTTCACGTATCGGAAAGTCATTCCTCGCGCCGATCAAGATCGAGGGCGGAGGTTCACCGCAATGTTAGACCGAGGGCATGGCTCGACCGGCAGTGCCCCCCGTGTCCGAGCTGCGCGACGTCTCCTATCGTGTGGCGCTCGCAGTAGCGCTTCAGGCTCAACGCGAGGGTCTTGCCGAGCAGGCAAGCCGAGAGGAACTCGAAGCCTGCATTTCGGCTGAAAATGTGGACGCCAACGTCTCGATCGCATCGGCGCACGTTCAACTAGGCTTATAGGCTCAGAGGACGTATATGAAGCACAGAGCAGAGCCGTTTCGGAGGCTGTATGATGCGAACCATGAGCGCGTTCGGCGTGTCCTTACACGTGTTGTTGGTTCTCAAGAAGCTGACGACTTAACTCAGACGGTATTCGCGAAAGCGGCCAAAGCGCTGCCAACCTTCCGCGGTGATGCGGAAACGTCGACGTGGCTTTACCGGATTGCAGTAAATGTCGCCTCCGACTGGCTGCGCAGCCGGTCGACGCAAGAAGCCAAACTGACGGTCCCGCTTCCTGATGCATCGGACGATGGCATGCGCGCCGCGACAATGGGCTCGGCGGATGTCGATGGGCACCCCTCCCCCGAAGAGCAATTCTCCCACAAGGACATGCACGACTGCATCCGTGGCGAAATTGGGAAACTTCCCGACGCCCACCGCGATGTCCTGATGCTCAGCGCGCTTGGCGGGTTGAGCGACGATGAGATCGCCCAAACGCTCGGCATCAGCAAGGGGAACGTGAAGGTGAGGTTGCACCGCGCGCGGCAAGAATTCAGGAAAATCATCGAGGCGCGCTGCGACTTCTACCGCAACGAATTGTCGTGCAAGCCCAGCTCACCCGACTGCTGCGCGGCCTCGACGGCCACGGACGGCGGCACGGGCCGACATTCCCTGTAACTTCGGCGCATCGCTCCCCGTCTAAGGAGTCAGAAAAGGAAGCGATCGCTTACGCGCGGCGCATCGCTTTCCTGTTGCCACGACGGGCGTGGCCGCTTGCGGCCATCGAGAGGAGAGCGCAGATGAGCGATCTGAACCGAGAATTCAACATCGCCGGCGCATCGGCCGGTCACGATCAGCCGGCGGTGCGGTCCGGAGCGGTTGCTGTCGCGGGAGAACACAGCGCACAAGTCCAGCGTCGCGTGCCATATGTCATGATGGTGTTGGCGCTTATCGGATTAGCGGTCGCCTTCTACGATTCCTATGCCATCTACAATGGTCAACCACTGTGGTGTCCGCCGCCGATCAATGGATGCAACGAGGTCGCGGCAAGTCCGTATGCGCACATCTTCGACTTACCGGTCGGGTATTACGGAGTCGTCTATTATCTGTATATGTTCGGTCTAGCGGCGCTGCTCGCATATGATCCTCTGGCGCGCGGGCTGCGGATCGGTGCAGTTCTTTACGCCGCGTTAGGCGTGTTGTTCTCGCTCTATTTCATGGTCCTGCAGTTCGGCTACATCCACGCGTTTTGTATCTACTGCCTGATCTCGGCGGTGACGACCGTCCTTCTTGCCGTGGCTGCGGTGTCGCACTTGAAGGTAACGCAGGCGTCGCGCTCGGCCTGGACGTAAGCACCGATGACGACACCCGATGCGCCGCTGCCCGAAGATCAGACATCGAGTATCAACTGATCTTTGCCTTGGGCGCGAATGCCGCGCGAAAACATCCAAATCACGAGCGTGAGGCATCCCATACTCGCGATCGCAACGACGAGCGGCCAAGCGGTTTGGCCAAGCGTGTGACCGACGACAGCCCCGAGTGCTGCTGCAGAAGTTTGCTGCACGAACCCTACCAGCGAAGAGGCGGCGCCAGCGCGAGCCGGGAACGGAGACACGGCACCCGCGAACCCTTGCGGCATCGCCAATCCCAGCCCGGCGAGATAGAACGCGGCCGGGAGCACCAATGAAGCGGCGGACGTAAGACCGAGCGTCACCGCTGCGACCATGGCCAGACCGCCCGTCGCAAGCGCGAGTCCGCCAAGTCCTATGGTGCGGTCGAGGCCGATGTGGGTGACAATGCCCGCCGCCAGCACGGTGCCGAGCATGTATCCAGCGGAGCCGAGGGCAAACGCCACTCCGAACTCCAGTGCCGAGAGGCCGTAGAGGTCCTGCAGCACGAAGGAAGCACCGGAAATCCAAGCAAACAGTCCCATGAAGCTGCAGGTTACGATGCCAAGATGGGCGAGGAAGGCGCTGTTTCTCATGAATGTGCGATAGACGCGCATCGTTGAAAGCAGGGATACGGGTTCCGGCGCACGGTTTTTCAACGTTTCCGGCAGCAGGCACCAAACCAGCGCCGCAGCGACTGACCCGACGGCGAGCAGAGCGACGAAAATGGCACGCCAGCCGAAAGCAATTTGCAGCACGCTTCCAATCAGCGGCGCTATCGTGGGTGCAACGGCCATGATCGCACCCATGAGCGAGAATTCGCGCCCGGCGCGTGCCTCGGAATAGAGGTCACGGACGATGGCGCGCGCGAGGACCACCGCCCCGGCTCCGCCGAATGCCTGAAAGAACCGAGCAATGATAAGCACCTCGATTGACGAGGCAAAGGCGCAGGCGATGCCGGCGCTGCTAAAGAGGGCGAGCGCCGCCAGCAGTATCGGCTTACGCCCATGCCGATCGGACAACGGTCCATAAACGATCTGACCCAAGGCGAAGCCGACGAGATAAAAGGAAATCGTCAACTGCACCTGCGCAGGGGGCGCAGCCAGTTCGCGCCCGATGTCCGGCAGCGACGGCAGATACATATCCACCGACAGCGGACCGACCGCGGTCAACAGCGCGAGCACCGCGGTAAGCGCGAAGGTATCAGGACGCAGCATGACGCAGCTCCCTGCGCGAACCACAGGAAATAACCATCGACAATCCGCGCGTGCCGCGAGCTTATCGGGCTGACTGCTCAGCGCGCGCTTGCGCGAAAAGCCCTGCGTTGGGGCAGAAGGCCGGCGCTCTGGCCGCCGATTTCGCCGCTCGCGCAAGCCAATCGTGGCAGACCTCGTCCGCGTTGCAGAACTGGCAAGTGCGGATCGCAGAACTCAGATCGAGGCCTAAGCGCCTGTGCGCGAAGGCGTCGGTGTCCAATCCCAGCCTACCCATCATCTCGGACATGTTCCGCGCCCGGCGGTTCGCCTTGTCGAACGTGAACATCGGATCCTCCTCAGCGAAGCAAACTGCCATATCTAGGCACATGAATCAGTCCGCTCTTTGATCTATCGCAATCCAATCCGCAGTCGCTCCCCCCGATCGACCATTTTTGAACCGACCGACGACAAACTTGACCTAAGTCAAAAAGCACTGACTCGATCGACCTATATTTTGGTGAGGGGATGACCTCTAACTAAATGGGAGGGTTAAATGTTGGCCCTGCTCGGATGGAAAAGCCGGTCTCCGACCAAAGCAGCTATTTCGCAATGGTGGCGGGATTGGACCAGAAGGGGTTCTGCATTGGAACTCAAATGCTGCGGGGAAGACGAAGTGGAGCGCATGGCTAAAGATATTGGCCTGTCCGCTTCCGAACTGCGCAGGCTCGCGACTCTTGGTCCAGACTCAGCCGATCTTTTGCTGCGCCGGATGGCGGCGCTTGATCTCGATCGAAAAGAGGTGTCTCAAGCCGAACCTCGAACCTTCCAGGATCTTCAGCGGGTTTGCACGATGTGCAACCGTCACCGCCGGTGTAAGGGGGATCTTGCGCGCGATTCAGCTGATCCGGCGTGGCAGGATTATTGCCCGAACGCCACGACCCTCATGGCGCTAAACGCGCTGCCTTGGCGTGCGCGGGCTGAGTGGTAACCAGCGGTCATCTGCAGCGCAAAGGTCGCCTCGCAACAGTTGCTTGCAAAACCTGGCCGGGAGGCGCGAGGCGCCAGTATTCGCCGGCGTGACGAATAGATGTTCGAGCTGAAGAGTTCATCTGCGTCAACAAAACGGCAATGAATTTCCGATCACCTCATGCTCGCAGAGCGGCGCTTGTTCTTACTGTCCTTGCTGCGCTTTCGAGCGTGTGGTTCGGGATGCGAACCTATAATTCATTCGTCCTGCTTCGATCTGCCTACCATGTCGGCATGCCGCAGAGCAGCAGTGTCCGTGGCTGGATGACAATTCGCTATGTTGCCACGATTTATCGCGTGCCCGAAAGCGTTTTGATCGCACACCTCGGTCTGCCGCCGGATATATCGTCAGATACGAGTCTCAAGTCGCTTGCCGAACGAGAACATATATCTGCATTCAAATACGTTCAACGCGTCCAGCAATCGCTTGCTGAAATCGCTTCGATCGCACCCTCGTCAGACGAGGGTACGCCGTCGGGAAGATGGAACCAGTTCATCGATAATGTTTTATCGGCCTTGCTGAGGTTTGGCTATCCGGCGCTTGCTCTCATCCTCTTTTTCGGCGCTCTAGGCCTGCCGCTGCCGAACGGGCTATCGGCAGTCATCGCCGGGTCGTTGGCTGCAGCCGGACGAATGAGCTGGTCAGCAGCAATTTTGATCGCGATCACTTCCTCGGTTCTTGGAGATATGATCGCATACGGCCTAGGCCGGTTCGTCGGCGGACGATTATTGGAGCACTGGGGACATTGGATCGGCTACACACGCGATCGCCAGGCGCGGATGCAAGTTCTTTTGCAGCGGTGGGGCGCAATACTTGTCCTTGTCACACGCACTCTCGTGTCGTCTGTCAGTTCGCTGGTCGGTCTGGTCGCCGGAATTAGTCATTACCGGGCTTCCACATTTTTTGCCTTCGTCTTGCTTGGCCGTATCCTTTGGACCTCCGCATATGTAGGGCTCGGCTACAGCATTGGGGGAAGCCTCGAATCGGCCACCAGTTTCTTGGCGGCCCTGACCGGCTTACTTTTGTCATTAATTGTGGCCGCCGCTGCTGGCTTTGTATCAGGGCCGATGAGTCGGTCAGTCAAATAGCCAACAGCGGTGGTGGGAACAGCCCAGTTTGCGAACTAGCGTGCCCCTTCGTTGTAGGCGACCCGGATGGTAAGGAAAGAGGAACGCGGTTCGCGCGACCCCGCCATAGCGAGATTGAGAGGCAGCGAAGCAGTACCATCGAACCGTCGCGGTTCAATTGTTCTTGGCACCCTCGCGAATCCACGCGCGGATGGCATTGCGGTCGCAGATCGAAAGTTTCTTCTTGCCGTGCGGCATGCGCACCTCGGGGGAGGCGCGCCAATCGAGCAGCCACAGCAAGTTGCTGCTCTCCGGATCCCGGGGGATGACCATGGCACCGAACTTGGTGCCCTTCATCAACCCCTCATACGTCGTGAGGTCGAGTCCACTCTTTTCGTAGCCCGCGCCGCCGGGCTGATGACAGCTCGCACATCGGCCTTTGAAAATCGGCAATATGTCCTCGGAGAAGCTTTGCGGCTCAGCCGCGCATAACTGAGCGGATGGCGCGGCCATGTCGAAAACGATCATGCCGGCGCTAAGCACTATCGCGGTTGCCGTCAAGTTCCGCCTTTTCATACAGCGCTCCAGGATCAAGCTGGTGGCTCCCCACGCGAACGATGAGCCAATCACACCATTGCAGTCTCGGGCGGCGGAATTGTCAAATGATCATTGATGCTCTTGACGCCGACTATTCCTTCTACAGCGATTCGTGCCGCCTTCTTTTCGTCGTTCGAGGTGACGAAACCCCACAGATCGACGTTCCCGTCATGGACGATCACGTTGAGCAGTAAGGGCCGCCACAGCTCGCCATTCAGTAGGGAGAGCACCTTGTCACGGATTTCCGAATCATTGGCGTGCGTAGTGGTTGCATCCTTCGCCGGCATGCGGGCGAGCGCCTGAAGCAGGTTTGCGCGGCTCACGATGCCCACGACTTTTCCATTCTGCACGATGGGCACCCGCTTGATGCGATTTTTTTCAAGCAGAGTTGCGATCTCGCCGAGCGATGCCTCCGGCGTCGCGGTGATCACCGAGCGCGTCATGACATCCGTGACTTTATGTGAATGCGATTTCACGTATTCCGCGGCAAGCACCTGTTTTCCCGTAAACTGTTTCAGCCACCAGGAACGGCGCCGCTCGGTTCCCGCCTCGGCCCGCCGCATGAGGTCGCCCTCGCTCACGATTCCGAGAAGCTCGCCCTCTTCGTCGATAACGGGCACGGCGCTGATGCGGTTCGCCAGTAGCGTATGGGCCACCTCCTCGACCCGCGCATTCGGCCGGACGCTAATGACGGCGGAAACCATCACGTCAGCAGCTTTCATGCTACGTACTCCCTCTCGTCAGGGGAGGTATGGGAATTGGTACTTCGGCGCCGCCTTTGAACGGCTTTGCAGAGCCATGAGCATCTCGAGCACCAAGGCGTTCTCACAATAGTCGCGCCAATCGTCCCGACCTTGCCAAGCTCGATCGGTCGATGCGCGCGCTAGATCCGACGCACAATCTTCGCGGCTCTCGCACAGTGAGCAACACTTCTGAAGATGACGAAGTAAAGCAGGCTCCGAGAGAGCCAATTCATAGGGATCGAGTTCGAGGCTGAGCATGCGGCGCCGCAGCAAGTTGTCGTCAACGTGCCTGCCCGCCACCCTGCAAAGATCGGCGTTCGACATTTCTCGATCGTGCGTCAGGTATTCCACCTTATCCGAACCGAGGCGGGCGGCTTCGAGCAGCTGATTGGCCTGAGCCGCCATCCAACGTCGCCAGAGTCGCACGAACAGGTTCGGTGGTAGCCGATGTTGGAGCGAAACCGCGCGCATCGCACCCTCCTGTGATCGTTCATGGATTGCGCACAAAACCGCCGGTGCCTTTGTCCACGCCGGTGCACGGCGCAAAGCGTAATGCGCCGTTCATTGGGCACTGTTATGCGGATCGCAAGCGGGAGTCTTGATCCAAGTCAAATTCGAGCCCGTTTTCAGCGAGATGCAACCGCTCGCGGCGCTCGCGCGGGCTCCCGCCAGCTGGCGTCAGGGCTCGAATGTTTGCAGATATGCTATGACATCCGCGATCTGATCCGGGTCGAGACGGAATTGCGGCATGGTCGGATGATCGGCAACAATACCTTCGGCCAAGCGCCGGCGCAGGCTTTCGATCGGGAATTTGAGGTGCAATGTGCGGAATGGGGGCGCAATGGTGAGCGGGCTGTCGCTGACCCTATCGATGGCGTGGCATTGCGCGCAATGCACGCGTACGAATGTCAGGCCCCGCTGCGCTGCCGGCGATTGAGCGAGGGCAGATTCGCCTGCGCATAACAGAATTGCAGCCACCGCAACGACGAGCGTTGGAAATCGGCCAATCGATTTTCGTGTCACCTAATTTGCCTTAGCCTTGGCGGCTCGCTCGGTGGCCAATGCTGAGAGCGTCGTCGCGTTAGGGCAATATTTTTGCCAAGCTGGGTCGGAAGGATTCTTTGCGAGCTCGTGCTCGCATCGCCGTTTGCTTCCGCAGACCGTGCATACGCGCTGAAGATCTCGCATGACTTGCGGCTCGGCTTGCGTGATTTCCTTCCGATCGAGGTTGGTCTCGTTCATCCTCCAATACAACAAGTCCGCGGCATCCGGCCATTTGCCGGCGAGAGTTGAGAAGTCGGCTCCGCTGACACCCACGTCGCGGGCGATGCGTTCCACTTCGGCAGAACCGCAACGCTCAAGGTCGACCATATCCCTGCGTCTGCCGGTCCAGTTTCGCCACCAATGCGCAAACCGACGAACGAAGCCAGGCTGTTCACTTGTTCGAGCCGAGTGGATCATAGCAGCCTCCATGCTGATCGGGCGTCGCTCTCCTATGCGTTGAGCCGATGCAGTGCAGAGCGGTTACGCAGTAGGATCCGGCGCCGCTTTGGCACCTCGATCGCCGCCGCGTCTTCCAAATGCTTGAGTGTGCGCGAAACGGTTTCGATGGTGAGACCGAGATAGTCGGCGATGTCCTGACGCGACATCGGAAGCTCGACTGCCCCGCCGCCGGGTACGCGGTCCGCCATTTCCAAAAGAAAGCCCGCGACCCGCTCCTCCGCGTTCTTGATCAGCACCAGCGAATGTTCTTGCACCCGCCGGAGTTCGCGCGCGGTCAACGCCCACATTTGGCGGGCGACATCATTGTCCCTTGCCGCAAGCGCCATGACTGCGCTGCGTTTGATCACGATAATCTTGCAATCGGTGATCGCTTCGGCCGAAAACGTGTGCTCGTCTCCCGTCTCGAAGCCGAAGATGTCGCCGGGCAGATGGAAGGCTCCAATCTGACGACGTCCATCCACCAGGACTTTGTAGGTCCGCACTGTCCCGCTGACGACCTTGTAGAGGTAATCGGCGGGTTCGCTCTCCCCGTAGATCTCGGCATTGGCGGCAAACGACATGCGCGCACCCATGAGTTCGATCGTGCCGGCTTGCATCGCGGCGCCCGCGAGCGGCGCACGACGAGGTTGCGTTGCCGGCTGCTTGAAGGAACCATTTCGGATTGCGGTCTGCGTCAGCATGGCTCATGCCCTCCAGTTGATGGGCTAGTGGTAACTGCTGCGCGAGGGAGCGAAAATTCCGATAAAATGCCTCCGGGCTAGCCCGGAGGGCAGGAGGAGCCGGAAGACCTTCTCGATGAAGACATTTGTCACGGATTTGGCCGTGAAATCGAAGCCGGAGGGCCGTCTAAACGCCTTTAAAAAACTGACTTTTTGTTCGCCGGGAGGCACTTCGCTACGGTCTCGCGCTCTTCGTCGTGGCAATCGCATTTCTGGCTAGATTCGCACTCACGCCGATCCTAGGGGACGCCTCGCCCTACCTGCTGTTCGTTCCCGCGGTGTTGGTCGCTGCCGGCCTGGGCGGCCTTGGACCGGGACTGTTGGCAATGGGCCTCAGCGTTCTGCTTGGCTTCTTCGTGATCACGATTTCTCCCGGCGTCTCGGCGCGTCAGAGATTGTTGACGCTGCTCTATGCACGATGATCGGAGCCGGCATCGCCTGGAGCGGAGAGCAGCTGCAACGCAACCGTATTCAAGCCGCCACCAGCACGCGGGAGGCAATGGCGTTGACTGTGGGGCGGGCCAGGAGATCGGACAACCGCGTCGCGGCTTCGCCCTAGCCCAGCGGCTCTGCTCGGAATGTCATGCCATTCAAAAGGAATACGCGCGATCTCCCAACGTGAATGCGCCTCGGTTCCAGGCTATTGCCTCCAGCCCCGGAATGACCGCCATCGCATTATCGGCCGCGCTCAATACGTCACATCACTCGATGCCCAACATCATGCTCGCAGTCGGCGAGCAGTCAGACATCATCGCCTATTCTGAGCCTGAAATGACGGCCTCGGGCGCGTCTGATCGCATCAGTGGCAAACAAGAACCGGAATTTTCGTGTGCGTAAGCACCTTGGTCGTCACACTCCCAAGCACGACTGCCGCTATCCCACTCCGTCCGTGCGAGGCCATGACGATGAGATCGCAGCCTCTCTGTCTGGCAGCCTCAATGATGGCTTCGTAAGGATGATCCTCTTCGAGGTGCAGGGTTTCGCAGGTTACGCCAGCCAAGCGTGCCTCTTCCGCGACGCCATTCAAGATCTTTTCCGCATGCGCTTTGGCGCGCTCGGCATGCTCAGCAAAAGCTCCCGACATTTCATAGACCTTCGAAGCAGGAACTGTGTAGACATCGAACGACCCCTCTACCGTCAATGCGGTGACTTTTGCTCCCACTGATTTGGCGAGCGACAATCCATGGCGTACCGCCCTGCCGGCAAGCTCCGAGCCATCGGTTGGGATCAAAATATGCTGATACATTGTGCTCCTCCCACGCGTGCCTCACGCAGCCAAATACGTCTCCCGTCGATCATTCAATGGTTCGGCCTATGCTGGATGCCGGACCCCTCGCCGACATAGCCACGCAATCGGGAATAGTTCTGCATCTGCGCAGCTGTGAGTCGATCAGTCAGCCCGAGTTGCTCAGCAAGCTCCAAGACATGACGCGGACCGGGACAGCCATTCAATTCGGCAGCAAGGGCCAAACTCATACCGCGCCCAGTTCTCAGGTCGGCGATTTGTTCCGCCGACAGTGCCTTGATCGGACGGGCCTGCATGCCTGCATAGGGCCCCGGGGATTGGGCCGCGGAATTGCCGATCATCATGGGAATGCTAGCGACAAGTGCCAGCGCGCCAAGACCTACCAGCAAAGATTTCATCTCGGACTCCCTATCCCGTCGCAGTTGCGCGAAGTGACTGTTCCTCGAGAATCGTG
>WNGF01015014.1_pt1 | contig 10789 bp, 7 predicted proteins | sample 5400641 | NCBI WGS metagenome assembly WNGF01 (sample SAMN13153371, study PRJNA577476) | soil metagenome | isolation source: 80 cm soil or saprolite under grassland replicate 2 | place: USA:California | collected 2016-06-15 | reverse complement strand
CTTTGCCTTGATCTTAGTTTGACTGGCGAGTGGCTGAGCAGCCTGTGATTATATTTTCGCCAACGCTCGTTAGGAGCAATGAGTGGGGTGCCGAAGCGGTTGTGAAAGCGATTAACTGATCCGCGCTGGTCCCCATGTAACCAGGTGCCATAAGCACGAAATGTAATTAAGTATGCGAGGGGAAACTGTTCGTCACGATGTTCAGGCATACCATCTGTATATCGTAGCTAGGGTCCGGTCGCTATCGCTCCCGGTTCTGTATTCGTCGACCCACGTTGCCAGACTCTTTGCTACGGCATCAGATTGAGGTCATGTTTAGGGACCGGCACTGACCTGCGATACACAAACCGTTCAATGCCCGCGCGAACCGCGTAAGCAAAGAGTTCGGCAACGTGGGTCGACGAATACGGAACCGGGAGCGATAGCGACCGGCTCCAACCTGCGATTCACAAACGTTCAAGGCGTGCGCTGCGGCGTAAGCAAAAAGTTCGGCATCGTGGGACGACGAATGCGGAACCGGGAGCGATAGCGACCGGCTCCAACCTGCGATTCACAAACGTTCAAGGCGTGCGCTGCGGCGTAAGCAAAAAGTTAGGCACCGTGGGACGACGAATGCGGAATCGGGAGCGATAGCGACCGGACGCCACGTGCGCTATACACTATTGAACCTATGGCTGAGTATCGTGACGAACATATTCCTCCCGCCTAATTAATTTATGGTCAAGGTGGACCGCTGTGATAATTGACCCGAACACTTCGATTACGCCGCAGCGCCCGCATTGCACGTTTGTATAGCGGACGTGACGTCCGGTCACTATCGCTCCCGGTTCCGTATTCGTGCCGTGATGAACCGGAGCTTTTCTCACACCCCTTCACCTGTAGATCGACACTTCTTTGAAGTAAGGAGAGACCTCGCCGCACTGCACACCCTGACCGGGGAGCAATTCAAACCGCTCGCGCAGCTGCTGCTCCACAATCGCATCAATTTCGGGATGGAATCCGTGGAAGAAAAAGATTCGTTTCGTGTGCTCGGACGATTGCATGGCGCCAATCTGATCTATCAGTGACTGTGCCTCACGCTCGAGCGCTGCTTTGCGGGCCGGATCGCGAATGCTGCCTTCATAGCCTGGGTGACGATCAATTTCAGCTGGGAAGCTGGTCTCAAACAGTTTCCGGTTTGTTGGCGTTCGCTCGAGATAATAGTCGATTGGTAAGCGAGTCAGACTCGTGAATATCACCACATCGCCATCACTGGCAGTCTGGCTCAGGTAGGCTGACATCTCGCGGTTGTCACACACGGATGAGGCGGGATGGACCATGATGAGGAACGTGATGGTTAGAGCGATTACTGCAAGGGGTAAAAGAAAACCAGCGCCTCTGCCTGCCAACACGCCAACTGCGAGCGCAAAGAGATGCAGTCCCACAATGGCGAGACGCGAATTAAAGATTGGCTTAACTTCAGAAATAAGGAGCGGTGTCAGCAAGGTTATTGCCAGCAGCCAGAGCGGAAGTTTTGTAATCCTTAGTTCCGATTCAGCCGACGACTCAGAACCTCTTCTCCACCAGAGATACAGAAGCAGCGGAACGACAAGCCAAAACGCACCACCGTAATTGAAGAGCAAGTCGCCCAGCATCGATAAGCCGGGCTTCTTTACCCAGGCGGCGCTTTCCCCCGAGATGGCGATTTGGGCGAGCAGAATGGGACCCCAGAGAAACAGGTACGGAACCAGAGACAATACAATCGCAAGCGCAAACCGCTTCATTCGTACCTGGCGATAGAAAAGGAAATGAACGAAGATCTGCGCGAAGAGGAGAAAGAAGAATGCTATGTGTGTAAACGAGAATTGCAGATAAAGCCAGGTGGACAGAATTGCAAGCAAGGAAAGCAGCGAATACATGCGCGCGAATTGCGCCGCCAAAATCGCGAGCGGACTTGATAGATAAATAGCCGCGCATAGTAAAGCCGTCTTCGTCCCATAAAGCTCTCGTCCAATTCCAAATACTGCAAAAACGGACAGTATGTAAAACACGCCTGATAGGCTTCTGACTGTTCGTTCTCCTGTTCCAAACAGGCGCATCCACGAATGTAGAATCAGGAAATAGAGTGGAGGATGAACGTCTGCTTTTAAGGCCGCTATTTCGGCACTGTAATTCAGACTTGCTGTCTTAACACTCCAAACCTCATCGGAAGTGTAAGCAGAGTTCGAGTTGTAAAGCGCTAAGAATGACGAGCACAGCAGCAACAGGACCAGGCTGAGCGGGGTTGCAGTTCGCAGCCTTCCCTGATCACTCACTTGAGGCTTATGATTTGACGTCAAGACTCGTTATGTTTAGCTGGCGGTGGCTTATTCCTCGAAAAATCCCAGTATTAATACAACTTGATCTTGATATAGTCATCCCGTGAAACAGTTTTCCCCCCGCAGCCTGGCGATTTGCGCGGTCTCGGTTGCGCTCTTCGCGTTCTATTTGAGTATCTGGCTTTCCTTTGCGGACAGTCCTGCAGCCAGCCGATCAGACTTCATGATTTACTACGCTGCAGGAACACTTCCACTCAGCAAGCTTTATAACATCGATTCTCAGCGTGAAGTTGAAGCCAACGCCGGTTCGCCCTTCGCTGCAAATGGGGCGGTCTTGCCGTTCAATCACACTCCAATCTTTGTGCCACTATTGCACTTGCTGGTGAACGGTAATTACGCCGCTTCATATCTACGGTGGACGGCGTTCTTATGGGTTGCGGCTCTCATGTGCGCGCTGCTCGTGTTCAGGATGACTGCCGATGTTGCGCTAGCTTTCGCAGCTGGCAGCTTCTACCCTCTCTTCATTTACATCCAGCAAGGTCATGATACTGTTTTCATGCTCCTGGGTATCCTCCTGGGCGCTCACTTGCTTTCTCGGGGCCAGGACCTGCTCGCCGGAATAGCTCTATCACTCTCCACTCTTAAACCACACTACGCCATCTTTCTGGCGGTGCCTCTCCTCGCGAAGCCGAAAGCCTTTCTCGGTTTTTTCGTAGCGTCAACGCTCCTTGCCGTGTACAGCATAATTCTCATCGGTACACCGGGAGTGTTCAACTTCATATCGTTACTAAAAATGAGCGCCGGCGGAGAAGGGTTTGGCATGCGCCCACTATTCATGGTCAATCTATTAGGTCTCATGGAAAGGGCTGGCCTCAGTCCTCAGCTGGCCCGTCCCATTGCCTGGGCTGCATTCTCGGCAGCCGCTATCTCTCTCCTCGTCTTATGGAAAAGAAATCCTTTAAGGCCACCTATTGCTCTGACGATGGTGCTTGCTGTCTTTACCTCTCCTCATTTGTACGCACACGACCTTGCGTTGTTACTGGTAAGTTTCGCCTCGCTTACAAAGCCTTATCCGCTTTTCCTGCTAGTTTCATCGGTGGCATTGGTTGCTCTGACTATCATTCCTGGCTACGGGCAATTCGCTGTTGCATATCTGTTGCTTGGCGTCCTTTTCTTCATGTCCGTCAAGGACGTGCGTCTCCCTAACAAACAAGTTCTGACGGTCGCATCGAACACGTAATTCGATACTGTGCGCCCTCATGTTCATGAGACACAGAAGCTTGTCGTTTGTTGTGATTGTTTTGGCGAGCGGCTGACAGGATGGATTGGACGAAGTGACAGCTACACTTAACGGATCAAGTAGATTAACCCAGACGGTTTTGGTTATTGATGAAGAAAAGCGAGGAAGAAGTTGACGGGCAAAGAATCGTCGATTCCTTGCCCGTCCCCTCCTTGTTTCGTTAATGTTACGGCGCTGTTTAGCTCTGGGCCGCAGCGTTTTGAAGTCTGTCTTTGATAGTGTTGGCCCAGGTGCCACTACTGGCATAAATAATGGCTGCGGCAACGGCAATGAGGCCAGCGATAACGGCATACTCGAGGGTCTCCATGCCGCTTTCATCTTTGAGAAAGTTCTTAATAGTTTTCATTTCCTTTGCTCCTTAAAGTCTCTTCTGACCGGATTAGATTCGTGCCCCGACTTCCGCACGGCGCCCGGGCTAGACAAGATTTGCACAAGAAACGCAGGCGTCATCCCAGGAAAATCTGAGAGATCGCAACCCCGTGGATCACGGCAACATTTCTCGTGCGTCCTTCTTTTGGCAACGATTGTGCCGCACGGCTTCAACGTGGCTGACTGCGATGCTCCGCCAGGGCTGAGAAGTGATCTAGTAACTGCAATTGCTGGACTTGTGCGTCGGTTATGCAGTCATGTTTACACCAGGTTGCCGGCGCGAGTCTTTGTTTTTCTGGCTGTGCAACTGCTCGCCAGCGAGCAGTTGTCGCTCAAACGCGCACCGTAAAGCGCTTCCCAATTGTCGATAATCCTCGATTTCAAGGGAGTTCAGTCCCATCTTTCGCTCAGGTCCTCAAGCGCCCGGTGACTTATGCCGTCATACCGGCAGATAGCAACTTCAACTTTACGAATCTTGATCGTTGGTACGAGCGCGACGCCGGGGAGCTTAAGGCACGGCTGCAAGTCCAAAGCCCAACGTCCAATGTCCAATGTCCGCTGCTTCCCAATCAGTCCGCCCGGCATGCGAATGATAATAGTGTTTTGCGGCTTTGCCGCCGCACAGTGCGGAAAGGCTCCGCCTTTCCGCAGTTGGATTTCTATTTATTTCATGAGGCTTCGCCTCATGAATCGGAGGCGCAGCCTCCAGTCATTTTTGGAGAGTTGACGGTAAGGCAAAGCCTTACCGCACGTGCGGCGGCAGAGCCGCATTGGTTCATTGACTCGCGCATTGAAAGGCCGAGCCTTACCGCAGGGTGCGGCGGCCGCAACCGTTAAAGCCGAGCCTCCTGGGCCTCTTTCTCCTCGTCTGATCAAAGTCCAACCTGCCGAAGTCCGCCCCGTACCCGAAGATTTCCGGTCCTGATCAAATCATCTCATTGCCACGTGTCGTGCAGTTGACGGCCGCCACCGCGGAGCACCTTTTCGCCTCGCCCAATCAATGAACCAGTGCGGCTCGGCCGCCGCACCGTGCGGTAAGGCTTTGCCTTACCGTCGGGCACTCTTCCTCGTTCTTTCCTGAGGCTAAGCCTCAGGAAAAGATTTAGGAGGGACTGTCGCCGGTAAGGCAGAGCCTTACCGCAGTGGGCGGCGGCGAAGCCGCATTGGTTCATTGACTCGCGCATTGAATGGCAAAGCCTTACCGCAGGGTGCGGCGGCAGAGCCGCATTGGTTCATTGACTCGCGCATTGAAAGGCCGAGCCTTACCGCAGGGTGCGGCGGCCGCAACCGTTAAAGCCGAGCTCCTGGGCCTCTTTCTCCTCGTCTGATCAAAGTGCAACCTGCCGAAGTCCGTCCCGTACCCGACCATTTCCGGTTTTGATCAAATCATCTCATTGCCAAGTGTCGCGCAGTTGAACGGCGCCTTTTCGCCTCCCCAACTCGATGAACCAGTGCGGCTCGGCCGCCGCACCGTGCGGTAAGGCTTTGCCTTACCGTCCGGCACTCTTCCCCGTTTTTTCCTGAGGCTAAGCCTCAGGAAAAGAATTTAGGAGGGACTGTCTGCGGTAAGGCGGAGCCTTATCGCAGTGTGCGGCGGCGAAGCCGCATTGGTTCATTGACTCGCGCATTGAATGGCAAAGCCTTACCGCAGTGTGCGGCGGCAGAGCCGCAACCGTTAAAGCCGAGCCTCCTGGGCCTCTTTCTCCTCGTCTGATCAAAGTGCAACCTGCCGAAGTCCGCCCCGTACCCGAAGATTTCCGGTCCTGATCAAATCATCTCATTGCCACGTGTCGCGCAGTTGAACGGCGCCTTTTCGCCTCCCTAACTCAATGAACCAGTGCGGCTCGGCCGCCGCACAGTGCGGTAAGGCTCCGCCTTTCCGAAGTTGGATTCTATTTATTTCATGAGGCTCCGCCTCATGAATCGGAGGCGCAGCCTCCAGTATCTGGGAGAGACTCAACGGTAAGGCGGAGCCTTACCGCACTGTGCGGCGGCAAAGCCGCAACCGTTAAAGCCGAGCCTCCTGGGCCTCTTTCTCCTCGTCTGATCAAAGTGCAACCTGCCGAAGTCCGTCCCGCACCCGAACATTTCCGGTCCTGATCAAATCATCTCATTGCCAAGTGTCGCGCAGTTGAACCGCGCACCTTTTCGCCTCCCTAACTCAATGAACCAGAGCCGCAACCGTTAAAGCCGAGCCTCCTGGGCCTCTTTCTCCTCGTCTGATCAAAGTGCAACCTGCCGAAGTCCGTCCCGCACCCGAACATTTCCGTGCGGGCACGGCAAAGATCACGTCCCGCACGCCAAAGATCACGTCCCGCACGCCAAAGATCGCGTCCCGCACGCCAAAGATCGCGTCCCGCACGGCAAAGATCACGTCCCGCACGGCAAAGATCACGTCCCGCACGCCAAAGATCACGTCCCGCACGCCAAAGATCACGTCCCGCACGCCAAAGATCGCGACCCGCGCGGTAAAGATCACGTCCCGCACGGAAATGTTCGGTACGGGCAGATTTTGGCGCCGTTCAACCGCGACTTGGCAATGGGATGACTTGATCGGGACCGCCGCTAGCGTAGGCGCCTGGTTTTCCGGGTTGCACTCTAATCGTAACGTCCCAACCATTTTTGCAGCAGGTATGAGTTTTTCTTGCGGCCCCCTGCAAACGTGTTAGAATCCCGCCGTTCGTAGAAACCGACGAATACCGGGGATTGCTGCCCATCCTTGCGCAAGGCACTCTCCCTAAACTCGTAACCTCATAACGTCCTCAAGTTATTTCAGCTCGGGGACTGAAACCTCAAACCTCGACCTTAACCTCAAAAGGAGACTCCTCATGGACGATCGTGAAAACAGAAGACGTGAGATGTTTATGCGTGTGCAGGAATTTGGCCGTGAACACGGTGCTGACTTTCCCGCGGCCGGTGTGGCCGGTCAACTCTTCGCAACCTTGACTGCCGTTATCGATCAACTCAATGGACATGCAGCTTTCCAATCTTCCAGCGATGGCTCGGCCCGCCAGGGAACGGCCACGCGCTTACAGGCGCGGGAAGCAGTCCGCGACAATCTGGATGCGATTAACCGGACCGCACGCGCAATGGCCGATGAAGTGTCCGGCCTCGATGACAAGTTTCGCCTGCCTCGAGTTACTAACGATCAAACTGTAATGAGCACGGCGCGTGCTTTTCTTGCCGACGCGGAACCTTTGTCTGCCCAGTTCATCGCCCATGAACTGCCGGCTGATTTTCTGGCAGATCTGAATGCGAATATCGATGCCTTCGAACTGGCAACGCAGACGCAGTCAAGCGGGCTGGGCCAACGTGTCGCCGCCGGTGTGGCGATTGACTCCGCTATCGACAAAGGCGTGGCTGCCGTGCGCAAGCTCGGTGCATTGGTGAAGAACAAGTATACGAACAATCCGGCCGTGCTGGCCCAATGGACCAGCGTCAGCCACACCGAACGCAACCCGCGTCGCAAACCAGCAGAGACGCCGCCACCACCGGAATCCGGCACAACTCCAACCGCCCCTGGCGGGTAACGCTGCAGAGCGTTAAGTAACGTGGCTGGGGGCAAACTCACTTACCCCCAGCCACAAATCTTCAACTGACCAGTTAAACCTTGAATCCTTGGTCGATGACAAGATGAAGCTATCGAACGTCTTGCGCAAAAAGCCATTCAATCGGACCGCGCAGCGAACGAGTGAATGCTTTGCGGCTCGGCCGACGCACCTGAGTTCTTATTTCTTTAAGAGGCTCCGCCTCATGAATCGGAGGCGCAGCCTCCAGTCATTTTTCGAGAGTTGACGGTAAGGCAGAGCCTTACCGTAGGGTGCGGCGGCAAAGCCGCAACCGTTAAAGCCGAGCCTCCTGGGCCTCTTTCTCCTCGTCTGATCAAAGTGCAACCTGCCGAAGTCCGTCCCGTACCCGAACATTTCCGGTCCTGATCAAATCATCTCATTGCCAAGTGTCGCGCAGTTGAACCGCGCACCTTTTCGCCTCCCTAACTCAATGAACCAGTGCGGCTCGGCCGCCGCACCGTGCGGTAAGGCTCTGCCTTACCGTCCGGCACTCTTCCCCGATTTTTCCTGAGGCTAAGCCTCAGGAAAAGAATTTAGGAGGGACTGTCGCCGGTAAGGCGAAGCCTTTACCGCACTGGATGGCGGCAGAGCCGCATCCATCATCCATCCGCTAAGGCGGACTGCGTGTGCATTGAGACTTCTGAGTTTTCACACAACCTCTACCCGCTGCCGGTTCCGTATTTGTGTCGCGATGAAGTGGGGCTTTTCTAACACCGAAGGCGTTGGATAATTGCAGCCCAGGGTAACACCCTGGGTGAACAACACAATCAATGATTCATCACGCTGAAGGCGTGAAATAAACGAAACCTTCGACAAAATCGTATTCAACCCTTTCAGGGTAGGAACGGGTGGTTGTGCTATTTCCCCAGGGTGTTACCCTGGGCTGGAATTATTCAACGCCTTCGGCGTACAAGCGAGTTTTCACCCAACCTCTACGGCTCCCCGGTTCCTTATTCGTCGACCCACGTCGCCAGACTCTTTGCTACGGCGCTCGGTTTGCTTTCTGTCACGCCTTCGGCGTGAAGAGTTGATTCCTGGGTTGCGACCGGGGGTGGCGCGCGCAACGCGCTTACCCCCGGCTACTATCTACAACCGCTACGCGGTTGGGAGCGTCTCTGTTGGTTTGCGACGCGGGTTGCGCTCGGTGTGGCTGACGCTGGTCCACTGGATCAGGGCTGCTATTGATGGAGTTTGAATGAAGTTCGTATCATTAGCACCGCGGGTTTAGCCCGGTGACCAGTCGCCAGACAAAAGACCGGGAAACCGTTTTAAACGGTTTCCGATTTCGTGGGAACACGGCTTCCACCGGGCTGAAGCCACGGTGCTAATGAGAATGCCAATTGAAACTGCACCATTCCCTTTCTGTCACGCCTTCGGCGTGAAGAGTTGATTCCTGGGTTGCGACCGGGGGTGGCGCGCGCAGCGCGCTTACCCCCGGCTACTATCTACAACCGCTACGCGGTTGGGGGTGGCGCGCGCAACGCGCTTACCCCCGGCTACTATCTACAACCGCTACGCGGTTGGGGGTGGCGCGCGCAACGCGGTTCGAGGCGCTCGGTTTGCTTTCTGTGGGTGTTCTTGCCATCGTCATAGGCATCATGTATCTCATTCTGCGGCATCGGCCATCTCTTCACCTCTTCATTGCGCAACGGAAACCTGGGGAGAGCGCTTGGCTGCGTTTTCCCAGGCTCGGATTATCCTTCTTAGCAAAGCGCGGAAAATTCTCGATTGAAGACTCTAGACAGCCCCCCGCTTTGACGATAACTTGTGCTCGTTAAAGTCGCCGGGCTCCTCTTCGGAGTTGGAATGAGACGTAATCAATCCTTAATGTGAAGGAACCTGTGAAAGTCGAGGTCCCGTCCTCTTATTAAGACAGACGAATTAGCTGCAAAGAGCCCTGACCAGTCAGGACGAGGACTTATGGACGTGCTCCGGTCAAGTCGCCGGCCGCTCGTTTTTGTAGTCATGGCAGTGATCTTTATCCTCGCCACCGCCCGACCTTTCACCGATTCGGATTTCTGGTGGCATCTCAAAACAGGGCAATACATCTTCGAGACCAGCAGTATTCCCCACACAGACATCTTCTCCAGTTTACGTTTCGGAAGCGAATGGATCACCCACGAGTGGCTATCCGAAGTTTTCATGTATTCCGTTTTTCGCAAACTGGGCTACGGTGGATTACTTGTAGTCTTCTCAATTGTGATTACCGCGGCGTTTTGGATTGCGTACCAACGCTGCCGGCAACTGGCAGGCCATCCTTATGTCTCGGGATTTGCAGTGCTGCTTGGAGCTGCTCTTCTTGCAAGCACCTTTATCAGCTTTTTGGATCGGTATTCACGCTGCGAAGAGACGCCATCGATCTGGTGGCTAGCGCCTTTAATGATTCTGTGGGTCAACATGCACGCCGGATTTGCATTGGGCCTGGTCTTAATCGTTCTCACAATCGCGGGGCTTTTGCTGGATTGGTTGTTACTACGGAACGATCCCTTGACCGATGTTTTGCTCCGCGCCCGAAGGTTGTGTGGGTTGTTGATTATCTGTGTGGCGGCGGTCTGTCTAAATCCAAACGGAGTACGCATGTACTCCTACCCTCTCGAAACTCTCTTCTCGCGCTCAATGATGCAATACATAGAGGAGTGGAAATCACCGGATTTTCACGACCCATCGTTTCAGGCATTGGCCTTGCTGATACTGGCGACCTTCTCAGCGCTGGCCTTATCGAATAGACGAGCGCGTCCCGGACAATTACTACTGCTGGCGGCTACTGCCTGGGCGGCCTTAAGATCATACCGCAATGGTCCATTCTTCGCGCTGGTGGCAATGCCGCTACTTGCGGAGCATTCGTGGAATTGGCTCACCAGTCAGCGCTGGGGCCGGTGGCTCTCTGCGCCCGAGAAGTCTGGGGCCGTCAGGATGAAGCTTGTACTTAATGTCTTATTAGTCGGCATCATTCTGGCGGTCTCTGTCCTGGCCGTCAGGCGGGCGGTGGCAATGCAGCCGGCAAGTGAATCGCAAGAGCTTCCCGCCGCTGCGGTTGACTTCATCCTCGCTGAGCGACCGCCACAACCGATCTTTAACGAGTACGGCTGGGGTGGGTACTTGATCTGGAGACTTTACCCCGATTACCGCGTCTACATTGACGGGCGCGCCGATGTGTATGGAGACAAGCTAGTGGAAGAGTTTCTGGAGGCCCGCGATGGCAAACCGAATTGGCGTGAGCCGCTGGAGAATCATGGAATCCGCACGGTCCTAAT
>WNGF01010015.1_pt1 | contig 10789 bp, 8 predicted proteins | sample 5400641 | NCBI WGS metagenome assembly WNGF01 (sample SAMN13153371, study PRJNA577476) | soil metagenome | isolation source: 80 cm soil or saprolite under grassland replicate 2 | place: USA:California | collected 2016-06-15 | reverse complement strand
AGTCACGCGCCCGACGTCGCGTCCTTCCTCCACGAGCGCGGCCATGCCGTGCAGGTGGTGACGACGGCGGCCGCCGAGCCGGGGCCCCGGCCGTTCCCGGTTCGCTGGGTCGCCCGCTCGCTGCCCAAGGGCGCGATCCACCTGCGCGCGGCTGCGGAGATCGCGCGCCGGGCCGCGCGGTCGGACGTCGTCTACACGACCGGTATGTTCGGCCGCAGCTTCGCGGGCTCGACCGCGGCACGCCGCCCCTACGTGGTCAAGCTGACCGCGGACCCCGCCTTCGAGCGCGCGCGTCGGCGCGGGGTCGTCGCGGGCGACGCCGACGAGTTCCAGCGCGCCGCGGGAGGGCCGGTCGTTGCGGTGCTGCGCGCCGCCCGCAACGTCGAGCTCCGCCGGGCCGCGCACGTCGTGTGCCCGAGCGGCTACCTGCGCGAGCTCGCGATCTCCTGGGGCGTCGACCCGGGTCGGGTCAGCGTTCTGCCGAACCCGTCTCCTCCGCCGCTCGCGCTGCCCTCGCGCGAGGAGCTGAAGCGGAGCTTCGGCCTGAACGGGCGCACGCTCGCGTTCGCCGGGCGGCTCACGGCGCAGAAGTCCCTCGGCGTCGCGCTCGAGGCCCTCGCGGAGGTCGCCGGCGTGACGCTGGTGCTCGCCGGCGACGGCGACGAGCGCGGCCGGCTCGAGCGGCGCGCCGCGGAGCTCGGCCTCGCGGAGCGCGTGCGCTTCCTGGGGCCGCAGCCGCGCGAGCGCGTCGTCGAGCTCTTCCACGCCGCGGATGCCGCGCTTCTCTCGTCGAGCTGGGAGAACTTCCCGCACACGGTCGTCGAGGCGCTCGCCGCCGGAACGCCCGTGCTCGCGACGCGCGTCGGCGGTCTGGCGGAGGTCGTGCGCGACGGGGAGAACGGGTTGCTGTTCCCGCCCGGCGATCCGCAGGCGCTCGCGGCCGGGATCCGGCGCTACTTCGACGACGGCGATCTGAGGGAGCGCCTGCGCGCCGCGGCCGCCGGCTCGGTGCGAGGCTACGACCGCGAGACGCTCTTCGGCCGGCTCGAGCGGGTGCTCGCCGCGGCGGCCCGGCCGGCGTGACGGACCGGTCGTCAGCGACCCGGTCGAAGCCTCGTGTCCTCTTCGTCAGCCGGACGCGCTACCGGCTGCCGCTCGGCGCGAGCCTCGCGCAGAAGTGGGACGCGCTCGCAGCCGAGCTCGAGCTGCGAGTGCTCGCGACGTCGGCCGGCCGGCCGAGTCGGGAAGGCGCGTTCGTGCTCGTGCCACCCACGCGGCCGGCCGCGCTGGCGGGCCTGTTCTTCTGGCTGGGGCTGCCGCTGCGGGTGGCGCGCCTCCTGCGGAGCTTCCGGCCGGACGCGGTCGTCACGCAGAGCCCGTACGAGGCCGCGGCGGTGCTGCTGGCGCGCCGGGCGACCCGCTCGCGGACGCGAGTCGTGACGGATGTCCAGGGCGACTGGCGCACCGCGACGCGGCTCTACGGCTCGCCGCTGCGGACGGCGCTGCGGCCGCTCGCCGATGCCGCGGCGGCGGCCGCTCTCCGCCGCGTCGACGCGGTGCGCACGATCTCCCCGTACACGAGCCGCCTCGTCCGCGAGCTCGGCCTCGAGCCGGCAGGAACGTTCCCCACCTTCGTCGACCTCCGGGCCTTCTCCGGGCGCGATCCGGTCGAGTCGGCCGAGCGCCCGGTCGCACTCTTCGTCGGCGTGCTCGAGCCGTACAAGAACGTCGACGGGCTGGCGGAGGCATGGCGGCTCGTCGCGCGGCGCCTCCCCGACGCGGAGCTGCACGTGGTCGGCAAGGGGTCGCGCGAGGACGTGGTGCGGGCGCTCCTGCGGGATTGCCCCGACTCGACGCGCTGGACGCGAGAGCTCGACGCGTCGGGCGTCGCCGCGGCGGTGGACGAGGCGACCCTGCTCGTGCTCCCCTCGCGCTCGGAGGGGATGGGGCGGGTGGTGATCGAGGCGTTCTGCCGCGCCAGGCCGGTCGTCGGCACGCGCGTCGGCGGCATCGCCGACCTCGTCGAGGACGGGGTCAGCGGAGTGCTCGTCGAGCCCGGCGTGAGCGAGGCGCTCGCGGAGGCGCTCGAGCGGCTGTTGACCGACCGTGAGCTAGCCCGCGAGCTCGGCGCGCGGGCCCACGCCCGCGTGCAGCCGTGGCTCCAGACGCCCGAGGAGTTCGCGAGCCGTACGCGCGCGCTCGTCGACGAGCTATGCCGGTAGGTGTGGGCCGGTGAGCCGGGTCGTCTTCGTCACGCAGCAGGTCGACCCGGCGCACCCGACTCTCGGCGCCGCCTCCGCCATGGTGCGTGCGCTCGCCGAGCGCGTCGACGAGGTCGTCGTGCTCGCGGCCGCCGCGGACATCGAGTCGCTTCCCGGCAACGCGCGCTTCCTCGGCTTCTCGGCGCCGACGCAGGCGCTTCGCGGCGGGCGCTTCGAGGCCGCGCTGGCCGGGACGCTCCTGCGCGGGCGGCCGACGGCTCTGCTCGCGCACATGTCCCCGATCTACGCCGTGCTCGCGGCACCATTGCTCCGTCCCCTTCGCATCCCGCTCCTGCTCTGGTTCACGCAGCAGCGGGCGGGTCGCTCGCTGCGACGCGCCGAGCGCGTCGTCGACGCGATTCTCAGCGTCGACCGGCGGGCGGTGCCGCTCGCATCACCGAAGGTGCGCGCGATCGGTCACGGCATCGACACCGCCGAGTTCGCCTGCGTCGAGCCCGCCGCGCGCGGCGAGCGCCTGCGGCTGCTCTCGCTCGGCCGCTACACCGAGGTCAAGGGGCACGACGTGGTGCTGCGAGCGTTGCAGCGACTCGTCGCCGAGGGCCTCGACGCGCAGCTGACCGTCCACGGCGAGGAGGCGACGGCGAACGACGCGGTCGTCCGCCGCCGGCTCGGCGAGCTCGCTGCCGAGCTCGGCCTCGGCGACCGCGCCCGCCTGCTCGACGCCCTGCCGCGCCCACAGGTCCCGGCTCTTCTCGCCGAAACGGACGTGCTCGTCAACGCGACGCACGGTCCCACCGCCGACAAGGTCGTGTTCGAGGCGGCGGCGTGCTGCGTGCCCGCAGTCGCGGCGTCGCCCGTCTTCGAGGCGCTGCTGCCCGCGGCGCTCCGCTTCCGCGACGGCGACGAGGCGTCGCTCGCGGCCGCAGTCCGGACGGCCGCGGACATCCCCTCCGAGACCCGCCGTGAGCTTCGTCGCCGGGTCGAGGCCTCGCACTCGGTCGGCCACTGGGCCGATGCGGTGCTCGCGGCCGCCGCGACGTCGAGGCGCGCGCTCAGCCGTGGCTGAGCCTCGGCAGCGCCACCGAAACGCAGGAAGGACCTAGGGCAGCTGCACCTCGGCCCGCGACGTGCCCGCGTGCGGCGCGAGCTTCAGCACGATCCCGGGGAACGGCGCCTGCGCGAGTGTCCAGCCGGAAGGTGCGCGGCGCAACGCGCCGACCGAGCGCGCCTCCGGAACCAGCCGGCCGTCGATCCGCACCGACCGCGGGACCTCGACGGTGGCGAGCAGCACCTGCGACTCGCGCGGCGCGTTCCGTAGCGTCAGGTCGAACCTCCGGCCGCGGCCGACGGCGCGAAGACGTCCGAAATCGGGGGAGTGCGCGACGAACGTTCCCGTCGCTGGCGCGTACAGCCAGCCGCCCCGACCGGGGACGTCGAGCGCGTCCACGGGCCAGGGCCGCTTCCAGAGAAGGGGTGATCGAGCCGCGAACGGGATCGCCGTGCCCGCGCGGAGGTAGAGCGGCTCGTCCCCGAGCGGCGTCGAGCGGGTGAACGGTGCGCCGCCGCCGCGCTCGACGACACCGGTCGTGAGATCGACCCACGAGGCCGCCGGCAGGTAGACGGACGCAAGCACGGTGCCGTCGGCGCCGGCCGGCGCCGCCGCCGTGACCGGCGCCGCGAGCAGGTTCGGGCCGACGAGGACCTCGAGATCATGCCGCCATGCGTTCGGGTCGTGCGGGTACTCGAGCGCAAGCGGCCGGAGGATCGGCAGGCCGGAGGCGTGCGCGACGCGCGCGAGGTCGTACAGATACGGAAAGAGCTCGTAGTGCAGGACGGCCGCCCGGCGGAGCAGGTTCACCGTCCTCGTGCCGTAGTCCCAGAACGTCCCGTTCCCCCCGCTGCCGCCGACCTCGAAAATGGGCGACAACGCGCTGAACTGCGCCCAGCGGACGAACACCTCGGCCGACGCGGTCGCGCCGTAGCCCCCGGTGTCCGAGCCCCAGACGGCGTAGCCCGCGACGCCTGCGCTGAGGCCCTCGCGGATCGCCTCCTCGAGTCCGAAGAACGTCCCCTGCTGGTCACCCGCCCAGAATCCCCCCACGAGCGCGGCGCTGCCCGGCGCACCCGCACGGAAGAGAGTCGCGAACGTTCCCGCGCGTCCAGCCCTGCGGACCGCGGCGGCCACGGAACGCGCGTACATGACGGGATACTCGTTGTGCAGGTTCACGCCGGGGCCCCCCGCGAGCTGTTCGAGCTCGAGGTCGATCTCATCGCCGCGGTCCGCCTTGAAGCCGTCGACGCCGAGCCCGATCAGCGTGCGCAGGCTCGACTCGAACGTCGTGCGCGTGGCCGGGTCGCTGAGGTCGATCGTCACGGCGGTGCCGCCGGTGCCGAGGAGCACGCTCTGGGGGTACTGGTGCGGCGGCGGGCAGCCCTGCTCGCGGACGAGCGGCGAGATCCAGAGCATGAAGCGAACGCCGCGTGCGTGCAGCGCCCGGATCATTCCGCTCGCGTTCGGGAAGCGCTGCGGGTCGAAGGTCATCTCCCCGTAGCACTCGGCCGTCTCCCAGGGGTTGTCGAGCATGACCCAGCCGATCGGGACATGGAGCGCGTGCAGCCTGTCGACGTCGTCGAAGAGGTCCGCGGCGCCCCCCGCGACGTCGCGCCACTTGATGAGGGCGAACTGGGCGCGCGGCGGCAGCTGCGGCCGGCCGATCGTGCCCACGTACGACGAGACCACGCGCCTGGCCGTGCCGGCGAAGAGGTTGTATGCGAGCACCGCCGACTTCGAGCACAGCTGGACGACGGCGAGGTCGTCGGTGAGGGGGCAGCGCCTTGGGCCCCCGCCCGGGCAGGCGGAGCTCGACGCGGAGCCGGGAAAGCCGAGCGAGGCGATGGTCGACGAACGCAGCGAGACGCCGTAGCCGGCGGAGCTGAGGAAGAAGGGCGCCGGCATCGTGTTCCGACACAGGTAGGCGGCCTTCACCGCGAACGCTTGGCCTCGCAGGTCGAGTGTCTGGGGGCGTTCGCCGCCGCCGAGGAAGTGCTCGCCCGGGCGTGTCGCGAACGCCTCGAACGTCGCCACGACACCGGTTGCGGGCTGGAGCGCGAAGGTTACCGATGCTCCGGTCGCGGTCGGCTCGACGCGGACGGCGGCCGTCCGTCCGGGCTCGTCGGTCGCGACCTCGTAGCTCATGACGCCGCCTTTCGCCGAGGCGTCGAGAAGTCGCGTGAGCGCGTGGAACGAGCCGTTCTGGAGGCGGTAGCTGAGGTGCCCTCCCGGGCCGCCGGAGGTCTCTGCTTCGGCCACGAGAGGCGCGCCGCGGTCGGCGAACGAGAGCCGAAACGGGTTCGGCGAGACGTGCCACGAGACTCGCGCTGCGGTTGCCGCCGCGCGAGGCGCGGCGCCCGTGAGAGCCGCGACGGCCGGCGTGAGCGCCACCGCCACAGCGAGTGCACATGAAGTCCTCACGCCCGCAACCGTTGCGCCCACGGTAACCCCGACTCGTTTGGGCTCTGTGAAGAGGGCATACTCGCCGTCTGTGAGCCTGTCGCAGAAGTACGACCGCGTCTCGGAGGGATTCGCCGCGGCCGAGTACGCCGATCCGGCCTTCTACAACCGCCGTCGTGCCGAGGCCGTGTTCGCCCTCGGCCCCGCCCTGCCGCCCGGGGCGACGGTGCTCGACCTCGCGTGCGGCGACGCGAGCCTCGCGGACGAGGTGCTCGCCCGCGGCTACCGCTATCTCGGCGTCGACCCCAGCGCCGGAATGTGCGCGGCGGCTCGACGCAGAGTCGGCGGGCGCGGCGCGATCGAGCAGGGGGACTTCACGACCTACGTGCCGTCGGAGCCGGTCGACGCGACGATCGTCCTGCGGGCGTGGTACCTCGTCGACGACCGGGTGGAGGTGCTGCGCCGGATCGGCGCCTACACGCGCGTGAAGCTCGTCTTCGACGTGAGCGCGCGCCAGCTGTCCCTCGAGCGCGTCGCGGAGGAGGTGCGCCTCGCAGGGTTCGACCGTCTCGACACGCGGCCGTTCTTCGTCTCGATGCAGGTCGTCCCGCCGCGGCTCGTCGACCGCGCGCTGCGGACGCTCGAGCGGTCGGGGCCTCTCGCGCGATTCGTCGCGGCGAGGCGGTTTCGCGTCCTCTGCGCGGCGTCTCGCAGCACGTGACCATAATCTCGCAGTGCCCGTAGGGAAGCCACGGGTCCTCTTCGTCTCGCGCGAGCGGATCCGGCTTCCGCTCGAGGGCGCGCAGCGGCGGAAGTGGGACGCGGTCGCGGCGGTGCTCGACCATCGCGTGCTTGCCGCCGCGCCGGCCGGCGCCCCGGCGGGGGACGACCGCTTCCGCCTCGCGACGCCCGCGCCCCGGCTCGACGGCGCGCTCTTCTACCTGCGGCTGCCCCTGCGTGTCGTGCACGAGCTGCGCGCCTTCCAGCCGGACGCGGCGATCGTCCAGGGAGTGCACGAGGCCGCCGCCTTCCTCGCGGCCCGCCGGCTCGCACGTGTACGCACGAAGCTCATCCTCGACGTCCACGGCGACTGGCGCCAGGCGACCCGCCTCTACGGGTCGCCGCTGCGCCGGCTTCTGAACCCGCTCAACGACCGGCTCGCACCTGTCGCCGTGCGCCGGGCGGATGCCGTGAGGACCCTCTCGCCCCACACCACGGCGCTGGTGCGTGCCCTCGGGGTCGAGCCCGCAGCCGTCTTTCCGGCGTACGTCGACGTCCAGACGTTCCTCGTGCGGCCTCCCGCGCCGCTGCCGGAGCTGCCGCGCGCCGTCTTCGTCGGGGTGCTCGAGCGCTATAAGGCATTCGACACGCTCGTCGCGGCATGGCGACTGGCCGCGCCGCAGGTGCCCGGCGCCGTGCTCGATCTCGCCGGAGACGGCACGATGCGCGGCGAGGCCAAGCGGCTCGTCGCCGACCTTCCGGAGCAGACGACATGGTCGCGCCGGTTGAGCGAGGAGGGAGTCTCCGACGCGATGGACGCGTCCTGGGTCCTCTGTCTGCCGTCCCGGTCGGAGGGGCTCCCGCGTGTCGCGCTCGAGGCCGCCTGCCGAGGCCGCGCGATCGTGGGTGGGGACCGCGCCGGTACTCCCGACGTGGTGCGCGACGGAGAAAACGGGCTGCTGGTCGATCCCGACGACGCCGAGGGGCTCGCCGCCGCGCTCGTCCGTCTCCTCACCGACAGGGCGTATGCGGAACGGCTCGGGGCCGCGGCGCGCCGCACGGGCGAGGCATGGGGTGCGACGCCGCCCGAGTACGCCGCCAGGGTCGAGGCGCTCGTTCGCGGCGTGCTCGACGGGCGGGATGCCGACTAGGCGGGAGCCTGCACGCAGAACGGGTTGCCCTCGGGATCGCGCATCACCGTCCACGTTTCGCTGAACTCGCCCAGGCTGCGGGTCCGCGTCTCGACGATCGACGCACCGAGCCCCAGGAGACGCGCGACCTCGGCTTCGCGGTCCTCGACGTTGACGTCGAGGTGCAGCGGCGCCGTCGCGGTCCGCGTCTTCTCCTTGCGCTGGAAGTACAGGCGCGGCCCGGTGCCCGACGGGTCGCGCGCGGCGCACTCGCTCTCCAGCTCCTCCGCCGAGACTCCGAGCTCGAGCAGCCGCGCCGCGAAGTCGTCCGGCAGCGGCTGCACCTCGTATCCGAGCACGGCGGCCCAGAACTCGGCCAGCGCGCGCGGGCTCTCGCAGGCGAACGTGATGTTCCCGATCCGCGCCATGCGCGCCCTACACTGACGCCGGTGCGCGAGCAGATCAAGCAGCTGCTGAAGAACTCGGTGTACCGCGCCATCGGCGAGGCCTCCAACGGCATCGGCGCCGTGAACGGCGACCGGAGCTTGCGGGTGCTGATGTACCACAAGGTCAACGACCTGCCGGGCAACCGGATGTCGATGCCGGTGTCGCTCTTCGACGCGCAGATGACGGCGCTGCAGGAGTTCGGCTACACGGTCGTCGACCTCGACGCGGTGCTCGCGCACTATGTCCGAGGCGCGCCGCTGCCCCAGGGCGCGGTGCTGATCACGTTCGACGACGGCTACCGCGACAACCTCGAGAACGCCGCACCCGTGCTGCGCGCGCACGGCTACCCCGCGGTGCAGTTCGTCCCGCTCGCCTATGTGGGCGACCACCAGCCGCTGCCGCACGAGGAGCATCTCGCGGCGCACGGCGTGATCAACCCGACGGTCGACTGGGACCAGCTCGCGGAGCTCGAGAAGCTCGGCGTCCGGATCGAGTCGCACGGGATCAGCCACCGGCCGCTCGCCGACCTCGAGATCGACGAGGCGGCGCGCGAGATCGCCGTCTCGAAGCTGCGGCTCGAGGAGCGGCTCGGCCGGCCGGTCCGGGCCTTCTCGTACGTCAAGGGCTCCGAGGCGCACTACAAGCAGGTGCACCTGAGCCTCGTCCGCCAGGCCGGCTACGACGTCGCCTTTACCGCCGTCTCCGGCGCGAACAACCCGACGAGCGATCCGCTGCAGCTGCGCCGCTACAACGTCGAGCCGTACCCGGCCCGCACCTTCGAGCTCGTGCTCGCCGGCGCGTGCGACCTCATCTCCGTGAAGGACACCGTCACGGGGACACGTGCGCGGCGCGTCTTCAACGCCGCGCTCGGCACGTCCTCGAAGTGATCGTCGAGCCGGCAGGGCGCGAGGAGTTCCTCGCGCTGATGCAGGAGACGTACGGCTCGGCGATGTCTCCGGCGGAGTTCGACTGGTGGTTCGACCGGAACCCCGCCGAGCCGCAGATCCTCAACGCGGCGCGTGACGGAGACGGGCCGGCGCTCGGCGTGCTGGCGATGAGCTGCGCGCGCATGAGCCAGGGCCTCGCCGCCTTCGCCGTCCATGCCGTGACGACCCCCGCGGCTCGAGGGCGCGGCGCCTTCTCGACGCTCGAGCTGCACAACGAGGAAGCGGCAGCGGCGGCCGGCGCCGGCTGGGCGCTCGGCTTCACGAACCCGCTGGCGGGTCCGATTCTCGTCGGCAGGCTCGGCTGGGAGGACGTCACGTCGCTCCGCATCTGGGCGCGGCCGCTCCGGCTGCGGCGGCGGCACGCCGGCGGCGTGCGGGCTCCGGCCTCGTGCCCGCCCTTCGAGCTGCGGCACGAGGTGCGCTTCGGCGCGCATCACATCCTCCGCGACCGCGAGTACCTGAACTGGCGTTACGCGGACTCGCCGCGGCCGTACACGCGAGTCGAGAGCGTGGACGCGTGGGCGGTGGTGACGTACGCCGTGTGGCACGGCTACTCGTCGGCGGTCGTCTGCGATGCCGTGGGGCGGGCGAGGGCGCGGCTCCTCGGCCGTTGCGTGCACGAGGTGGACGCCGACATTGCAGTCGCGATCGTCAACCCCGGCGAGGAGGTCGCGTATATCGCCGCCGGATTCGTTCCGACGCCTCGCACGATCCGCTTCATCGGCAAGCGGATCCGCGACGACGCTCCTCCGCTGCCGAAGGAGCGGCGGGCCTGGCGCTTGTCGCTCGGCGACCTCGACTTCTTCTGACCTCGATGCGCCGGATCGTCTTCGCGATGCAGAGCCTGGACCCGGGCGGCGAGATGCTCGCCTCGTTCATCGACGTGGTCGACGAGCTGGCCCGGCGTGTGGACGAGGTTGCGGTGGTCGCCGACCGCGGCACGCTGACGGATCGGCCCGAGAACATGACGCTCTACACGTTCGGGGCCCACAGCCGGGCCCTGCGTCTCATGCGCTTCGTACGCGGCGTCCGCGCTGCGGCCGCCGGAGGGGCCGACGCTTTCGTGGCGCACCAGATTCCGCTGTATGCGATCGTCGGAGCTCCTCTCGTGTTGCCGCGGCATGTGCCGGTCCTCCTCTGGTATGCGCACCCGAGCTCGCACCTCGCGCTCCGGCTTGCCGAGCGAGCCTCGACGCTCGTCCTGAGTGCGGACACGCGCACGTTCCCGCTCGCCTCGGCAAAGGTGCGGCCGATCGGGCAGGCGGTCGAGACCTCTCTGCTCGCGGCGATCGAGCCGCACGGCGCGGCCGGACGGTTGCGTGCGCTCGCGCTCGGACGGTACTCGGCGGTGAAGGGCCTGCCGGCCGTCGTGGAGGCCGTTGCCGCCGCTCGGGCGGCCGGCGTCGACGTCAGCCTCGCGGTGCACGGATCAGCCGCGCCGGGCGCAGAGGAGGAGCACCGGGCCTCGCTCGAGCGGCTCGTCCGTCGCCTCGGAGTCGAGGAGCACGTGGCATTGGCGGGCGCCGTGCCGCGGAAGGAGCTGCCTTGCCTGTTCGCGCGGGCCGATGTGCTCGTCAACAACACCCGCGCGGGCTCGGCCGACAAGGCCGCGTACGAGGCGGCGTTCTCCTGCCTGCCGGTGCTGGCCTCGAACCCGGTCTACGACGAGCTCGTCGCCGGGATCGAGCCGCCGCTCCTCTTCGGCCCGGATCGTGCCGGCGAGCTCGCCGAGCGGTTCGCCGCCGTCGCCGGGCTCCTGCCCGAGGAGCGCTGGCGTATCGGCTCGCTGCTGCGGGAGCGCGTCGAGCGGCGGCATTCCGTGCGCTCGTGGGTCGACGGTCTACTCGCCGCGGTCTCGGAGGCGCAGCAACT
>WNGF01012638.1_pt1 | contig 10790 bp, 6 predicted proteins | sample 5400641 | NCBI WGS metagenome assembly WNGF01 (sample SAMN13153371, study PRJNA577476) | soil metagenome | isolation source: 80 cm soil or saprolite under grassland replicate 2 | place: USA:California | collected 2016-06-15 | reverse complement strand
CTCCATGACTACACCGAACGCATGTACCTGCCCGCCGCCGGCGTGGAGCCCGCCGTCGAGGAGCTGACTGAACGGCCCGGGGGCAAGACGGAGCGGATTGTCGCAGAGGCCGGCTGAGCGGCGCATGGCGCCCCGTATCTCGCTCGCTCTTGCCCTGCACGACCATCAGCCAGTCGGTAATTTCGGCTGGGTCGTTGCCGACAACTACGAACGCGCCTACGAGCCGATGCTCCGGGCGCTGGAACGACATCCCGGCGTCCACGTGGCCCTTCACATTACCGGGCCCCTCCTCGATTGGGTCGGTGCCGAGCGGCCGGCCTTTCTGAACCGCCTCCGGAGCCTTGTCGCCCGCGGCCAGGTCGAGGTCATGGGTGGCGGCTGGGCGGAACCCGTCCTCGTTGCGCTCCCGGATCGCGATCGGATCGGCCAGCTGAGGCGGATGGCGGACGAGATCGAGCGGTTGGTCGGCGTCCGCCCAGCCGGGGCCTGGCTCGCGGAGCGTGTCTGGGAGCCCGACCTGCCCGTGGCCATTGCCGGGGCGGGCTACCGCTGGACGATTCTCGACGACGCCCACTTCCGGGCGGCATCGGTGCCGGAGGACGCCCTGTGGGGAGCCTATGTCACCGAGGACCAGGGAGCCCTGCTGACCGTCTTCGGCACCGAGCAGGGTCTCCGTTACCGCATTCCATTCGGCGAGGTCGACGACGTGATCGCCCACCTCCAGCGCCACGCCACGCAGGATGGGACTCGGCTGGGGGTCATGGGCGACGACGGCGAGAAGTTCGGCGGCTGGCCGGAGACGTTCGAGCACTGCTGGGGCAAGACTCGCTGGGTCGACCGATTCTTCGCCGCGCTGGAAGCGAACGCGGACTGGCTCATCACCGTCACACCTTCGGCCTGGCTTGCCGAGCATGCGCCCATCGGCCGTGTCTACCTGCCCTCGGGCTCGTACGCGGAGATGGGCGAGTGGGCCCTGCCGGCCGACGAGGCGCGCCTGTTCCAGCGCGTCGTACGTGCGGCCGCCGCCGAGAATCGCCCGGAGGCCAGGTTCCTCCGGGGTGGCACATGGCGAAACTTCGCGGCCAAGTACCGCGAGCTCGGCGACCTGCGGGCACAGATGCTGCGGGCGTCCGCCGCGGTGGCCGCGCTCGCGGCACAGCCGGCGGCGGACGGGGCGGTCGAGGTGGTCGAGGCGAGCGGGCCGGGCGTGGCGGTCGCGGCGCGCGCGGAGGACGACGGTCCGGCCCCAGATGGCAGGCTCCACGCCCTCGCCCTCGACCATCTGTACCGCGGCCAGGCGAACGACGCCTACTGGCATGGCCTGTTCGGCGGCGTCTATCTACCGGACCTGCGCCTCGCCGCCGCCAATCAGCTCATCGCGGCCGAGGACCTTGCCGACATCGGGGCTCGCCTTACACCGGCCGGCCCGGCGCGCCTGGCGACCGGCCGGCTCGACCTGGACCTCGATGGGGTCGACGAGATCAGGCTCGTGGGCCCCGGCCAGGTCGTCATCGTGGATCCCGCTGAGGGTGGGGGCATCGGAACGTGGGACATTCGTCCGGTCCGGCATGCGCTGGCCTCCGTCATGCGCCGCCGACCGGAGGCCTACCACGGAACGCTGCTCGAGGAGGAGGCGCGACAGGCCGCAGCCGTGCACCCGCCGCACCCGACGCCGGTCGGCGGGCCCACACAGGGCGCGGCGGCGTCCATCCACGACATCGTGATGGCCAAGGAACCCAGGCTGGGCGAGCATCTGCACTACGACGCCTGGGAGCGGCGCTCTGGGCTCGTCCATCTGTACGCCCGCGATGTCACGCCCGAGGCGGTCGCCAGCGCCCACGCCCGCACGCTGGCGCGGCCGGATGGCCACTGCCGGGTGGTGGCCCTGACCGACGAGCGTCTCGAGCTCGTCCGCGAGGTCGTCGACTCGACCGACCTCGACGCGGAGATCACCACGATCGTCACGATCGGCGGGACGCGGCGGGCGCCGATCCTCCAAGTCGCGCTCGAGCTGCAGAACCGCGGCGATGCGGCGATCGACACGCGCCTGGGAATGTCGTGGGACCTCATGCTGCTTGGTGGCGGTGGCAATCCGGCCGCCTATCACGAGATCGGCGGCGAGCGCCGGCCACACGACGGGGCCGGCACGGCCGCAGGGGTCACCGCGATCGCCGCGGGCAATGTGCATGTCGGGCTGCGGATCGAGACGCGGATCGAACCGGCGGCCGACGCCTGGTGGGCCTCGATCGACACGGTCTCCAACTCCGAGTCGGGCTTCGAGCGCATCCACCAGGGCAGCAGCATGCTGCTGTCCTGGCCCGTCACGATCCCGGCCGGTGGTCGGATGTCGGCCTCGGTCGAGCAGGCCGTCTCGACCGAGCGGGACGCCAGCGAGAGTGAGGGCTTCCGCGCGTGACGGCCCGGCCGCGCCTCATCGTGCACGGCCATTTCTACCAGCCGAGTCGCGTCGACCCATGGTCGGAGATCGTCCCCGAAGAGCCGGCCGCCGCCCCGTATCGCGACTGGAACGAGCGGATCGATGCCGAGTGCTATCGACCCAACGTCGAACGGGGCAACCTCTCGCGCATCAGCTTCGACCTGGGGCCGACGCTGGCGACCTGGCTCGCACGCGCGGACCCCACGACGTACGCTGGCATCCTGGCATCCGACCAACCCGGCGCCCGGGCGATGGCCCAGGGCTACCACCACGCGATCCTGCCCCTCGCCTCGATGGCGGATCGGCGGACCGAGGTTCGCTGGGGGCTGCGAGACTTCGAGCTGCGCTTCGGCCGACCGGCGAAGGGGTTATGGCTCCCGGAGACGGCCGTCGACATGGCTACTCTCCGGATCCTCGCCGAGGAGGGCGTCGGGTACACGATCCTCGCGCCCTGGCAGGCGGCAGATCCATTGCTCGACCACCGGCGCCCGCACCGAGTGTCGCTGGGCGGAGGCCGCTCGATCGTCACCGCCTTCTACGACGCGGGGATGTCCGGCGCCGTCTCGTTCGATGGCAGCGCGACGGCCGACGCCGACCGGTTCGCGGTCGAGCATGTCGCGCCGCGCCTGGCCGATGCGGAGTTTGCCGATGGGACGCCGGGCCTGGCGGTGATCGCCACCGATGGCGAGCTGTTCGGTCACCACCGATCCTTCCGGGACCTGTTCCTGCAGCGGCTGGTCGCGCCCCAGGCGAGCCTCGCGGTCAATCGTCCGTTCGACGTGGTGGGATTCGCCACGGCTCTCGAGGAGCCAGAGGATCGGCCCTTTCCGGAGACCACGATCGTCGAGCGAACCTCGTGGAGCTGCCATCACGGCATTGCCCGCTGGTCGTCCGAGTGCCCGGACGCCACCGACGGCCGCTGGAAGGGCCCTCTCAGGTCGGCCCTGGATCGGCTCGCCGGCGGCATCGACGCGGTGTCGGAAGGCGTGCTCGCGCGGCGGCAGCTCGGTTCGGAGCTTCTCGGCGCAGCCCGGGACGCGTACGTGGACGTCGTATTCGGCGCGATGAGCTCGGAGATCTTCGCGGCTCAGTGGCTGCCGGTCGCGCGAGCGGAGGACCGCTCGGTCCTCGTGTCACTCCTCGAGGCTCAACGCTGGCGGCTCGCGATGTTCGCCAGCGACGGCTGGTTCTGGGAGGACCCGGAGCGCTCCGAGACGGCTCAGATCCTCCGAGCGGCGGCCCGGGCGGTCCGGATCGTGGACGGCCTGGCGGAGACCGAACTGGAGCGCCGCCTCGTCGACGATCTATCGGTCCTCGCTTCTCCGTCCCATGGGCTGGATGGGGCCGCGCTCTACCGGCACGCGCTCGCCGGTGTGGGTCAGCCGCCGCCCGTGTGAGCGTCGGCCCGTGCGCTCGGGTGCCCGGAAGGTGTCCCGCCCGCGATGCGCGTGGGGGCATCAACCTCAAGACCGTCGGAATGATCGGGGCCCATCGCCGCCGTCTTACCGAATCGATGCCCCGGCGGGCATACCCGGGCTTCGGCCTCGCCGCGGAAGCTTCCAGCGTGCGTCGAGAACGCGGCTCGATCAGCGCGTCCGTTGGGCGTCACTGGGCACCTGTTCGATGGCCGTTCGGACCATCCGCGGCCCCGCGGCCGTTCGGCGGCCGCGTTTCGTCGCGGCCAGCCGCCGGGCAGCCAGCAGGCGACGGCTCGTTCGGCCAGCAGGTGCGTCACGGTATGCCCCGGCGGGCATCGAATCGGGATAGCCGCGGCCCCATCTCATGATCGAGGCGGGTACATCTCAGTTGTATGCCCCGACGGGCATCACCGAGGGGAGGTTAACCGGCGAGGAGCTCTGGGCCCCGGTTGCCCTCGATCCATGAATCCGTCAGCCCGTGGCCTGCGTAACCACGGGCTGACGAGCCGGAGGCCGGCGGGCGGGAGCCGTCAGCCTGGAAGCGATTGGTCTTCGATCAGGGGCGGCGGCGAAGCGCTCGACGACCGCCCGCGCCGATCAGCGAAGGGCCACAGACTTCGCAGGACCTCGTGTGTCAGTGGTGGTCTGCCGTGAATCCGCGCCGAAGCGCACGGCGACCGCGCCAAAGAGCGCAAGACCTGCGACGATGAGGCCCAAGAGGACGAGCTCATTCATCGCGATACTCCCGTTTGCTATAGTTGACTAGGCCAAGTTGAACGATACTTGGACCAGCACACTATGTCAAGATCCGATCCTCCCACCGATCCTTCAGCCGTTGGTCCTGCCGCCGGCGCCGCCACAGGCCCCGCCTCGGGCCCAGTCTCAAGCGCGGCCCCATCGCCTTCGAGCGCGCTGGACGTGGAGCGCGGCTCTGACGTCCCGATCTCGACGCAGATCTACTGGCAACTCGCCTACCAGATCGATTCGGGCCGGCTCCTGCCCGGCTCTCGCCTGCCGCCGGTCCGCGACCTCGGGGCGGCGCTGCGCGTCAACCCCAACACCATCCGGGCCGTCTACAAGCGCCTGGCCGATAGCGGCTATGTCCACAGCCGCTACGGCGCGGGGACCCACGTGGCCGATCGGCCGCCCGAGCGGCGTGGTGCCGAGGCGCTGGCCGGACTGGTCGCGGAGATGCTGCGACGCGCGGCCCAGGCAGGCTTCACGGCCGACGAGGTCGCCGCCGCGACGTTCGCCGCCGCGACCGAACGCAAGCGGCCGAGTCCGCACGTCCACGTGCTGTTCGCCGAGTGCACGAAGGCCGACGCAACATACGACGCCGAGCGGATCGCGGCCGCCTTCCCCGGCGTTGTGGAAGCCGAGGGCGCGCTCCTCGAGGAGCTGCCCGAGCGCATCGAGCGATTCCACTACGACCTCGTGGCGACGACGACCTTCCACGCCGACGAGGCGCAGGCGCTGGTCGCGCGCCAGATCCCGGTGATCGCCATGCTGGTCGGGCCGGGCTTCATCGAGCTGGTCCACGAGGTGGCGGCGCTCCCGCCTGGCTCCACCGTCGGCCTCGTCTGCGCCTCCGACCGGGGCGCTCGGAACATTGCCGAGACGCTGGCGCTGTCGGGCACGACCGGCGTCGGCCTGATCACGGCCTCCTACGGCTCCGAGGAGGACCTGGCCCGTGTCGACCGCACGGCCGACCTCATCTTGCTCTCGCGCGAGGCGCTCGCGCTCAAGCTGGACGAGCGGTTCGAGCACCCCGACAGGGTCCGCGAGTGGACCTACGAGTTCGACCCGTCGGGCCTGGAGCTGCTGCGCCGGGCCATCGAGCGCGCCCTCGCGGATCGGCCCTCGGACGCGCCCGCCTCTGGCGGCGCGGCCCCCGGGGTTGCAACCTCGGGATCTGCAGCCTCGGGCTCGACCTCGGCCGCCTCCAGGAAGACGCGGCGGACCCCGGTCGCCACATCCGGATGACCCGATGAGGTCCGCGCCGCCCAGCGTCACCGGCACCCGGATCGCAGGGCAGGCGCGCAATCAGGTCGACCTCGCCGGCCTCGTTCGGCCCGACGGTCGAAGCCAGCTGGTCGCCATCCCCGTCGCCCGCGAGGTCGCCTATCGGCTGAACCAGACGCGCGAGCCGGCGCGAGCCGTCCACGCCGGAGAGCTGGCCGGGCTCGGTCTTCTCGACGCCCTGCAGGCCGCCCTCATCCGGGCGTACGAGCGACAGGTGGACCCGAAGGCGTTCGTGGCCGCGCGCCAGAACCTGGAGGAGCGGCCGGGCACCGACGCCCTCGACGCCGTCCTCGCCGCGTCCGTGACGGCCTTTCCTCCGGACGATGTCCAGAGCGGCCGGCGGCCGGCGGCCTCGCTGCTCGGAGATCCTTTGGCTCGCGAGGCCGCCCTCCGCGATCTCCTGATCACCTGGCTGGACAACGCCAACCCGGCGCTCGGGCCGCTGCGCGACCTCGTCGACGACCGCCCGATCGCCGTCCGCGCGCCGGCCTACCCCAGGGTCGTCGAGGAGCTGCGAGCCCATTTCGAGGCCGCGCCTTGGTTCGGCCCGGCCGGCCAGTCGCTAATTGGCGTGCTCCGGGCGCCGGCGCTGGCGGCCCCGACCTCGCTGGCCGGCCAGCTGCGATACATCCGCAACGGCTGGGCGGCCCTCCTCGGCGACGAGGCGGCCGACCTGCTCGAGCGCCTCCAGGTGGGGCTCGACGTGATCGCAGAGGAGGAGCGTGCGCTGCATCTCCGGTTCGGCGGTGGGGGCACCGGGGACGCGTTCGGCGCACTCATCGGGATCGGCGTTGCGGAGGAGATCGGACGCGAGGCGGAGCTCGAGCGTTTCAGCCAGGACGTGGAGTGGATGCCGAGCCTCGTCCTGGTCGCCAAGAGCAGCTACGTCTGGCTCGATCAGCTGTCGCGCACGTACCAGCGCGATATCCGGACACTGGACGCGATCCCCGACGAGGAGCTCGATCGACTGGCACGCCTGGGCATCACCGGGCTGTGGCTCATCGGCCTCTGGGAGCGGAGCCGGGCGTCCCGCGAGATCAAGCGGCGGCGCGGCGATTCGGAAGCGGAGGCGTCGGCGTACTCGCTGTTCGATTACACGATCGCCGACGACCTCGGCGGGTCCGCGGCCCACGCGAACCTCCGCGATCGAGCCTGGCGGCGAGGCATTCGCCTGGCCAGCGACATGGTCCCCAACCACATGGGGATCGATGCGCGGTGGGTGATCGAGCACCCGGACTGGTTCCTGTCGCTGCCCCACAGCCCGTATCCCGCCTACACGTTCAACGGCCCAGACCTGTCGTGGGACGACCGGGTCGCGATCGTGCTGGAGGACCACTACTGGGACGGGACGGACGCAGCCGTTGTCTTCAAGCGGGCGGACCGCTCGACCGGGGACGAGCGCTACGTCTACCACGGCAACGACGGCACGAGTTTCCCCTGGAACGATACGGCCCAACTGGACTACCTCCGGGCGGACGTGCGCGAGGCGGTGATCCAGACGATCCTCCACGTCGCCCGCCAGTTCCCCGTCATCCGCTTCGACGCCGCGATGGTGCTGGCGAAGAAGCACATCCAGCGATTGTGGCATCCGCTGCCGGGACACGGCGGGGCGATTCCCTCGCGCGCGGAGCACTCGCTGTCGAAGCGGGACTTCGAGCGGGCCATCCCCACCGAGTTCTGGCGGGAGGTGGTGGATCGCGTGGCGACGGAGGCGCCGGGGACCCTGCTCCTGGCCGAGGCGTTCTGGCTCATGGAGGGCTACTTCGTCCGGACCCTGGGCATGCATCGCGTCTACAACAGCGCGTTCATGAACCTGCTCCGGGACGAGCGCAACGCCGACTACCGCCGGGTCATGCGCGAGACGCTCGAGTTCGACCCCGAGATCCTCAAGCGGTTTGTGAACTTCGCCAACAACCCCGATGAGCGGACGGCGGTCGAGCAGTTCGGGACGGGCGACAAGTATTTCGGCGTGGCCACCCTCATGGCGACCATGCCGGGGTTGCCCATGTTCGGCCACGGCCAGTTCGAGGGCTTCACCGAGAAGTACGGCATGGAGTTCCGGCGGGCCCGGATAATCGAGGAGATCAACGAGGGCTTGTACGCTCACCACTTGCGGGTGATCGTGCCGCTCCTGCACCGGCGCGCCCAGTTCGCGCAGGTCAGCGACTTCCTCCTGTTCGACGTCGTTGGCGACGACGGTGGCATCCGTGAGGACGTCTTCGCCTACTCCAACATCGGACCCGGCGGCGAGCGCTCACTCGTGGTCTACCACAATCGCTTCGCCGATACGTCGGGCTGGATCCGGGAGTCGGTGAGGTACACGGTCAAGATCCCCGACGCTGCCGAGCGGATGCTCGTCCGCCGGACCCTGGGCGATGGCCTGCGGCTTGGCCGTGGTGGCGGCGCGTTCTGGGTCGCCCGCGACACCCTATCCGGCCTGGAGCACGTCTGGGCGGCCGCCGACATCGCCGATCATGGCCTGCGCGTCGACCTTCACGCGTACGAATGCCGAGTGTTCCTCGACTGGCGCGAGATCCGCGACGATGGAGCAGGGACGCTGCGGCGCCTGGCCGAGCGGCTCGGTGACGCGGGCGTGGCGTCGGTCGATGACGCCCGAGCCCAGCTGACGCTGGAACCCGTCCGCGAGCCGTTCTGGCGGCTTCTCGAGCCGGACGTCGGGCGCGGGCTGGTCAGGGCCAGCGAACGCGGCGGCTCTCCGGCCGAGGCCGTCGCCGCCCTCGAGGGCAACGCCCGCTGGCTGGCCGAGGCCGTCCACGCGTTCGGCGAGGCGTCGGGACCGGTCACGCCGATCGACGCGTTCATCGCGGATCTCCTGACCGGCCTGCGGACGGCCCTCGAGCTGGCCGCGACGCAGCCGAAGGTCGTGCCGCCGACCCCGGCCTCGATCGGCTTCCTGCTCGCCTGGCTGGCAGGCCGCGGCCTGGGAGGCGATCGGGACGTGGCCGACCGCGGCCGGTGGTGCGTCGAGCGATTCGACGCCTGGCGGATCGGCGCGATAGCCATGACCCTGTTCCGTGGCCTCGGCCTGGACGAGGCAGCCGCGGGCCGCGCGGTCGACGCGGTCCGGGCGACGCTGTCGCTGCCGCGCTGGCCGGCGGTGCGGCGTCCGGCGGCAACCGCCGCGGCGACGATCGCCCGATCCTGGCTCCACGATGCGGTCGCCCGGCAGGCGCTCCGCGTCCACGACTGGGACGGCGCGCAATGGCTCGACGGCGACGCGTGGGCCGAGCTCGTGGACCGCTCGCTCCGGACTGCGACGGCCGTGACGAGGGCGCTCCGCGCCCTCGGCTCCGCCTCGGGCTACCGGGTCGACGCTCTGCAACGGCTCATCCAGCCCGCACCGCGGCGCTCGACCAGGGCCTGAGGCTCGCGGCTGTGCACTCGCGGCCGCGCACTCGCGGCCGCGCATTGGCGGCATTGCATGCACGATTCCGAGCTCGCGATGCACTGGATGCACACAAACGAACGGAATGTCAGGTCGGGCACGGATTCTGTGCACCAGGTGCACGGGAGCGTGTCTACCGGCGGATTTCTGTGCGCGGGATGCAGTGCCTGGGCCTCATCCGCCCAGGCGTCAGCCGGCTGGCACCGTTAGGTGCACCGCGTGAACCAGGAGCAGGGGCGCGCCTCGAGGGAGCCAGGCTCTATTCGACGGAGAAGAGGGCGGACGAGGGTGGGCGCACCATCGCGTAGACCGGGACTCCGTCGCCAACCGGATACGTTCCGGTGACCGCGTAGCCGCGCCGCTCGTAGTAGCGGACATTCGATTCGGTGAACGTCTCCAGGTAGCACGGCAGCCGCTCACGATCGGCGACCGTGTGCCCGTGGGCCATGAGAAGCGTGCCGATGCCGGCTCCCTGCCGATCGGGGTCGACGCCGAAGAAGTCGAGCCGCAGGTGGTGCCCCGGCATCCGGCGCCCGTGCTGAGTCTCGATCTCGCCGACCATCGCCGCCATTCGTGCGGCCGCGGCCGGGCCGAAGGCCGCCACCACGCCTGCCATCCCGGCGTCCTCCATCGCCGCATCGGACGGCCCGTGTCGGTCCGGCCCGAACCAGCTGGCGACGCCGCTCACCTCATCGGCGGGAACGACGATGTCGCCGCCTTCGGCCAGTCCGGCGAGCAGGAACATCCGGAAGAACCCCGGCATGATCGCCCGGCGGCGATCGGAATCGGGCTCGAAGATGACCGTGCCGGGATCGTCGTGAAACGCGCGGGCCAGGATGTCGGTACAGCGCTCGACGTCTGCCTCGGTCGCCCGGCGCAAGCCGACCGGCATCAGTCGAAGAGCAGGCGTCGGAGGACGGGCATCGGTGGCGAGCCGTGACTCATGACCGATTCGAGGTGGTTCCGGTAGTCGAAGCCGGGCGTGGTCCCGTAATTCCCGACGACGCGCGCCGCTGGCACGGCGCCGCGGGCATCTCCGGTGTCACCCGCCGCAGTAGCAGCCCGGCGGCGGGCTTCCCCCTCGATCTCCCAGAACTCGACCGAGCCAATGAAGTAGGTCGATAGCTGCGTGGACGTCAGGCGCGCCCGGTTCCACTTGTTGCGGGCCTCGGCCTCCTCCTGGAAGCCACCCTCGACCATCAGGCGGACGGCCTCGTCTTCGGTCATGTCGCCCGTGTGGATCCGCACGTCGATGATCGCGTTGGTCACGGCCCGCAGGTAGAACTTCCAGTGATTGAGCAGGAGAGCCGGGTCGTCCGCGCCGTAACCCAGGTCCATCATGACCTGCGTCACGTAGACTGCCCAGCCTTCGGCGAAGACGCCCGACCACAGGATCGTTCGGGGCAATGACGCGCAGCGGTTGGCGTAAACGCCCTGCAGGTAATGGCCCGGCACGGCCTCGTGGATCGTCAGCAACCTGAGCATCCGGTCGTTGTCCTCGCGCAGG
>WNGF01010011.1_pt1 | contig 10790 bp, 9 predicted proteins | sample 5400641 | NCBI WGS metagenome assembly WNGF01 (sample SAMN13153371, study PRJNA577476) | soil metagenome | isolation source: 80 cm soil or saprolite under grassland replicate 2 | place: USA:California | collected 2016-06-15 | reverse complement strand
CGATCGGAGCACAGCTGGACGCACGCCTTACACGAGAGCGCCGGTGGTATCCAAAGGGACACCAAAACAACACGCTCAAACCGGTCGCACCGACGAAGCTCAATCCCACAATCGCTGATCTACCAGCGCTTTGGCGTCCTCCGGAATCGTGCCAGACACCACAAACTGAACGTGTGCTCGAACGTGGATGACGTCGCGAAGCGCCTCGGCCAGGCGGTTGGCAAGCCCAGCCGGCGGATCGGCGGTGGTCTGGACGCGAACAGCCATCTCGTCTCGGTGCTCGGCGCGTGTGACCAGCACCTGATACCGCTCGACCTCCGGAAATCGGCTAATCACGTCCCCTAACTGGCGCGGGTGAACGAACATCCCGCGTATCTTCACCGCGTCTCCGACACGCCCCATGATCCGAACTAGCCGGGGCGACGTTCGTCCGCAGGCACATGCCGCGTCGGTGAGCGCTGAGAGATCCCCCGTCCCGAAACGGAGCAGCGGGTACGTCTTGCGGTTAACCGTCGCGACGACCTCGCCTGACTGGCCGATCTGAACGGTGCGGCTCGTGGCCGGATCGACGATCTCGACAATCGCGTCCTCTCCGACGTGCATGCCGTCCAACTCCAGACATTCGTAGGCCAGGCACCCGAGATCGGCCGTCCCGTATCCCTGGCGGACCGTCGTACCCAGCTCCTCGATCGCAGCGCGGAGTGACTCCGGCAGCATCTCGCCGCCGACGAAGGCCCGCCGGAGCTTCAGCTTCGTGCGAGGCTCAAACCTCATCTCGATAGCCTTGTCGAGGATGATCTTGAGGAAGCTGGGAGTGCCGCAGAACGCAGTCGCACCCAGCCCGATTGCCATCGTCACCTGCAGTTCAGTGTTACCGACGCCAGACGGGAGAACGACGCAGCCGAGGTGGCGGGCGGCGTCATCGAACATGGTGCCGAGCGGGGTCATGTGGTATGCGGAGCCATTGAGAACGACGTCCCCACGGCGGAAGCCGGCCGCGTGCAAAGCTGGCGCGAACCGCCAATAATCTTGTTCCGGCCCCTGCGGGTCGAACAGCGGGCCTGGTGACATGAACGCTCGCTGAAGCTGCGCGACAGGAATTCCCAGGAAGCCACCGAATGGAGGATTAGCGCGCTGGAGATCGAGCAGCTCATCCTTGCGCGTGATTGGGACTCGCTCCAGCGCCTCGAGCGTGGTCACCGCCTCGGGCGCAATGCCAGCTGCCTCCAGGATCCGTCGGCTCGCGGGTGCGTTCGCGAACGCGTGGGCGACGAGCTCGGCGAGCCACTGGCGCTGGTAGGCTGTCCGCTCGTCTACGGAGAAGCCCTCGCCGGGCGTCAGGAAGTTGGTTTGAGTCACGGGTCAGACTCCGTGTACCAGGCTCGCAAGCATCTCAGGCGAGCCAGCGCTTGCGGCGCTTGTAGTGTTTTACGTCACGATAGCTCCGCCGCGATCCGAGCTCGGTGAGTCCCAGATAGAACTCTTTGATGTCGGCATTCTGGCGCAGCTTGTCGGGCGCGCCCTCGAGGACGACGCGACCACCCTCCATGACATAGCAGTACTGTGCGATACGGAGCGCGACGTGCGCGTTCTGCTCTACCAGCAGGATCGTCGCGCCCTCGTCGCGATTGATACGCTGAATGATTTCGAAGATCTCTCGCTGCAGCATCGGGCTGAGTCCGAGCGACGGCTCATCCAGAAGCATCAGGCGTGGCTTTGCCATCAACGCCCGGCCGATGACTAGCATCTGCTGCTGGCCGCCCGACAGGTAGCCGGCCTTCACGCCTTCGCGACGCCTGAGCTCGGGGAAATAGCCGTAGACGAGTTCGCATCGGGCGCTCACCCGGTCCGGAACCGTGTAGCCTCCCGCGATCAGATTCTCGCGTACGGTGAGGTGCTCGAAAACCTGCCGCCCTTCCATGACTTGGAAGATGCCGAGGCGCACGATCTCGGTTGGCTCGAGGCGATCAACGCGGCGACCGTCGAATTCAATCGTGCCCGAAACGATCTCGCCGCGCTCGTCGCGCAGCAGACCCGAGATCGCGTTGAGCGTGGTGCTCTTGCCCGCGCCGTTGGCGCCCAGCACCGCCACGATCTGCCCGGCGGGCACTTCCAGCGACAGCCCCTTCAGGACCAGGATGACGCGGTCGTAGAGTACCTCGATGTTGTTCAGGCGCAGCATCGTTCCGAGTTGACGCGGTTGTTTACGACTTCGGGCGCGCCTCGAACCAGTCCGGACCCTCGAACCAGTCCTTCACGCGCGTGATCTTGCCGTTCTGCACTTGGTACATGCGCACCTTGCGCGTGCCCTCATGGTCTCCCTCGCTCATCGTCAGCGGTGGCGACATGCCGTAGATGTCGTCGTTCTTGATCGACTCGAGCGCACGCTTGAAACCGGGGCCATCGAGCTTCCCGTCACCGGCCACCTTGAGCGCTTGCGTGATCAGGGCACCGATGTGGACGCCACGTGCGTAGTACGCACTTGTCTCCATCAGCGGGTTGGCCGACTTGCCAGACTTCTTCCAGTAGTCCTGCAACATTTCGAAAGCCTTGGGATGATCATCAGCCAGAGCAGTGAATTGCACCCCGTACACGCCCTCGGCGGCGTCGCCCGCCACTTTGATGTCACTGTTGCTGAAACCCCAGACAAACTGAATGAGCGGCTGGGTCATTCCGTTCGCCTTGTGCGCCTGCATCGAGAGCGCCGGCGTGCGGCCGAACAGGTGCGCCACCACAAAATCAGGTGCCTTGGCCTTGACATCGGCCATGATCGGGTTCATATCGAGCGTCGTCGTCGGTACTGGCACCATCGCGACCAGCTCGATACCTAACTGCTTGGCCGTCGTCTCGAAGGTCGGTACTGGGTCCCGCCCGGCTGGATTGTCGTAGAAGAGATATGCGACCTTTGGGTTACCGCCGCCTTTATGAGTTTCCTTGATGTACTGCAAGATGGCATTGCCCTGTGAGGAGTAGGTAGCCGCGGCGATGAAGTTGTATGGGAACTTGCCACCTTCAGCCGCCACGGACAGGCCAAATCCGGGCGTGATGGCAACCACCTTGTCACGGCTCAGCGACGGTGTCAGTGCCTCCGTAATCGGCGTCCCGTAGGTAAGAATGCCCGCGTAGCCCTCGGAAGCCCACTTCTTGTAGATCTCCTGTGATGTCGGGACGTCATACTTGTGGTCTTGCGTCACGGTCTCGATTTTGCGCCCATTGATCCCGCCTTCGGCGTTGATCATCTCGACCCATTCGAGGAAGCCGGGCTGAAATTCTGTGCCGATATTTGCCGTTGGTCCGCTCACGTCAAAAAAGGCTGCGAATTTCAACGGCTCCTTCGTCGTCGCACCAGGCTGCGGCGCGGCTGGCTGACATGCTGCGGCGCCCAGCGTGACGATCACGAGCGTCACGAGAGCCATGCGGCGCCCGAATCCCCCCAACGATCTCCTATATCTGCTCATGGCAACCCCACCTCCTAATACGAGAATGGCCAGCGATCGAAGTAATTGCGGATGTTTCGCCAGAGCTTGTACAGCCCCTCCGGCTCCAGGATGAGAAAAGCCAATACGACGACCCCAAAGAGCATGTCTCGGATGTTGGCGTAGCGATCAGCCAGGAATGGAAGCGATGGACGAAGGATGTCGACGAACTCACGCAGGCCTATCGGTAGCATGGTCAGGAAGATGCTTCCGAGGATGGCGCCCGGGATGCTCCCCAGCCCGCCGACGATGATCATGGCGAGCCATTGGATGCTCAAGCCGATCGTGAACGGCTCGTGTGTTACCGCCCCAAGATGGTAAGCCAGCATCGCCCCGGCGACTCCGGCATAGAACGCGCTGATCGTGAACGCGAGGAGCTTGTAGCGGAAGATCGCTATGCCCATCGTCTGAGCCGCGACGTCATGGTCACGCATGGCGATCAGGGCTCGGCCGATCCGCGTGCGGAACAGGTTCTCGCCGAAAAACATGCTGGCGAGGGCGAGACCCAGGAAGAGGTAGTAGCGTTCCGCTTCGGTTGCGATTGGAATGGCCGGCAAGCCCGGCAGGGTGATGGCCGGGTCTGGCAAATAGATCGTCTGCTGCCTGCCGGCAAGGCCGGTTAGCCACGGCGCGTGCTGGACGAACCATTCGAGTATGAACTGTGCGGCTAGCGTTGCAATCGCGAGGTACAACCCCTTGACCCTCAACGACGGGATGCCGAAAAACGCACCGACGAGCGCAGCAACGATCCCTGCGAGTGGCAGGCCGATCAGCATCGGCACATCCCAACGCGATGAGACGATTGCCACAGTGAAGGCGCCCACGAGCGCGAACGCGGCGTGCCCCACGGAGATGCTGCCGGCGTAGCCGACCAGAATGTTCAGCCCAACGGTCGCGACGACGGAGATCAGGACCAGGTTGGCGATATTGAGCCAATAACGCGACGCCGCGAGCGGCAATAGAACCAGCGCAGAGATTGCCAACCAGAAGGCGAGCCGGGAAAGGAACACGCGCTGGAGCGCGAGGTCGGCCGCGTAGCTGGTCTTGTAGACGGCAGTCTTGCGGCTCAGCATCGGTCACACACGCTCGATCTCCTCATGCCCGAAGAGTCCGTACGGTCGGATCATGAGCACGATGACCAGCGCGATGAACGGCGCGGTATCGCGGAAGCCGCCCCCGACCAGCGGATCGATGAAGGCCCCGGCCAGGTTTTCGAGGATGCCGATCGCAATGCCGCCAACGATCGCCCCGACTATCGAGTCGAGCCCGCCGAGGATCACCACCGCGAACACACGCAGGCCCAACAGCGCGAGGAAGTTGTCAACGCCGAGCAAGATGCCCCAGACGATCCCGGCCACCGCCGCAACTGCGCCCGCGAATGCCCACGACAACGCGAAGACCCGCCGCACGCTGATGCCGAGCGATGCCGCTGCACGCTGGTTATCCGCCACCGCTTGCATGGCGATGCCCAAACGTGTCCTGAAGAAGGCCCCGAACAGCACGATGAACGCGAGCGTGAATGCGAATGCCGCGATGTAGACCTGCGAAACCGGGGCGCCGAGGAGAATGACTGGCTCGCGCGGGAACAGGGGAGCGAACGCCATCGTCGAGGGTCCCCAGACCGCGGGCAGGACACCTCGAATGAACGTGGCCAGAGCAATCGTGGCCATGATCACCGACACGAGCGGTCGCCCGATCAGCGGCCGCAACACTGCGCGTTCGACAGCTACCCCGACGAGCGCGCTGATACCGATCGCCAGCAGTAGCGCGATCGGCCAGGGCAGTAGGTAGATCGTAGTGAGCACCACCCCCAAGTAGCCGCCCATCATGACCAGTTCGCCCTGGGCGAAGTTGATAACCCGGCTGGCCTTGTAGACGAGGACGAAACCGAGCGCTACCAGCGCATACAGCGCCCCTACGAGTGTGCCCTGAACGACCAGCTCCACGATGCGTTCCACGTCAGACCTCGACCGGAGCCGGTGCCTCGACTGACATCACGTGGACGGGCGTCTGGATGCGGGCCTGGCGACCGTCGCGGTACCTCACCTCGGCCTCCACTGCGACGACGCTGCTGCTGTCGTACAAGGCGTCGATCAGCCGCGCATATCGCTGCTGGATCGTGCTGCGCCGCACCTTGCGTGTGCGAGTGATCTCATCGTCGTCCGGATCGAGCTCCTTGTAGAGCACGACGAAACGGCGGATCCGCACGTTCCTGGGCAATTCGGCGTTGACACGGTTTACCTCGGCCAGGCAGATCTCAGCGACTTCGGGGCGTTGCGAAAGGTCGACAAAGGTCGTGTAGGCCAGCCCCATCCGCTCGGCCCACCTGGCGACGACCGGAAAATCGATGTTGATCAGCGCCCCAACATACGGGCGGTCCTGCCCGAACGCCACCGCCTCCTTGATGAACGGACTGAACTTGAGCTTGTTCTCGATGTACTGCGGGGCGACCGGCGTTCCGTCTTCCAAACGCATGAGGTCTTTGAGTCGATCGATCATGACGAGCTGGCCGTGCTCGTCAATCAAGCCATGGTCGCCGGTGTGTAGCCACCCGGTGTCCAATGCCCGCCTGGTTGCACCATCATCCTTGTAGTACCCCTGAAAGACAACCGGGCCGCGGATCAGTGTTTCGCCGTCGTCCGAGATACGCATCTCCACCCCAGGCAGAGGCACGCCAACGGTGTCATAGTGGACCTGACCGTCCGGATGCGCGACGCAGATACCGGTCGACTCCGTCTGGCCATAGACCTGCTTCAGCGGCACGCCGATGGAGTGGTACCAGCGGAAGACTTCGGGCCCGAGCGGCGCGCCGCCCGTATAGACCCGCCGCGCGCGGAGCAATCCGAGGCTGTCGCGCACCGGCCGTAGCACGAGGCGCTCCGCCACCAGGGACGCCAGGCGGAGTGTGAGCGAGGGTTTCCCCGCGGCCAAGCGGAGGTCCGCCATCTGCTGGCCCACCAGAAGCAGGTGACGATAGAGCCAGCGATTCAGTCGGCTGCTGTCGTCGATCTTGACCTCGACGTCCGTCAGCATTGCTTCCCAGATCCTGGGCGGCGCAACTATGACGGTCGGCCCGACTTCGCGTAGATCCTGGTACAGGGTCTCGGGTTGCTCCGGCATGTTCACCGTGTACCCGCACAGCAGCGCCGTGGGGTTGGCGAGGGTGCGATCGACGATCCAGGCAGGCGGCAAGTACGAGATCGTCTCGTCCGCCTCGGTGAGGCCTTCGGCGTCGCTGAGCATGCGCGCAGCCGAAAGCAGCGTGCGGTGGCTCAGCATCGCGCCTTTCGGTCGACCAGTTGTGCCCGATGTATAGACAATCATCGCCAGGTCGTCTGCCTGACTGGCCGCGACCAGCTCGTCGAACCGCCCTGGGTTTCGCGCGTGCACGTCATCTCCGAGCGCCTGCACGGTCGGAAAACCGAGAAGCCACGGATCGCGGTAGTGGCGCATGCCTTTCGGATCCCAATAGATCACTCGCCTGATCCGCGGAATGCGATGCCGGATCTCGAGCATCTTGTCGACCTGCTCCTGGTCCTCGGCCACAACGAGCGTCGCGTCGCAGTGATCGATGACGTATGCCATCTCGTCTGGCAGCGAGTCCTGATACAGGCCGATCGTCGCTGCCCCGCAAGCGAGCGCGCTGAGCTCTGCGATTACCCATTCCGGACGGTTATCCCCAACGATGCAGACCTTGTCGCCGCGCTCCAGCCCGAGGGCAGTTAGCCCGAGAGCGAATCGCCGCACCTGGTCGGCGTACTCACGCCAGGTCTTCTCCTGCCAGATACCGCGGTCTTTGTGGCGCAGCGCCACCTGACTGCCGCGCCCGGTCGCGTTGAGCAGGAGGTGCTGGGGCAACGTGCCGTCGTCCGCGCTACTCAGCCTGGCATCCCGAGCCGAAGGCGAAACATCCGCTGCCCGTCTCATGCCACGCCGGCCTCGCCTGGCGCTTCTTCCGTGGCCTGGACCTCGAGCTCTATCCGGTGGAGGGTTTCGTCTTCTTCTCCCAGGTAGGCCTTGATAACAGCTGGGTTCGCCTTGATCTCAGTTGGCACACCTTCAGCGATCACTTTGCCGAAGTCCAGCACCGCGAGCTGGTCGGAGATGTCCATCACCACGCCCATGTCGTGCTCGATCAGGACGACGGTGACGTGCCGCTCCTCGTTGATGTCGAGGATGAACCGCGCCATGTCCTCCTTCTCTTCGATGTTCATCCCGGCCATCGGTTCGTCCAGCAGCAGCACCTTCGGCTGCATGGCCAATGCGCGACCGAGCTCGACGCGCTTCTGCAGTCCGTACGCAAGCGTGCCGATTGGCTGTCGCCGAATCTGCGCGATCTCGAGGAAGTCGATTATGTCCTCGACGACGTCGCGCTCTCGGATTTCCTCGCGCCGCGCCGGTCCGAAGAAGAGGCCAGCGGTTAGCGCGTTGGTCCGCATGTGGATGTGCCGACCCAGTAACAGGCTGTCCAGGACCGTGAGGTGTTTGAAACGGGCGATGTTCTGGAATGTGCGGGCAATGCCGAGACGGGCAATCTGATGCGGTTGCATACGCGTGATCTCGCGCCCGTCGAACAAGATGCGTCCTCGACTGGGTCGGTACAGGCCTGAGACGACATTCAGCAGCGAGGTTTTCCCAGCTCCGTTGGGACCTACGATTGCAAAGACCCGCGCCCCAGGGATAGTCAGCGACACGCCCCCCAGCGCGACGACGCCGCCGAAACGCACGTGCACGTCGTCGACGATGAGCGCCATGTCCGTGTCAGGACTCCTCGTAGGCGACTCGATCGTAGACCTGCACGCGGTGCCGGCAACTATCGACGACGAGGAGGTGACCCGCTTTATCGATCACCACGCCACTCGGACCCCAGAAGCGCTTTTCGAGCGTCATGTCGTACGCGATCTCGCGACCGCGAATGATGTCTTCATTGGCCGAGATGTACTCGGCGCCCCAGCTCGACAAGTCGGCGTCTCCGACCAGAGCCGTCAACGGGTAACCGTCCGGCTCGAACACGCTCACGCGCTCGTTGCCCCAGTCAGCCACGTAGACGTTGCCGTCGGGGTCGACGGCGACATCCGCCGGCCGGCTCAGCTGGCCGATGCCCGGGCCGGGGGCACCGAAACTGGCCAGGTATCGCCCGTCCGGACTGAACTTCTGGACCCGGTCGTTGCGCCAATCGGCTACGTACAGGTTGTCCTGGGGGTCGACGCCGAGGCCCCACGGCATGTTGAACTCGCCCTCGTCTCTGCCAGGCGAGCCCCATTTCGTGAGAAGCCTTCCGTCCGAGCTGAACTTCAACATCCGACTATTGAGCGCATCAGAAACCAGTACGTTGTCTTCGCTATCGACAGCGAGTCCGGCCGGACGATTCATGTGGGTATCGCCAGCGCCGAAGCTGCCCCATTTGCGGACAAAGTTGTGGTCTCTATCCCACACCTGAACATCGTGACGGTGCTCGTCCGCAAGGTAGATACAGCCCCGGCTGTCGATGTCGATCGCAGTCGGCCAGACGAATGCGCCGTCCTCCATGCCGTACTTGCCGAATTCGCCCAGGTACTCGCCTTCGATGTTGCAGACCGTGATGCGCACGGCGCCCTGCAGTGCCTGAAACGAATTCGAGCGGTTGACCACATACAGGAGACCAGCATCGGTGACCGCAGCATTCATCGGATTGCTGAAGCCGCGTCCGGTGAGCGCTAGCAGGCCGATCGTGTGCGAGTACTTCAAAGGTGCTGGCGCGACGATGACCATCATGGGTTACACCAACGCTAATTCTTCGAAGCGACCGTTGACGATGGGCGCCGCGTCGATCTTCATCCACCGCTCAAGGATGGTCGTATACGTCGAGCGAAAGTCGACGTTGTACTTCAAATTGCCGAGCGTCAAGTTCTCTTGTTTGAGCGATGGGTACTCGCCATACATTCCGCCCTTGACGTGCTCGCCGAGCAAGAAAGCGACGCTCCCTGCGCCGTGATCGGTGCCCGCGCCGTTGTCCTTGACGCGCCGCCCGAATTCGGACCAGATGAGCATGAGGACGTCATCAGCTGCCTCGTGTACACGTAGATCCTCGAAGAAGGCTGCGACGCCTTCCGAGACCTCCTGCCACAGCTTGGCGTGCGTCGGCACTTGTGAGGCGTGCGTATCGAAGCCGCCGTGCGACGTGTAGAACACGCGTGTCCCGAATCCCGCGAGCTTGACCTGGGCGATGCCTTTGAGATTCGCGGCGATCGGGCTATTCGGATACTGCACCCTGGCTTCGTACTTGTCCAACGCGGTCCGCAAGATGTCGGCACCCATCTGGGCATCCAGTCCGGTCTGGCCCATGTAGCGCAGGACCTCGCCGAGCGGCTCGTCCTCCGAGGTTGGCAGCTGGCCCTGATCGTTCCACCCATCGGCGTACAGGCACGAGAAGACTTCGAGTGCCGATTGGCGCTGCGGCACGCTCGACATGCTCGTGAGCAGGCCGTACGAGTCGAGCTGAGCGACAGACGCGACGGGCACACCAGACAGCGATAGCGCACGCGGCAAGCCGCGACCGAAGTTCACCGCCGTGAGCACGTTGTCCGCCTTTGGGTCAATCTCCCGCACGGCTCTGCCTAACCACCCGTCGGTTGCGATCTTGTCGGGCTCGCACGTGTACCAGATATCCATCGAGCGGAAGTGCGAGTAGTTCGGGTTCGGGTAGCCGACGCCATTGATGATGGCCATCTTGCCTTCGTCCCAGAAGGGCTTGATGGCGCGCATGGCAGGGTTGAACCCGTAGCGATTGTCGATGTGCAACACCTGGTCTTCGGGAATGCGTACCGTCCGCCGGTTGTCGTAGTAGAGCGGATCGCCGTACGGAACGACGGTGTTGAGCATGTCGTTGCCGCCTGTGAGCTGCAGGACCACGAGTGTTGGTTGCGTCATTGGGGCATCCCCTCAGTTCAGTTGGAATTCGCGGGTCGCGACGATCAGCGACAGCATCTCCCCAACGCGCTGCCCCGCGGCCCTGTCACCTGCCTCGAGTCGAAGTGCGCCGCCCTTGCTGGCGAAGTCGAGTAAGGCGCGGCGTGTGTTGTCCCCGACGCGCAGCGGTCCCATGAGATCGAGCAACGCGTCGACGAATGCGTCAGGCGAGAGTTCGCCCATCGCCGTCAGTCGAGCGATGATCTTGCGCACGCCGGGCTTGTCGATGTCACCCACTTGCGCAGAGGCGAAGTTAATCCGTTCGACCAGGATGCCGGTGTCGATCCATTCTTTGCCGACGTGCCAGCCCTCGACGCTGGGCGGATTCATCAGGTCCTGGCCCATGTAGCGGCACTCGAGCGCGAT
>WNGF01016789.1_pt1 | contig 10792 bp, 12 predicted proteins | sample 5400641 | NCBI WGS metagenome assembly WNGF01 (sample SAMN13153371, study PRJNA577476) | soil metagenome | isolation source: 80 cm soil or saprolite under grassland replicate 2 | place: USA:California | collected 2016-06-15 | reverse complement strand
ACCCACCCCTGTGCGCCCGCGGCGTGCGGGCCGTACTCGGCGTGGACGTCTCGAAGGCGATGGTCGACGCCAGTCAACGCCAGGCGAACGAACGCGGTTTGCCAGTAATAGCCATCGAGGCTGATGCTCAGGCGTTGCCATTACCGGACGACGCCTACGACTGCGCGATGGCCAACCACATGCTCTTCCATGTGCCGGATCAACGTACTGCCCTGCGCGAGCTGCGCCGTGTTCTGGGAAAACCGGATGGTCGGGTGGTGCTCACTGCCGCGGCACCAAGCCACCGATCGCGTCTTCGTGAGATCCACGCGCGCGCCGCTGAAGAGCTTGGCTATACGCCAGCGGAGTCGGTCATGCAGCGGTTCAATCTGGACCACCTGGACCTGGTTCGCGAGGTGTTTCCCAGTGCCGAGCGGTTCGTCCGCGACGACGCCTTTGTGTTCCCGACAGCTGACGCCGCGCTGCGTTACTACGCCTCGGGCGCGATCGATGCGCTCCAGACCTGTCCGACGGATGGCAGCCACAGGCCGCCGCTCCTCGCGCGGGTTGGAAAGCACATCGAGGAGATTATCCGCTCCGAGGGCGTGTTCCGCGACCCCAAAGACACTGGGTGCTTCGTAGCCACCGCCGGCTAGCCGGCTACGTTTTGGTCGACGAGCTGCCGTATGTTGCGAATGAGCTGCTGGATATCGACGTTCTCGTTACAGGTATCCACGTGAATGACAGGGCCATCCAGCTCCAACGCATCCCATCGCTCGTTGACGATGCGCGGAATCAGCTCGGCCAGCGAAGACGCGTCGGCGTGGCCTGGATGACGTTCACCGGAGCGTGCGCGACGGGTGAAGCGCTCAACCAACACCGCGGTCTCTGCCAAGCAGACCACCTGCACGAAACGACATTCAAAACGGGTCTGGAATGCGCGCAGTGGGGCGGTATCCCAACGCGGGTAGAAGTTGCTCTCGAGAGCACCTGATTGGCCAGCTTCGAGCAGCGCTTCGGCACAGCGGAACAGGAGGTGTGTGCTGGCCAGACCAATCCGCCGCGACCACTCGCGGTCGCTACTGCCAGGCTGTCGAAGAGACTTTCCTTGAACAGATCCTTGCTCAGGAACGGCAGGTCCAAGGCCAAGGCGAGCGGGCGACCGATCGTCGTCTTACCGCCAGCGAGCGGCCCAGTGACAATGAGCACCAGTGGCTGCATCGCGGTTGTGTGTGGCTGAAGCGATAGCGAGTTCACGGCCCATTGACCATTGTGCCGGCGCACACCGAATGTGCGAGCCTTCCAATCGAAAGGCTTGGCCGTGAGGCTATCCTCGAGGTAGTGGCGAACGAACCATCCGCCCCCACCAACGCCGATACGATCATCGCCCGCGAGTTCCATATGGCCACCAGCTACCGCCTGGCGCCGATCGCTGAGAACCCTGAACGCGTCGGCATGGGCGCGCCGGACGAGATCGGCTCGCCGATCTGGCAGGAGGACTGGTCGATCGAACCACGCCCATACAAGGTCTACCTGGACCTCAGGCCGATCCCACTTCCCCGCTCCTTCGCGCCGACGCGTATGTCTGCGCTGGACGCGCTCAGCCGGCGAGGCGATGAGCCTTCGGCCACGGGTGTGCCCGACCTCCAGGCGCTCGCACGCTTCGGTCGACTATCCAACGGGTTGCTGGAACGCGGCATGAGCAGACGCCAAGGCCAGCCGATCGAGTTTCGTACTGCCGGCGGAACCGGCGCTCGTTATCACCTGGAGCTCTACTTCGTGTGCGGCGATCTGCCGGACCTGGAGGCCGGCGTGTACCACTACGCAGCACAGGACCACGCGTTGCGTCAGTTACGCCGAGGTGATTTTCGCGGCGCGTTGGTGACTGCGACCGGAGAGGAGCTGGCCATCACGCATGCGCCGGTTGTCATGGCGATGACCAGCACATTCTGGCGCAATGCCTGGCGCTACAAAGCACGCGCCTACCGTCACGCGTTCTGGGACGCCGGCACGTCCCTGGCCAACTTTCTGGGCGTGTCCGCCTCGCTCGAGCTTGCGACAGAGGTGGTCCTTGGCTTCGTCGACGCCGACGTGAACGCGTTACTCGGTGTGGACGGAGAACGCGAGGCGACGCTTGCGTTGTGTGCTGTCGGACGAAACGCCACGCCGGCTCCGCGCGTTACAGCATTGGAGCCGATCGCACATGCTACGGAGCCAGTGTCCTCGGCCGAGGTGACATTTCCCCAAATCCCGCGGATGCGCGCGGCGTCCCAACTGCACAGTCGAGCGGAAGCCGCCGTCTGGCGCGCCAATGCGCTCCACCGCTCGCTGGTCGTCAATTCGGCGAGCCTGACGCCACTTGCTCCCACAGAAACCACCCAGCTGACCATTGAGCAGGCGATCCTGGCGCGGCGCTCAACGCGCCACTACGACACCGCCCGCAGGGTGCGGTTTGAGGCATTTTCGACGGTGCTGGACAGCTCAGCGCGCGGCTTCGCGGCGGATGCTCTGGCGGCGAATGCGCCACCATTGCATGACAATTATCTCATCGTCAATGGTGTCGAAGGCAAAGAGCCAGGCATATACCTGTACCACCCCGGCGCGAGAGCTATCGAACTCCTCAGGTACGGGGAGTTCAGGCAGCAGGCGCGCCGCCTGGCGTTTTTCCAGGACTATGCGGCCGACGCGCACGTCAATAGTTACTATCTGGCGGACCTTGAATCGATCCTCGAGCGCTATGGTAATCGAGGGTACGGGGTGGTCCAGCTGGAGTCCGCGTTGTTTGCGGGTCGACTGCACCTGGCAGCGCACGCGGTTGGCTTGCGCGCCGTTGGCTCCACTTCGCTGGACGACGAAGTGGTCGAGTTCTTTTCGCCTCGCGCCGCCGGCAGCAGCTATATGTTCGTGACGGTCTTCGGATTCCGCCGCTCGCGCCACGAGCCATAGACGACCAGTTACTCGCGTGTTCCATCAAAGTGGCTGTTGTCGGACTTTCTCAGGTTATCGGCCATGGGGCCGCGCCGCCGAAGGTGCCCTTCCCGGACCGTCGGCTCACCGCACCGGCATCGACTAACGGTTACGCTCCCGGACCTGCCCAACGAGATGCGGAAACTCAGCGACCTCGAACTGTTGCAGATCGCGCGCCCAGAGACCCTTTCGCGTGCAGGCCCGGACCAGGTGGTCTTCGCCGATTACCTGGCGGAAGTGACCGCGGCGGGCGAGCGGATCAAACGCCTGGAAGCTGCCTTGCCAGGCCTTCCGCGGCATCGGCTTTCTGAGCGCGGTGACGATCGTGGCCGAAGCCGGCGATCTGCGCCGTTTCCGCACCGCACCCCAGCTCATGGCGTACGCCGGCACGGTTCCCTCGGAGTCGTCCAGCGGCAGCAAACACCATCGCGGCGCAATCACCAAGACCGGCAACAGCTTGCTGCGGCATGTCTTCGGCGAGGCGGCTCACCATGCCCGCCATGCGCCACGTGTCGCAGGCGCGCTCAAACAACGTCAGGCGGACCTGCCACCGGAGATCGTCGAGCTCGCCTGGCGCGCACAGCTGCGGCTGCATACGCGCTATCGGCAGCTTGGCTCGCGCATCGGTCGGCCCAAGGCGCTCACGGCGGTCGCTCGCGAACTGGCGGGCTTCATCTGCGCCGTCGGCCAACTGCTAGAGGAGGTACCCGCAGCAGCATGAGCACGTCGGCGGGCGACGCAGGTCGCGGTCGGGGCTGGCAGAGCATGCCGAGTACCCTCGTGAACTTCTATGTGGTTCCGACCCACGCCCCTAGTGCGAAGGACACCTCGGTGACGGCTCACTGTCATGCGGCACCAGCTCGGCTGACCCGCGAATATCAGGGTGATCACCGTCGCCACGTCCTGACCCCGGCCACGACCTGCGTCGCCCACACCTTGACAATCCCCTTCCATATCAGTAGTGCACTGCGATCGTCACCGTGAATGTGCGCGCCGGCTGCGCGCACGCCGGCTGAACCTTGCGGCAGGCTGGGTCACCAGTCGCATTGAGCGTTGTATGTCCGACACGTCTTGCCTGGTAGAGGCCCTGCGCGCCGCGCACGAGGGTGTCGCCTGAAACGCGACTCACGACGGATTCGTCATCCACCTGCACCCTCCAGTCGAGCTCGTCGCCGAGGTTGACTAGCACGCGCTGGCCAGGCTGAAGCGCGATAGTTCGTCCGTCATCAGCAAGCGTCACGCTCACGCTCGCACCGGGTAAGGGGGACGCCGCCACGCTGGGCCGAGGAACGCGGGTGGGGGGCACCCGCAGATCGATCCCCAGCCCGGGCGTCGCGGTCGGCGCGGCTGAGCCCGCGGCAGTCGACGTCGCACCAGACACTGGTTCGAGCGCGATCGGGGCGGCCGGCTGACATGCCATGAGCAGCCCCATCAGCCATGCTCCCAGGACGCCGGCAAGACGCACGCGGACTACACCTTGTCCAGAATCTTGCGCAGGAACTGGCGGGTGCGTGGCTCGCTCGGCTTGGTAAAGATCGTCGCCGGTGAGCCCTGCTCGATGATCTGTCCGTCATCCATGACCAATACGCGGTCGCCAACTTCGCGGGCGAACTCCATCTCGTGGGTGACCACGACCATGGTCATGCCCTCACGTGCCAGATCGCGCATGACATTCAAAACCTCGCCGACCAGCTCCGGGTCGAGCGCTGAAGTCACCTCGTCGAAGAGCATCACTTTGGGCTGCATGGCCAGGGCGCGCGCGATTGCCGCCCGCTGTTGCTGGCCACCGGACAACTGCCCGGGGTAACTGGCGATCTTGTCGCTCAGGCCAACCTTGGTCAGGAGTTCGCGCGCCAATCCTTCGGCAGTCCGGCGCGGCACCTTGCGCACCACACGCGGACCCAGCGTGACGTTGTCGAGGACGGTCAGGTGCGGATACAGGTTGAATTGCTGGAAGACCATGCCGCACTCCACCCGTACCGCGCGGATGTTGGCGGCGCGGTCAGTGAGGCGGGTGCCACCGACTCGCACTTCGCCGGTATCCGGTACTTCCAGGTGGTTGATGCACCGCAGCAAGGTCGTCTTGCCGGAGCCGGATGCGCCGATGATGACGACTACCTCCCCCGCTGTCACCGACAGCGATACGCCGCGCAGCACGGCTAGCTTGCCGAAATGCTTATGCAGGTCTTTGATTTCGATCATTGGCTCCGCCATCAGGTCTGCCTGCCCATACGCTTCTCGACCGTGCGCACGACCTGAGACAGGGGGTAGCAGATGACGAAGTACACCGCCGCCGCGCCGATATACAGCTCGAAAATGCGGTGCGTTCGGTCGATGATGCTCTGCGACATCAGCATCAACTCCTGGAAGCTGATCAGCGATGCCAGGGATGTGTCTTTGACGAGACTTATCTGTTGTCCGATCAATGGCGGCAAGGACGAGCGGGCGATCTGGGGTAACACGACATAGCGCATCGTCTGCAGGTAGGTCATACCCGTTGCCAGAGCCGCTTCGCTCTGCCCGCGCGGCACCGCGAGAATGCCGCCGCGGAAAATCTCGGCGCAGAACGCGCCTGCGTTGAGCGAGAGTCCGAGTACCGCCGCCGCAAAGCCGTTGATCGGCACGCCGATCAACGGCAGCCCAAACCAGATCCAGAAAAGCTGCAGGAGCAGCGGCGAACCGCGAAAAACCTCCGTATAACCCTGTGCGTACTTGGCCAGGAAGGGCACGTTGGCAACGCGCGCCAGCGCCACCAGCAATCCGATCAGCGTGCCGAAGACTGCCGCCAACGCGGCCAGCGCGATGGTAGTCGCTGCGCCCTGCAGGAGCAGAAATCGATTCGTCCATAGAATGCCCCAGTCGAGGCCGACTGGCCTCCCCTGCGCCACCAGGCCACCCACGATCAGGGCGCCGACTGCCACGACCACCACGACCAGCCCGAACCGCATGACCCCACCAGCGTCAGCGGTGCGCGTACGCGTTTCCGCTTGTGCCACGCGGTCTATCGCGCGACCGGGAACGCGCGGCGTTCGATCAGCCGCAGCACCAACGCCAGTGTCAGCGTGCAGATGGTGTACATGACCGTCACCGCGCCATAGATCTCGAAGCTTCGAAAGGTGCGCGAGTCGAGTCGTTTGGCATGCTCGGCTAGTTCGGGGTATGCGATCACCGAGGCCAGCGACGAGAACAGGACGATCGAGATCCATTGACTGACCATGGGTGGGTACACCACCCGCAGCGCTTGCGGCAGGATCACGTAGCGCATGATTTGCGGATACGTCATGCCCACTGTGGCCGCCGCTTCAGTTTGGCCGCGGCTGATGCTGCGGATGCCAGCGCGTATGATCTCGGCCATATAGGCGCTGTTGTTGATGGTCAGGCCGAGCAACGCGGCCACGGGCACGCTCAGCCGAATTCCGACGGTCGGCGGACCGAAATAGATCAGGAACAGCTGCACCAGGGCGGGGGTGTTGCGCAATACTTCGACATACCAGGTGGCGACCAGGTGAATGAGGCCGACCCGCGACAGGCGCGCCAATGCGACGAGGATGCCCAGTCCGAAGGCCAGCACGCTCACCGAGCCGGCCAACTGGAGTGTTGAGAGCAAACGTTCCAGTAGGAATGGTAGGTTCTGCAGGACCACTTCGAAGTGCGGGGTCCAGCCGCGGCCGCCGGATGTCGCGATACCCGTCTGAATGACGATCTGGCGCACGGCGAGCAAGAGCAGCGCCGTGCCACCCAGAAAGCTCAGCGCCACCCACACAATGGACCGGAACAGCGTCCAGCCTGCGCCGAGGCCGGGTGCCGCTCGTCGAGCCAGCATCATGACGGGTTGGTGGGGGGCACTGCCCCCCACCAGACGCGCAAGGCCTGGCTCAGAAGTCCGGCCAGATCTTGTCCGCCTCTACGCCAAACCACTTCTGCCACGCGGCGGCATTCGAGCCGCTAGCCTGCCACAAGAATGCGAACAGGTTCAGCCACTGCAACCAATCATGGTCGCCGGGTCGAACGCCCCAGGCTTCGAACTGCAGACTCAGTGGTGGACCAACCGCGGCCAGGCTCGGATCCAGCTTGGCCTGATAGATGCACCAGCTGTAGTCCTCGGTATAGGCATCCACCAGACCCTGCTTGACTGCCTGCAGCGCGGCCGGGCTGGTGTCGAAGCGCTGGATATTCATGTCGGGCCGCAGCGCCGTGATCGTGATGTCGCCCGTACTGCCGGTAGTCACGCCGACTGACTTGAGCTTCGGGTCATTGACGCCCGCGATGCCGGAGCTGCTGCTGACGATCAGGGCCTGGCCGTCCTTCACGTAGGGCGGGTTGGTGTACATGATTGACTTCGCGCGCTCCAGCGTCACGGCGAAGTTGGCCAAGACGACGTCGGCGGCACCGGTGACCACGGTCGGGATGCGCGCGCCCGGTGTGGTGACTTCGACGATCTCGTGCGTAACGCCGAGCGCCTTGGCCATCTCGGCGCCGATATCGACGTCGTAGCCGATCGGCTTGTTCTGCTGGTCGCGTGAGCCAAAGGGCGGGTAATTCAGGAATGTCGCCGTGCGTAGCGAGCCGCGCTTCTGGATATCGTCGAGCGCGCTGCCGGCGGTCTGGCGAACGGGCGCCGCGAAGCTGACGCCGACGCTCGGTCCGGCGAGCGCCGCCGCGACGCCGGCGCTGGCTGCCGCGCCTAGCACAAACGCGCGACGCGAAGAGGTCACTGGCGCGAGATCAGCCTGAGAATCGGACGATTGTTCGGACACGAGCTCCTCCTGATAGCCGGTGCTAAGCCGTGGGGGCCGTGGACAGACCAGCACTGGCGCGCGACCATCCACGCGCCGTGCCCGGCCTGACCACCGGCCGAGGATACGCCCCCATCAAGCTTTCCGTCACAACCTGACAGCGCATGGTTGACGCAGACGCGCGTGCCGCCTGTCTAGACTCAATCGCCTTGCCAAACGGGATTGCTCGCGCCGGATGCGCTGGTCGCACACCGTTTTGCCGAGTTCGGCGTCCTGCGCGCGAGGACATCGTGCGCACGTTCGGCGAGTTGTACGCCAGCATGGCCGGCAATATCGACACGGTCCGCGAACCAGGTGCGGAGGTCGTGCCGCTGCTGTTCACGCGGCGAGCGGCCCGGCTGTGAGAACCACTCCTGCCCACAGCACGAGCGCAAACGGCCAGGGCACGACGATCATCACCGACACGGCCAGCACGAGCGAAATTCGCCAGCCACCCGACAGCTAGGACAAATCGCTCGTGTCCTACATTGCAGCGTAGCGCTGAGAGACGGGGAATCTTGGCGCGAGAAACGCGATCATGGTCAGCTCGGTGGACCCAGTGTTACGCACCAGCAACTCCTCGTCGCCTGGAAGCAAGCGAGCGCACCAGCGCTGAGCAGCACGGCGCCATCTGGCACGACGAGCTCACCATCGCCCGAGACTACATACAGCATGAGTTCTGAGGAGCCGCGACGGTGTGGCGGCGGCGCTTGGCCCGCGCCCAAGCGGATGAGGCGCACGTTCGACTTCTCGCCGTCGAGCAAGAGCTGAGCAAAGACGCCCTGGCCCGCCGGCCGTTCGATGTCCTGGATACGAGTCGACTTCATGACCCGAAGTCGTCGCATCTGCGCTGGCCGAGCGTCAAGGTCGCACGGGTCGGCTGCGGGTCCAGCCGTTCCGTTCGAACGCCATACTCCGGACGTGGCCCGAACCAGCCCGACCGCAACCGCCATTCGCCGGCGACCCGAACAACAAAACGCGTCGACGCTGCTGGCGAATCCGCACCCGCTTCTCATCCGCACCAGCCTGGCGTTGGCGGTTACCGTCGGGTTCTCGCTCGGGCTGTATCTCATCGTCGGTTTTGCTTTCGGTCTTCCGCTGAGCGCCAGCACGCCCGTGCTGATCCAGGTGCACGGCCAAGTGCAAGCGCTCGGGTTCGTGGCGCTCTTCATCATGGCCGTCGGCGCCCAGCTCTCCCACGCTTCCACTCCTCGCGCCTTGATCGACCCTGGCTGGTGTCGATCGGCGGCCTGGCGCTGGCAGCCGGGTTGCTGGTTCGGCGTTGACGCAACCGATCGCGCCAGCGAACCCCATCCGAAGTGTGGGTCTGCTCACCAGCAGTCACCTCGAACTGGTCGGCATCGCACTCGCGATCCACGCATTCGCGCGCGTCATCCGCGGTAGAGTGCAGCCAGGGTCGCGTCGAGAGGCTCCAGGCGGGACGGCTGGTTCGAAGTCATCGCCGGCAAGAGCATGCCGACCGACGGCCCCGCCAAATGCTTCGGCTTCGTGCAGACCTACGATCGCAAACCCAAACGGCGGCTGTTCGAGGTGCTCAAGGCGCAGGGCATGCAGCCCAACCAGCAGGTGACGTTTCTGACTGACGGTGGTGACGACGTGCGTGAGTTGCCGCTGTACCTGAACCCGCACGCCGAACATCTGTTGGACTGGTTCCACATCACCATGCGCCTGACAGTGCTGACCCAGATGGCCAAGTGCGTCCCCTCACGTGACAACCCGAACCTGACGATCGAACTGGCGGAGGAGTTGGAGCGACTCAAAATGGTACCTGTGGCACGGCAACGTCTTCCGCGCACTGGGGACGATCACCGATCTGCAACTCGACGCCGACTGCGGAGACGACAGTCCTGAGCAGCGCAAACTGAGCAAGGCGGTCGCTGAGTTCGGTGGCTACATTCGGGCCAACGCCACGTCGATCCCTAACTATGGTGAGCGGTTTCGAGCAGGCGAGGCGATATCCAGCGCGTTCGTCGAGTCTGCCGTCAGGACGCGATCCATGTACAAGGTGGTCCATAGCACCAGGATGTTGACCACCAGGCCGAGTGCCCCGAGTTGATCCTCCTGACCCTCGCGGTAGCGCTGTCGTAATTCGCCGCGTCGCCCGTGGAACGTCGTGCGCGCGAGCGAGTGGCGGCTCTCGTGCCCGCTCCACGACGAAGCAGCCGCGGCGATCCGCTCGATCCAAACCGCTCGACCCCTCGAACGCGGCTTCCGGGATCCATTGACCGGGGTTGTGGTGCGGCGGCTATTTGTTCACCACGGCAAGACCTTCTCGAATTACTACCTGTTCGACGCTGGACTGGCTCTGGCCTGCCATGCGGCAGGGCTGGTGAATATCGATGGCAGGCCCACTGCTCGCAGCGTAGGCAGGTGACTGGTGGTGGATGTCAGTCACGGGCGCTAACTCGAGTGCCAGCTGTCTGGCTCCGCGAGGCGAAATCGCGTGCTGGTGTCAGCGTATCCGGTACTCACTGATCGGGCGCCCGCTGATCCAGTGCTCACGACGCTAACCGCCGGCATCCACGTTGGCCAATTCGTCCTTGGAACCGGGTCGGGGTAGTGGATCGGTTCGGGCACTGGCCGCCACTGTGCAAATGCGTCGGTGCCGTGCATTTCTACAGGCGGCAGCGTGGACAGGCTGATGAGGATGGCGAGGCAGACGCAGGCGGCGCGGCGACAGATCGGGCAGGGCATTTGCGTCAATGATACTCGCCCGTAGAACAGATGATCGAGCCAGCGCCGGCGCGGCGTTATCCGCGAAGCTGCTCGGCCAGCAGGTCGCGTAGCCGCTCGGCCTCGGTCAGCGGCAGCGTGACCGCGCACGCGCGTGAGCTTGTCCGCGACTCACGTAAGCCCTCGAACATCAAGGTCAGGTGGCCTGAGCCCCCGGCGCGGTGAACGATGGCGGGCCGGCCGCTGAAGATGGCGATGTCCTGCACGACCTCATGTTGGCTCAGCCTGCCTCGTCGTTCCCAGTCGGAACCTGATTTGCAGCGGCTACATCTGAAGGGCTGGCGCTCCGCTCGTCGCTCAAGAGCGCTCCCTTGCCC
>WNGF01024190.1_pt1 | contig 10793 bp, 10 predicted proteins | sample 5400641 | NCBI WGS metagenome assembly WNGF01 (sample SAMN13153371, study PRJNA577476) | soil metagenome | isolation source: 80 cm soil or saprolite under grassland replicate 2 | place: USA:California | collected 2016-06-15 | reverse complement strand
AATTAACACTGTGTCGGCCCCCTGCAATGCGGCTTGCACCAAGCCGGAACCGGAGAGCGAGGCAATTTCCAGATCTTTGGCGATCAGCGCCCGCAATGACACCGATCCGGCGCCCATGCCGACGAGCACCACATCGAGGCCGTGCTTTTCAAATAGTTTGGTTTCCTTGGCAAACCCTAATATCGTCACCCCGCCGTCGGTAGAACCATAGCCGGCGACGACTTTGATGAGCGGTTTGGCCTGCGCCGCCAACGCGCTCGGAGCATGAGCACTAAGAAAAACTATGACAAGCGCCGCAATGAGTAAACTCCGCATCAGGACAGCATCCAGTACGTCTATCAGAATATTACTGCGACAAGTCAGCCTCGCGTTCAACCGTATCGACGATGCGTCGAAATCTGCCGCGGCGGCGAATGGAGATGCACTCCAAGCAAATCGCAGTGATAAATTTTGGCGACAATAAAAGACCCCAATGCCCCTATTCTATATGCCCACTAGCTCGACAGGCGTTTGATCGCCGCATTGGCGTCGCTGACTATCTTGGTTGCCCTGCTGCTGTTGTACCCTTTGTTCGCGAACTCGCTCAGCAGCCGGCGGTAAGAGGCCAGTGCACCGGCGCGATCGCCGCCCTGCTCCTGCAGCTGGGCGAGGACGAAGAGGAAGTTGAACAACGAGGGTGCTCCGTCACCCTCGAGGTCGTCCTCCGGGAACAGCCAGCGGAACAACGCGAGGTGCTCCGCTGGGGGCAGCGCGGCAAGGAGCGGTGCCAGACGATCGTCGGTAACGACGTCGAAGTGGTAGATACTCCACAGCTTACTCTTGAACGAACCAGGTCCCCATCCTTTCGGCCTCGTTTCGCCGTTGATCCGCATCTCGTTGGCGACCCTGATTGCCTCTTTTTCCCGCTCCGGATCCTCGATCCAGACGTTAGTATAAGTCTGCAGCAGCGCGGAGATCTGCAGGTACCGGAGATACTCGCGTTCTCGCCGGGATTCGAGGGCGGCCGAGAAGTGCTGCTTTGCCTCGGCGACCGCTGCGACCGAGCCGCGCTTTCTCAGGATTTCGAAGCCCCACATGGCGTGCCCATAGATATTCCCCGGATCGACCTCGAGCGCCTGGCGATAGTATTGCGCAGGCTGGAGCCCGCCGATTCCGGCGCGCTCCCGCAGGTACTCTGCCCACCCCATATGGGCCAGGAGGTTCGCCAAGCGCTCACTCTTCGCCCCAGACGCGCCGCGTGACAGCACCGGCAACGTCCGATTTACGAGCTCTTCGAAATAACTCCTGTTGCCGCGAAAATAGTTAACGCCGGCATTTCGGAGCAACTTCATGGCCAGCCGTTCCTGCGCCTCAAACACGTCACTGGACCCAGGGGCGATGGCATTGGCTTGCTCGAGGAGTTTCCACGCGTTGGTATAATCGCCAGACTCGGCTTTCAATTCGCTCTCCTTCTCGAGTTTCGCCGCCTGGCGCTCGTGCTCGCGACGATCGAGATAGTCGGGCAGCACCATCCACGCGACGACGACGAGGATAAGCATAACAGCAGCCGTCGGCACCAGCCTTCGAGGCTGGAGCATGCGCCGCCACCAAGGCGCGGTCATGCGGGCAACTTCGGCAGCAACCTCGGCCGTGACATTTCCCTGCGGCTGCAGAATCGTCACCGCGCGCAAGAAAATAGGTATGGCTTCTTTCGGGACCGGTTCGACCAAGACCGGAAGTACGTGTCCGGCCGGATGCCCCCATTTCTGCTCGGCGAATTTGAGCTCGGTGAGCGTGTAACGGCCATGCGAGATCGACTCGCGGCTGATCAGGAAGATGAAAAGATCGCTTTCCTCGATCGCAGCTAGTATGCGCGCATCGAATGACTCGCCCGGCGGCAGCGACGTGCGGTCGCGAAACACGCTGTATCCGTCCCCCTTGAGCGATAGCTCGATGTGCGTCGCCGCTTCGCTCTGCTCCGAGGCGTACGAAAGAAAAATGCTGCTCCTCATCGTGGCAGCTCCCAGTGTCTACTCGCGTTTCGCGCCAATGAAAATCGGTTTTTAAGAATCAAGTCACGAACCCGTAATAGCTTCCAGTGGCACCTTCATCAGTTCGAGGGTGCGCTTTTGCACGTCATTCAACGGTGTTAGATCCTCCTGGAGTTTGCCGTCGATCATTATGCGCGACAGCGTCACGCCGTGACAAGCCTGTAGCATCATCTCAGGTCAGGTGAGTGTTTAACCTGGCGAGGCGCAACGCGGTCTTGATGTCCGCGAACGACGAACACGAATTGGAAAAGAAAGACCCGTCCCCGTGTGCCCCCGAGAGGAACACGACCCACGAGATTATTTTGCCGCTTGGACGGCGGGTTGCATTAACTCCGCGAGATAATGCTTCCACAACTTCGCCATCCCGGTTGTTCCGTGGCCGCGCGTTTCCTCGCTGGCGGGGATGAGCACATAGCGGCCTTGCTTAACGCGCTTGATTTCCCGTTCCAGGATTCCTAGCTCGGGCGGATTACGTTCGTCGTCCGCTGAATTGATGGCAAGAAGTCGAGCTTTGATGCGCTCTAGCTTAGGCGCGGGATTGTAGCCGCGGGATGCTTCGTACTGATAGATAACGTCATTCGCATCGGCAGATCGGGTCTCTTTCAAGCGCTGATCGATCAGTTGATCGGCCTTTTCCTGCGTCGGCGCCGTCTTGTAAATCGCCTGCGTGCCTCCGCTGGTCGCCATACTGAAGTACACCTGGGCTGCCTGCAGGCTGCGCGGTTGTTTCGTGTAGTTGCCGCCATTCCACTCCGGGTCGTTGCGGATCGAATCGATGAGCATGCGGCGCGTTATCCAATTCCGTCCTGCAACTTCGACCGGCTGCGACGCAAGCGGCACCAGCGCGTCCATAAAGTCCGGATAGGTCACGCCCCATAGCCACGTTTGCATCCCGCCGGCGGAAGTTCCAAGAACCAGACGCAGACGGCGCACGCCTAGGTGTTCGGTCACCATGCGATATTGCGCCTGCACGATATCGTCGTAGTTGTATTTCGGGAAGCGCGTGCGCAGGCCATCGGACGGCTTGGACGATTTTCCCGCGCCAAGTGCGTCCGGCAAGATAATGAAGTAGCGATTAGCATCAAGCGGCTGTCCCGGCCCGAAGAGTTCCCCGGCGAAGCCGGCGTTTAGCATGTTCGTCCCCGCTCCCGTCGATCCATGCAGGATCAGCACGGGCTCCCCGGACGGCGCACCGAGGGTCGTGTAATGCAGCCGCAACTCGGGCAACACCTCGGCTGTGTGGAAGCGAAAGTCTCGGACTATCCACTCACTTTGATTTGGAGCAGGATAATCTGCAGCCCACACCGACAAGGCGAACAAGCAAAATACAAATCCGCACGCAATACGCGAGAATACTCTGATAAGCGTCATGCTGGCCTCCATCGCCGGACAAAACCTTGGTCGCGAACGCTGAAACCTCGCCACGAGGACGATCCATCACCGTTTTTGTATGTTACGATTTGCCAATGCCGTCACGTTGGCCGCTTTTACAATGGGAAGAGTGGTTTGTAAACAGCGTGTTGAAAAATCCTGATTCCAGGCTGTTCAAAAAGGTCCAGATGCGAGGCGCGCGAGAAATCGACGAGCGGAGGCGTATTTACTGATACGTTGGAGCGAGGCGATCGAGCGCAACGAAACAGGTGGCCTTTTTCAACAGCCTGCCTTTACTTCTCGTAGAGCCGTTTGACAAACCCGCTCGCCTCGATCTCCCGCGCGACCTTGTATGAGACGAATTGTTCTGGATCGGCGTTCTTCGCCGCGGGCACCGTGCTTGAAAGTTCCGTCAGAATCGTGCGTATCCCGTCGAGTGTCGGAATCGGCAAAGCTAGATACTTGCTTGCGGCACTAGTGTAGCTATCCTCCAACACCTCGCGGTCGTCGTTGCGGGTATATTTTTTCAACACCGCCAGCGCGGCTTCTTTGTTGCGCTTGAAATCATGGATCGCTTCGATGTAGGCGAGCATGAATTCTTTCACGAGCCCTTCGTTTTTCTGGAGATAAGATTTCGTTGTGCCGATGGGCGCCATCGGATAATGCAGCCCCAGATCGGCGAGGTCCCCCAGCTCGCGAAAGCCCGCTTTGCGCGCGATCAGCGAGGCGGTGCCGCTCAGCACCCCGGCGTCGAGCATTTTGGTCTGCATGGCGCGGAGCGTGTCCTGGCCTGTGCCGATCTGTAGAATACTGACGTCGCGGTCAGGATTGAGGCCCCATTTTTTTAGCGCCAGTCGGACGGCGAAATCCGACGTCGCGCCGTAGCGGCTGACGCCTAATTTTTTGCCTTTAAGTTGCGCCGGACTGGTAATTTCCGGCGCGCCGAAAACCTTGAAGATAAAACCGTTAATAGCGGCGGAGATAATGATGGTGTCGGCCCCCTGCAATGCGGCTTGCACCAAGCCGGAACCGGAGAGCGAGGCAATTTCCAGATCTTTGGCGATCAGGGCGCGCAATGACACCGATCCGGTGCCCATGCCGACAAGCACCACATCGAGGCCGCGCTTCTCAAATAGTTTGGTTTCCTTGGCAAACCACAACGGCGCGACAGCGCCGTCCGTAGAACCATAGCCGGCGACAACTTTGACGAGCGGCTTTGACTGCGCCGCCAACGCACGTGCAGCATGAGCACTCTGAAAAACTATAACAAGCGCCGCAATCAACAAACTGCGGCTAGTTGTCCGCATGACCTCACCTCGAAAAGGACTGCATCCAACATGTCTATCGTAATATTACTGCGACAAATCAGCCTGGCGACGCAAATCATCTAATCGTCGCCTCTAGAATGCAAACGGAAAAGGCAGCTCGGGTTGAATATGTGAACCGACTCTACTCGTAGGCCGACGTAATCAATAACGATCCCGAGACCGAAAGGACATTGTTCTCAGCCGCCCTTGTGTGACGTCTCCTCGCCGGCGGCCCGCGTTTCACGTTTGCTGTCACAAGATATATCTAGTAACATAAAACCAGTGGATTGGCGCATTGACTATTTTCGCGAGGCGAGCGGAAGATCGCCTGTCGAGTCCTTTATCGATGCGCTGTCCAGAGACGAAAAGGTCGACACCATGGTCGGTATCGATATGCTGCACTCACACGGAATATCCTTGGGCCGACCGTGGGTGGCGCCGCTGGGGAAAGGACTTTGGGAGTTGAGAATAAGGACTCGCCGGCAACTTCGCATCCTGTACTTTCTCACAACCGAGAAAACCTTTGTCCTGCTTCATGCCTTTGTGAAAAAGACCCGTGAAGTGCCTGAGTCAGAGATTCGAATCGCCACAAGGCGGATGAGACAATATCTCGGGAGGTAATTAAGATGGATGATTTTCAAAAACAACTGCGCCGACTGCGCAGCAATCAAGCGTTCGCTGCAGCATTCGATACGAAACGGGCAGAGGCTGAAGTGGCCTTTCAAATTCGCCGCCTAAGGGAGAGCAAAGGCTGGAGTCAAAAAGATCTGGCCAAAAGGGTGGGTTGCAGCCAACAGGCGATCTCGGCAGTCGAACAGGCCGGCTACAAGCGCCATTCGCTCCCGCTCCTACGCCGTATCGCGCAAGTCCTCGACGCTGACGTTATCGTCGCGCTAGTTCCAAGAAAAGCGGCATAATCCGACTTTGCAATTTGCTTGACCCCTCCGCCTACCGCTTCTCAAATAGTTTGGTTTCCTTGGCAAACCACAACGGCGCGACAGCGCCGTCCGTAGAACCATAGCCGGCGACAACTTTGACGAGCGGCGCGATCATCCCCGCAATTAACAGATGGATGCCGCCGTGGTTTCTCATGACACGACCTCCATCAGGACAGCGTCCCAAGAAGTTTGCCGTACCCCTTGATGCCCGCTCTTATCCCGAGCTCCTTTAGCGGCCACCAGATTTGGCCCAGGGAGCTGCTCACCACCGGCTTGCCCAGATCGTCTTCGAGCGCTTGAATCACCGTCAACGTTGGCCACGCCGACGAGGTGATCAGCACCGCATCGCAGGTTGAATACTTTCTCCCTACCCCTCGCACATGGCGAAACACTTGCGTCGGTGAGAGCATCGCTTTTTCCAGCGACGTCATGCCCGTGTCAAGCGATTCAATTCCTAACACGTCAAAACCTTCTGAAGCCAGGAATGCCTTGACCAATTCGTTATGAGCAGGAATGAATGAGGTCGCGACCGCCAACTTCACGGCGCCGAGATGTTTTAGCGCGTCGGCAAACGACTGCGGGCTGGTCCCGACCGGGACCGGATAACGATTTCTGAATTCCTGCAAAAGCTCCCGGTGCCGCTCGACGCCGTTAGCCAAGACCAGTGGCGCGCCGCTGAGAGTGATATGGTCCACCCGCGTGTGCAAAAGGTCCTCAAACGCAGTGTCGAATTTACGCCACGAAGCCTCAACCTGGCTGGACTCCCGCGCGTCACGAATCACCAGATTGGTCGACACGAAAGTGACTCCGTCGGGAGCCACTCGATAAAACTCATATGGCAGTATCTCCGAACAAGCCGTCGGTGAAATATTGCCGATGCGCGCGCGCCATCCGTACATCACCCCTCCATTTTGCGTGAGTGAACGCCACTCGTCCGTGCCGAAAACTATTCGTTGACGTGCTTGCTGTCAACATGAACTGATCTGCGTACCTAAGAGGACTATCAATAGAAAATATCTTTGCCGGAAATCTTTGACGAAATGCAATACCTGGATCCATAACGGCCTGAAACTCTCGCTAACCCGTGGAGATGCGGGAGAGAAAAGTAGAGGCGAGTCATTGAGTTAGCCGCGTCCTCAAATTGGAAATCGCAAACGGCTAAAATCGATGCCCGCCAATTTAATGGGTTTTTATTTTCGAACCTTAATTGACAAGGACGCAAAAGGAGTATAAACAGTCCTTAAAGGACCTTTTAATTTAAGTAATAAACCGGAGGTACTTCCCAAATGACGTTAATCGATGTGACCCGAGACGTTGGAACACCGTTAAAGGATCATTGCCCTTGGTGTGGAACCCTCATTTCTCGATCAAAGTTCTTAGAGGTCGAGCGACGTATTCGCGACCAGGAGCAAAAAAGATCGCAGGAAGCTGAAGCGCGTCTTAAGGAAAGCTTTCAACGCCAACTTACAGCAGAACGTCAAGCAGCGGAAAAACGTGCGGCTGAAATGCTCGCAAAACAAATCGCCACATTGTCTGCCGAACGTAACGACGCTTTAAACAAAGTTAGGGAAACAACTGTCCGTGAATCAGCACTTCGCAAACAACTCCAAGACGAAGCTGATCAAAAGGCAAAGCGTGCGGTGGATGAAGCTCAGCGCGGGCACCAACAAGAACTTCAGAACCAACGGCTCAGTTTAGAGAAAGGCCACAATCAAGTTCTGTTAAAACAGCAGGCAGAAAGTAATCGACTCCGGGAAGCTCAGCAGAAAAAGTTGAAGGAACTCGAGCAGCAGCTCCTGCGAAAAACAGCCCACGATATAGGAGAAGGTGCGGAAGTCGATGTTTTTGATGCTCTCCGAGATGCTTTTCAGGGCGACTTAGTTAATCGGATTCAGAAAGTAGATGGCGGTGCGGATATCATGCACCAAATCCCTTATAAAGGAGAGACCTGTGGACGAATTGTGTACGATTCGAAGAATCGTCAGGGATGGCAGTGGTCATACGTCACAAAATTGCGTGAAGACCAAGTGAAGGCACATGCTGAACACGGGATTCTTCCGTCCAGCGTTTTTCCCAGCGGCAAAAAGGAACTCTTCATTCATTCAGGAGTTATCGTTGTAAATCCTGCTCGAGTTGTGGAAGTGGTTACGCTAATACGCGACGCCATGATCAGAATGCATGTGATTGGCTTAAGCATGAAGGAACGAACAACCAAAATGACCCAAATCTATAAGTACATCACCTCTGAGGTTCACATCAGGCGCCTCAGAGAAATTGGACAGCTGAACGATGATATTTTAGAAATCGACGTGCAGGAAAAGAAAGCACACGACAACGTCTGGAAAAAACGAGGCAGCCTCGTCGTCCGTCTGAAAAATGTTCTAAGGGAAGACGAAACAGAGATCAACGCTATACTTGAACGCAGACAGGATGCGGAAGCCGTCTGAAGTAAACCGTTCAGAGGATGATTCCTATGGCACTATCACTAGTAGAAGCAACACAACGTCCATGGCAGGAACGGCGACTTGGGCGCACCATCTTAAAGACTTATCGAGACACCCTGGACCTCTATGACATTCTTCCAAACAACAACCAACCGCGCAAAACTCCAAAAGAGGATCCTGAACTACAGAGACAAATTGAGGCCAACGAAGGTATTTTTGAACCATTACTCTTAGAGCCTCATCCGGAGCATAAGGATAAATATCGCATTATCGATGGCGACCGGCGTTGGAGTAACTCGAGAATCCTTGTTGAGGTTCAGAAAAAAGAGCAGTACCGGAAAATACCCGCAGAGATAACTGACCATACATTGACAGAAGACGAGCGGCTGCGTGTCTGGATTTATATTCATAGGCAACGGAAGGAATGGGAAGCCAAAGAGAAGGAGATGGTTGCGTATTGGTTGGTCAATAAAGTTGGCCGGGCCAGCGCTGCAAACATTCTCGGTATTACCGTGCGAGACCTTGATAAACTTGTCGAGATTTACGATTTGTCGGAGAAATTAAAAAATCTAGCCGATCCCGCTACGTCCATAACCTGGGCTAGAGAGATAAGGAACCTTAACAAAAAACTTTTGACCCCTACGGTACTGGACTCGATTATTCGCAGGGTCAACAATCAAGAAATCACCAATTCAAAAGATATCCGGAAGCTACGACACGTCTTACGTGATCCGGTTGCCCGTGACGAGTTTCTTGGTGACCGTGGCACTATAGATTCAGCTATCAGTAAACTTGGACCAACTCCGAGCAAGAAAGGTCTAGGATTGCTCGGCGACATCCACGAGTTAGGCGAGGCAATTCGTCGTTACCCTTGGACGGTACTCGCGAGCCTGAAAGGAGATCAACAAGTGCTCACAAAATTGGAAGAGACAGAAAAATTATTGAAAGATTTGAAGAAAGCTCTGTCTCGCTAGAATCATAAACGCCAAGGAGGACTACACATGGCTCGTGATAAATATCGAATTACGCCAACCGGTGATGGTGATTGGAAATTGAAACGTGATGGAGCCTCCCGCGCTGCTAGTATCCAAGAGGCCATACAAGAGGCCATACACATACAACACATACATGGTGCAACATACATGGTGTCAGGCTTGACAGATAGGAAAGATCTAATTATTTCATTAGCCTTAAATTGATTTTGTCTCCACGCATGCTGCAAGGGAGCTGACACGGCCGTATAGTTGGAACGCGTGCCCCGGTTAGCGCGACTGACTCTTGACCTTCGAGCGCAGTACCTCTTCTTTTACGTAATCCGTCCGTAAATCGCCCCAGCACACCCATACCCGTCCGAGCTTCGAAAACAAGCCCGCGTTGTTGTACGTCATCACCAAAGATGCATTGTCTTTGGGATCGGGCTTCAGGTCGTTGTCCCAGACGACCGCCACCGAACCATTGTCGATCAAGGACCGCCAATACGGGCTTGTTTGCGGAAGCGATGTCGCGGCAAGATCATCGGCCGCCGCCGGCCACCGGCCCGTCGCTTTGTGGAATTCATAAATACTGGAAGCCGTGAGTCTGAAATGGAGCCGGATTGTCTCGTGCGGGATGCTTGCACGACTAAAATAGTGCCAGTATATACCGACAAGAAACGCAACGATGAGCCCGGCAAAGATCATCCACCTGGTTTTGCGCATGTGGGCCAGTGCCTTGAGATTCGTTAATCGGGAACTATTCCTGTAGCCGCGGCCAATAGATAAGTAACCAACGATGAGACACGCAAGATCATGCATGCGAGTTTTTTTTGCTGTGAGTCTGTTGTTCCCCAATATGGTCAACGGCGCGGAGGTCGTGCAAAAGATTCGCATCGGTCTCCCCTCGCTCGCGCTCACCTACATGCCTTTTTACGTGGCGCAAGAGAAAGGCTTTCTTAAAAAAGTCGGTCTCGAAGCGGAATACATACAAATGAACACGGGCATCCAACCGCAGGCGCTCATCAACGGCAATATCAATTTCTTTCCTTCGCTATCGACCGGAATTTCGGCGGCGGTCGCCGGGCTGCCGCTGGTGGTCGTGCTCAATTTTTACAACATCACGCCGTGGATGCTCGTGACCAACAAGGAAATCAACAAGCCGCAGGACCTGCTCGGCAAGAAGGTCGCCGTCTCGGGCATTCGTACCACGGGTCATCAATTGATGACGGCGTGGTTCAAGAAATTTGAAATCAACGAAAAAGAGGTTGGCTTCATCATGACCGGCGGCACTGCGGGGAGTTTTGCGACGCTCGCTAGCGGGCAGGTTGCCGGCGCCGTGCTGACGCCGCCTTACGACGACAAAGCAGTGACCAAAGGCTTCAAAAAATTCATGTTGATCGGCGACCTGCTCGACATCCCGACGTCCGGTCTGATCGCCGCCCGGGCTGAAGTGACGAACCATCGTGACCGAGTGCAAAAAACCATCGCGGCGTTATTCGACGCCATCGCTTGGATCCGCGCCAATCGACCGGACAGCGCCAAGATGATCGCCGACAAGTTCAACATCACGCCGACCGAAGCCAACGGCACCTACGAGACCTTGCTCAGTATGTTCAACAAGGACGGCCGACTGCCGGCGAAGGTCGCCCGCGGCTACTTAGACTTACTGCGGCAGGAACGACCCTTGCCCACCGACCTGGACCCACAGAAGTTCGTCGATTTTTCCATG
>WNGF01010010.1_pt1 | contig 10793 bp, 13 predicted proteins | sample 5400641 | NCBI WGS metagenome assembly WNGF01 (sample SAMN13153371, study PRJNA577476) | soil metagenome | isolation source: 80 cm soil or saprolite under grassland replicate 2 | place: USA:California | collected 2016-06-15 | reverse complement strand
GAACGCTCTATGCCAAGCGAGCCCACACGGTTGAGCCGGTGTTCGGCCACATCAAGGATGTCCGCCGGGTCAAGCGGTTCGCCCGGAGGGGCCTGGGCGGATGCGACGCCGAATGGAAGCTGGTCTGCGCCACGCACAACCTGCTCAAGCTCTGGCGGCACTCCAGGATCTGAGCACTGGGCGCGTTCCGGTTCGGACCGATCACGAGATCGCAAACCTCATTGATCAACGTCGGCTTCCGATCCAGAAGAGCAGTTTCCGCGACAGCCTCTTCAGGGAGGCTGTGTTCGCATCGACCCTCCAGTCCGCCACGGCGTTCTGAACCACGGCGTGACGCAACGGGATGGGACGTCCCGATTTCAGCTGAAGGCATCGGGTACTTTCGCGCCCGAATGTGCCGTGGGGTCGACGACAGGACCGGGATCCAACCGCTTTAGGTCGCTCACGATCTCGTGTGACAGCCGCGGTTTTCAGGTCACAACGATCTTGCCGTGCATCAACGTGGGATGGATCGTGCAGTGATACTTGAACGTTCCGACCTTCCTGAACACGCGCCCGAAGGCGGCACCGGGAGCGAGCACGCCCGAGTCCCACAAGCCCTTGTTCGAGGTCGTGGTGTGGCTGACAGTCCCACTGTTCGTCCACCTGACCTTCGTGCCCTTCGCGATGGTGATCGTCTTGGGCTTGAAGGCGAAGTTGACGATCTTCACCCGTTCGACCGAGGTCGCCGCGAGCCGCGAAGCGGTGTTCCTTTGAGATCGGTCGGACGCCATACTCGGGACCGCCAGTGAGCCGACGAGCGTGGCCACAAGCAGTGTGATCCCCATCCTGATCGGCGCTCTTCGCATTCCACTTCCCTTCATGCTCTGACGGCGGATCGAGTACCCCTTGCCAGATACCCGCCCGCCCAAAATACACGCTCCCTGATATACGGGCCGCGATACGGTCGGATGCCCTTCTCCACGAGGCGGCGGTAGCTGAGAGACCCTCAGCGTTCTTGCCAGAGTCGCGAAGTAGAGAAGAGTGCAGAGCCCAAAGAGTGCCGCGCGATGCCCGCCCCCAGACATAGCCACCCCGATTCACGCCATCTTGCCTCCCGCCTCGAAGTGCGTCCCGGCACGTGCAAACCGCCCCGTCGGATCCTGGGGTGGCAGGCGCGGTTACGCCGCGTCGCCATCTGAGAGGGTCTTGCGGAGAGTGGCGATCCCCACTCGGATTCGGCTCTTGACCGTTCCAAGAGGGATGCCTTCTAGCTCGGCAACCTGCGTGGACGACCGTTCCCCGAGGTACGCCAGTTTTACGGCAGAGCGCTGGCCCGAAGGGAGCCGGTCCATGGCCTTTCGCGCGCGTTGGATGATGTCGCGGTGCTCCGCGTACCGTTCCGGTCCCGGTTCCACCGAGACCTCCGAGTGGCTCGGCTCGGACGACAGATTCCTGGTTTCTAGGTTTCGTCGGCGGAGGAGGTCGATCGCGAGGCTGCGGGCGATAAGCAGGATCCAGACGTCCAGCGACCCTCGTCCGGAGTCGAACCTCGAGCCCGTACGCCAGACCTTGAGGAAGGTGTCCTGCACGAGGTCTTCGGCGTCGGCCTTGTTCCTGAGCAGGACGAGACCGAGGCCGTAGATTCGCGAAGCGTACCGAGTGTAGAGCTCCTCGGCGGCCGCGGGTTCTTTCCGCAGGAGCGCGACCATCAGGCTCGCGTCCGCGTCTCTCGGCACTGTATCGTGACGGGTCCGACCCTTTCCGAGAGACTGCCTGGGTGCCTTGGGGAGGGTGAGGAGTGCCATCGATCCGATCCCTTCCGTCCGAAGCGACCTTCGTTCGGGTCGACTTCCACGCTAGGGGTAACGGAGCGGGTCGCAAACCTGGGAATCGGTACGTTAAATGCGCCGGAGCCCCATGGAATCGGGCTTGCGTGTCCCCCAAATGAACGCAGCGTCGAACTGGCCACCCGGATCTCTCCGCGACTATCGCTCGGAGAGCCTTCGCGACAGTTCGGTCCGCGACCGGACCCCGAGCTTGCTGTAGATACGGTGGAGATTCGCCTCAACGGTACTCACGCTCAGGAACAGGGCCCGTGCGGCCTCCCGGTTCGTGAGTCCGCTCGCCACCAGGTCGGCCACCTCCTGCTCCGTCGGGGTCAGGCCGACCGGGCCGGGAGCCCGGCCTCCGATCCTGGCCATGTCGGCCCTGGCCTTGTCGGCCCAAAGATCCGCCCCGAGGTGCTCGAAGATCGCCAACGACCGACCGAGCGAGTCCCGCGCGAGCCGCCACTTTTTCGCGCGGCGGAATGCTTGACCCTGTGCGAGCAGCGTCCGCCCGAGCTCGAAGGGCTCGTCCAGGAACCGATGACTCTCCAGGGCCCGGTCGAACGCGGCGAGCGCCTCGGGAAGTTCGCCAAGTGACGCAGCGAGCAGCCCCCAGCCTCGTTCGGCGGTAGCACGCGCCCAGGCCCGCCCGAGTGCCTTGGCGTGAGCCAGGGTAGGTTCGAGGAGCGAACGCGCCTTGTCGGCCTCGCCCAAGTCAACGAGCGCTTCGATTTCATCCGGCAGGAACCGCAACACTCCCGGCTCTCCAAATCCCGCATGGAGCAGACTCTCAGCGAGAGGCCAGAGGAGGCGATGCGTTTCCTTGACGTTCCCCAGCGACAGCTCAAGGAAGCCCAGCGCCCACAAATTGAACTGGCTCGCTTGCACCAATCCAGACTGGCGAGCGAGCTCCAGCCCTTCCTCGGCGGCTGCCCTGGCAGCTTGTACCCGGCCCCGGTGCCCTTCTACGAGCGCCCTCGCGGAAAGAGCAAGCGCCCGATACGGCTGCTGCCCCGTCCACACCGTGATGGTGAAACTCTCCTCGGCGTATCCACTAGCTTCCGACCAGTTGCCGGCCGAGCACTCCAGTTGGGCAAGCAGGAACAGGATCACAGCGAGCGAACCCTCGTCTCCCCCCTCTCGACAGCGCTTCTCGAGGTCGTTGAAGATCGATCTCGCTGCGTCCAGTTCATCCGTCCACATCAGCATGCAGGCCTCGCGGAAGGTTGGGCTTCGAAGCGGTCGCACGTCCGTTCCGGCTCCCTCGAGCGAGATCGCCCGGCTCATCACGCTTCGCGGGAGTCCCTCGCCGGCGAGGAATTCATGGAAGCCGACCAACGCGAGCCCTTCCGCCAGCGCCGTCTCGTCACCCTGACCTTCCGCTAGGTCCACCGCCGCACGAGCGTGAGCTTTCGCGCGGTCGCGGTCGCCGACTGCCTCCGCGGCCGCTGCTAGCTCGAGGTGGATCTGCGGCTTCAGCGCCTCGTCCTCTCCGACCTCATGAAGAGCCTGTTCGGCGAGTGCCAGGGCAGAGGGTGCGTCGTGGCTGTGGTAGCGAACCCGAGCGAGGAACAGCAGCGCCTCAGCCCGCAGTGGGCTCGCCGGGGTGGCTTCAACGGCTTCCTCGAGGTACGCGGCGGCCTTGCTCAGATCCGCCGCTTGGAACGCGTACTGGCCAGCGTGGACCGTCCGATGCATCCGGGCCTCAGCATGGTCCGTCGGCGTCAGCTCGCGAGCGAGCTCCGACAGTTGTGCCGCGGCGTCGGGGGCTCCCCGTCTTCCTGCCCGTCGGGCGGCGTCCTCCAGCTCCCCGGCCACCCCCTCGTCCGGCTCTTCAGCGGCGAGCGCGAGGTGACGCGCTCGCTCCTCCTGGTCGACCACCACCGCCGCGAGCCGACGGTGAACATCCCTCCTTGCCCGTCCCGAGGATTCCGAATAGTGGACGGTCGCAAGCAGTGGGTGAGTCGATCGGATGCGCCCGGCGCTCCCTTCGATCACGCCGGCTCTGAAGGCATCTTCGATGTCGTCTTCCGCGGTCGGACCTCCGATCGCCTGCGCGACCAGCGAAACCGTCGGCTGGGACGCTGCCGAGGTGACCAGGAGTACCTGCCCCACAGGATCAGAGAGCTCGGACAACCGATCGGTGACCAGGTCGGCGAGGGTCGACGGGACGGGAAGCGTCCCCCCTGGTTCTCGTTCGATCCCACGTCGGAGGAGGGCCCGTCCGAGCTCCAGAGCGAGGAACGGATTCCCTGCAGATGTCTCGTAGATGCGCAGCAGGATGGAGCGAGGGAAGCGCGTCGAGAGCTCCGAGCTCAGTATGTCGCGGGTGACTTGCAGGGTGATCGGCCCGACCATGAGCCGGTGGATCCGCTCCTCCGGAAGTGCGCGCCCGAGCCCGAGAGGAGGCAACTCAAGTTCCTTGGACCGCGCGGTCATGATCAGACCGATGGGTACATCGTTCAGGCGCCGAATCGCGAACTCCAGCACGCGAGCCGAGGGGGCGTCAAGCCACTGTGGGTCGTCGATCGCAAGCAGGGTCGGAGTTGCGGCGGCGAGAGCTAGGAGCGTTCCGCTAAAGGCACTCGAAATCGCCCGCTGATCGGGGAGAGACCCCCTGGCTTCCCTGCGAAGGAGAGCGACTTCAAGAGCCGATCGCTGGGGGGGAGGAAGTCCCTCGAGAATCTCGTCGGCGACCCCCTCTAGGAGGTCCCCAAGGGCGGCGAATGAGAGCTTCGCCTCGGATTCGTTCGGACGACACGAGAGCACACGGTAGGAACGGGCTCGAGCTTGAGCCAGGGCTTCGAGCCACAGGGTGCTCTTGCCGATGCCGGCCTCTCCGCCGAGGATCAGCGCAGCGGGCCCCGAGGGTACGGCGTCGAGCAGCCTCGAGACGAGGACAAGCTCGGTCTGCCGGCCGAACAGGCCTCGCTCCATTGCCCCCTCCCCACGGTGGCATCTGCCGGCCATTATCCCTTGAGGCGCAACCGCTGAGACATCCCAGTCTGCCGGGACGTCTTCTCCGGCATCGATGGGCGAGTGCCGGAGAACGGGTCGGATCGCGCCTGTCCGAATGGGGGCCTTGTCCATATGCCCAGGCGGTAGTGGAGAGGGCGTCTTCGTTCGGGCCCCCGGACGGAAGGAGCGGGGGTTCGCCCTGCCACTCGATCCGACCAGCCGCGTCGAACGAATGGGCCAAGCGCCTCGCTGGTCCGTACACCTGCAGACAAAACGGTCGACCGATGAGACAAATCGAGAAAAGGAAAGACGAACATGAGATCTCTTCGTGAGCGGGCCCTGTTCTCGGGGTCGGCAGTGGCAGCGGCGATCCTGTTGGCCGCCTGCGGTTATGTCGCCAAGAGCCCCTCGCCCGCGGCTTCTCCAAGCGCTCCCGCGACCAGCGGCCTACCCGCCTCGTCTCCCACCGCCGCGGGTAGTTCCCCGACGGGAAGGGGGGTGAAGAGTCTTGCCATCGTTGGCCGATAGGCCCGTCCGGGCCGTTCGGATTCAGGACCATCGTTGAAAGAGGAGGATCTTGATGATTCACATACGTTCACGAGGAGTGGTCATGAGGTCGCTGGGACCGTTCCGTGCGCTGCTCGCCACCGCGGCCGTGTTCCTTGTCGTCTCGCTCGGGGCGACTACAGCGGTTGCGGCCGGTCCCAACACGGGTTTCGGCTTCAATGCCAGCGGCGTCGCCGGCTTTCCGACGGGTGCGGTCGACGTAACGGGCGGCGGCGCATTCAACCTCTCCGCTGGATTCGTCCACGCTGGGGGAGGGTTCACGTGCGCCTCGCAGGTGAGTCAGGGTCCGCTTGCCGGCTGTCTGGCGGGGGAGGGCGTTCGCTGGGATTCGGCCGATCTCCTGTCGGGCACGACGTTCAAGTGCACCGGCTTGGCGAGCGAGGCCCTCAAGCCCGCGAGCACCGGCGACGACACCGTCGTGATCCAGGCCGACTTCTATCGAGCCGGCGACGGGATCGACGAGTCGTTCACCGCCAACATGATCATCTCGGCGGATGACATCGCTCTCGATGTCCCGGGCATCCAGAATGCCTGGGTCCAGGGGGTGGGCTGTTCGACCGCGGTGGTGCACTTCGGCTCCTGAAAAACCACCACGTTCAACCGCGTGTGACCACCGCTCCCATACGATGCGAGCGATCCCCGCTGTTCCGCGGGGATCGCTCGTCCGTCCAGTCACCATTCCGGACCTGCCTTCCCATGGCGGCGGGGTGGGGAGGTCCTACTGGCGTGGGCCTCGCGTGGACTGAGCGTGGAACGATGTTCGAGACATGTCGGCACGATATCCCGAGATATCGGGAGCTTATGGTCGGATCACATCGAGAGACCTGGTCAGGTTTTGGCCTGAGAATGAGGAGAAGACAGGTGACTGCCCGGGCGCGAGTGAAACCGGCTCCTCCGAAATCCCTGGTCATGAGTCGAGTCCGAGTCTTTCGCACCCTACACGGCCGAGGGAATCGAATCTTGACGTTGCGATTGGGCTTCTCCGCCTGGATGAACTGGAAGATCACCTGCGGGTCAGTTGCTCCCTCCTAGCGAAGAAGGCCGCGGCCTTCTTCAGGATATCCGCTCTTCTCACCGCCGATGGTTCTCTCTGCGGAGCCGCCGCAGCTCCTCAACGCTCCTCGGTGGTCAGTCCTTCGCGGCGGCCTCGTCGATAGTGACCTGGCCAAGACCACGTGGCTCGCCGTCGACGGGTCTTGGGGTAAGGATTCGCTTCGAGCTCCCCGAGCAACTGCGACTCGGCGCCGCTCGTCCGGTTCAACGTGAGCATTTTGATCAGGTCCGCGAGCCTCGCGACGTGCGCACCGAGGTACATGTCCACAACGGCACCGCCGCCACTAGAGAGGAGCGTGTGACCGAGGCCACGGCTCGGGAGCCCCAGTCGCCAAATTCTGGTTGCAATGATCCTGGAAGCAGAGATACCCGTAGTCCCCTTAGGGTGCGGGAGGGTCTCGCATCGAGACAGGGGAGGTATGGATGCGGGGGACCAGAGTCACTTCAAGGATCGGAGTCATCTTCGTCACGGGGTTGCTGTTCGCTGCCCTCACAGCCACCCCGGCGCTCGCGGCTCAGGGAAGCCCGAACGGCGCTGCGGGTCAGATGCCCGCTTTCTACGAGGGTGAGCTATTCACTGTCAATATGTTCGAGGTACGAGCTGCTGAAGGCTCGCTAGTCGAGAACGATCCGAGCATCAACACGATCTATGCTTCGAACGATTTGGACGAGGAACAGGATTTCATTCCCGTGATCGATGCGATCCAGGGTGAGGAATTCAATCCATTATGGCAGCAAGTCCTCGTCGTCTTCAACGAGGGATTTGCGCCTCACCAGTTCGTTTCTGAAGGGCAGGTCCTGGCGGCCGCGGCCGGAGCCAATCCTGAAATCACTCTCGTCGAGACGGACGAAGTGTATCGCTGTTCGGTTGTTGGCTCGAAATAGAAGGACGATGGAGTTACCTCGCCTCGCAAGCAGATCGCAAGAGGCGGGGTATCTCCTATTCCTTCAGCTAATTGGACACCATCTACACCAGCCCGCCGCATCGGTCGGCTCACCTGAAGGGTGCCGATATTCGGGTTTCATCAGGCTGCGATTTCGTACTCGTGGATCAGCCCCGCCGAGCTTATCGGTCCGACGTAGATGAAGGCGAGGTACGGGCAGATCGTAATGAGCCTCCTCGTCCTGCGGCGCCGCCAAGTCGAGCCCGCGATGCGGCCGCCCGGCGTTGTACCTGCATGAAAATGGCCGGCGAGGCCGCTTGAACGAGAGAAGGACCTTCACGTAGGGTCCGGGCACCGGGACGAGGGGCTTCGGGAGAACCAGGACGGGCAGGCCGTCGAGACACTATGGGCCGTGAGCCCGTTGTTGTAATTGGCCGCCCCTGCGACTGATCCGGTTGTGCCACGAGCACGCATCCGTAGTTGTCGTTCGCCCCGCCTGGCCTCCACCGAGGAGAGGAAAGGAGGGAGGCACGGTGCGGTTCATCGGTTTGGACGTCCACAAGGACTTCTGCGAGGTGGCTGTCGTCGAGGACCACGCGTGCTGGTCCGGCCCCCGGGTCCGCTCAACGCCTGAGGACCTGGAGGTGTTCGGGCAGAGCCTGGGCCGGAGGATCACGTGGTCTTGGAGGCCACGGGAGGGGCTCTGGCCATCGCCCGGATCCTGGAACGCTACGCCGGCCGGGTGGTGATGGCCAACCCCATGGCGGTGCGAGCGATCGCCTCGGCCAAGGCGAAGACCGATCGGCTCGATGCTCGGACGCTGGCCAGGCTGCTGGCGGCGGGGTTCCTCCCTTCGGTGTGGCTGGGCGACGAGCGGACCCGGCTCCTCCGGCGTCTGGTGTCTCGGCACGCCCAGCTCATCAGGCAGCGCACCCGGGCCAAGAACCAGATCCACGCCGTGCTCCAGCGCACCTTGATGGGGCGCCCTCCCGCGAGCGACCTGTTCGGTAAGCGAGGCCGCGCCTGGCTGGATGACCAGGACCTCCCCGCCGACGAGCGCGAGACCGTGCAGGCCAGCCTCCGCCACGTCGAGTTCTTAGATGGTGAGCTCCGCCTGGTGGACCGAACCATCGCCGAGCAGATCCTTTCTTGGCCAGAGGTCCGCCGGATCATGACCATCCCGGGGATGGGGGCCACGGCCGCGGCGGGAGTGATGGCTGCCATCGGCGATGTCCGGCGGTTCCCAACGCCTCGGCATCTCGTCGCTTACCTCGGGCTCGACGCCCGGGTCCGCCAGTCGGGATCGGCCCCGGCTCGTCACGGGGGAATCTCCAAGCGGGGCTCCTCCGAAGCCAGGCACCTGCTGGTCGAGGCGGCGAGGGCGGCGATCCGGACCCCCGGGCCACTCCGGGCGTTCGGCGAGCGGATCCGGGCCCGGCGAGGGGCCAACATCGCCACGGTGCCGTGGCTCGAAAGCTCGCCGTGCTGTGCTGGCATCTGCTCACCCGGGAGGAGGACTACGCCTTCGCTCGACCCTCTCTCGTCCGGCAGAAGATCCGGCTCCTCGAGCTGGCCGCCGGAGACGCCCGCCGGATCGGCTACCGCAACCCGGTCCGCGTCTTCGCCACGCCGGCCCAGCACCGCCTGGAGCAGGAGGTCGGAGCCCAGGCCGAGAAGGCGTACCGGCGGTTCGTGAAGGACTCCCTAGCGACGGGCAAGAAGGGTGCGGGCGCCATCACTGGGGCGCGCATCTCTGTGCCCCGCAAGGGGCAAGCACCGCGGCAGGAACAAGCCCCGGATCCTGCTCTTTAGCTCGAGGCAGCCCGCACCCACGCCCCATGGTGAAAGAGAGGAGCCGGGATGTCCAGGCGGACTTGACTTTCATCCGTAGTGCTCGGCGTAGGCGTGGAGGACCCGTTCGAGATGTCGCCTGCCACGTACAAGGATCCAGTCGAGGCATTCGGTCCGCAGGGTCCTCACCCAGCGCTCGGCGAAGGCGTTGGCCCGAGGCGCACGGATCGGCGTGCGGATCACGGTAACGCCCTCGGTCCGGAAGACCTCGTCGAAGGGACCCGAGAACTTGGCGTCGCGGTCGCGGACCAAGAACCGGATTGGCGTGGCTCGGTCCTCGAGCGCGGACGCGAGGTTGCGGGCTTGCTGGCTGACCCAGGCGGAGTCGGGGTGAGCCGTGACGCCGGCCACGTGCACCCGCCTGGTGCGCAGCTCGATGAAGAACAGGACGTAGATAGTCCTCAGCCGAAGGGTCTCCACGGTGAGGAAGTCACAGGCCAGGATGCCGTGGGCCTGGGTCTTGAGGAACTCGGATCAGGTCGGGCCCGTACGCCGGGGAGCAGGGTCGAGGCAATGAGTCCGCAGGATTCGGCGGATGGTCGTGGCCCCGACGCGGACGCCGAGCCTGCGGAGCTCACCCTGGATCCGCACGTAGCCCCACCGCGGATTCTCTCGGGCCAAGCGCAGGACCGCGTCCCAGAGCTCCGGGTCGATCGGGGGCCGCCCGGGCTTCCTCGTCCGACGGAACGTCCACTTCCGGCACACCAGCTCGCGGTGCCACCGCAGGAGCGTCTGTGGCGTGACCAGGAAGGCCGACCATCGGTCCCGGGATAGGAGCGTACTTGCGGCCGCCAGGAACAGCCGGTCACGGCGATGGTACCGAGGCCGGGAGACGTGCCGGCGGAAGACGGTGAGCTGGTGACGCAGGACGGCATTCTCGATCTCCACCGCTTCACCATCGCGGCACCGCACCAGGCCGAGGAGCCGGCGAAGGATCAGGTAGAGGATCGATACGAGCACGAGGCCGCGATGGTACCGATGCGCTGGTCGGCAGGCGAATCGTTGTTCTGGCACCTTTCACCGAACGCCAACGCGTTCTGCGAACGGTGGGTGGACACGGTCACAGCCGAGTGCCTGGACTGGACCCTGGTCCTCGGGCGACGACACCTGGAGCGGGTCCTTCGGACCTACATCGCGCATTACAACGAGGCTCGGCCTCATCGGGGGCTTGACCTTCGGACGCCGATCGGTAACCCGTCGCTAGCAGCCGGCGACCTGAGGGCCTCAGGCGTTCGCAGGCGGGACGTGTTGGGCGGGCTCGTTCACGAGTACCAAGTCGCGGCCTGAGTTTCTGGACCCGACGGGATCTCTGCCATGGCGAAAGAAACGCCGATAAGGGTCAGTCAGCGCCGAGTTATCCGCTGTCTACATCTTCTCAACCATGGGCGTGGGCGGGGTCGGCGGTGGCCCGATGAACTCGACTACCGCGGTCCAGGGCACAACGTGGTGCACCCCATCCTCGTCGAGCCACTCGATGCCACGATCCGTCAGCCTGGCGTCGTCCGGTACTTCCATTTGGCCACCGCTCACAAGTCTGATGTTTGCCATGGCCGTCATCCTAGTCGCTCTCAATTCGGTCGGTTCTCAACCAGGCCTGGCCTTCCCCGTGGACCGGTTCCACTCGGACCTCTATCCGGCCAAGGCGTATCGGACCGAAGCTTGACCTTCGTGC
>WNGF01053912.1_pt1 | contig 10794 bp, 10 predicted proteins | sample 5400641 | NCBI WGS metagenome assembly WNGF01 (sample SAMN13153371, study PRJNA577476) | soil metagenome | isolation source: 80 cm soil or saprolite under grassland replicate 2 | place: USA:California | collected 2016-06-15 | reverse complement strand
CCGGCGCCGGTCCGCTCCTCGATCTCGGGTAGATCGGCGGCCAGCTCGGGCTCGGTCGAGATCGGCACTTGCGAGTACTGATCGAGATAAGGGAAGACGAATGCAAAGACGGTGGAGAGCGCAACGAAGACGGGTGCTCCGGCCACCCACCAGAAACGGCCGATCCAGCGCGTAAGGGCCATCGTGACCGCGATGAGGAAAAGGGCCAGGATCGCGAGCGCCCCCAACTCCCCCCAGGGCGCGAAGAGCCACTCGACGTAGCTCTCGCGCGAGAGCCCGTGGCGGCGATACCACCATTGCTCCGCGAGGCTGAACGGGATGCTCGCCGCCCAGATCACGACGATCGTGACCATGCCGACGATGATCCCGGCGCCGACCGCTCCGAGCCCGGTGCGACGCGCGAAGCCGGGCGCCCAGACCGCCAGGATGAACAGGGCCACAAGCGCGGCCAGGATGGCAAGGAGGTGGTCGACAGTAAGGAAGAGCTCGAACGATGCGGCTCGATCGAGCTCGTGGACGCTCCAGTAGTCGCTCGGATTGACGTCCGGCAGAGACAGGTCTGAGGGCACGGTGGTGCGGTAGAGGAGGACTGCCGGGACGCTCCAGAGGATGGCGACGACCACCACAGCGGGGACCCAGAGTCGACGTCCGGTCACAATGGACCGAGTATGGCCAGCGGGTACGTCGGCATCGAGCATGGGGGAACCCAGGGTTCCCCCATGGACCCCCTCCTTAAGAGCGCGAAGAGCAGGGAATGAGCGCGGGATACGTAGGCATCCTCTCGTTCGAGCTGCATTTTCCCGAGAACCATTCCCTCAAGGGGAAGCGCAAGGACCTGCTCTCGGTGAAGGCCCAGCTGCAGCGGCGCTTCGGCGCCGCAGTCGCAGAGGTCGACCACCACGAGGTCTGGCAGCGTGCTCGCCTGACGCTCGCCTGCGTCGCGCGCGGTCATAACGAGCTCGTGGGGCTGCTGGATGGCGCGGAGCGCTACCTGGCCGGCCAGGCCTTCGAGCTCGGATCCGTGGAGCGGCAGATCGTGACTTTCGAGTGACCGAGCGCATGCGGAGAGTGAACGAAACGCTCCGGGAGGTCCTGTCCGAGGGGATCGCGGGGCTCAAGGATCCGAGGATCGGCTTCGTGACGGTCACCGGTGTGGACACAAGCCCCGACCTCCGGCACGCGACGGTCTACGTGAGCGTCCTGGGGGCGGAGGCCAAGCAGCGCGCCACGCTGGCCGGGCTGCAGTCCGCCCACGGCGTCCTCCACCCCACAATTGACCTTCGAGTACGATCCGACGATAGAGAGGGGCGTACGGCTCTCAAGACTTATCGATGAGCTCGCGCCAGGCGAACACGACCCAGACTGACCTGCGGACCATCGCGGAGGCGATCCGCGAGCACGACCGCTACCTCGTGACGACCCACGAGAACCCTGACGGGGATGCGCTTGGATCCCTCCTGGCCGCAAAGCTGACCCTCGAGCAGCTCGGCAAGGACGTGGTCATCTACCTCGCCGGCGACACACCGCTCCCCCGGGAGTACCAGTTCATGGGCCTCGGCGAACTCGCGCGCAAGCCGCCGGCGGACGCCAACGAGCGTGTCGTGCTCGCCGTCGATTGCGCCAACGAGCGCCGTCTCGGTCCCGATCCCTCCCTCCTCGAACGAGCCCTGCTCGTGATCGACATCGACCACCATCACGACAACTCGCGCTTCGGACAGCTCAACCACATCGAGGCGGACGCCTCCTCGACGGGCGAGATCATGCGAGACCTGATCCGAGAATTGGACGTGAAGCTGACTCCCGAGATCGCAGAGGCTCTCTACATCGCCATCGTCACCGACACGGGGCGCTTCCAATATGCGAACACCACCTCGAAGGCGCTCCGGGTGGCTGCTGAGCTCGTGGAGGCGGGCGCCGACGTGCACCGCGTCTTCCAGGGCATCTACGAGAACGTCGCCTTCGCCAAGCTGAAGCTGATCGCCAAAGCGCTCGACCATGCCCGCGTCTTCGATGGCGGGCGTGTGATCGTGTCGCACCTCGAGCGGGAGGACTTCCACGCGGTGGGGGCGGAGGAGCCCTATTCGGAAGGGATCATCGACTACCTCCGCGCGGTCGAGGGCGCCGAGATCGCCGCACTCATCCGCGAGCCTCCGACTCAGAACGGGCCGACACGGCGGGTCAGCCTGCGGACGACCACCGAAGGCATCGACGTGTCGCAGATCGCACGGAAGAGCGGTGGCGGAGGCCACCAGATGGCTGCCGGCTTCTCGAGCGAGGCCTCCGTGGACGAGATCACGGAGTTCATCCGCCGCGAATATCTCGCGCAGGTCGACGGCGTTAGAAATCGTTGAACGGCCTCGTCCTGGTCGACAAGCCGGTCGGACTGTCGTCCTTCGACATCGTCAAGCAGCTACGGGGGCGCTATCGGGTCAAGGCCGGACACGCAGGCACTCTCGACCCGCAGGCGAGCGGTCTCCTTCTCTGCCTCCTGGGGCCTTCGACGCGGCTTGCCCGCTATCTCGTCGGGCTCGACAAGCGCTACTCGACCGAGGTGCGCCTCGGGCTGCGCACCACGACGGGCGACGGAGAGGGCGCCGTCCTCGAGGAGACCGAGATTGCCTCGCGTGCGGAGATCGAGGCTCTCGAAGGCGAGGTCGAGCTCGTGGTCCCTCGAGCCTCGGCGGTGAAGATCGAGGGCGAGCGGGCCTACAAGCTGCACCGCCGCGGCGTCGCCGTCGAGATGCCCAAGCGCCGCTCGACAATCCATGCCCTGCAAGTGCGCCGCTACGAGCCGCCCCTCGCCGAGCTTGACCTGCATGTCTCCAGCGGGACCTACGTCCGGGCGATCGCCGACGCTCTCGGCGGGCACTGCCGGACGATCCGGCGCACCGCCGTGGGGCCATTCCGAGTCGAGGACACGGACGAGGAACGCGTTCTGGCGCCCCTCGCGGCTCTTGTCCACCTCCCCGAGAGACGCTTGAGCGACGAGGAGGTTGCGCTTGTTCGCACTGGACGCGGGGTCGAAGGAGGAGGGGAGGGCGCCGTCGCGCTCTGGGATGAGACTGGGCTCGTCGCCGTCGGTCAGGCGGGTGGAGGAGTGATCCGCCCCGAAACGGTGTTTCCGCCGGCATGAACCTCCTCCGCGAGCGCGAGTTCCGGCTCTTCTGGTCGGGGCAGACGATCTCGCTCGTGGGCGACCAGATAACGCTCCTGGCTCTGCCCTTGACGGCGGTGCTCCTGCTCGACGCGAACGCCGTGCAGATGGGCTATCTGGGCGCCGCAGCGTTGATGCCGCACCTCCTCTTCTCGCTGCCGGCAGGCGTCTGGCTCGAGCGTGTCGCCGGGAGGCGCCGCATCATGATCGTGGCAGACCTCGGCCGGGCCCTGCTGCTCGGAAGCGTCCCGCTTGCCTACGCCTTCGACGCCGTGACCTTTGGACAGCTCTACGCGGTCGCTTTCGCGACGGGCTGCCTCGCGGTCCTCTTCGACATTTCCTACAGCACGCTCTTTGTCGCCGTCGTCGAGCGCGAGCGCTACCTCGAAGCCAATTCGCTGCTGAACGGCAGCCGGTCTCTTTCCTATGTCGCTGGGCCCAGCCTGGGGGGACTGCTGGTCCAGGCCCTGGGCGCTGCCTTTGCGCTGCTCGCGGATGCGCTCTCGTTTCTCGCCTCGGCGCTCCTCCTCGGGTCAATGCGTGCTTCCGAGCCCCCGCTCGAGCCCCAGGCGGGAAACATGCGGGAGCAGATCGCTCAGGGCATGCGCTTCATCATCGGGAATTCGTTCTTCCGTCCGGCGCTCGCTGCGACGGCGACGCTCAACTTCTTCAACCTCGCGTTCGGTGCGCTGTTCATCCTGTATGCCACGCGAGAGCTGGGCGTGAGTCCCGGCACGCTGGGACTTGTTCTCGGGGCGGGCGCGGCGGGCAGCCTCCTCGGAGCCTTCGTTGCGGGCCCGCTCGGGCGGAGAATCGGCCTCGGGCCGGCCTTCATCGTGGGGCAGATTCTCTTTCCGCTTCCGCTCTTGCTCGTTCCGCTCGCCTCAGGATCGAAACCGGTCATTCTCACCATGCTGTTTGCCGCCGAGTTCTTTTCCGGGCTCGGCGTCATGATCCTCGACATCAACGCCGGAGCGATGATCACGGCACTCACGCCGCACGCGTTGCGTTCCCGGTCCACGGGTGCCTTCCGCTTCGTCAATTACGGGATCCGCCCGCTCGGGGCGCTCGCGGGAGGCGGGCTCGGCGCGATGCTCGGCTTGCGTCCGGCCCTCTGGATCACGACCGTTGGTGCTCTGGCAGGCGTTCTCTGGTTGCTCCCCTCACCGGTTCCCGGCATGCGGGATCTGCCCGAGGAGGCCGTGTGACGACCACCGTTCGAAGCCCTGCAGAGCTGGGGGCGGCGGAGCGCGCGGTTGCGGTCGGTACCTTCGACGGCGTCCACCGGGGCCATCGCGCCACGATCGAAGCGGTCAGGGCCACCGGGCTCCGTTCGACGGTGGTCACGTTCGACCCTCATCCGCGCCGGGTGCTCGGCTATGACGTCGAGCTCGTCTGCACGCTCCCGCGGCGCATCGAGCTGATCGGCGACAGCGGGCCGGACGAGTTGCTCGTGCTCGAGTTCACCCCGGAGCTCTCGCGCCTGGAGCCCGAGGAGTTCGTGCGCGCCGTGCTCGAGCTACAGGTCGTCCCCCAGGTCGAAGGGGTGTCGTCGAGCCGCGTGCGGGAGCTCCTGAGGGCGGGCGACGGTGTGGGGGCGGCCGCCCTCCTCGGCCGGCCTCCCGAAGTAGAAGGGGTCGTGGTGGCCGGGGACCAGCGCGGGGGCACGCTCGGCTTCCCGACTGCCAACATCGCCGTGGAGCCAGGCCTGCTCGTGCCGGCGCATGGGATCTACGCAGGCTCCGCCCTGGGGCGCCGCGCCGCCGCCTCCATCGGTGTGAACCCGCATTACGGTGGCTCCGAGCGCCGCATCGAGGCATTCCTCCTCGACTACGAGGGCGACCTCTACGGCCAGAATCTGCGCTTGGAGCTGTGGCAGCGATTGCGGGACGAACGAGCGTTCGCGAGCGAGGACGAGCTCGTAGGGCAGATTGCAGCCGACGTGGAAGCGACGCAACAGGCAGTTCGTCCGTCCTAAGATTTCTCGCGGCCTTGCCCGGCGTGTCTGGATGTGGCACAAGTCCCTAGCTTGTCTGCCTTTCGGGTGATGCTGCTTCCGGGGATCGTGCTTCCGGCGGAGCCTGTGTACGGCGCCCTTATCGAGGCGCTTGGGCCGGACGTTGAGGCGGTCGCGAAGGATCTCGAGGTCTACGCAACACCAGAGCCGCCGCAGGACTACAGCCTCGAGGTCGAGATCGAGGGCGTGCTGCGCGAGGCGGACGCCCACGGCTGGGCGCGCTTTCATCTCGTCGGGTACTCGGGTGGGGGGGCGGCCTCGCTCGCGTTAGCGGCAGCCAGAGCGGAGCGGCTCGCAAGCCTGGCGCTGCTCGAGCCCGCCTGGGCAGGAAACTGGGATCTGAGTCCCGCGGAAAAAGCGCTCTGGGTCTGGATGGCCAAACGACCGGCAGGGATCCGCGCAATCCAGGGTGCTTTCAAGCGAAGCGACATCGACGGCGAGGCCCTTCGCCACTTCGATCGCCCGGTCTACTTCGCGCTCGGCGCTCTCAGCAACCCGGACCAGTACGGGGAGATCGCGAAACGTCTGAGCGGAGTGTTTCCGGATTTCGAGCTCGAGGTGTTCGACGAGCGCCACCACTTCGACCCGCCGCACCGGATCGAGCCCAAGCGCCTTGCGAACTCGCTGAAGAAACTCTGGGGCCGCGCCGAACGGTCACAGCGTTCCAGGCGGTAGGACATCAAGCGCAAGTTTTTACCGGTTTCGGGCGTCTTTCCTTATGGATGAACAGGCTTTTTGCAGTTTCTTCCGTTCGCTGCCTCGGATGTGGCGTCGTGTACGCGAAGCCCGATGGAGGCGGCACTGCCAAGTCCAACCCTGGTTGTCCGAAATGCGGCTACGTCGGGTGGGTACCCGACGAGGACAAGCTCAGGGAAGAGCTTGCGCGGCTCCGCTCCGCCGCGGATCCGCTGCCGCGCCGCTTCTGGCAATCAAACTGACGCCGCCGAAGTAGTGGTGGATGGCGCTCCAGCGCCTTACCTCGTACTCGGCCTCGAGCGCGGCGAGCGCCTCTTCTTCGAAGCCGGGCTCCGCATGCACGAGCTCGCCGGTCGAGTGCAGTCGGGCACGATCGACGGCGTCCTGGAGCTCGAACCCCTCGTCGAGGATGCCGGCCAGGGTCTGGACGAGCGCAGGTCGCAGCCGCGTTCCTCCAGCTGCGCCGACAGCCAACAACGGGCCGTCCTCGGCAAGGACGACCGTGGGAGCCATCATGCTCTCCATCCGTTCCCCGGGCTCCAGCGGGTTCACGAGCAGGTCGACCTCGCCGAGCATGCTGTTCAGGTGGACGTCGAGGCCAGGCAGGAAGTCGCCTGAGCCGAGGCCGAGGCTCGTCGTCAACGCGCAGGCGTTCCCGTCCGAGTCGGCCGTGACGAGATTCGTCGTATCCCCGAGCGGCTCGCCTTCGCCGCTGTAGGGGAGCGCCACCAGCACCCGAGCCAGGACGAGCGCGCGCTGGGCGGGGGAGACGGCTTGCAGGCGCGGCAGCTCCGCGAGCTTCTCGCCGACGGAAGGCGTCAGACCTCTGCGGGTGAGGACGCGGTGGCCGAGGTAATCGCTTGCGAGCGGATTGAGCCAGCTGGGCTTGTACTCGTCGAGATCACGACGAGTCACGAGGCCGCCGCGCTCCTGCATCAGCTCGAGGAGCGCTTCGGCGAGCGAGCCGTCGTAGAAGCTCCTGGCACCTTCGTCGCGAAGGAGCTCGAGCGTGCGCACGAGGCCCGGCTGCTCCAGACGGTCGCCCGCCTCGAGCAGCTTGCCGCCCGGCGAATAGATTCTCGCCCCCTCGCGCATCGTCATCACCGGCGAGAGCATCGCCAGGCAGGCGGCGTGGGCGGGGGGCATCTCCACGCCGACACGGGCGAGCGCAATTGCGGGCTCGACGAGCCGCTCCCACGGGAGTCGGCCATGCCGGCTCCAGAGCTCGTGGAGACCCGCGGGCACCCCCGGAACCGCGGAGGAGGCGATGCCGACGGCGTAGTGGACGAGCTCGGTGCCGAACGGGACGCCAATGTCGACCAGCTCGATCTCCCTCGGCGTCTCGCCGAGGCCCGGAACGGCCACGAAGAAGTCGAGGAGGCGGCCGTTCTCGCCGTCCCACCAGATCGCATGCCCCCCGCCTGCGATCCCGGTCATGACCGTCTCGGCGACGCACGAGGCGAGCGAGGCGGCCACGGCTGCATCGGCGGCGCTTCCGCCCTCCTCCAGCACCTCGGAACCCGCATCAGCAGTGGCCGGATGGCCTGCGGCAATGCCTGGCCGAAGCCGCTTGGACCCGCTTGTTTTCGTCAACTCAGGTGCGCTCCCCGCCCCAGGCTGCGGATTCCGTCTAACTTCGACGCGTTAGCGTTGGTACCCTAAGGCCGATGGCACTCACCAAAGAGGTGAAGCAGGAAGTCGTTGCCGGACACGGTAAGAACGACGCGGACACGGGCTCGACAGAGGTCCAGATCGCGCTGCTCTCACGCCGGATCGAAGGTCTGACGGAGCATTTGCGGGCTCACGGGAAGGATCATCACTCCCGCCGCGGCCTGCTCAAGCTCGTCGGACAGCGGCGCCGGCTCCTGAACTACATGCAGAAGAGAAACCTGGAGGGCTACCGCCAGCTGATCAAAGACCTGGGCCTGCGCCGCTAGGACGAGAAGCCGGGAGCCGCCGGCGGAAGTTTGAGGGAGCTCCGATCAGGGTTGCCTCAAACCTCCGCCTCCGCCTTCCGGGAAGGACAAGGAGGCAACACATGAGCATGATGGTTACTGGCAACGCGCGTGTCGCGACGGCTGTCGGCCGCGACGACCTGGTGGCTTCTTCAAGCGCGAAGGACGCCCGACGGAGAAGGCGATCCTCACCGCCCGCATGATCGACCGCCCGATCCGGCCGCTCTGGCCCAAGGGCTTCACAAACGAGGTGCAGGTCATCTGCACGACTCTTTCGGCCGATCTCGTCACCCCGTACGACATCCTCTGCCTGAACGGCGCGTCCGCCGCGCTGATGATCTCGCCGCTGCCCTTCATGGGGCCTGTGGGCGCGGTGCGCATCGGGCTCATCGACGACGAGTTCGTCATCAACCCGACGCTCGTCGAGCTGGATGAAGACTCCAAGCTCGACCTCGTCGTCGTCGGCACGCAGGAGGGCTTGACGATGGTCGAGGCGGGCGCCCAGGAGATCCCCGAGGAGCGTCTCCTCGAGGCGCTCGACCTCGCGCACGCCGAGATCAGAAAGCTCTGCGAGGTGCAGGAGGATCTTCAGCGCCAGGTCGGCAAGCCCAAGTGGCTTGACCCTGAGCTGACGGCCGAGATCGAACAGGAGCACAGCGATCGCATCCGCCAGCGGATCCAGTCCGAGGGCCTCCGCGAGGCCGCTACGGCCCTGGAGGAGATCTCCGCGGGGCTTGCTCCGCCGCTCACAATCGACTCGAGCGAGGAGGACATCGTCCGGCAGGTCCAGGTGCGCTCCAGCCTCGAGTTGATTCTCGAGCGGCTTCGCATCGAAGCCGTCACCGGCCCGGTTCGAGCGCAGTTCGGGGACGACCTGCGCGCGCTGACCGAGGCCGAGCAGGACTCCAAGCAGCTGAAATCGGCCAAGCGTCACCTGCTCTTCGACCGCATCATCGAGACCGTCGAGCTTTCGTTCCCGGTCGGGCCCGCCACCGTCGAGGGCGAGGGTCCGAACGTAAAGGACGCGCTGACTCGCCAGTTCGTCAAGAAGGCCGCGGAGGCGATCTACAAGGACCTCGTCCGGAAGAAGATCGCCGTCGAGAAGCGGCGCCCCGACGGACGCGGGACGGACGAGATCCGTGCGATCGAGTGCGAGGTCGGGGTTTCGCCTCGCACCCACGGCTCGGCGCTCTTCACGCGGGGCCAGACGCAGATCATGACGCTCCTCACGCTCGGCACCGCGAAGGAAGGTCAGCGGATCGACGACCTCTCTCTCGAGTCCGAGCGCCGCTACATGCATCACTACAACTTCCCGCCCTACTCGGTCGGGGAGACGGGCTTCATGCGCGGTCCCAAGCGACGCGACATCGGCCACGGCGCGCTGGCGCAGAGGGCGCTCGAGCCGATGATCCCGCCGCTCGACGAGTTCCCCTACACGATCCGGCTCGTCTCCGAGACGCTCGAGTCGAACGGGTCGTCCTCGATGGGATCAGTCTGCGGCTCGACGCTCGCTCTCATGGACGCCGGCGTGCCGATCAAGGCTCCCGTCGGTGGCATCGCCATGGGCCTCGTGAAGGAGGGCGACGACTACGTCATCCTCACCGACATCCAGGGCGCCGAGGATCACCTCGGTGACATGGACTTCAAGGTCGCGGGCTCACGGGCCGGCGTCACGGCGCTCCAGATGGACATCAAGATCACCGGCGTCACGCAGGAGATCATGCGAAGCGCTCTCGAACAGGCTAAACGGGCGCGCGACTTCATCCTCGACCAGATGGCCGAGGCGATCCCGGAGACCCGCACCGAGCTCTCCGAGCATGCCCCGCGGATCACGACCGTCAAGATCGACCCCGAGCAGATCGGACTCATCATCGGCAAGGGCGGCGAGACCATCCGCGGGCTCGAGTCCGACTACGACGTCCAGATCGACATCGAGGAGGACGGGACGATCCTCATCTACGCCACGGACGGCCCGAAGGCCCAGGCCGCCATCGCGGCCATCGAGGCCCTGACGAAGGAGCCCGAGGTCGGCGACGAGTACACCGGGAAGGTCGTGAAGACGACCGACTTCGGCGCGTTCGTCGAGCTGAAGAAGGGCACCGACGGCCTCCTCCACGTCTCGAACGTGGGGCCGGGCCGCGTCGCCCACATCGAGGACGTGATCTCGCGTGGCGACGTCCTCGACGTCAAGGTCCTCGAGGTGGACAAGGCTCGCGGCCGCATCGGCCTCAAGCTGGTCGCCAAACACGAGGACGGCGCGCTCGTTCAGCCCGAAGTGCTGATCGAGCGGGCGAAGTCGGCTCCGCCCCGCGAGCGCGAAGAGCGCACGAGAGGCGGCGAGCGCCGCGGTGGGCGCGATCGCGGACCACGCGACCGCGGCCCTAGGCGCGAGAATAGTTAGCTGCGGCTCCGCCGCAGCTAACTCTGTAGGGGCGGGCATGCCCCGCCCCTACGAAAGAGGCTGCTCTAGCGGGCGGGCCTGGAACAGCTGTAGAAGGCGCGCCGTCACCGCGATAGCGACTATGTCGAACAGGACATAGCCGCTCGCCGCGCCGCTCGGCGGATTCCCGGACGGCAGCTGCAGGCCGGGGACGACATCCTTCCAGGCCCAGACTCCCACGGCTGTCCCGGAGATCTCCAGAACGGCCACTACGAGGAAGACGGCGCCGTAAAGGGCCGGGGCTCGGCCGCGAAAGAGGAAGACGAGGAAGACGGCCATTCCGAGGGCGCCGCTCGCGTCCACGCGCGGAAGGAGGGTCAGGCCGGCGACGGCCCACGCGACCGCCACGGCGCCGACAGCCGCCAAGAACGCACCTTGGTGACGCGAGACCAACCTTGTCTGGGTCAGGCTGAGGCCCGTCAGGTAGACAAGCCCGTGCCCCGGCGGGACGAACAACGGGAGGTTTCCGAGTCTGTAGGTGTAGACGCCCCAGATGATCGATCCCACGACCTCCATGCAGGTCGCCGCAACG
>WNGF01019215.1_pt1 | contig 10796 bp, 7 predicted proteins | sample 5400641 | NCBI WGS metagenome assembly WNGF01 (sample SAMN13153371, study PRJNA577476) | soil metagenome | isolation source: 80 cm soil or saprolite under grassland replicate 2 | place: USA:California | collected 2016-06-15 | reverse complement strand
AAGCCACGCTGTACCCGTTCACGAGGGCGGACCGGGAGTTGAAGCGCACCCCAGTGCGTCGGGTGAGGTCGCGCGCGAGCAATCGCAGGCCGATGCTCATGGCGACAAGCGAGCCGAGCCCCACCGAGGCCGTCAGCATCGAAAGCCAAGGCTCCTTCATCTTCCTCCTCCTCAACTTCGTTATCGACCTTTCTGGCTTCGCAATTGAGATGGCGAAGGCGCCGACCGTTCGCTGAGGAGGGCTGGAACGGGCTCCCCGGACCCCCAACGGCCAGAATGGCACCCCAAATCGGGCTTCTACTGGGGCGGGCGGCCCAGGACCTCCCCGTAGCACGTCCGGCCATGCACGAACGATCCGTCGGCTCGCTCCCCTCGCTCCCCGAGCTCGAGGAGCCGCGCCTGTGGCTGGCCAGGATCTGACGGGCCGCCGCGCCCGGCCCTGTAACCTCCGATATCCTTTCCGTCCGATGACGGTCGGAGAGCTCGTCTTCGCCAGCGTCGTGGACCAGCGGGTCTATGGCGTGCAGGGCGAACGGGGATCGAACGGCGTCTACCTCCTGGGCGTCCCGGGACGGGCTCTGCCCTTCGTGTTGTACCGGGCCTGGAAGATCGGGACCGGTACGGTCACCGAGAGCGTGGACTTCTACGGACCGTCCGGGCGTCTCGTCTATCGATGGGGCCCGGCGATCCGCCGGATGCTCGGCATGATGGACCTGACGGAGGAACGAGACCTCGTCGAGGACGCGCAGTTCGATGAGACCGGCATGTTCATCGTCTCGTTCGCCGTCGAGGACGAGATCGTGGGCGAGATCGAATGCCCGGTGTTCGTCCAGCCCGCTCCAGCCAAGTTGCCGAAGGACATCGAGGACGGACTGCGGGGCTCCGACGTCATCTGGGTGGGACTGGATCAGAACGGGAAGACCGCCGCGGTCCCCGTGTGGTTCGTGTACCGGAACGGTAGGATCTACGTCCTGTCGAAGAACGAGCCGGGCCCGGAGGAGCAGACCGTTCCCGGCATCCCCGGCGCGTCCGACGTCATCGTGGTGACCCGACACAAGGCTACGAACCCCGAGCGACGCGGCCGCGACGCCGCGCTGCGAGAGTTCCACGCTACGGTCCGGACGCTGGAGGGCCCCGAGTGGGAGGAGGCCGCGAAGCTCCTGGTGGACCGGCGCCGGAGCCGACCGGGGCCACCGGCCGAGTGGATCCAGCGGTGGCGCGGATCGTGTGCCATCGCCGAGCTTACGCCGGTCATCTCGCTATGAGGGTGGGGCCGGCGGCGGCGAAGCAGCCGCCGGCCCTCCGACGATCTTCTACGGTCCCGCGGCCAGGTCGGCAGCCTGCGACAGCAATGCCTGCGCCTGACGGATCCAATTCGACGCGCTTGCCGGAACACCCTGACCACCGAACGCCGCCGCGTCGAGGGCGTTTCGGATCTTGGTGGCCAGCGCGTCCCGCAGTGACGTCAGATCCTGGATCGAGTTCTCGATCGACACGTACGTCGCGTCACCGGGCTCGTTGGATTTAAGGGCCCGCGTCGAAGCTACCAGGGTATCCATGCCGAATGAGCCGAAGGGCGCATTCAGTTGCTTGTAGATGGGAATGAGCCGCCGAAGCACCTCCCGATGGGCGATGAGACCCTGCGGGAGCACTTGCTTGGCGAGCGCCTCGATCAGGACCCGCCCGTCGTGGACGTACGAATCGTCGAGTCCGACGAGCGTGAGGATCGTCGGTCGTAGATCCGTGTGGTCCGCCCAGGTGGTGTCGTCCTGCCCGAGGTTCAGCACACCCGGCCCCACGATGCCCAGCCACGTCGTGGCGATCTCGAGATCGATGCTGCCGTGGTTCCAGGCGAAGGTTGAGTTGCTGGGAGGCGGAACGAAGACGCACGGCAACAAGCAGTTCGGCGCACCCGCGAACAGGAAGTAATCCGGGTCGGCGAACATCGTCAGGGTCGGCGTGCGTTGTGGGTCCGCCGTGATCATGTGGAGCGCCTTCATCTCGACCGGATCCGCCAGGGCGACGCTCACGTCGTCCGTCGCCCCCGTGTACGGACTCACGGCCGTCAAGTGCCCCAACGCTCGCGCGAAGTTCCTCGTGACGCCAGCCGTCCGAGACGGGTTGCCAGTGATGTAGATCGTTGGCGCCATGTCGGCGTGGACGGTGAACGGCGTGGTGATGCCTTGCTGCGTGGCGAGCTGTCCCGTCAGGTTCATGTTGATCTCGCCGATCGTGCTGTAGGAGCAGGCCGTCGTGAAGCCATCGCATCCGGTGGGCGTGGGCTGGGAGCCGACGAAGTGGTCGCCCTCCTCCACCGTGAACACGAAGAGGGTGTTCGACTTGTCGATGCCGTCGGCCGCCAGGCGGTCGAAGAATTCCTGGAACGCCTGGTCGTAGGCGTGCAGCTGCGCGACGTAGGGCGCCTGCCCGGGACCATCGGCGATGTGGATCTCGCCGGCCACGCCGTGCTCGTCGTGGGCATCCGAGATGTAGCCGTACGTGATGGGGATGCCGGCCTCCTGCATCTGCGCGACATACGACAGGGTCGTGCTGGCGAACAGCCCGTCGAACCCCGGGAACCCCGGCTGACCAAACTGGTCACCGATGGGATCGCCCTCGAGGTCGTTCACGACGGCGCTCCCCCCGGTGATCGCCGGGTTCACGTACTTGGCGCCGAATAGCCCCTGGAATCCCGCGTACCCCCCCGGCTCGTCTGGCAGCAGATCGGCTCGAGCGTTTGCGGCGTTCGGTGGATCGGCGCAGACGCCGCCGCCGTCACCACAGTGGATCGCGATGCCGACGAAGTCGGTCTGAGCAAGCGCCCGGGCGGCGGTTCCCGGGGGCGCCGCGTTCGACGCGACCGCCTCGTTCCATTCGGCCGATCCGTTCCCGAACACCTTCGTCATGTCCCCGTTCGGGCCGGTGCCGATGTTCTCCAGGACGACGTTGGCCAGCGCCGTTGCCCCGAAGTCGCACCCGGCCCGGGTGTACGGGACCCATGGCGCCGGCGTCGTCTTGGCCACCCCGCTATCAGCGTTGACCATGTTTGGCAGGGGGTCCGTCGGGACCGCGCTCGTGTCGTCCACGAGGTCGGTCCAGTACTTGAACGACGACGACGAAGCGGTCGAGCCGTCGGCCCGGAAGTACCGGTAGGAGTTCGACACGGCCTGGCCGTGACGGTCCGGGTAGACGCCTGTCAGCGAGGTCAGGATGCCGTTCGCTGTGTGTGAGATGAGGACGGTGTGGTCGTTCGTAAGGAGCGTGCCGTTGTCCTTGATGAAGTTCAGGAGGTGCGGCATCTGCTCCAGGTCCGACGGGACATTCGGATCATCCCGGAGGAAATGCGTGTTGTCGAAGATGATCGAGATGACATGCTGGATGTTGCCGCCGGGCGAGTTCAACTGACAGTCATCCGCCGCCGCGATCGCGGCGGTGGTTGCGACACTGAGTAGCCCCGCGATGAGGGCCAACGCAGCCGCCAAGGGAACAGACCTCGGACGCTTCTTCATGGGACCTCCCCTCGTGCTCCAAGGCGAGACAGGGAAGGACCAAGCGTGCCGGCTGCCCCTCCCCTCTCGGGGACCGGATCTCTCGATGACCCTAACGCCGGTGGCGGGGACGTATCAAACCGAATCAGACGAGCTGCCGGCCAAGCGCGAGCGCCAACGCGTTCAGGTCCTTCGACAGCTCCAGCAGATCGGCCGGTGTGAGGGCCTGCGGTCCGTCGCACAGCGCCTCGCCGGGATCGTGGTGGACGTCGATCATCACGCCGTCGGCTCCCGCCGCGATCGCCGCACGGGCCATGGGAGCGACGAGCTCACGATGCCCCATGGCGTGCGACGGGTCCACGATCACGGGAAGGTGGCTCTCCTGCTGGGCCACCTCGAGCGTGTTCCGGGTTGCGGTCTCGAACGTCCGGATGCCTCGTTCGCACAGGATGATCTCGGAGTTGCCCCGCTGGGCCACGTACTCGGCCGCCATCAGCCACTCCTCGACGGTCGCGGCGAAGCCCCGCTTGAGGAGGACCGGCTTGCTGGTCGCGCCGACCTCTCTCAGCAGGGGGAAGTTCTGCATGTTGCGGGTGCCGACCTGGAGGGCATCGGCCCACGACGCGACGAGCTCCACGTCCCGTGGCTCCATCACCTCGGTCACGACCGGCAACCCGGTGTCCTCCCGGCATTCGGCCAAGATCTCGAGGCCCCGCTCCCCCAGGCCCTGGAACGAGTACGGCGAGGTGCGGGGCTTGTACGCGCCGCCCCGCAGGATCGTGGCCCCCGCGGCCTTGGCCCCCCGAGCCGCGGCGAGCGCCTGCCCTTCACTCTCCACGGCGCACGGTCCGGCGATGATCGTGAACGTCTCGCGGCCCACGGCAGCCGGCCCCACCTTCACCGTCGTGGGCTGAGGGTGGAGCGCCCTGGCCACCATCTTGTAGGGCTTCCCCACCTGGATCAGGTGGTCGACGCCGGGGAAGTTGTCCAGCCCGAGGCCCATGAACGATGCCGTGTCGCCGACCAGGCCGATGATCGTGTGCACCGCGCCGCGCGAGACGAAGGCCTCCCCGCCGGCGTCGCGGACCTTCTCGGAGACGCGTTCGATGTCCGCCTCCGTCGCGTCCCTCTTCATCACCACGACCATGGCAACCTCCGCATCCAGCGGGCCGCCCGGGAGGATGAGAAAACCCCGGGCACTGGGCCCGGGGTCCCCTGCGCTCCGTTCGGCTCAGGCGACTACGCCGGGCCTCGCCCGCCGTAGAAGAACCAGTCACCGAAGACGTGCCGCATCAGGCGCCTATCGTGCCAGGCCAGCGGGGCGATGGCAACCGGTTCGCCTCAGTGCATCCGATAGAACGGGCCTGCCTGACGGCGCGGACGACCCGCCGTCGGACTACGATGCGCGCGTGGTGACCGTGGTCGCGCACCCGCTGGCGGAGCACCTCCTGACCCAGCTCCGCGACCGCGACACCCCCCCACCGGTCTTCCGCACGCTGGCCAAGCGCCTGGCCCTGGCCATCACGTTCGAGGCCATCCGGGACCTCCCCACCGAGGAGGTCAAGATCGAGACGCCGCTCGAGCCGACGACGGGCCGGGTCCTGGCCGAGACCCTGGTGGCCGTTCCGATCCTCCGGGCCGGCCTGGGAATGCTGGAGGCCGTGACGGAGCTGTTCCCGGAGGTGGCCGTGGGCTACATCGGGCTCGAACGCGACGAGGCTTCCCTGCTTCCGCAGTCGTACTACCGAAAGTTGCCGCAGGTGGCCGATCGCCACGTGCTCGTGCTGGACCCTATGCTGGCCACTGGCGGATCGGGCGCGGCGGCCTGCGCCGCCGTGAAGCAGGGCGGCCCGTCGTCGGTCCGGTTCGTGTGCGTCGTCTCCGCGCCCGAGGGAATCGGCAAGATGCAGGCCGAACACCCGGATGTCCCGATCTTCACCGCCGCGGTCGACCGGCAACTGAACGACCGCGGATATATCCTGCCGGGCCTCGGCGACTTCGGGGACCGGCTGTTCGGTACGGAGTGAGATCGGGCCGTCCGCCTGGAAGGGCGCTTGCGTATGATTCGTCGAGAAGGGGAGAGAGGAGGGGGCTGATGACGAAACTCGCACGGTTCGTCGCCGTCTTCGGGCTGTTCGCGCTGATCGCGGCGGGGTGCGCACAGAGCAGCGAGGAGGGCGCGAGCCCGACCGGCGCGGCCAAGCCCGGCGTCGGGATGTCGGGGTGCGAAATCACCGACACGGGTGGCATCGATGACAAGAGCTTCAACGCCACCGCATACAAGGGCCTCACCGATGCCGAGGCGGACCTCGGCATCAAGCCCAGCTACCTCGAGTCGCAGACCCAGCAGGACTACACGCCCAACATCCGGGCCTTCCTGGGCAAGTGCGACCTGATCGTGACCGTGGGGTTCTTCCTGGGCGACGCCACAGCGGCCGCGGCCAAGGCGAATCCCGACCAGAAGTTCGCTATCGTCGACTTCGCGTACGACCCGCCGATCAAGAACGTGCTTGGGCTCACGTTCCAGACGGATCAGGCGGCGTTCCTTGCCGGCTATCTGGCCGCGGGGATGACGAAGTCCGGCAAGATCGGGACCTTCGGCGGGGCGAACATCCCAACGGTCACGATCTTCATGAACGGGTTGGCGGCGGGTATCGGACGATATAACCAGGACAACAGCACCAGTGTGCAGCTCCTGGGTTGGAACCCGGCCAAGCAAGACGGCACGTTCACCGGCGACTTCGAGAACCAAGACAACGGTAGGCGGGTGACCGAGGACCTGATCTCGGAGGGTGCGGACATCATCCTGCCGGTTGCCGGCCCGGTCGGTCTCGGGGCTGCCGCGGCGGCGCAGGACGCCGGTGGCGTCAATCTGATCTGGGTCGACGTCGACGGTTGCGTCTCGGCCCCCGAGTTCTGCAGCCTGTTTCTCACGAGCATCGAGAAGCACATGGATGTCGCCACCCATGAGGCCATGAAGAGTGTCGTCGATGGAACGTTCCAGGGCGGCATCTACTCGGGAACGCTCGAGAACGACGGCGTCGGCATCGCGCCGTACCACGACTTCGAGAGCCAAGTCCCTCCCGAGCTCAGCAGCAAGATCGACGAGCTCAAGCAGGGGATCATCGGAGGGACCGTCTCCGTCGATCCCAAGGACTACCTGAAGTACCTGTAAGCGTGCACGACGGGGGCGCCGGGAAAATTCCCGGCGCCCCCCGTATGCTTTCCGCTGACCGGATGGAGGCGACCGGTGCGGCTGGAGTTGAGGGGGATCACCAAGCGCTTCCCGGGCGTGGTGGCCAATGATCACGTCGACCTCGAGGTCGAGGAAGGCGAGATCCTGGCGCTCCTCGGCGAGAACGGCGCCGGCAAGACCACCCTCATGAACATCCTCTACGGTCTCTACCACGCAGACGAGGGGGAGATCCTTGTCGACGGGGAGCCCGTCAAGTTCCGCGATCCCGGCGACGCCATCCGCGCCGGGCTCGGCATGGTGCACCAGCACTTCATGCTGATCCCGGTGTTCACGGTCACCGAGAACGTCATCCTCGGCATCGAGCCGACCGGGCCGCTCGGCTGGCTCGACCGCCGGCGGGCGCGCACGAGGGTCTCGGAGCTCAGTGAGACGTACGGCCTGGCCGTTCCACCGGACGCGATCGTGGAGGAGTTGCCGGTCGGTGTACAGCAACGGGTGGAAATCCTGAAGGCGCTGTACCGCGAGGCCCAGGTCCTGATCCTGGACGAGCCGACCGCCGTGCTGACGCCCCAGGAGACCGATGAGCTCTTCGCCGTGATGCGATCGCTCAAGGCGGGCGGCAAGTCGGTCATCTTCATCACGCACAAGCTGAAAGAGGTGCTCGCGGTGGCCGACCGGATCACGGTTCTGCGAGGTGGCAAGGTCATGGGGACGACGACGCCGAAAGCCGCCAGCGAGGGAGAGCTCGCGTCGATGATGGTGGGCCGGGCAGTCAGCCTCACTGTAGAGAAAGGCCCGTCGGCGCCGAAGGAACCGGTGCTGGAGGTAGCCGACCTCGTCATCCTGGACGACCGGGCTCAGGTGGCCGTGGACGGAGTGTCGTTTGACGTGCGGGCCGACGAGATCGTGTGCGTCGCCGGCGTGCAGGGCAACGGGCAGACGGAGCTCGTGGAAGCGCTGACGGGGCTCCGGCCGGCGGCTTCGGGCAAGGTTCGGCTGAAGGATCGCGACATCACGAAGGCCACGCCCAAGCAGGTCCTCGAGGCGGGGGTGGGACACGTACCGGAAGATCGCCAGCGCGACGGCCTGATCGTGGATTTCACGATCGCCGACAACCTGGTCTTGAACACGTACGACCGTCCGCCGTTCGCCCGCCGGATGGTCCGGGATCAGGCGGCGATCCGCAAGTCGGCCCTCGCGCGGGTGCGCGAGTTCGACATCCGCACGCCGTCGGTCGACATCCCGGCAAGGAACCTCTCGGGTGGGAACCAGCAGAAGGTCGTGGTGGCGCGAGAGCTCTCACGCCCCATCTCCCTCCTCATCGCTAGCCAGCCCACCCGCGGCCTGGATGTCGGATCGATCGAGTACATCCACCGGCAAATCGTGAAGCAGCGGGACACGGGCATCGCCGTGCTCATCGTCTCCTCCGAGCTCGACGAGGTGCTCGCCCTGGGCGACCGGATCGCGGTCATGTATCGAGGCCGGATCGTGGACATCGTCCCAGCGAAGGAGGCCACTCGGGAGGAGCTCGGCCTGATGATGGCCGGCGCGACAGAAGCGAAAGCGGCGGCGGGTGGCTGAGCAGGTCGTCGCGGAGAAGGTCGAGCAACCGGAGGCCCCGGCTCCGCAGCCGACCCAGCCGAAGGAACACTGGTGGGACAGACTCATCGTCCCGGTGCTCGCGGTGGTCACGGCCCTGGCCATCGGCGCGCTCGTGATCGTGTTCTCCGACACCGACATCCTGAAGAGCTGGTCTGGATTCTTCGTGCATCCCGTGGACACCTTGCGCATCTCCGGCCGCGCCATCTGGGACTCGTATTACGCCCTGTTCACAGGGGCGTTCGGAAGCCCCACGGAACTCTGGCGCGGGATCACCTCGGGGAGCTGGGCGGAATTCCAGAACGCGCTCTATCCGCTCTCAGAGACGATCGTCACCGCCACACCGCTGATCTTCGCCGGCCTGGCCGTGGCCATCGGGTTTCATGCCGGATTGTTCAACATCGGCGCGGAGGGCCAGATCACGGTGGGGGCAGTCGTCGCGGCCGCGGTGGGATTCTCGTTCCCGGGCCTTCCGGGGTTCCTGCACGTCATCCTGATCGTCCTGGCGGGGTTCGCGGGTGGTGCGGTCTGGGGGTTCATCCCCGGCATCCTGAAGGCGAAGACCGGGGCCCACGAGGTCATCGTCACGATCATGCTGAACTGGATCTCCTATCCGCTCGCCTTCTACTTCCTCAGCCACAGCTTCTTCCAGCGACCGGGCCGGACCGACCCCATCTCGAAGCCGGTCCACGGGGCGTTCCCATTGCTCCTGGGCTCGGGGTTGCGGGTGCATGCAGGAATCATCCTGGCACTCCTGGTTGCGGCAGCCGTGGGATTCCTCATCTACCGGACCACCAACGGCTTCGAGTTCCGCGCGGTCGGCGCGAATCCCGATGCCGCCCGGGCGGCCGGGATCAGCCCGGCTCGCACGTATGTGCTCGTCATGACGCTCGCCGGAGGGATTGCGGGGCTCGCCGGATCCAATCAGCTGCTGTCCGTCACGCCGAGCCTCACACCCGGGTTCTCCTCGGGCTTCGGATTCGACGCCATCGCGCTCGCGCTCCTTGGCCGGTCGAACCCGTGGGGGGTGGCGGCCGCGGCCCTCCTGTTCGGTGCCATGCGAGCCGGTTCCCGCGCCATGCAGGCCGCTACCGCGACGCCCGTCGACATCGTCGTCGTGATCCAAGCCCTCGTGATCGTGTTCATTGCCGCCCCGTCGCTCGTCCGAGCCATTTACCGGATCAAGGTCAAGCGGCCCGAGGGCCTCGAGATCCTCACGAAGGGGCTGGCCTGATGGCGGTCTCCCCGACCGCGATCCGCGGCCAAGTCGTCTCCGAGACCAGGACGAGGGCTCGGGTGCTCGGGATCCTGTTCTTGCTGTTTGCCCTGGCCATCCTGTTGCTCTTCGGCCTTGGCTCCGAGCCCGGCTTGAAGACCACGTTCCAGCTGAACCAGACCGGCACGACCACCACGGCGTTGAGGCTCCCCGACCTGGTGGTTCCGTCCAGGGGAACCGCCCTGCTCCTGTCGGCGATCTGCGCGTTCCTGGCCGGCGTGCAGCTCACCCGGGGCTTCGGCCGACGGACAAACCTGATCCTCGGCATCGTCGTGTTCGTCTTCGTGTTCGCCTTCCTGACGTGGGCCGCGCGGGACAACTCCCTCAACCTCCTCGGGATGCTGCAGAGCACGCTGTTGCGGTCGGTGCCCATCACGTTCGGAGCGCTGTCCGGCGTGCTGTGCGAGCGATCGGGCGTCATCAATATCGCGATCGAGGGAATGCTCCTTTCTGCGGCATTTACTGGGTCGGTGGTCGGCAGCGCGACGCACAGCCTGTGGTTGGGTTTGATCGGCGGGGCGATCGTCGGTGGGCTGCTCGGGGCGTTCCTGGCGCTCCTGTCGATTCGCTACGTCGTGAACCAGATCATCGCCGGCACGGTCATCAACATCTTCGCCCTGGGCATCACGGGATTCCTCTCCGCAAGGATCCTCGAGCAGTATCAGAACCTCAATAACCCGGGACGGTTCGAGCCCGTCACGATCCCGCTACTTTCCAAGATCCCAGTCCTCGGGCCCGTGCTGTTCGACGAGAACATCTTCGTCTACATCATGTTCGTGTTGATCGTCGCCATCTATCTGGGCCTGTTCGAGACACGTTGGGGCCTCCGGGTGCGAGCCGTGGGCGAGCACCCTCGAGCCGCCGACACGGTCGGAATCAAAGTGCTCTACACGCGGTATCGGAACGTGATCCTCGGGGGGATGGTGGCCGGGATCGGGGGCGCGTACTTCACGCTCGGCTCGGTGGGACGGTTCGACGAGAACATGACGGCCGGCCGCGGGTTCATCGGTCTGGCTGCGATGATCTTCGGTCGGTGGAATCCGGTCGGAGCGTTCCTGGCCGCCCTGGTCTTCGGGTTCGCCGACTCGCTCCAGACTAAGCTGTCGATCCTGCAGGTTCCCATCCCCTCGGAGTTCCTGCAGATGGCTCCGTACCTCGTGACGATCTTGGTCGTGGCCGGGGTCGTGCGGAAGGCAAGGCCGCCGGCCGCCGACGGACAGCCCTACATCAAGGAGTA
>WNGF01010006.1_pt1 | contig 10796 bp, 8 predicted proteins | sample 5400641 | NCBI WGS metagenome assembly WNGF01 (sample SAMN13153371, study PRJNA577476) | soil metagenome | isolation source: 80 cm soil or saprolite under grassland replicate 2 | place: USA:California | collected 2016-06-15 | reverse complement strand
CGTGACAGCCGTCGCCCGGGAAGTCGCTGAGGAGACCGGTCTGACCGTCGAGGTCGGCACCCTGGTCGGCGAGGTCGAACGCGAAGGCCCGAACGGCCAGCTCTACGTCATCCGCGACTACGAGGCGGATGCGGTCGGCGGCACGCTCACCCCCGGCGACGACGCCACGGACGCGAAGTTCGTCAGCCGCGACGAGTTCGACAACCTCCCCACCGCCACCCTCCTCGCCTCCACCCTCGCCCAATGGAACGCCCTCCCCGGCTAGCGAAGGGCTCTGACACACAGCCGATGGACGACAGGGTGCGGGCGATCGAGGACAACGCCGCCGAACTGCTGATGGCGATGGGCACCGCCGGAGGTGGGAGTTAGCGCGACAACGGTCCACCGCAGCCACGTGTCGAGTGTGGCGACCATGCTTACGGCAATCGTTTGCCGACGCCGCGGTCCCCACACTCGTTGACCCAAACCCCACACTCGCACGGTGGCTTCAGTGGCGGACGCGGGTCGGCGGTCGGGGGTGGGGTGGGTTAGCTGTTCCAGCGGTGGATGGCGGGGGAGCCTCGTTCCCAGCCTAGGACTGAGACGGTGGCGGTGTTGAGGACGAAGTGCCGGCCTTCGGTGACGTCGAGTTCGAGCCAGCGGGCGGTCAGGGCGCGCAAGGCGTGAGAGTGGCCGAAGACCAGGACGTCACCGGGTACGGCGGCTATGCGGGCGTTCACGCGGTCGAGGCGGGCGGCGACCTGGACGGGAGTCTCGCCGTTGGGTACCGGGTTCGCCCAGACCGTCCAGCCAGGCACGGTCTTGCGGATCTCCGCGGTGGTGATGCCTTCGTAGTCGCCGTAGTCCCACTCGACCAGATCCTCGTCCACCACCGCGTCCGGGAAGCCGGCGAGTTCCGCCGTACGACGGGCTCGCTCACGCGGTGAGGTCAGCACCAGTTCGAAGGTCTCGCCGGCCAAGCGCGTCTTCAGCGACTTGGCGACGCGCTCGCCTTCCGCGGTCAGCGGGAGGTCGGTGGTCGACGTGTGCCGGCCCGACTTGCTCCACTCCGTCTCACCGTGCCGGACCAGGAAGAGCTGGTCCTCTCGTTCGCCTGTCGTCACCGGTCAATCGTCCCAGACGACACCAGAGCATCGATCTGTTGATCCTGCCGCGCTGCGCGGCACTCGGCGGGCACATCGCCGCGTTGGAGGACGAGGCACGGAGAACCCCACTCCGAGCCTCGCCCTCCGCCTTGCGCTGCACTCCGCCGAGCACCTGCTCGCGGCTGCCAGGATCAACAGATCGAGGCTCAGCCCTTGACCAAACCATCGTCGACACGGCAGGGTCGAAACTGTAAGCGCTTCCACTCTGACCCCCCAGGAGTGATCAGTGCCAACCGGACCTACTGGCCGGCCGGCGACGATCTACGACGTCGCGGCCCGTGCGAAGCTGTCGATCGCGACGGTTTCGCGTGTCCTGCAAGGGACCGGGCCGGTATCGGAGAAGGCGCGGGCCCGGGTCGACCAGGCGGCGCGCGAGCTCAACTACGTACCGCTGCGCGCCGCCCGAAGCCTGGCGGTACAACGACACGAGGCGCATGGGCTCGTGCTGCCTGACCTGGCCGGCCCGTTCTACGGCGATCTCTTGATGGGGTACGAGCGATGGGCCGGTGAGCACGGCCAGAGCGTCATCATCACGGTGACGCACGGCAACCCGGATCCGGAACGGACCGTCCGCGACCTGGCCGGCAGGGTCGACGGGATAGTTGTCCACGGCAACGCACTGGACCTGCCCACGATCCACGGCCTGCGCAAGGCCGGCGTACCGATCGTGTTGATCGCCCATCCCCCGGTCACCGGTTGCGACTCGATCCGGAGCGAGAGCGCCGCGAGCGCTGAGCAGCTCACCACGCGACTACTCGACCACGGACGCACCAACCTGCTCTTCGTCGGTGACCCGGCCAGCTCGTACGACGTCTCGGAGCGATACGCCGGCTTCGCGAGGGCCCACGAGACGCGCGGGCTGCGCGTCCCCAAGCCGGAGCAGGTGCCGCTGACCGAGGAAGCGGGCAGCGCAGTCACAGAAAAGGTGCTCAAGGCAAGAAAGCGCCCGGACGGTCTGGTCTGCGCCAACGACGAGCTCGCGCTCGCGGCGCTGACCACATTGCGTAAGGCGCAGGTCGCCGTACCGGAGGACATCGTCGTGACCGGCTGGGACGACGTGATGGCCGCGCGGTACGTGATGCCCGGGCTGACCACGGTCCGGCAGCCGATGACCGAGCTCGGCCGGTTGGCCGCGCAACGACTCCACGAGCGGGTGACAGGAGAACGCACCCGCGCGCGTAACGACGTACTGGCGACACAACTCGTGCTGCGGGACAGCTGTGGCACGGCACCGGGGGATCAAGCAGTTACCGATTGAGGAGACACAGATGATCACCCACAGCATCCGCCGCCGGCTGGTGATCGGCAGCGCTGCGCTCACCGCCACGGCCCTGGCACTGACCGGCTGCGGCCGGTCGAACGAGGATTCCGGATCGGGGCCACAGGCAACGACCACTGTCAGCGAAGGGCCGGCCACCGGCAATCTGACCGTGTGGGCGATGGGCACCGAGGGCGAGAACCTGCCCAAGTTGATGGAGCAGTTCCAGCAGGCCAACCCCGGAGTGAAGGTCACCGTCACGCCGATCCCCTGGGACGCCGCGCACAACAAGTTCACCACCGCGATCACCGCGCAGACGCTGCCCGACGCCGCGATGGTCGGCACCACCTGGATGGGCGAGTTCGCCGACCTCGGCGCGCTCGACCCGACCCCGCAGGGCTTCGACAACGCCGGCTTCTATCCCGGTGCGCTCGACACCACGAAGGTGGGCGGCACGCAGTACGGCGTTCCGTGGTACGTCGAGACGCGGTTGGTCTACTACCGCAAGGACCTGGCCGCGAAGGCCGGCTTCAGCACGCCGCCGACCGACTGGGAGGGCCTGAAGGCGATGGCGAAGGCCATGAAGGACAAGGCCGGCGCGAAGTACGGGATCAACCTGCAGCCTGGTGGCGACGGGTCCTGGCAGACGGTGATGCCGTTCGCCTGGTCCGCGGGTGCGAACATCACCGGTGATGACCAGAAGCAGTTCACCCTCGACACGCCGGAGATGCAGGAAGGGCTGAAGTACTACCAGAGCTTCTTCACCGAGAAGCTGGCCGGCACCGACCTGCCGCCGAACCAGACCGAGGCACAGTTCGTCAGCGGCCAGGTGCCGATGTTCATCTCCGGGCCGTGGATGGCCGGGTCGGTGGCCAAGGTCGGCGGTGACGCGATCAAACCGAACATCGGTGTCTTCGAGATCCCGAAGAACAAGACCTCGACGTCCTTCGTCGGCGGCTCGGACTTCGTCGTGTTCAAGACCTCGAAGAACAAGGACAGCGCGTGGAAGCTGGTCAAGTTCCTGTCGGATCAGAAGACGCAGGCGGCCTGGTTCAAGATGTCGTCCGACCTGCCAGCGGTGAAGAGCGCGTGGCAGGACCCGAGCATCTCCTCCGACCCGCTGCTGCCGGTGTTCGGCAAGCAGCTCGAGTCGGCCAAGGCCCCGCCGGCGATCGTGAACTGGGAGCAGGTCGCGAAGGCATTCGACACCGAGATCGAGAAGATGGCGAAGGCCGGCCAATCCCCCGCCGACACCGCGAAGGCGATCCAGACCAAGGCGTCCTCGATCGGCACCGGCGGTAGCTGACCCATGTCAGCCCTGACGGAGTCGCGGACCCGGGTGGCGCCCAGCTCAGCGCCACCCGGGCGCCCGCGACGGCGGCTCGACCAGCAGACGGCGGCCGCGTGGATCCTGGTACTCCCGTTCGCCGTACTGTTCCTCGCGTTCACCGCCGGTCCGGTGCTGGGCTCGCTGGGCATGAGCTTCACCGACATGCGCCAGCGCGATCTGCGTACGCCGTTCGCGGTGAACGGAGTCGGCTTCGACAACTACGTGAAGGCCCTCCAGGACGACACCTTCCGGAAGGCCGCCTTCAATACGGCGTACTTCGTCGTCGTCGGCGTGCCGTTGACGCTGGTGGTGGCGCTGGTCGCGGCGGTCCTGCTGGATCGAGGCATCAAGAGGTTCCAGAGCCTGTTCAAGGTGGCCTACTACCTGCCGGTGGTGACGTCGATCGTCGCGATCGCGGTGATCTGGCGGTTCGTGCTGTCACCTGACGCCGGCCTGCTGAACACGGTGCTCGGCTGGTTCGGCATCGACGGCCCGAACTGGCTGGCGTCGAAGACCTGGGCGATGCCGTCGCTGATCGCGATGGCGGTGTGGCGGAACTTCGGCTCCGCGATGATCATCTTCCTGGCCGGGCTGCAGGGCATCCCACAGTCCGTCGAGGAGGCCGGCCAGATCGACGGTGCGGGCCCATGGCAACGGTTCCGGTACCTGATCCTTCCGTTGCTCCGGCCAACGGTTCTGTTCACCAGTGTGACCACCGGCATCGGTTACCTGCAATTCTTCGAGGAGCCGTTCGTGATGACGCAGGGCGGACCGCTGAACAGCACGCTGTCGGTGTCGATGTTCACCTACCAGCAGTTCGGCTTCGGCAACTACGGCCTGGCGACCTCGATGGCCTACCTGCTGTTCGTCGTCATCGCCGTCATCACCTTCATCCAGTTCCGGTTGCTGAGGGAGAATTGACGTCCTCCCCGCCCATGAAGGACGGGGATTCCAACTACTACGTGGAGGTAGCGAGTTGAGGTTCACGCTTCGGCGAGACCCGTACGGGTGTCTCTCGGCGTGCGCTGACGGCCCGTCCGGCCGCGATGTTGACCGCCGCGTTCACGTCCGCGTTCGACTCGTGTCCGCAGGCTACGCACCGGAACACCGCTTGGCTCTCGCGGTTCTCCGGTGCGCAGTGCCCACAGACGCTGCAGGTCTGCGACGTGTACGCAGGATTGACCTTCTCCACCCGTCCCGGCGCCTTGTGCTCCAGGCGCTGGACAAGCTGTCCCCATCCGTTGGCCAGAATGCCCCGGTTCAGCCCCGCCTTGGCGCGGCGACCATTCGGCAGGTACCTAGCTGCTCGTTCGGGCTCGGCCTTTGGCTTGGGGCGTCCGGTCATCTGGGCGATACGCAGGTCCTCCACCCGGATCACGTCGAACCGCCGCGCGAGGTCGGTGCTGGTCTTCTCGACCCAATCCTTACGCCTGTCGCCGGCCCGGGCATACAGCCTCGCGATCGCCGCCTTCACCCGCCGGCGCCGGTTGGAACCGCGACGGCAGCGAGACAGGCGGCGTTGCAGCTGCTTCAGCCGTGCCTGCTCGGTCTCCGACAGCCCGGGGCAGGTCAGGAGTTCACCGGTGGACAGGGCCGCCGAGACGGTGACGCCGCGGTCCACGCCGACGACCTCACCCGTGCCGGGTGCGGGGATCGGCGGCGGGACGACGGCGAACGCGATATGCCAGCGACCCGCCCGGTCACGGGTGATGCGGTACGACTTCGCCTCCGGCATTGCGCGGGACAGCTGGAACCGCACCCAGCCGACCTTCGGTACGAGTACGGCGGCCCACTTCCGGCTCAGCTTCATGATCCGGGACGCCTGGGGGCCGACGATGCGAAATCCCTCGTGCAGCCCAGCCTTGCGCCAGGTCGGCCGCCGGTGGGTCCCTGCGTAGAAGTTCCGGACGGCCTGGTCGAAGTCCCGCAACGCCTGCTGCTGCACCGTCTGCGACCCGGCCCGCAGCCAGCCGAACGCAGCCCGCGCCTCGGTCAACTGTCGGCACTGCTCAGCAAAGCCCGGCGTCGCACCTCTGTCGCGGGTCCACATCGACCACTGCTCAAGCGCCAGGTTCCACACGTACCGGGCATGCCCGCACTGCTCCAGCAACGCAACGCGCTGCGCGGGAGTCGGGTACAGCCGGAACCGGGACATGCCGCCTATCCAAACAGTCGGGACCGACAGTCCCCGATCTCTGAAGGGAGGCAGTCGCGGTTCGTCCCCGCCGTGAAGTACGGGGCCTTCTCGCGACAACACACGAGATGCGCCGTACCTGGTGGATCTATCTGATCGCGGTTCTCGGCATGGTCGCCGTCGCGGCGCCGTTCGCCTGGATGGTGCTGGGCAGCTTCAAGACCCAGGGCGAGTTGCTCCGCGTCCCGCCGACCTGGTGGCCGGCGCAGCCGACCACACAGAACTACGACGACCTGTTCAGCAAGGCCAACTTCCCGCGCTACTTCCTCAACTCGACGATCGTCGCGCTGGTGGTGACGGCCGGGAACCTGACCTTCTGCTCGATGATCGGGTACGCGCTGGCCAAGCTGCGGTTCAAGGGCCGCAACGCGGTGTTCCTGCTGGTGATGGCGACGCTGATGATCCCCGGCATGGTCACGTTCGTGCCGCTGTTCGTGCTCGTCACCAACGCCGGGCTGGCGAACAGCTACCCCGGCCTGATCCTGCCGTTCCTGGTCTCGCCGTTCGGCGTGTTCCTGATGCGGCAGTTCTTCTCCAGCCTGCCGGACGACCTGATGGACGCCGGCCGCGTGGACGGCAGTGGCGAGCTGGGCATCTTCGCCCGGATCATGCTGCCGCTGACCAAGCCCGCGCTTGCGACCCTCGGCATCCTCACCTTCCTCGGTTCCTGGAACAACTTCCTCTGGCCACTGGTGATCGCCCAGACCGAGGACAAGTACACCCTTCCTGTCGCCCTGGCGCTGTACTCGACCGGACAGAACGCGCAGAACTTCGGCCTGCTGATGGCCGGCGCGGTCGTGGTCGTCGTACCTGTGCTCGTGATGTTCCTGGCCTTCCAGCGCCACGTCACCAAGGGCATCGCCATCACTGGCATCAAATAGACCTCTGGAGACACAGATGACCGCCAACATCAGTCGCCGCACCCTGCTCACCGCCGCTGGCGCCGCCGCTCTCGTCGGCAGCACAGCCAGTGCGACGTACGCCGGAAACCAAGACCCCGCCGCGCTCCTCAAGGGCAACTGGTACCCGACGCCGGCCGATCGCGCGCTGGTCGGCCGCTGGGCTCGCGACACCTGGCGCAGCCTGGTCGCGATGACCGACGAGAAGACCGGCCTGCCCGCTGACAACATCGGCGAGTCCGTGACGAACCCGGTCCGCAGCCGCTACACCTCCCCCACCAACATCGGCGGCTACCTCTGGAGTACGGTCGTCGCCCGCCACCTCGGCATCATCTCGCCGACCGAGTCACTGCGCAGGATCACCCAGACCCTCACCACGATGTCGAAGGTCGACCACCACGACCCAAGTGGCATGTACTTCAACTGGTACGACGAATCGACCGGCGAAGTGCTGCTCACGGATCCGGACGGGACGCGGCCGATCACGCCGTTCGTGTCGAGTGTCGACAACGCCTGGTTCGCCTGCGCCCTGATGGTGGTCCGCAACGCCGAGCCGCGGGCTCGCGCACTCGCGGACTCCCTGCTGAACAAGATGAACTTCCTGTACTACTACAACCCGAACGCGCGGCCCGGCGGATTGATGCGGGGCGGCTTCTTCGAGACGCCGCCGCCGGACGAGGCGACCGACCAAGGCAACCACGCCGGCACCGGCCCGGACGTGTACTACCGCAAGTTCCACTACGACACGTGCAACACCGAGGCCAGGATCGCGGGTTACATCGGCTTCGCGCTCGGGCAGGTCCCGCACACGCAGTACTTCGCCACCTATCGGACCTTCCCGGACTCGTGTGACTGGTCCTGGGTGGAGCAGCGCCCCAAGGGTGTGCACCGGACCTACCTCGGCCTCGATGTCTTCGAGGGCACCTACTCCTACCGCGGCATGCGGCTGGTCCCGTCCTGGGGTGGTGACATGTTCGAGTCGCTGATGCCTGACCTGTTCATCCCGGAGGCGACCTGGGCGCCGCGTAGCTGGGGCATCAACCATCCGCTGACCGTCCGCGCGCACCTCGAGCACGGTCTGTACGACGCTCGTTATGGCTATTGGGGCTTCTCGCCGGCGTCGAACCCTCGCGGCGGGTACTCGGTGTACGGCGTCGACGCGATCGGGATGGACCCGGGCGGCTACCCGTCGGACCTGGAGGCCACCAACTACGACGCCGGCTTCGAAGGCTGCCGGGAGGGCACCAACCCGAACCCGACGTACGGCGACGGCGTGGTCACCCCGCACGCGGCGTTCCTCGCGATGCAGTACGCGCCGCAGCAGGCGATCGAGAACCTGAGCCGGATCGAGACGAACCTGCACGCGTACGGCGGCGGTGGCTTCTTCGACTCGGTCGCGGTGAAGTCCGGGCTGATCGCGAGGCGGTACCTCTCGCTCGACCAGGCGATGGTGATGGGTGCCATCGGCAACGTCTTCGGCAACGACGTGGTCCGGCGGAACTTCAGCAGCCTCCAGGTCGAACAGAGGATCCGGCCGCTGATCGCGATGGAGCAGTTCGAGTCCGGCCTCGAGTAACCCGCCCCCTCGTTACGTCCGAAGAAGTGTGGCCTATAGCCCTCGGATCTTCGGACGTAAGCAACCGATCTGGAGAGTTCATGGAGCACGACGAAGCCAAGGCCGACTGGGACCAACGGATCGCGGTCCGCAGTGACGAGGAGCGGGAGTTCGTCTTCCCGGACCTCGATCCACCCAAGGAGGTCACCGCGGTTGGTGGAGTCGGCCAGGTGACGATCGACTGGTCGCCGGTGGACGGCGCGGTGGGATACCTGATCCTGCGGGGCACGGGAGACGACGGGCCGCTCGAGCCGGCCGACCACCACAGCGGTGACGTCCTGTCGGTCCCGGCGCCGCCGTACGTCGACACCACGTGCACCCCGGGGACGCCGTACCGGTACGCCGTAGCGAGCGTCCCCGAGGTGACGGTGACCGGCCGGCCGAGCGCCACCGTCGGTGCCGTCGCGTTGGTCGCCGACGGCAACATTCCAGACGTGAGCGTCATTGTCGACGCGGTTGCCGAGGGCACCGAGTTGGCGACACCGTGGGTGCCCATGATCGGCAGCGAGCGGCTCAGCCAGCTGCTATGCAAGGACCTCACCGGCGGTCAAGAGATTGGTGTCGAGCTGGAGCAGGCGTTGCGCCGGATGCATGACGAGATCGGCGTCCGGACGGTCCGAGCGCACGCGATCTTCCATGACGACACCGGCGTCTACACCGAGGTCGACGGCGTACCGTCGTACGACTTCACGACAGTGGACGCGATCTACGACAAGCTGCTCGCGATCGGTTTGCGGCCGGTGGTCGAGCTAGGGTTCATGCCCCGCGACCTGGCGAGCGACCCGTCCAAGACCGTGTTCGCGTACGGCGCGATCATCTCGCCGCCGAAGTCGTACGAGCGCTGGCACGACCTGGTCCGCGCACTGGTGCAGCACCTCGTCGAGCGGTACGGCCTCGACGAGGTGCTGACCTGGGACTTCGAGGTCTGGAACGAGGCCAACCTGTCGGTCTTCTGGTCCGGCACGAAGACCGAGTGGCTTCACCTGTACGACGTGACGGCGGAGGCTGTGAAGTCCGTGGACCAGCGGCTCGCGATCGGTGGACCGTCATCGGCCGCGGCCGGCTGGGTCGACGACCTGCTCGCGCATGCTGCGGCTGAAGGGACACCGGTCGACTTCGTGTCGACGCACACTTATGGGAGTCCGCCGCTTGATGTGCGGGCGTCTCTGGAGCGGCACGGGTACGGCGACGCGCGGATCCTGTGGACCGAGTGGGGTGTCACGCCGATGCACTTCAACCCGATCAACGATTCGGTGTTCTCCGGGGTGTTCCTGCTGCGCGGGATGCGGTCGGCGGCCGGGCGGGTGGATGCGCTTGCCTACTGGGTCGCTTCGGATCACTTCGAGGAACTGGGCCGCCCACCGCGTTTCCTGCACGGTGGCTTCGGTCTGCAAACCGTTGGCGGATTGGCGAAACCGCGCTACCACGCGATGAGCCTGCTGAGCCGGCTCGGGCCTGTGGAGTTGCCGGTGACGCTGAGCGGTGACGGCGGTGGGAGTCTGGTGGAGGCGTGGGCGTCGCGTGATCGCGACCGGATCGCCGTACTGCTGTGGAATCTCACCCTCGACCAGACGAAGGCCGAGGGTGCGCCGGAGCTGACCAGAGCGGTCCACGTCGAGCTGGCCGGCGCGGATCCGTCCTGGCAGGCGACGGCGACCACGCTTGCCATCGGGGTGGGCGACCTGACTGCGGCCGCTGCCGAGCTCGGCGTCGGAGACTGGCCGACCGAGCCTCAGCTGGTCCAGCTCGCCGAGCGGAGTCGGCTGATCAGTACTCGACTGGAGTGGAACGGCTCAGGTCTCGATCTGACCCTCTCAATGCCTTCGGCGGTGCTGGTAGAGCTCCATCCGGGTCGAGATTGACGGCCTCCTGGATCCAGCGTTCGACTCCGGCGATGTGCACAGTCGCCCACGACCTGGCCACCTCGGGTTCGCGGCCCTCGATCGCGGCGAGGATCGCGCGGTGTTCGGCCAGCGTCCGGGCGACGGCGTCGGTCTGGGTCAGGCCGCGCCAGATCCGGGCCCGGTAGGTCGGCTGGCGCAGGCTGTCGATGATGGACGCCAGCGCGCGGTTGCCGCTGCCGACCGCGAGCAGCCGATGGAACTCCACGTCGCTGGCGAGCAGGTCCTCCACCGACGGGTCCGGGCCGAGCTCGTCGAGCAGCTTGCGCAGCGCGGCGACGTCCGCGTCCGGCATCCGCAACGCGGCCCGGGCGGCCGCGGCCGGCTCGAGGATCCGTCGTACCTCGAAGAACTCCAGCACCGATGCGTCCTGGTGCAGGTCCAGCACGAAACCCATCGTCTCCATCAGCAGCGCCGGGTCAAGGCTGGTCACGTACGTGCCGTCGCCCTGCCG
>WNGF01010004.1_pt1 | contig 10796 bp, 11 predicted proteins | sample 5400641 | NCBI WGS metagenome assembly WNGF01 (sample SAMN13153371, study PRJNA577476) | soil metagenome | isolation source: 80 cm soil or saprolite under grassland replicate 2 | place: USA:California | collected 2016-06-15 | reverse complement strand
GCGATGGAGTCGTGGTCGAGGAGGCCGTGAACGAACCGGAAAGTGAATCCGCCCCCGATGCGTCGAGGCGTTGATTCTGCGCAGCGCTGCGCGAGTATTTGTCGCCGCATTGACGGCAAACGATCCGATCAGAAAGGAAGTGGCGATCTTCGGCCGGAAATACGTAGTGGTCGGAGTGATGGAGAAGCAGGGGGCGACGTTCTTCGAATCGACCGACTCGCAAAGAAGTAAATTAAGAGCGAAGGAGTACGCCATGCGCCGTTTCGTTCCCCTTCTTTTCCTCGCTGCCTCGTCGCTTCTAGCCGCCAATCCGTCTCGCGAAGAGCTGCTGAAGAATCCGAAGTTCGCCGACGCTCAGGCGCCGCGATTCCAGAACCTCACTCCGGAGTCGCTGCGCGACGCGGTGAAGGTCTCGTCGCGCCGTAACTACGCGGCCTTCGGCTTCAACGATCCGTCGGTCACGGTGTGGCTGCCGATGGCGACGAACAGCATCTACAGCAGCTTCGAGTTCGACACGCCGAAGGTCACCGACGCACGCGGGCGTGCAGTGGCCTTCGAAATCGAGCAGGGCATCTTCGACTTCGACACGTCGTCAAACGAGATTCGCTTCACGAAAAAGGGCGGGACGATCGACTTCGCGCATGCGGTTGGAAAGGTGACGGTGAAGTACCCGCTTGTTGTGAAGACGATTGCGGACAAGAAGGGCGTGAGCAGAGACGTCACCATCGACGGTCCGTTCGTTACGTACAACTCCACCGCCTTCCCACTGCCGGAGGAACAGACCTTCAGCAATATCCACTCGCTACGCGCGTACGACGCTCAGGGTCGCCAGCTCGAGCGCTACTCGAAAAGCCCGACGCTGAACTCCTTCTGGGGCAAAGTCGACGCAGTGCAGATCGATCGCGTGGAAACGTGGGGCACGTTGACCGTCGAATACAACGTCGCCTCGCCACCGAAGCTGCCCCTCACGCAGGAAGGACTTCGGCCTTCGTTGGAGGAACGGATGAAAGCGGCGAACATCGGCGGCGGGAAGGTGACCAAGACCGTCGTCGTCGAAACAGTGAGCGCCGCGGAGCCGTCGCCGACATCCTCATCCTCTTCATCAGCATCGTCATCCTCGGAGTCATCCGACGACCACAAAGCGCTAACGCCAGCGGACGCGAAGCGGAGGCTCGCGCAAATGCATATCGACGCCACCGGCGACATGCTCGTGATGAAAGCGGTCGGAGGCCATATGGGAACGGTGAGGCTCCTCCTTGCCGCAGGCGTGCCGATCAATTCCCGCTCGCATGGGTCGACCGCGCTGATCGCGGCGATACGGGGACGGTACCGGAAGCTCACGCCGATGCTCATCGACGCCGGCGCGGACGTGAACGCCGCCGACGACAACAACGCGACGCCGCTCTATTTCGCCGCCGAACGCTGCACCTGGACTGAGATCGTGAAGTCGCTGCTCAAACATGGCGCGAAGACGACACCGAAGACCAGGGGCGGATCAACCGCTCTTCAGTCCGCCGAATGGGCAAAGTGCACTGAGAACGCGAAGCTCATTTCAGGCAAATGAGAATCTACGGAGAAACGCGAGACTGGTAATCTATTTGCTCAGCATCACAGTCACAGTGTTGGCGTCGTTGTTCGTGATCACGATGTCTGCTTTGCCATCAGCGTTCAGGTCGCGTATCGCGAGGCCTTTCGGTTTCCGACCGACCGCAATCGTGGAGCTCGACGCAATGCTGCTTTTATTGCTCATCAGAAATAGCGTGATGTTATTGCCGTCAGGGCTGGATACCGCAATGTCTCCAATGCCGTCGCCATTGACATCGCCTATCGCGACGCGATTTGGAATTGGCCCCGTAGTAAATGGTGAGCCTGTCATCATCTTGAATGCGCCCGTGCCGTCGCCGATCAGGATGGTCAAGCCGTCCTTACCTGACCTGGCTGAACTGCTCGGAGAATTAACGATAGCAAGATCGGGCTTTTTGTCGTTGTTCACATCGCCGATGGCAAAGTTGAACGGCGAGTCGCCGCAATGAAAAGGTGAACCGACCGCCTGTTTGACACTGCCTTTGCCATCCCCGAGAAGAACGGTGACGTCATTGCCTTCCAGATTTGTGGTGATGACGTCCGATTTCCCATCGCCATTTACGTCGCCGACGCGAACTCTCTGGTAAGGCATTTTACCGACGTCAAAGAATCTGGCGGGCGTCTGAAAGCCTCCCTTGCCGTCGCCGGCCAAAACTGCCACCTGGTTGTCTCCCCAGTTCTCAGTGACCAGGTCTAACATTCCGTCACCGTTCAAGTCGCCGGTTGCAACGCCATGGGTGTGTGGTCGCACTGCGACGGCGACCGGGGAATTTGGCGCAGGTGCAAATCCGCCGCTGCCATCGCCTAACAAGACAGTGAGATGCTTCTCTTCGTGGTTCGCGATCGCTAGATCGAGTCTCGCATCGCGGTTGAAATCGCCGATTGCGATGTCGTTAGGAAGATTCCCGGCGGGAACCGGCGAACCTGTTGCCTGTGTGAATCTTCCTTTGCCGTCGCCGAGCAGGATTGTCACATTGTTGCTCTGTTCGTTGGCGACAACCAGATCGAATTTACCGTCACCATTCCAATCGGCAATTTCGACGCTTCCCGGTGCAGTTCCAGTAGCAAATCGTAAATCGCGGGCTGCCGCCGTAGATGGAACTCCCGAAGTAAACACCTCACAATTCGCGGCCATCGTCGCCGCGAGCACAGAACCGAAAAGCAACTTATTCCTCATCGAATCGTCGGAGCTGGTCTCGAGGAAACAGAAGTGAATGAGGGTGTCGTTGATGACGGCGCACCGGCTGACGCGCGAACAGCGCACGGAGCTCGCCAAGCTTTTCCCGCCGCCGAAAGGACGACGCCTCGTCTACTGGAACTCGATCTCCGCGATGTCATCGAATTTGAAATAGTGGTAAACGCCGGTCGAGCGTTCGCGCCCGAGAAAATCGAGTTCGCTGCCGTAGCAGCTCTCGTTGAAATAGACCTGCATCTTCTCGCCTGACTTCATCTCGACGTTCGCAGTCATCACCGGACCGCGGCTGCAGCACGGACTGAAGTTAACCAGCGAAAACGGACCGACGATCTTCGCGAACTCCGTCTTGTGTGGCGCGAAGGCCGAGCCGTCAGTCTTGCAAAGATTCGCGCTGTTGAATCGCGCATAGTTGGCAAAGACGATGTAGTACGCAAACCTCGACGTGCCGAGATCGAGGACATGCTCTTCGCCGTTGGTGAGCTTCACCGTGACGCTCGGCCGCGATGTCGCGAGCGTGAAGTCGACCGTCGTGTCAGCCGTCGGCGTCATGGACATGGTGACCGGCTCGAACGCGAAGTCTTCGACAGTCAAAAGGATGGGGCGGCCGCCCGGAATGATGAGCGAATACTTGCCGTCAGCTTTTGTGCCGTTGCTGCGACTGGAGCTGTACGTGCCGCTGCGCACGTACGCGCCGGCGACCGCCGCACCATTGCTGTCGCGCACCACACCGCGAATCGTCACGGTCGGCGTCGCGACTGCGACATGCTGTCTGCCGTTATCCGCGAAAAGAGGCACAGCGGCTGCGATCAAGGAAGAGGCGATCATCCGTGACAGAGTCAAGTTTTCCTCCAGGGTGTAGAAGTGCCGTCATGGTACACCAGCCGTGAAACCGATCTGCAGTTCCTCCTCGAGGCGCGCCTCTCCCAGTGCATGCGAAGACAAGCGTCTGTGCCACATCAGATCAGGGCATCATTCTCGCTTTCGAGTTGGCGAACTCGAGTGAGCGTACTGAAATTGATGACCTACAACATCCAGGGACAGGCAGCCGCACGCCGTCCCGATCACGTCGCGAAGATTGCCGAGGTCATCTCCATCGTCGCTCCCGACATTGTCGGCCTGCAGGAAGTTCACTGTCGTACGAAGGCGGCCCGGATCGACCAGGGGGAGCAACTGGCGCATCTCGCCGGTCTGAATCTCGCTTTCGGCCGCAGTTGCGCGATGGATGGCGGAGACTACGGCAATCTGGTGCTGACTCGGGGAGACATCCGCCAGTCGCGCGTCTTTCCCTTGCCGGGCGCGGGTGAGCCGCGTTCGGTGATGCAGACCGACATCGATCTGGATGGGACGCGTTTGTCTTTCTTTGTGACCCATTTGGCAGCCTGGGGGCGTCTGCTGCGTCGCGCGCGGCTCGAACAGATCGCCCGGCTGGGAGACATCACCGCCGATGCGGTCATGCCGCGCATCCTGACCGGCGATTTCAATGTCTCGCCGCGAGCTGAAGAAATCAGGTTGTTGATGTCTCGAGGCCATCTCCGTCCCTGTGGCCCATTGCACGAGATGACCTACCCGATGACACGCCAGCGTCTCGACTATGTCTTCTGCGATCCGCGCTGGACTGTGATCCGCAGCGAAGCGGTGCGGCGCGGTCCTTCCGATCACTGGCCGGTGGTCGTGGAACTGAGCCTGCGAGAATCATGAGAAGCCAGGTCGCTGTTCCTTTCTGGCTCTTGGCGCTCCTCATCGGGACCATCGTCATTCTCGGAGTGATCATCTGGTCGATCAAACGGCGCCGAAGGCCGAACCTGAAGGGGGTCTCGAATCAGGACGGCGCGCTGCAGCCGACGGTTGAGGGACTGCTGCAATCGACCATCGTCGGCGGGAATGACATCGAGTTGTTGCAGAACGGGGCGTTCTTCGATCGTTTCTTTGACGACCTGGCGGAAGCGGAGTCCACCATCAATATCGAGACCTTCCTCTGCAAGCAGGGCAAAGTCACCCGCAGACTCACCGAGGTCCTGTTGCGCAAGCTGAAGGAAGGCGTCGAGGCGCGGATACTTCTCGATGGCTCCGGCGGCAGGAGATTCGGCCGAGAGGACGTAAAACGACTGCGCGACGCCGGCGGCGAGATCCGCAAGTTTCATCCTTTCCGCATCAGCAACCTGGGGCGGCTCAATCAGCGGACGCACCGCAAGATCGCGATCATCGACGGGATCATCGGCTACGTCGGCGGACACTGCCTGGTCGATACATGGCTCGGCAATGCCCAGGACAAGCAGCATTTCCGCGACATCACGGCACGGGTGGAAGGTCCGGTGGTCAATCAACTGCAATCGGCGTTCACCGACAACTGGATCGAAGAGACTGGCGAAGTCATCGCCGGTGAGGAATTCTTTCCCAATCTGAAAAAGGCTGGAGAGTCGGACGCGCAGGTGGTCTTTGTTTCGCCCGTCGGCGGCCCCTCGACCCTCAAGCTTCTCCATTACATCGCGATCACCGAGGCCAGGAAGTCGATCACCATTCAGAATCCATATTTTCTTCCCGATCCCGACGCTCGGAAAGCCCTGCTGGAGGCCGTGCAACGCGGTGTGGAAGTGCGCGTGATGATTCCGGAGACCGGATCCACCGATGCCAAGCTGGTCTCGCACGCCAGCCACCATCACTACGGGACTCTGCTCAAAGGGGGCGTGCGCATCTTCGATTATCGACACACCCTGCTGCATCAGAAAGTGTTCACCATCGATCACGCCTGGTCCTCGATCGGCTCGACGAATTTCGACGACCGATCGTTCGAGATCAATGACGAAGTCTCACTGGTGGTCTACGACAAGGAAATCGCCCGAGAGCTCGAAAAGACCTTCGAGGCCGACGCCAAGCTGGCCATTGAACGCCAATTGGACGAGTGGACTCAGCGCTCACTGTTTCACAAACTGAGGGATGGGACCGCATTCCTGCTCAACGAGCAGTTGTAGCAGGCAGAAGGATGAATCCTCACTGACCGACTCACTCATCCCTCCCTCATCCTTACTCTACGTGCTCGATCGGCCCGATTGTGTCCACGTTCCTCCCGACCTACAGTGGTGTCGCTCCGGCGGCGAAGCATGCCAGGAAGATCATCCCGAAGTTCGATGCCCACGTGATCGGCCCGCCGATCACCGGGCTGATGACGTAGCCGGCTCCTTTGATGGCGTTGTTGACGCCGGATGCCTGACCGCGACTGGTGGGGAAATACGCCGCGACCATCGCCGCGGAGACGATGGAGAGCGCGGCCGCTCCCAATCCCTACAGCAGACGAATCAGCAGCAGGCGGGGATTCACCGCGAAAAAACCGAGCGAAGCGACGGAGAAAACAGCGAGGCCGATGAGCATCGTGCGTTTCATGCCGGTCCGATCGGCGATGAAGCCGAAGAGCGGCTTGGCCACGATGTCGGCGATGGCCTTCGCTGTTGCGCTGTCGCTGGGAATCGCCCTTGGTGCGACCGCGGAAGAAACGATCGTCGAGCCGTTCCTGCTTCGATAGCGGTTCTATCGCGGAGTGAACACCTCGCTCAGCGGAATGCCAAGCTCCGGCAAAAGCGGCGTCGACAGCACGTCGGCGCTCTCGTTGCTCAACTCGGCAACGCGCCGGTATGCGCCTCCCTCTCGACGATAGATCTTGATCGTCTCCAAGATCGGATCGACGATCCAGTATTCGTCCACGCCGTAGCGCTCATACAGTTTGCGCTTGATGACTTCGTCGTTCCTGCGATACGACTCGGACAGAATCTCGACCAGCAAGTCCGGAGCCCCGCGAATGTTCTTGTCGGTGATGATGCCGGCCCGCTCGTTCGAAACATAGATGATGTCCGGTTGCACGATGTCCGACTCGGAAAAGATGACGTCGTAAGGCGCGTGGAACACACGTCCAATGGAATGATTCCCAAGAAAGAGCCGAAGGAGAAAGTAGAGATTGCCGGAAACCGCTTGATGCTTCGTCACCGGAGCGGGAGTCACAAACAGCTCTCCACCGATGATCTCCTTCCGCCGGCCGTCATCAGGGAGCAGCACGTAGTCTTCGTACGTGTATTTCGTTGATGGCGTCATCGCCATAACGGCATTTTAATTACAATCGCGGAAATGTCCGAGGAGATCGACGGCACAGTCGAACGCGTCTCTTTTCACAACGCGAAAGACGGCTTCGTGGTGCTCCGCGTCCGCCCAAAAGGAACCTCGGGAGTGACGGTGGTTGGGCACGTGGCCATGGTCGCCGACACGGGAGGAGAACAATCGAATTCTGTTGGGCGGCGCTCGGATCACCTTTCCGATTTTCAGCCAGTCCGAGGCGAACCGTCGTGCCGCGATAGTCGAATTGGATCGGAGAAGGGCGGCGGTCACTATCCTGCACGGAGGAGCGCCGTTCGTCTTCGGTGATTGAATGCTCGCTGCCGTTTTCTTCTACTCAATTCTCTTCCTGGCACTGTTCCTGGTTCCATCGCTCGTCATCTTCGTTTTTCTGCTGTTTATCGAGCATGAGCGTCGTTGGTGGCGCGTGTTAGGGCCCGTGATTACACCGGTGGCGAAAGCGTGGTGGGAGCGACCGGCAATCAGGAATCTCCGCGATCGTTACCCGCGAACGCTGACTTTCGTCGCGCGACGATTGAATCCGCGAGACCCATGGGGCCTTCCGGCAACACTGGCGACGATCGCTGTCATTGCCGGGCTGTGGTGGTTATCGGGAATTGTTCAGGATATCGTCGGAAAAGATCCGCTCGTCACACTTGACGTGCGGCTGCACAACTCAATGCCGCTCTTCCGCTCGCCGGGCGTGACGCGGCTGATGATCGCGATCACGGAGTTCGGCAGTCCAGCGGTTTCGTGGGCGATCGCGTTTGCGCTCGCCCTATTCGCCCTTGCACGTGGACGTCGCCGGCTCGCCGTCACATACGTGCTCGCCGTCGCGGCCAGCGGCATTTTCTCGGTCGTGCTCAAAGGCGCATTCGGATATGCCCGCCCGACCGGCACGCTGATCGCCGCGCATGACACTAGCTTTCCTTCGGGACACTTGCTTGTCGACGGCGTTCTTTACGGCCTTCTAGCATCACTTGTGCTTCAAAGAGATCGGCGTCCGCTGAAAAGTGCATTTGCGACAATGCTTCTTCTCCTCGCAATCGCTTCCGTCGGCGTTTCGAGGCTGTACCTTGGCGTTCACTGGCCATCCGATCTCCTCGCGAGTCTGGCCGTCGCGCTCATCTGTCTAGCCCTCGTGCTCTTTTTCCTCCACTACGAGCGTCCGATTCCGCGAATTGACTCTTTCACCGTCCCCCTTTCGCCGGCCGCGATCCGACGAATCGGCGTGGTGGTCATGGTCATAGGCGGCCTAACTGGTGCTCTTCTGATGCAGCGTGTGAAGTTCGTCGCGCCGACGCGGCCGGTGCCCGGCCATCTTCTTCCGGAAACTGCACTGCTCGGAGGTCTTCCGCCCGATATCCCCCGGCGCGCCGAGGGTCTCATTGGGGAGAAGATGGAGCCGATATCACTCGTACTCATCGGGTCGAACGAAGAGGTCATCGCAACGTTCGCCCGTGCCGGCTGGGAGAAGGCCGATCTTCCGACGCCAATTCGAGTGATAAGAGAAGGCGTCGCGGCGATCGAGAACCGGCCGGATCCGACCGGTCCTGCCACGCCCGCCTACTTGGCGGACTGGCCACAAAGCCTCACATTCGAAAAACCTGATCCACTCTCGCCAGGAATCCGGCACCGGCACCACACGCGAGTGTGGCCGACGGCATACTGCACAATGGCCGATTGCCGGCCCATCTTGGTTGCCACCGCGAGTTACGATGTCGGCATCGAACTCTCAGCGCAACTCCACCTGCCGACGCACCGCATCGATCCGCACATTGATCATGAGCGCGCGCTGATCACCGCCGACCTTTCACACGCCGGCGCTGCGGTACGCGGAATCGTCGCCGTTGTCCCGCCGCTGAGCGGGATGAACGCCGCGGGCGATCCGTTTGTCACTGATGGAAGAGCGGTGATCCTGACGATGCCTCGTTTCAGGTAGATGGCATGCCACACTGGATTCTTACTCTGTTCGGGCGATACGGTTACGCCGTCCTGTTCGTCGGCGTGTTTCTGGAAAATCTCGGCATCCCCGTTCCTGGGGAGACCGTGCTACTCGCCGCTGGTTTCTTCGCGAAGCAAGGCACATTACGGCTGTCGATTGTCATTCCGTGCGCGATTGTCGCGGCGATCTTCGGCGACAACTTCGGATATTGGATCGGCAGGCGGGGCGGTCGGAAATTCATCGAGCGATACGGCAAGTACATCGGACTGTCGGCAAAGCGGCTTACCGGCGTCGAGGCCTATTTTCGCAAACACGGTCCGCACACCATTTTCACTGCGCGCTTCATCTCCGGCCTCCGCGTCGTCGCTGCGCTCGCCGCCGGAGTGACTCATGTTCCGTGGCCGACGTTTCTTCTCTACAACGCCGCCGGAGCTGTCGCCTGGGCAACGGCGATGGGCTTTCTCGGATTTCTCTTCGGCCAGAGCTGGCCGCTCCTCGAGCATTGGGTGGGGAGAGCAGGCCTCGTAGTTGTTGGACTCGTCGCTGCTGCAATCCTGTTTGCAGTTTTGCGGCGCCAGCGCAGCCGGATTGCGGCTTGGATTACCGAATGGCTGCCGCGGAGTGTCACGCTGTACGAAGTTTGGTTGCTCGCCGTGTCACTGGTGGCCATCGGTTTGCTCGGCAAGATCACCGAAGATGTCGTCACCCGTGAAGCGACGCCGTTTGACGACATGGTATCGGGATGGATCACATCACTTGATTTTTCAGGCATTCACGCTCTCGCGAGAGTTGCGAATGCGCTGGGCTCCGGTCCGGCGATCATTGGTGCGACGATCGTGGCGCTCGTGTGGAGGTGGTACCGCGGCGATCGCGATGGGGTGGCGATCCTCACCGGGCTCGCGCTCGTCACACAAATTCTCGATGCAGCGTTGAAGACGGCCGTTCATCGAGTCCGACCGGAGCCGCTGCATGCGTACACAAAACTCTACCTCTCCAGTTTCCCGAGCGGTCACGCGATCAACGCCGTTGCGACGTATGGCTTCATCGCGATTCTGATTGCGCGTGAACGGCCACGGCTCCGCCGCTTTTTGTTCATCATCGTGACTTTGATTTCCATACTGATCGGACTGGCGCGCGTCTACCTGCAGTTACATTGGCCGACCGACGTGCTGGGCGGGTACTGCTTGGGACTGCTGCTGCTTTCGATTGCTGTCTTTTGGCTCGAGCGGCTCGAACCAGAGCCGGAGACAGCATGAATTCTCAGCATCATTGAATTTCAAGTGTCATTTCGCGTCTAACCGTCGATTCGCGATTGTGGCGCGCTACCTAGCGATGCGTCTCCTGCTCGCGGTGTTGAAGGCGGCGCGTCGAGCTTCGTCGACACGCTGTCGGCGTTCGCGCTGCCTCGGTCTTTTCGCGGAAAAGGTTCGATAGCATGTCGAACGCACGCGCGGCACCGTTCGACGATCGGTCAACGCCGCGAATGCGACAAGGAGAAGCGCCAGCGCGGCCCACGCGATCACGACCGCAACCGCGAAGGCTCCGGAATTAGAGTTAGTCCAGTCCGGTTAGTCCATTCGTCATGAACACCGTCAACATTCACGAAGCGAAGACGCAGCTCTCCCGTCTCGTCGATCGTGCCGCTCGCGGAGAATCGTTCGTCATCGCGAAGGCCGGCAAGCCGCTGGTCAAGGTTTCTGCACTCGATGCGCCGGCAGAACCCCAGCGGCTCGGCTTCCTCAAAGGCGAGATCGAAGTGCCCGATGACTTCAATCGCATGGGCGAGGAAGAAATCGCCGCACTCTTCGGAACCGGTGCGTGAAGCTTCTCCTCGACACGCAGCTCCTCCTGTGGGCCGCCGGTCAACCCGAGCGGCTCTCCACGGCCGCGCGGAGACAACTCAACAATCCGAAAAACGAGTTGATCTTCAGCGCCGCGAGCCTCTGGGAAATCACGATCAAGAACTCCCTCGGC
>WNGF01010003.1_pt1 | contig 10797 bp, 7 predicted proteins | sample 5400641 | NCBI WGS metagenome assembly WNGF01 (sample SAMN13153371, study PRJNA577476) | soil metagenome | isolation source: 80 cm soil or saprolite under grassland replicate 2 | place: USA:California | collected 2016-06-15 | reverse complement strand
TGTCGCGGGCCTTGAGCGCTTGTTTCGATGCCAGGGTGGCGTGCTCAAGTTGCTGCGAAGTTTTTTGCAGATCCATCTGCGCCTGTTGCAGCTGTCCAATATAGGCTGTAGCGATGTCGTCGCGGCTCAGCTTCACCGAAGCACGGATCTTCGAATCAAGCTCCACGACCTGGCCTTCCAAACGCTCTTTGCTTTTCGCCAGCAGCTTTTCCGTCGCCATAACCTGTGCCACGGAATTATTTAGTTCCGGCACGCGGTCGCGCATGTCACGGATCGTCTGCTGAAGTATGAGCTCGGGATTTTCGGTTGACTCAATTAGTCCGCCGAATAACGCCCTCACTGAACGGGAGATTCTGCTAAAAAGTCCCATGTTTTGGCTGATCCTCCACCAAGAGATGTGCGATCTTTGTTTGTGGCTCTCAAATTCCCGCGCCCGTATATGTACGATGAATTACTTCGAAGGGTTCAAAATACGGCGGCCAAAGTGAAACGAAGTATAACAGTAGATGTGCACCAGCTTCCAGACGAGTTCAGTCTCCGGTTAAACAGTCGTGACTAAAGGTCACCCGTCCATATCGCGGCACCAAAGGCCAAAACTCTAAACCACTTTTGCCCTCAAACTTTCGTTGAATTGGCCAATATCTCTTCGATACTGCATGCCCTCCCAGTGAACGCCTTGAATGGCGCTGTAACACCTTGCCAGGGCCTGCTCCAGAGTCGCGGCGGCGGCTGTTATGCCAAGTACCCGCCCGCCGGAAGTTAAGTAGCCGCCCGCAGCTGACTTTGCCGTTCCGGCGTGAAAAACCTGTACTTCGTTAGTACGCGCAAGTTTGTTCAGCCCTGAGATAGGCACCCCTGTCTCATAGGAACCGGGATATCCGGCGCTCGCCAACACCACACAGGCGGAAGATTGATTACTCCATTCGACGCGGGCGTCCCGGAGACTTCGCTCGATGATCGACTGGAACACCTGAAAGAGATCAGACTGTAGCCTTACGAGAATGGCCTGCGTTTCCGGATCTCCAAAACGGACATTGTACTCAAGCACTTTCGGACCAGCCGGAGTTAGCATTAGTCCGATAAAAAGAATACCGCGGAAAGGAAAACCTTCCTGGTGAGCGCCTTCAAGAGTCGGCTCGACAATGTCGTGCACGATTCGATTCAGAGTGTCTTCGTCGACGACGGATGGGTCGGTGATTGCGCCCATGCCGCCTGTGTTTGGTCCAGTATCATTTTCTCCAATGCGCTTGTGATCGCGAGCAGCGGGCATCAATGCATAGTCGCGACCATCCGCGAACAGCAAGATCGACACTTCTCTTCCCTCGAGCGCTTCTTCGATCACTATCTGTTTCGCGGCTGCCGGGGTGACCAGCGTACCGCCGGCAAGCTCCGTGACAGCTCTTTCCGCATCCGCGTGTGAAGGCGCAACTACCACACCCTTGCCGGCCGCTAGCCCATCAGCCTTCACGACAACCGCAGAGTTCGGCATTCCAAACTTTCCACTGCGCAACGCTGTCAACGCCTCCGCCGCTGAATTGGCGATACAGTATTCAGCTGTCGGTATTTTATGCCGGCGCATGAAATCCTTGGCAAACGCCTTACTCGACTCCAAAAGCGATGCCGCGCGATTTGGTCCTATGATCTTTAATCCGCGGCGCTCGAATTCATCCACAATGCCTTCAGCCAGCGGACCTTCGGGTCCAACAATCGTCAGACCGATATCTTCTGAACGGACAAACTCAATCAGTGACGCATGATTTGCCGCGGGAAGCGGGATGCACTTTGCCAGCTGGGATATTCCAGCGTTGCCAGGCGCGCAAAAGAGCTCTAAAGGCACGGTTGAAGTTCTTTTTAGGGCGTAAAGGATCGCATGTTCACGACCTCCGGAGCCTATTATCAGGGCTTTCATGTTGGTTTTTATCTCCTTGCACACGATCATTAACGCTCGTTGCCAGAATAAGCGGCTTTTACTCTTGACACAATTTCGCCATAGATATACTTTTCCCCATCCGCTCCACCTGTTCGAGGGCAGCCCACGCTCACCCCGATGCTCGCCAGGAGAAAAGCGGCTCCTTTGAACAATAGGCAAAACCGCTTCCGAGTGGCCCGCCCAACGTTAGTTCATGGTAGATCGACCCCGGGAGAACGAATCATGTCAGAACGGGAAGAAATCCGCGAGGTAGACACAACCTCCGATTCCGAACATCCGGATCGCAGCATAAAATGCGTAGACTGCAACGAGTATTTCGTCTGGACATCGGGCGAGCAAGCCTTTTTCCATGATAAGGGACTGAAGAACGAACCAAAGCGTTGCAAGCCCTGCAAGCAAGCGAAGAACGAAAGATTAGCGGCCATCACTGCGGCCCAAACATCCGGAATCAGGCAACGCGTTGAGGTCTCGGTGCGATGCGCACAATGTGGTCAACAAACCACCGTTCCCTTTTATCCTTCCCAAGGGCGACCCGTTTACTGCCGCTCCTGTTTTCTCGCAGGTCGCGCTGCTGAAGCGAACAGTTCGGCCAGCGCTTAATTCAGCCAACGGGGAACACTCACCGCCCTTCTGTCTGATCTATGTCGAGCCTTAGCGACGCTACTTTTCCAGATGGTAAGGCACGCTGGTAACGATCACACCTTTCTTAAAAAGCAACGCTCCTTTCAACAGAAGCGAACTTTGATTGTGCAATAGCTGGTGCCACCACCGCGCCGTCACAAATTCCGGTAGAACGACCGTCAGCATGTCGTTGTTGTGTTGTTTACGAATGCGATCGATATGACGCGTCAGCGGGCGTACGAGCGAACGATAAGGCGAAGCGAGCACGACCAACTCCACGCCTCCACCCCATTGATTCCACTTCTCCCGCAGCTTCCTGGTTGCTTCGTCGTCGAGATCGACGTAAACGGCCGTCACATGTTCAGGTGCGATTGACTTGGCATACTCCAACGCTCGAATCACACCACGATGAATACCGGAAATAGGGACGATCACTTCGTGGCGAATTGGCCGAAGTCTCTCGACTCCCTCAGTTGTCAGTTGACGAGCCACTTCCACGTAGTGCTTGTGGACCGAACGGAACATCATTACCAGAATCGGAATTAGAACAATGACGACCCAGGCGCCGTGAATGAATTTTGTAAGTATCAGCACGCAGAGCACGACAGATGTGGCAACTGCGCCCACCCCGTTGATGACGATCGATCTCTTCCAGTGGGAGGTTTGCTTTTGCACGTCAGCGACGTCGATTGGATTGCGACCGGCAAGTGCTTCGGGTGTCACGCTCACGTGAATGTCGTCAAGTCGTTCGCCTTCATCGGCAATCTGAGTCAAATATTTCTCAGCGCTATGGTCGTTATCGTTTCGGCGTTCAGCCGCTCGTGTGCGCAGCACTCTGCCTTCTTTAAGCCAATGACGAACCATTCCTGACTGCGAAAGCGTAAAGGAAAGAAAGACACCGACCGCATACAAAGGAATCAAGCGACTCGTGTCACCTTTAAACGCCGCCACCAAAATTGCCGACAGCAGCGCCAGAATAATGACGCCATTTGAGAACACCAGACGATCGCCGCGGCTGGAAAACTGTCGCGGCAGAAAACGGTCCCGAGCCAATAGGCTTGCCAACCGCGGAAAGTCGGCAAACGAAGTGTTAGCTGCAAGCACCAGGATTAGAGCTGTGGTTGCTTGAATCAGAAAGTAGAACCAGCGAAACGGTCCACTAAAAATTACGCGAGCAAATTGTGAGATGACAGTTTCGTTTTCGTGCGGATGCACTTGATAGAGATAGGCCAGCAGGCTTGTACCGATGAACATGATCGCCAGGAGCACGGCCATCACGGTTAATGTTGTCGCCGCGTTGCGCGCCTCGGGAGGTTTGAAAGCCGGGATGCCGTTGGAGATGGCCTCGGTTCCAGTAAGGGCTACGCAGCCGTTAGAGAAGGCGCCCAGCAGGAGAAACCAGGTGAGAGGGCCTGGATGATAACCTTCAGCAAATTTCAAATGTGCGTCATTGACCGGTACGACCGTGCCAGGATGCAGATAGTAGTAAATGAGTCCATACGCGATCATGAGCAGGAAACAAACCAGGAAGGCGTAAGTGGGTCCGGCGAAGAGTGCTCCTGATTCCCGCACGCCGCGCAGGTTTGCGATCGCAATTAGAAGAATCATCGCCACACAAAGAGCCACCTTGTGATCATCGAGCCAGGAGAAACTGGTTCCCTGCGCCGCTGATGTGATCGCCGCGACACCGGCTGAGATCGACACCGATACTGTCAGTATGTAATCGACCAGCAGAGAGGCGGCGGCGACAAGGCCAGGGTTAATGCCCAAATTTTCTTTGGCTACGATGTATGCACCGCCCCCCGACGGATACGCGTGGATTGTTTGCCTGTAGCTCGTCGCGACGATGCCTAGCACGGTGGCGATGACGATTGAAATGGGGACAACTTTATAATATGAATAAGTCTGTCCGGCGGCAGCAGCGACAGCCAGGACAAGCAGGATTTCTTCCGAAGCGTAGGCGGTTGATGAAAGCGCATCAGAAGAGAAAACTGCGAGCGCGGTTTTTTTGGTTAGGCGTTCATGTATCGCCTGCTCCGTCTTCATCGGGCTACCAACCAGAAAACGTTTCAGCGATGCGACCATAAATGACCTCCCGTTAACGCAAACCGTCTAGTCTAATGACGCGGAGACTCAGCCGGTTTGAGTGATGCGATGCGTTGCAAACCGTCTGCGTTAAGGCACAGATAGGAACACCTGTCCGAAAGTTAAAGTGCGCAAAAAAGAAAAAGCGCGGAGCAATTAGCTCCACGCCTGTAAATCGATCGTGGCATTGCCCTTCCTTTGGGCCTGCGAGGTTAGCTGTCGGGCTCGAACTGGAAGTGTTCTACACAAAGTGTCTCGTTACGAGCGCCTTGTGATTCGCCCCGTGTTTCGCAAAGCGAAATAGTGGTTCCCCCGCGTCACTCGTCGACCGAGTGACTTTGGCAGACATTGAATTATCAAAGCCAGGATGTTACTCCCGTCGCCTCTTGTTATCAACAGCCGACACAAAACCTCCATCAGCCGCCAACATGCACGATTGGGCGGCGCTCCGGGTCCTTTTCAGCCTGTCGTAACACTTCATGCGTGACCGGGGCCGTATCACCCTCACCGAAAGCTATGTACTTCATCAGGTATGACAACGGATTGCCTTCGCTCCAACCAAAATAGACGTGCGGCAACTTCCCCGTTTCGTTGCGCAGGAAAAGCAGGAAGGCCGCAATCGCATTAGGCACAGCCGGCGATACAGCCCGCAATATCTTGTAACCGTCAACCTTTTCCCCGTGAACCTGCAAGACACCCGAGAATTCCGATGCATCGCCAGGAGTCACTTCGAAAAAGAGTATGGGTTCCCCTGGCGGTATATGGTTGTCGGTTCGCTTTTCCCGTTCCTTGATTTCATATTCAAGCGAATCGCCCGTGTCCAGACGATTGGCAATGATTCTCACGGTACCCCGTGCCGCCTGGCGCACAAACTCGCGCGCGAGATCATCAAGCTCGACACGTTCCACTCGTAATTCGGTTGAACGCCAGACCCGCGATACTAATGAAGCAGTAACTATTGCCAGAATGAAAAACGAAGCGATCTTAATACCTTCGGGACGTTCATGAATATTCTGAATAGTTGTATATGCGAAGACGATCGCAATGAGCAGGAATGGGATCCAGTTTTTACCGCGCCGGCGAATCGCCAGCGTTACGGCAATCGCCGCCGAGGTCATCAGGACGAGCACGCCGGTCGCGTAGGCGCCGCCCTGAGCATCAACGTCGGCATTAAAAATGAAAGTTACCGCGATCGCGATCAGGGTGAAGACCAGGGCCAGCGGCCGCGAAGCTTTGGCCCATTGAGGAGCCATGCCATACCGCGGTAGATAACGTGGAACAATATTAAGCAGCCCGGCCATCGCCGACGCCCCCGCAAACCACAGAATCGAGATCGTGCTCAGATCGTATACGGTGCCAAACAGATTGCCGAAATAGGAGTGAGCAAGGTACGCAATCGCGCGTCCGTTTGCCTCGCCTCCTTCCAGAAACTTCTCGGCCGGGATCAAGGTCGTCGTCACCAGGCTGCTCGTAATAAGCATCACGCTCATGATGAGCGCGGCCGTGCGTAAGAGCTTGCGGGTGTTCCTAATTCGGCCCTGAAGCAATTTATGCGTCCGAGGTTCGGCAGGACGACCGGTGCGGGTAGAGTGGATGTCCTCCCATTCTGCTTCAGTCAGATCGGTGTCACCGCGCACTAAAGGCATTACAGCGACGCCGGTTTCGAAGCCTGAAAGGCCCAAAGCAAGTTTTGGGAAAAGGATCAGTGAAACGGCCACGATGAGCCAGGGATTGCCATGTACCCTCGGGTGGTAAAGCATGGCTTGTTTCCACTCCGGAAAATAATGAGGATGCGAAAACAGTTCATACAAGCCAAAGCCCACCACAATCACGTTAAGCAGGAGATACGTAACGACCAGGATTACGGCGATACCAATAGCCTCTTTGAAGCCGCGTAAAAAGATGGCTCCCAGAAGAATGACGAGGACCAGTGTTACGCCAACCTGATGTTTCAGGAGTTGGGGTGTAAATGGATTCTCAATGATGTGAGCGGTGGCGTCTGCCGCTGATAGGGTAATAGTGATGATAAAATCTGTAGCGACGAAGCCCAGCAAAACGAGTACGAAGAGTTTGCCCTTCCAACGCGACAGCAAATGCTCCAGCATCGAGATAGAGCCTTCTCCATGCGGACTTTCCGCCGCTACTCGACTATAAATTGGCAACGCTCCGAGCAGAGTGAGAAGAACGAGAATAAGCGTAGCGACGGGTGAGAGCGCGCCGGCTGCCAGAAATGCGATACCGGGTTGGTACCCAAGTGTCGAGAAATAATCGACCCCCGTCAAACACATCACCTGCCACCAGGGATGTTGTTTGTGTGGGCCGTGATGTTCGTCATCCGACCCCGCCGGTTGTCTACCGCCCCTAAATAACCAGAGCTTGAAGTTTCGCCTTGTTCTATCGAAAAGAGGCATCTGATGGCCAAGCAACTGGCCGCTAACCAGTATCCTAACCCTCTCCATGTCTGGTTTTTTACTCGCGGAATTCTACGCTGATTCGATCCTGCGTCAAGCAGATTCGCAGAATCATCAGCAACTCATTTTCGTCGTCAAAAAAGCGGCGGGCAAAAAAGCGGGCGGGGGCCTCCCACAGCCCCCACCCTAAGGCCACGTGTCCTCACCCCACGCGACCACTTCGTTCACCGGGGAGGTGAACGCAGCCGGATTATGCAACAGTCCGATTAAACTTTCAACCACCTTGCGCCATTAAAAACTGGAACATAAGTCAGGCGGAAAGGTGCGTGTAGTTTCTGGTATAAGCGAATCAGTTTGCAATCAATTGGTGCCCGAAATCAGGACTGATTGTTTCCCATAGTTGAGGTGATGCCACTGCCGATTGCGGCGGAGTCTCCACTGCCGCGAGGATCGTTTGTGAGTCTCTCAGCGTGAGCAAGGTCAGCCATCGCGACTACTAAGAGGAGCGCTGTTACTCCGACAGTGGCAAGAATATAGAGCACCGCTGTCATCTCCTTGTAGATAAGGATTATCGTGCCAATAGCAAGAACAGCCGTCCACAGAATTGTGATCATTTTCCTTCGCCGGCGGTCAGCAGCTACATTTCTTTTACGCGTCATTTTTTACTCCAGAGACTTCAAGCCATTCTTGCCACTTACGTGTCGCAACTACTCCGTAGTTTTCGTGAGTATCCGGCGACTAATAAACAACCCTCGTAGGCAGCGTGGTACCGACCGTATTGAACATGGTATTGAGACTTCCCGTGGCCGCACCCATCAGAGTTTGTCCAATTCTGCTTGGGGAGAACATGCCGGCTTCGGAAACTTCGACTACGTCAAAGGCCTCCAGAAAAAAGTCCGGTTTTTGGTTCTTCTTGATGGCGGCGTAGTCCACTTTAATTATTTCCTGGTTCTGTGCACCCGGCTTTTGCCTGTAGATACGGACCTCGCTGGACTTTGCTTCTTTCCGCACGCCCCCGACCATTGCCAGCGCGCGACTCAACGTTAACTGATCGCGAAGAAAAATCCCCTGCGGCGAAATAACGCTGCCGGTGATATAAACCGGCTCTGCTTCGGTAACCATGATGTAATCGCCAGGACGAATGACTGGATTAGCTTCAGATTTGCCGGCTTTCAGCTCGGAAAGTTTCACGATCTGAAAAGGAATTTTAGTGCCATCGATCGGAGCCGCTTCAGCCTCTTCACCAGGTTGAGGGCACATCACCGGCTCTGTGTGTAGAATCTGAATTGTACCCGACGCGCGCTCAGTGAATCCGCCCGATACTACCACCAGCTCGTTGAGTCTGATCTTGCGCTGCATTTGAACTCGCGTTGGTTGTCGCACGGCACCAAACACAGTCGCGGGCTGGCGGCTTTTCCTTTCGCTGATTCGAACACTGACTTGCGGATTCTTGATGTATTTTGCGTAAGCCTCCGCGATGTCTTTTTGCAGTGCTTTTTCGGTTCGACACTTTGCGGGAATCGGCTTCTCCAGAAAAGGCAACGAGGTAACATTGCCGTCACTGTCGACTTCGACCACGGCACTTAAATCGGGCTGTCCAAACACTCTTACGTCTATTACATCGCCGGGGCCGAGTAAATAGTTTCTAATTCCCTGGCTATCTACTGAAGCGCGTTCGGAGCTTCCCTGGCTGGGAACCGCAGGAGCGCTCTCCTGCTCCTGTGTTTGCACCGAAGCTGGAAGAGCTAAACTAAACAGAACTGCGACGAGCAAAAAACTTCTTTTCATAAAACACCTCGGAAACCGGAAACTTCAGCGAATCGACCTCTCAAAGATGTATGGGCGCGTGGGATCGATGCCTTCACGCCTCAAAAATCAAATCCGCCATTTCTTAGTAATCCTTCGGCCGTGAGAACCTGGGGATTGCCCCTTCTTCTCTCTCCGAGCCGCTCCGCGCGGAGGTTTTCCGGCTGGATCGTCCGACGGTCCCAGGAACTGCGAAGCCGGTGAAAAGTAAGTTGCAATGATTGCACAAAAGATAATGGATGCCAACCAGCCGAAAAAGCAACGGGGTGGGTTTGTAGCCTTTTCTTATGCGCGAACTACGACACTTGGGACACCTTTGGGAAATCATCGGGGGATCTTCTCCTGATCATTTGTTCCTTCCTGGGTTGAAGGCTCGGTTCTTTCGTTCTTCTGCGTCCGAACGCGAGTCTGCAACAATTCAATCTCGCGACCAATTCGCTCCGTACTCGCCACTCTTACTTCTTCCTTCACCGGCTCGCGGCTGAGATAAAAAAGCGCATCCTTGTAACGATCGATGGCGCGTCGGTAATGGCCTTTGAAGGCGGAACGCTCAGCCAGCTCGACCCAGTGGGCCACCTTGACGGACGCAATAAACTCGCGAATCGCAACGCTTGATTCATGCAATTCCGTTTCGTGAGGATAGAACTGTAAAGCAGATTCCAGGCAATGTAGCGCGCGATTTGCTGCTTCGATTCTTTCGGAAGTGCGCGCGCGCTGTTGCGCTTCGTAGGTCATAGCGCGCGAGGAATCTCTGGCCCATGTCAGTAGATGGTGCTTTTGAAGCGCGCGTACACGTTCCTGGCCCGCCCGAATTACATTGCGCCTTTCCGAGGTCAGACTGCTCAATCTCAACGCTTCATCTGTTGTCGCCAGGTAGTTCTGACAAAGATGAAAGACCTCGAAGTGTGACTCAGGATTAGAACCGGAGCCGGCTTCTTCTGAATGTTTCTGAATAGTTCGCCAGGCTGCTGAAAGTGAGGAGGTGGAATGTGACTTCCCCGCCGGACGCTTGTGCTCGCCACTCACTCGAGCTGACGATTCGCCACGCTGGTCCAGAAGGTAGCGAGTCCATGCCCGCCGCATCACGACTTCGCGCGCAGACAACGCCACCAAAAGTACTACGCTGGCGGCAAGCCCGGCGGGAATCCAGGGCGCTTCGTCTCCACCGCTGACCAGCATCCACCACAGCGCGAAAAACAACGCTATCGCCGCCACAAACGCACCCAAAAGATACCCGACGCTCGAAGGCATGCGCGCTCGGGAAGGGCGCCTACGTGCCGCATCACTATGCACGTGTGATCGCGCTGGTCTGGGAAAAAAGTCATCCGCGGAGTTGTTGCCCAAGTGTGTTCTCTCAGGAGATAACTTAAAGCGGCCATTTCAATGCGTACAATGTCCTGGCCGATGGGAAACCTCAGGAGGCGACCTGCGCCTCAAAACTGTATAACCTATAATAGTCAACTTTTTACTATTCTACTGTCAATATATGATAGCCCGCCACCGTCTGAAAACGACCGCTAAGAAGGAAAATAACATGAACAAAGAATTTGCGGGGAAATCTGTGCTCGTCACCGGCGCGACCTCAGGAATAGGCAGAGCAACGGCCATGAGATTTGCCCAGGATGGCGCGAGCATTGCGGCCGTGGGCAGAGACGAAGCGGAGCTTTTACAATTACAGAATGATCTCAATAGTACCGGCACTCAATTTCTCGCGATTAAGGCAGAGCTGTCGCTCGACGAAGAAGCCGAGATGGCCGTTTCAAGGACGTCAGAACACTTTGGCGGAATCGACATTCTGGTTAATGCAGCCGGTCATATTTCAAACGGCACAATAGAAAATACATCAGTTGAGGCTTGGGACTCCATGCTCGGCATTAACCTCCGGGCGCCGTTCATACTCATGCAAAAGGCTCTGCCAACCATAATTGAAAGGCGTGGCAATAT
>WNGF01036451.1_pt2 | contig 10799 bp, 11 predicted proteins | sample 5400641 | NCBI WGS metagenome assembly WNGF01 (sample SAMN13153371, study PRJNA577476) | soil metagenome | isolation source: 80 cm soil or saprolite under grassland replicate 2 | place: USA:California | collected 2016-06-15 | reverse complement strand
CGTCGCTCTGACGGGAGAACACGTCGTCCTGGTGCTCGTCTCGACGGCGCTCGCCGTCGCCATCGGCGTTCCGCTCGGGGTCGCGCTCACGCGGCGGCCGCGGCTCGCGCGTCCCGTCCTCGGCTTCGCGAACGTCGTCCAGACGATTCCGAGCCTCGCTCTCTTCGGGTTCTTGATCCCGATGCCGCTCATCGGCGGGATCGGCGCGCGCACCGCGATCGCCGCGCTCGTCGTCTACGCGCTCCTTCCGATCCTTCGAAACACGCACGCCGGGATCTCCTCGGTGGACCCCGCGGTCATCGAATCGGCGACCGGGCTCGGAATGACGCCGCGACAGCGCCTCCGGCTCGTCGAGCTGCCGCTCGCGCTGCCGGTCGTCCTCGCCGGAGTCCGGATCGCGACCGTGGTCTCGATCGGCCTCGCGACCATCGCGGCGGCAATCGGAGCGGGCGGGCTCGGCGTCCTGATCTACCGCGGCGTCGCGATCGTGGATCACCGGTTGATCCTCGCGGGAGCGGTTCCGGCCGCGCTCCTCGCGCTCGCGGCGGACGCGGGGCTGGGTCTGGCCGAGCGGCGACTCAGTCGATAGGGGCCACGTTGCCACATGCCCGCTCGGGTGGTTTCACTGAGAATGAGAGAGGGTCAGGTCTCCACTTGCCACATTGGGGGTCAAGTTGCACACGCCCGCTAGGGTGGTTTCACTGAGCGCCTGAGGAACTCGCGCGCGACGTCCTCCGGCCGCCGCTTGTCCTTGTCGACCGCCGCGTTCATTTTTCGCATCGTTGCCGCGTTGATCGTTCCGGCGAGTGACTCGAAGAACGCCCGGACCTCCGGCCGCTTCCAGACCTCCGCGCGCAGCACGAACGCCGCCTCGTACGGCGGGAAGTACCGCCGGTCGTCCTCGAGCACGACTCCTCCGATTGCGTCGATCAGGCCGTCGGTGGAGTTGCCCGCGACGAGGTCCACCTTGCGGCTGGCGAGCGCCTGATAGAGGAGTCCCCGGTCCATCTGTACCGGCCGCTGCGAGAAGCGGAGGCCGTAGGTCCTCGCGAGCCCCGGGAAACCGTCCTCGCGCTCGAGAAACTCGTATCCGAATCCCGGCCGGATCTCCGGGTGCGCCGCCAGGTCGGAGATCTTCGAGATGTGCAGGCGCGCCGCGTCGTCGCGGCGCATGACGAGCGCGAACGTATTCTCGAAGCCGAGCGGGGGCGACCACACGAGGTTCCAGCGTTTCCGGTATTCCTTCGCGACCTCGGCGCGGACGAGCTCCGGGTCCGACACCGGCTTTCGGGCGAGGACCGCGGTGAACGCGGTCCCGGTGTACTCCGGATAGAGGCCGAGCTCGCCGGCTTTCAACGCCTGGTGGCAGACGAACGTGCCGCCCAGGTTTAGGCTACGGTCGACGTGGACGCCGCGCGCCTCGAGCCCCTGTGCAGCGATCTCGCCCAGAATGACCTGCTCGGAGAAGTTCTTCGACCCGATACGAAGCGGCCGCTCGCCTTCTCCGCGGCAGGCGCTCGCGAGCACCAGAAGTACGGCGAGAGATCCGCGTCTCTTCACGTCCTGCGACTAGGTTCTTGGTAAGACCCGCCCTGGCGGGCAATGTGACAACGTGGCCCCCAGTGTGGCAAGTGGAGACCTGACCCTCGTTCAGTTCTCGATGAGGCGGAACGTCGGGACGACATCCCGACCGAGAACGCCTCGCAGAACGGTCGCGTGGAGGACCTCGTCGGAGAGGATCCGGCCCGCCGACGCGGAGAGCGCGCGGTCCTGGAACTTGTCGACGACGGTCAGGTAGGCGCGCGCCGCGCCGACCTCGAGCTTGAACGCAAGCTCGAGCACGTCCTTCTCGCTCGCGAGCGGAACCCCGAAAACGTACTCCTTCTTCGGCTCGACCGGGCTTCCGCCCTTGCGCTTGACCGCGTCGACGATCAGGTCGCGGTGGATTTCGTGGCTGCCCTGAAAGGCGAGACCGACTTCTCTGGCCTTTTCCGACAGGAGGCCGCTCTTGCCCGCAAGGAGGCCGTATGCCCAGATCGCCTCGTGCTCGAGCGCAAGAGCGGTGTTCAAGAGGGTGATGTCGTCACCCGCCGCGGCGCCCTCTTTGGGTGAGAGTCCGATGAGCGGCCGGCCGGCCGCGGCGAGACCCAGCGCGAGGCCGGTTCGGGCGGCGACGCGGAAAAAGTCGCGGCGTGGTCGGTGAATCATCGAATCCTCCCTTGAAACGCGACACGCGACACGCGAAACGCGACACGCGAGACATGAGAGGGAAGACTACTTCAAGGTTCTCAAAAAAACCCTCGGCCCGGCGCTCGGCCGGAGCGGGGAGTGGAATCGGTCAGAGGATTACTCCGCGCCGAAGTGGGTGATCTGCGGCGCCGCGTCGTGGCGGTGGTCGAAGCCCGAGTGCGGCGTCGCCAAGAACGGAAACGCCGGGTTGTACGGCTTGTCCGGCCCGTCCACGCCGTCCCCGAGCTGGTTGTTCGGCGCGTGATTGAAGGCGGGCACGAGAACGCCGGCCAGAATCTGGAGCTCGATGTCCACGACGTCGTCGTACGGGCGGCGTCCGTTGGGGAAGCCCGCCAGGTCGCCGCCCAAGACGCCCATGCGGTTCGCGAGCGAGGGCGGCGTCGGAAAGACGACGACGTTCAGACGAAGCTGGTCGGAGACGACTTCGCCGGGGCGTCGAGTCAGGCCGTCGACGCCGAGAACGACGGCGAGCAGGTCCATTCGCGGCGCGGGAGGGGAATCGATGTTGAAAAGCGCCTTCAGGATCTTCGGGACTTCCGGATCGAGGACCGAGGCCGCGAACTGCGCGTCCTGATACGGATAGGAGGCGTTGAAAAGGTCCTTCTGGCCGAGCGGGATGACCACTTCGTTGACGAGCGGAACGCCGAGGCGCGACACCTGGACCCAGGCGCCGGAATCCGTCGGCTTCTCGCCGGTCTCCGACAGGACGCGGGTCTTCTGCCGCCACGTCGAGGACCACATGCTGATGATCGCGTTCGGGTCGGAAGTGTCCGTCGGCAGGGTGTGGTTCTTCGTGAGCTGGTAGATTGGCACGGAGACCGCGATCGTGTGGGTGTTGAACCCCGCGAGGCCGTTCTTGCCCCCGCCCACGTTGCCGGGCAGCGTGCCGGGCCGGAAGTTGATCAGGTCGAAGATCATTCCGAGGTCCGCATAGAAGCCGTCGGCGCGGGGCCCCGCGAAGACCTTCGTGTCCTGGTCGACGGTGTAGACCGTGCTCGCGATGTTCGAGCCCTTGCCGTAGCCGGAGCCCTCCGGATTACCGGGGAAGGACTTCGGGCCGACGTTGTTGGGCGCCTCGAGCAGGTCCGTTCCCAGCTGCGTTTTCGCCGCCGCGCCCTGGTTGGGAGAGGGACCGAGGATCTTTTCGACCGTGTACGTGGAGTAAACGTTCAGGTTGGTGTCAGTCGGGGAGCCGACCGGACCGACGTTCTGCAGCCACGTGTCCGGGTTGCGGACGTTTCGCTTGAAGGTGAAGCGGTAAACGACGTCCTCGATCGCGTCGCCGTCCCAGTCCACGTTGAACTCGTAACGGATGTTCTCGCCGAAATGGGAGAAGTTCGGCCCGCCCGCGGGCTCTTCGAGAGGGATCCAGTTGGCGATCATCACCACCCGCCCCCCGTCCACGGGATCCAGGAAGAAATAGGTGTCCGTGTTGTCCGCCTCGGGATCGGCGCTGATGAGCGGCGCTTCGCGGTGGCTCGAGGCCCGTGCGGCCGGGGGAGCCAGCAGGGCGAAAAGGGAGAGGGCCAGCGCGGCCGTCCCGACGGCCGTGGCGCTCAATGACAGACGCGGGAGCTTCTTCATCGTTCCTCCTTCGTTACCTCGTGGTCGGATACGACTCGCGGACGCGGTTGGATTTCCGTTTCGCGCGAAAAGGGTATTCTTCGGTCCCTCGATTTCCGACGACACCCGATGAATCCGCGTTCAGAGCCGGCAGACCGCGATCGGAGCGATTGCGCGCTCGTTGCGGCGATGGAAGCGCGGGACGCCGACGCGCTGGGGCGTCTCTACGACCGCCATTCGGCTCGGCTCCTGGGCATCGCCTACCGGATCCTCGGGGAGACTGGCGAGGCGGAAGAGGTCGTTCAGGAAGTCTTTCTCTACGCCTGGAACGCGGCTTCCTCCTTCGACCCTTTCCGCGGCACCGTGCTGGCCTGGTTGATCATCGCGACGCGCAGCCGCGCGATCGATCGTCTGAGGGCGAGAAGGCCGATGGTCACGAGCGACGCGACGGGCCGCGATCCGCTGGACCGGCTTCCCGCGGCGGACGACGTCGAAGCGGGCTCGGCGGCGCGCGAATGGGAGACCCTTTGCCGCGCCGCGATCGGGGAGCTGCCCGCCGACCAGCGCCGCGTCCTCGAGCTGGCTTACTTTGACGGCTTGACGCACCCGGAAATCGCCGGGCGGACCGGGACTCCCCTGGGAACCGTCAAGACACGGATCCGGCTGGGTTTGATGAAACTCCGCGAACGCATGCGTCCGTACTGGGTAGAGAACGATGCATAGCGAGAGGCACGAAGAGCTCGTTTCCTTGGCGGCGCTCGGGCTTCCGCTCGAGGACGACGCGGCCGAGTACGCGCGGCTGCTGGAGGAGCGTTGTCCGGCCTGCGAGGGCCTTCTCCCCGAGCTGCGTCTCGCGGCTTCGGGCCTGGCGGCGACGGTGTCCCCCCGTCAGCCGCGTTCTTCTCTTCGCGACGATCTGCTCGCCTCGCTCGGACCGGCGCGGCGTCGGGCGTCTCGCCCCGCCCCGATCGCCGGCTGGGCGTTTGCCGCCGCCGCGGCGGTTCTCTTCGTGGTGATCGCCCTCGACGACGCGCGTCTGCGCCGCCAGCGGGAAGGGCTGCGCGAGCAGAACTCGCAGCTCGCCCGCGCGGTCGAATCCTCCCGATCGGAGATCGCGCGGCGGGATCTCTCGGCCCGGGTGCTCGAGAGCGACGACGTTCGCCTCCTGTTCCTCGGGGGGAAGGGACCGCAGCCGAACGCGCGGGCGAAGGTCTTCTGGAGCGAACGGGCGAAGCGGGGCGTCCTGGTCGCGGGCAGCCTCGCGCCGCTCCCGCCCGATCGGCAGTATCAGCTCTGGGTCTTCGTCGACGGAAAGCCGGTCGACGCCGGCGTCTTCGACGCGGATCTGTCCGGCCGCGCTCTCTTCGAGTCGAAAGATCTGGCCGCGATCCGGACGGCGGAGAACTTCGCCGTCACGGTGGAGCCCCGGGGAGGTATGCCGCAGCCCTCCGGCCCGATCGTGCTCCTGGGGACGCCGGCGGGTTAGCTTCGCGCCAAGAGAAACGCCGCCCCGATTTCTCGGAGCGGCGTGTTCGGGTCGGTCCAGCCAGTTTGTGCGAAAGGCGAGGTCCGACGTCGAGATATACGAGCAAGGGTCGTGCCTTGATTCACCGGGTCTCCCGCAGGTGCTCTTCGAAAAACCGGACGATCGCCCGGTTCCGGAAGGTCAGTGAGTCGACTCCCCGGAAGCCGTGCTTCTCTCTCGGCTGAATCTGGAGTTCGTAGGGCTTCCCCGCCCGGGCGAGCGCGTCGACGAACGCGAGCGTGTTCTGCAGGTGGACGTTGTCGTCCGACGCGCCGTGGATCAGAAGGAGCCACGCCCGAAGCTCCTTCGCTTTCGACAGCGGGGCCGAGCGCTCGTAGCCGTCCGGGTTTTCCGCCGGCGTGCGCATGTACCGCTCGGTGTAGATCGTGTCGTAGAACTTCCAGTGGGTCACGGGCGCTCCCGCGACTCCGCACTTCCAGACGTCGGGCGCGTTCGTGAGCGCGAAGAGGGTCAAGTAGCCGCCGTATGACCAACCCCAGATCCCGATCCGGGTCCCGTCGACGTAGGGGAGGGCCTTCAGGTAACGGACTCCCGCGAGCTGATCGGCGAGCTCGCGGCGGCCCATGTCGCGGAAGACCGGCGTCTCCCAACCGTGGCCGCGTCCGAACGCACCGCGGTTGTCGAGGCTCCACACGAGGAACCCGCGGCTCGCGAGGAGGTGGTCGAGGAGCGTCGTCGCTCCCCATGCGTCCCGGACGACCTGCGAGTGCGGGCCGCCGTAGACGAAGACGACGACCGGGTACTTTCGGGAGGGATCGAAATCCGCCGGCTTGACGAGCCGACCTTCGAGAAGCGCGCCGTCATCGGCGCGCAGGCTCGCCTCCTCCGTCGCCGCGAGCTCGTACTCGCCGAGCCGGTTCTCCGGCCGGTGCACGGTCCGGATCTCCCGGCCGGCGGAATCCATCAGCGACAGCACGGGAGGTTCCATGACGCTCGAAAAGGAATCGAGCAGGAAGCGCCCATCGGGAGAGAGCTCGGGAGAGTGCTGCCCGCGCGACGAGGTCACCTTCGAGAAGCCGCTTCCGTCGAGAGCCACGCGGTAGATCGGCCGGCGGCGCACGTTCTCTTCGGTCGCGGTGAAGTAGACGAGCCCGCGACCCTCGTCCACTCCCGCGATCTTGTCCACCAGCCAATCCCCGTGGGTGATCTGCGTCGGCTCGCCGCCCGAGACGTGCCCTTCCAGACGTAGCGTCCGTCGCGCAGAAAACGGGGTGGATCGACCACGTTGACCCAGTGCGAGTCCTGTTCGACGAAGAGCGTCCGCGAAGTCCCACCCTCGGGCACGAAGAGCCGAACCTCCTCGTGGTTCTGCGCGCGGTTGAGAACGCGGTAGCACACCGATCTCGAGTCGGTCGTCCAGGAAAAGGCGGGGACGACGTAACCGTCCGCCTCGGTCCGGACAGCGCCGCGCTCGACGCCGTCGATGCCGACGACGTGGAAGGAAGGAAGCGGATTCTTCTGGCCCGCCTTCGGATAGGACTGCCACTCGACGGCCGCGGGGACGGCGAGAAAGTTCACGAGCGGATACGGGGCGATCGGCGCGTCGTCGAGCCGGAGATAGGCGATCGAGCGGCCGTCGGGCGACCACTCGTAGCCGCGGCCGTCACGGCTACCGAGCTCCTCCTCGTAGACCCAGTCGAGTCGGCCGTTGTAGACGTGCTCGCTGCCGTCTCGCGTCAGGCGCGTCTCGCGGCGGCCTTCGAGCTCGATGGCGTAGAGATCGTTCTTTCGAACGAACGCGATTCGTCTTCCGTCCGGCGAGAAGGAAGGGAACTCCTCCTTGTTCCGATCGCGGGTGAGCCGCTCGATCCGGTTCGTACCCACGTCGTACAGCCAGAGATCGTCGCCGCCGGAGAGGAGCACGGCGCGCCCGTCCGGCGACCAACGATACCCTTCGAGCAACGCGGTCTGCTTTTTCCCCTGTCCCTCTTCCTCCCGCGGAGGGCGCTTCTCGGACGCCGGCTCTTCCGGCAGAGTCAGGGCGGAGGTCGAAACGACCATCGTCCTTTTCCCGGTGGCGGTCGTCTCGACCCAGAGCTCCGCGACCTCGGCGTCGCCCGTACCCTTTTGGACGACGTAGGAAAACCTCGCGCCGCCGTCGAGCCACGTGACGCCGCTGGCCGGACGCCCGGAGAGAGGAGGCTCGGCGGTCGTGTCCTCGATCGAGAGTTTCCGCTTCTGCCCGTCGCCGCGTGCGGAGGAGAAGAGAAGGGCCGCCGCCGCGAGACCGGCAGCGGCGACTCGGAGATGGGGTCTCGAGGACACCTACTCGAGTCGCTTGATGATGTGCCAGCCGTACGGGCTCTTCACCGGGTCGTACTCGGCGATGCCGATCTCGGCCGGAGAGAGCGAGAAGCCAACCTCCCCGAATGCGGGAACCATCCGGTCGCGGGAGAACTCGCCTTCGCCGGGCGTGACGCCGGAGTTCGCGAGCGCGTAGATGCCGGGGGCGCGATCGTCGGTATACGTGCGCACCAGGGAATCGAAATCCTCCCCCTTCTTCGCGCGATCGAGGATCTGGTGCGCCAGCGCGCGCGCCTCCTCCTGCGAGCGCGTGATGTTCTTGCCCGGGACCTTGCCCCTGAAGGAAACGAGGATGTGCTGGAGCTTGATGTGTTCGGCGGCCGGTGGAGGCGGCGGTGGATGGTTAACTTCGGTCGCGGTGCTCGGAGCCGCGGTCGCCGGAGCGGGGCTCGCGGGAGCGGGGCTCTTGCACGCGAGCGTCGTTGCGAGAAATCCCAGGGCTGCGGCGACCGCCGCGACGGAGCGGTTCGTTCTCATCGGCACCTCCGCGGCGATTCTATTCGTGCATAGACAATAGAAGCGTGACCGCTCTCCTTCTCTCGCTCTTCCTCGCCGCTGCTCCACACTTGGCGAAGGACCCGGCGGCGCTCGGTCTCGCGGTCAACGTCCCCGAGTTCGCCTCGCCCGAGGAACGACAGAAGGCGCTCGAGCAGGTCCGGCGCGCCGGAGTCTCGCTCTTCGCTCTCGAGGTCTCCTGGCCGGCCGCCGAGCCGCGGCCGCGCCGCTACGACGTCGCCGGTCTCACACGGACCGCCCGGATTCTGCGTCAATCGGGAGCCGTGCTCCATCTCGACCTGCCGCTCGTCAACGGTCGCGCCCTCAACGTCCCGGCCGATCTCGCGGCGGTCTCCTTCGACGATCCGAAGCTCTCGGTCCGGCTGGGGCAGCTTCTCGATGCTCTCGGTCCGGCGCTCGCCGACTTCTCGACGCTGTCGCTCGGCAACGAGGCCGATTCCTACTTCGCCGACAAGCCGGACGATCTCCGCCGGTTTCTGCGGCTCTTCGCCGGCGCCGTCGAGTTTCTGCGAAAGAAAGCTCCTCGGCTCCTGGTGGGGATCGCGACCGCCGCACCGACCGATACGCGCGCGCCACTCGTCGAGGCGGATCTCCACCGGAAGAGTCCGGCGCTCTTCTACGTGTACGCTCCATTCTCCCCGGGGGCGCCTTTTACCCATCGACCTCCCGAGACGATCGATCGCGACTGGAACGCGATCCTGGCGGGCGCGTCGGGTCGGCCGGTCGCGTTCACCGAAGTGAGCTTCTCTTCCGCGCCCGAAAACGGGTCGAGCCCGGAAAAGCAGGCGGCTTTCGTTCGGCGAATGCGGAGGTTCTCCGCGGAGACCGAGAGGTCGCGCCTCCTCTTCGCGCGCTACGTTCCGTGGCGCGATCCGCAGCCGGTCCCGTCGACTCGCGAGGAATCCGCCGATCCCGTGACGACGCGCCGCGCGGCGTTCTTCGCCAACCGAGGTGTCGTGAAGGCCGATGGAAGGCCCAAGCTCGCATGGCGGGAGTGGACGAAGGGCACCGCGGCGATCCCGTAGAATCGCCGCGCCATGCCGCGGCCGCCTCTCACCCTCGACCGCTTCATTCTCGAGGGGCAACAGGCCCATCCTGCGGCCACCGGGGAGCTGTCGCTCCTCCTCATGCGGCTGGGGGTCGCGGGCAAGCGGATCGCGCGCGAGCTCGCGATCGCCGACATCCAGCACACCCATGGCTCGGCCGGAACCGAGAACGTCCAGGGAGAAGAGCAGAAGAAGCTCGACGTTCGCGCGAACGACATTCTCGTCGAGACGTTCGACTACGGCGGCCTCGTGAGCTTCGTCGCGTCCGAAGAGCTGGAGGAGCCCCACGTCTATCGCGGAAACGCCGAGAGCGCGCGCTACGCCGTGCTGTTCGACCCGATGGACGGTTCTTCGAACATCGACGTCGACGGCACTCTCGGGACGATCTTCTCGATTCGGCCCCGGCACGACGGGACGGAGGCCGATCTGCTGCGGCCGGGAACCGAACAGGTCGCGGCGGGGTACCTTCTTTTCGGCCCGGCCGTTCTCTTCGTCTATTCCAGCGGAAGCGGGACGCACGTCTTCTCGCTCGATCCCGCGATCGGAGAGTTCGTGCTCGTCCGGCGCCGGCTCGAGATGCCGAAACGGGGGCGCGGATACGCGGTGAACGAAGGCCGCCGCGCGGGGTGGTCGGAAGCCGACCGCGCGTTCGTCGAGCACTTGAAAGAGCCGGACGAGGCGAGCGGCCGTCCCTATTCGACCCGTTACTCCGGCTCGATGGTCGGTGACGTCCACCGCATCCTGATCGAAGGCGGGATCTATCTCTACCCGGCCGATGCGTCCTCGGGAAGGCCGTCGGGAAAGATCCGCCTGCTGTACGAGTGCCATCCGCTCGCGTTCGTCGTCGAGCAAGCGGGAGGCCGCGCTTCGACCGGAACGGAGAGGGTGCTCGATCTCGCGCCGCGAAAGCTCCACCAGAGGATCCCGGTGGCGATCGGAAGCTCCTTCGAAGTCGACCTCTACGAGCGGTTCTCCCGGGGTGAGATCAGCGCGAAGTCCAGGGTGCCGGGTGGAGGGTAGTCGTCTCCAGGTTCTGGAGGAAGATCCTCGCGCTCCCCGCTCCGATGAAACCTACACGTTGAACTTGAACAGGATGACGTCGCCGTCCGCCACGACGTAGTCCTTCCCCTCCTGCCGGAGCAGGCCGCGCTCGCGAGCCCCGGCCATGGAACCGGCGGCGAGGAGATCGTCGAGAGACACGGTCTCCGCCTTGATGAAACCGCGCTGGAAGTCGGAGTGGATGACGCCCGCCGCCTCGGGCGCGGTATCCCCCTGGTGGAAAGTCCAGGCGCGGGCCTCCTTCTCGCTCGCGGTGAAGAACGTTCGGAGCCCGAGCAGGTGATACACGGCCCGGATCAGCGTCTCGACCCCGGACTCGGCGACGCCGAGCCCGGCGAGATAATCCGCGGCCTCGTCCTCGGGCAGCTCCGCGAGTTGCGCCTCGATCTCCGCGGAAACCACGACCGCCTCCGTGCCGACGTGGGTCTCGGCGTAATGGCGCACCGCTGCCACGCGGGGGAGCTCGTCCGCCCGCGCCAGGTCCTCCTCCCCGACGTTCGCGGCGAAGATCATCG
>WNGF01028879.1_pt1 | contig 10800 bp, 8 predicted proteins | sample 5400641 | NCBI WGS metagenome assembly WNGF01 (sample SAMN13153371, study PRJNA577476) | soil metagenome | isolation source: 80 cm soil or saprolite under grassland replicate 2 | place: USA:California | collected 2016-06-15 | reverse complement strand
GAAAGACCGGGGCTAGGGGGCGATACGCGACAGAAAACGTCGAACTGCTGGGTCGTAGCGCGCTTGAGCCAGGTTCCACGCCTCAACATGCCCCGCGCCGCCGACCCGAACGTAGGTGACGAGATCGGGCCGAGTGGCCGCGAGCGCATCGCTGGTCTCGACCGGAACCGTGGTATCGGCAGTGCCGTGGAACAGAAGAACCGGCTCGAGCAGTCTCGTTCCGCCCTCCATCTCGTTGAGCTCTCGCCACCTGGCCTCGAACCGCATGGAGAAGATGCTTTTGGCGAACGACATGAGCGGACCCGGCACACCGTGGTCTCGTCCCACGAGATCCACGGTTGCTCCCCAGTCCAACACAGGGGCGTCGAAGACTACGCCTATGACCCTGTTGGCATGAGTCGACCGGTGAAGGAACTCCGACACGATTGCGCCCCCATACTGAATCCGACCATCGTCAAGTGCTCGGCCCCATGGTCCAAGGCATAAGTGGCTGCTGAATCAGCATCTTTCCATTCCGTTTCGCCCAGGTGGTACAGGCCGTCCGGGCTGCGCGGTGCCTCGGGATCGTTTCGGTAGGTGATGACCAGGGAGGGAAACCCGAGATCGACGATCGGCTTCAGCATCCTCAGGGCCTCGCGGCGGCTGGCATCTCGCCCGTGGACGAAGATCACCCACGTATCGCGAGGTCCGCTGACGTACCAGGCGGGAAGCTGCCCCAACTCGGACGGCACCTCCACATCGCTATAGGGAATTCCGAAGGCTTGCGTGGGATCGCCAGGGAAAGCCCACGGGTCCAAGGTGACCCGCTGGCCGACCTCAAAGTTCCCCTGGAGCAGCCGGAATTCGCGCACGACCTGTGACCGTCCGACGCTTACGATCCTGCCGACCTGGGCATAGCCTCCATCCCCGTCCAGTCCCCAGACTCCCTCCAGAGCGGTCTTCTCGGTGCGATGGAGGGTCACTGTTCCCCGGCCGAGCCCTAGGATCTGAACGTCGTAGTAAGGGGCCACCCTGCGGATCTCCAGGAGCCGGCCCGACGCATACCACCCCGCTGCACCGACCGAGACGGTCGCGACCACGACCAATCGGACGGCACACTGGGTGACGCGCACCCATATGTATCGGTTTCGCTCGATTCCCATACCCCACTCCCCTTGCAACAGTCATTGGTTCTGTGCCCTATCGTCGAACGCGATTGCGGGGTCATACAGACGGAAAACCGCTCGACTTGGGGCGGGGGAAACCCCATTTCCACATGGGTAGGTCCGGAATGGGCGGGGGGGTGGCGCTCGAGATAACCCATCTCAGCGGAGGCTCGAGAGGAGAGACTCGAGGCGCTGACGGGTCGTTACCTCAGCGGCAGGCTCGGGGTCGGGCGGAGTTTCCAGGAATGGACGAGGCCACGGACACGCCCGGTCGCTTCGGTTCGACTCGTGGAGGCTCTCGGACCGGCTCCGCTCGGCCGCCGTTCCAGGCCAACGAGCCCCCTCCGCCTAGCCCGATCGCGAACGCGACGCCAACGATCGCGGGCTGCGCAGGAGGATGGCTGCTCACTCAGGGCCACGATCGAGACCGCGCTGGATTGCGTAGCGCATCAACTCGTACCGGGTGTGGAGCTGGAGCTTAGTCAGGATGTTCTGGACGTGATTCTGGACGGTCTTGATCGAAATGAAGAGCTTCTCGGCGATCTTCCCGTACGTGTATCCCTTCGCCACCAGCTTGAGGATCTCGTTCTCCCTGGGTGTGAGTCCCGGCTCCCCGGTGTCCTGCGTGGCCAATCGCTGGAACTCCTTGAGCACCAGTCCGGCTAGAGAGGGCGTGAACACCGGTTCGCCCTCGACCACGCGGCGGACCGCCTGGGCGACCTCTGCCCCGCCGGTGCTCTTCAGGATGTAGCCGCGGGCCCCCGCCTTGATTGCTTCGAGCACGTCCGCCTCGTTACCAGAGACCGACAGCACGAGGACCTTCACGTGCGGCGACTCCTCGACGATCCGTCGCGTGGCTTCCACGCCGCTCACGGTCGGCAGGCCCAGGTCCATCAGCACGATTTCGGGCATGCACGACCTGGCCACTTCGATCGCCTCCCCACCGTCGGAGGCCTCGGCGACGATTTCGGCTAGGCCCTCCCGCTCGAGGTCGCCCCGAACGCCGTCCCTCCAGATGGGATGGTCGTCGACCACCATCACCCGGATGGGTTGCCCTGGGCTCTCGGACCCCTCCGCCGACCTTTCGCTCATCTCTGGCTCCCCTCCTCCACGGCGAATAAGCGCCACTCACCCGGAACTCCCTTGAGTACCCGCGTCCCGACCTCCCTGAAGTGAAGGCCTGCGTCCTCAACGAGATCCTTGACTGTGCCCGAAACGAGGACCTCGCCAGAGGTCGCCAGCCCCGCGATCCGCGCTCCGATGTGCACCGCAATCCCGCCAAGCAGGACACCGATCCGCTCACACTCTCCCGTGTGAAGGCCGGCCCTGATCTCCAGCCCGATCCGGTGCGCTGACCGAGCGATGGCTAGGGCGCACTGGACTCCCAAGGCGGGCTGGTCGAACGCGGCGAGGAAGCCATCGCCGGTTGTATCGATCTCACGGCCGTGGAATCGAGCCAGCTCTCTCCGGACCAGAGCGTGATGGCTCTCTACGAGGTCACGCCACCGGTGATCGCCGAGCTGTGCGGCCCGCGCCGCGGAGCCGACGATATCGGTGAACACCAGGGTGGCCAGTACCCGCTCGTGCCCGTGCCCGATCCCATCTGGTCTGTCCCAGTCGAGGTCCTCGTCCTCCCGGTCGAGCAAGGCGTCTTCGTGCCGAAGATGAAGTCGGGTGAGGATGTTCTGCATGTAATGGCCGACCGTCCTGGCGGATACCTCCAGCCGATCGGCGATCTCACGGTAGGAGTAGCCCTTGGCGACGAGTCGCAGAATCTCGTTCTCCCGAGGCGGGAGGACCTGTCTGGAGGCCCCGCGGCTGCCCACCTGACGGAACTCGTCGAGGACAAGGCCGGCCAGGGATGGGGTGAACATCGGCTCCCCTCGGGCCACCAGGCGGACCGCGTCTTCGATGACTTCGGAGCTGGAGCTCTTCGGGACGTATCCGGCAGCCCCTGCCTTGATGACATCGACGACATCGGACTCCTCGCCGGATGCCGAGAGCAAGAGCACTCTCGTTGCGGGCGACCGTTGAATGATCTCCCGCGTGGCGTCGACTCCGCCGAGGTTGGGCATTTCCAGATCCATCAACACCACGTCCATGGAAATGCGCCGTACGGTGTCCACCGCCTCTCGGCCGTCGGATGCTTCCGCCACGATGTCAGCCACCCCGGCCCGTTCCAGATCGGCGCGGATCGCTTGCCGCCACACGGGATGGTCGTCTACTAGCATCACGCGGACGAGAGGAGTGCGCGCGTTCACTGGCGTGTTCCCCGCCGGGCTCATGGACGATCCTGATCGGCCGCAGGAACGCGGAATTCGACTTCCGTGCCCGCGCCCGGAGCGGTATGGACCTTCATCTTGCCGCCAATGTCTTCGATCCGTCCCTTCATGCTGCCGAGCATCCCGACCTTCCCCTCCGCCCGCAGTTGCTCCTCGCTGTAGATGAAGCCGCAGCCATCATCCCTGACCGAAACGATCACCGTTCCGTCATCGACCTCGGCGAAGATGGCCGCGCGAGAGGCCTCGGCATGCTCACGGACGTTCTCCAGGGCCTGTCGCACCGCCCCCATGAGCTGCTCCAGGTGGGCGGCCGGGAACCAGATCGAGCCGACGGCACTCACGGTAACCGGGAGATCGGGGACCTCCCTGGCGGTCAGCTCGAGCGCCTCCCCCAGGGACGCCGAACCCGCTGGGATGTCCTCTGGTTCCCGCCGGATCAGGGCACGCAGCTCCTTCTCCTGCTCTCCTGCCAGGTTGGCGAGCTCGAGCACCTCGGACCCGGGCACGGAAGGTTCCTCTGCGAGCTCCCGGCCGCGCTTGTTGATGAAGGCGAGTGCCTGGAGCACGGAGTCGTGGATGGCCCGGGCCAGCGCCTTGTGCTGGGCCAGCCTGGCCGAATGCTCGCGAGATCGGATGGCGTCATCGATCGCGGATCTCAGCTGGACCGCGGACCGGTCCAGGTGCCGGGCCACCACACCCGTGGCCAGGCCCGCCAGTAGGTAGTACACGATACCGTTGACAAGGCTGAGCACCTCGGCGGTTCGGAACTCCGCGAAACCGGTTCCGCCGATGGGACGGCTGAGCACCAGCGCTACGCCCAGGCCGAGGGTCGCCAGCAGGGCCTTGGGGATCCCGCCCCCCGCGCCCCACGAGAGCGCGGTGCTGGCGGGATAGGCGGTGGCAAAGAACAATCCACCCCGGACGACGTAGTTCGAGATGAGGACGAGGCCCATGGAGATCCCAAGGTCCGTCCATAGCTCGAACCGGCCTTGCTCTCCCCGGCGGACTGTGAGCCAGAGGGTGAATGTCCCAGCGGCGGCGATCCCCAAGCCGGCGACCACCGCATGGCGGTAGGTCTCCACGCGGGTGAGGTTGAGTAGGAGCATCCAGGCGAAGGCCACCCAGCGGAAAACCAGGATTCCCCCCGAGAGCCTGCGGCGGGCGCGCTCGGGCTCGGAGCGCGTGAATCCATCGGCCTTAGGGGCCATAGGCTCTCGGTGCCTCTGAAGGCGGCACCGCCCCCCTCGCTGGCCAAAATTGTAGATGCTTGAAGGCTCCGGAGGAATTGCCAGTCTCTTCACGCATAGCCCGTTGCAACACTCGGTCTGCTCATTCCGCCGAAGAGCAGCAATGCCAGAGCCCCCTCGGCCCTACCGATGAGGTGGGTCGGGCAGGTAGGCAGCGCGGGGAGGTTCCACGGAGCGGACAGCCGGGTACACATTCGCAAGCTATCCGGCCTCCCGACCTCTTTCTCCACAAAGACCCATTTCGTGCTCAGACGTGTTAAAACCCGGTTCGGTGCACAGTCGGTGCTTGGTCCACGGAGGCATGAGGTGGACCGCGATCACGAGAAACGACCTCCGTCCAGCCCCAGGCACGTGGCCGTATCGGATTGCGTAACCGGCTGCTGCCTACCAGCTAGCATCCCCGCATGCCGCAGCAGTCGTTTCCTGCCAGTGAAGACCATGTCCCGTGGAACCGACAGAATGGAACAAGCCGGGACCACGACGCGGAGGGGCCCGCGCAAGTGGGCCAGCGAGCCGTGCTGGGGCGTATTCGGCATCCTCGGGTGCGGGACCGCGTACATCTCGTCGTGGCTCGCCCGCGGTGGCGCGCGCCCGATCGGCCTCGATCTCTCGGAGCGTCAACTCGCCACGGCCGCTCGCCTCCAGCGGGAGTTCGGCATCCGGTTCCCGCTCGTCCACGCCAATGCCTAGGCAGTCCGGCTTGAGGATGAATGGTTCGACCTCGCAATCAGCGAGTACGGCGCGGCAATCTGGTGTGACCCGTGTCAAGGCCCGGGGTAGTCCTGTCACCGAAGGGCCAGGCTTCCGGCGATTGAGCCGCCTGGAGACCTGGCCCGTCATTCCATTCGTCCTCGACGATCGCGTAGAGCAGTTCGTCCCGCCAGGAACCGGCGACCCGCCGCTCGTGACGGAGGTGGCCTTCCAGACGCATCCCGCCCTTGTCGAGAACCCGCCTGGCAACAAGATCTTGTGGGTCGCATCTGGCCGCGATCCGATGCAGGCCGAGCCGGGCGAAGCCAAGGTGGAGGAGGAGGGCGAGAGCCTCCACGCCCGCGCCCTGCTCCTGTTGCTCTGGGATCAACAACATCCATAGGGCAGCCCTCCGGTCGGCGGGGGCCTCGATGCGGAGCCTGGCCGTGCCCACCAGCTCGCCGGAGTGCTGGGTGGTGATGGCCAGGGCGTAGTCGGTTCGCTCGGGAGCGACCGACGCGGCGATCCGCTCCCGGAGCCACCGAGGGAGCGGAGAAGGATCCCACCGGGCGCCTCTGTCGATCCGGATGATCTCTGCCAGGGGCCGCTCATCATCGGAGACCAGCTCCCGGAGCACCCCCTCGCGGATCGCCTGGATGAATCGCTCCTCCATCTTCAGCGATCTCTGGCACAGGTTCAGCCCGGACCCGAGTTGACCGCTCTGCCCCTTGAGGTCGCCGACTTGTTCGGTCAGCTGACGAACGCGTCCCTGCAGCTGGCCATTGGCCGCAACCGTCGAGCCAACCCGGGCCTTCTCCTGGGCCAGGTCGGCGCGGCTGTCCGACAGGTGACTCCTCTGCGACCAGCCGAATGCTCCCGCCCCGGCAAGGCCCGCCAAGAGGACCACGGACACCGACCACGCGACCGCAACCCGCCCGAAGATCCTCCGCCCCCTGGCCCGCTTCGGTGCCCCGAGCTGTCCCACCGGGGACTCAAGCACCTCGGTTGGCCATGGCCGGACGCCTTCGGGTGGCGCATCCTCAGCCAGCACTAAGGTGGTGGGCTGGCCGGATGGCTGCAAAGCGGCCCCCTCGACAGGGGTCCCAACCGGTCTCGCTTCGTCTCGCTCTCCCATCTCATCCTTCCATCGCCTTTGGAATCGAATGCCGAGCAGACCCTAGGCAGACGGGGACCCGAAGGAATCAGAGGAATCCCTACATTGATGTGCGAAGGGGAGAGGAATCAGGGCGACAAACCCACGTTTGTGGAATGGGCGCCGCTTTGGGACACCCTATGGTCGCCCGTTCGAGACTTGCGACTCGACCAGCTTCAGCTTGCCCATCCGTCGTCGGTCACGCTCGATTCGGTCGACCAGGTGAACGTGCAGCTCGGGGATGGCGACTCGTGCTTCGCGCAGCGTGGCTTCGATCTTTTCGGATATCTTCGTTCGGAGGTCAGCCGACGAGGTCGATCCCTTCGGGACTGCCTGCACATGGAGGCCGTCGCACTCGTGGACGATGCGGTACTCCTTGATTCCAGCGACGCCGCCCATCGCACCTACGAACAAAATCGGGTGGAGAGGGATCAGACGGCCCATGACGTCAGGGAGATAGACGATGTCGTCGTTTCGACCCTGCAGCCCCACGGCGAGTCGGAACGCGAGTCCACAGGGGCACTCCTCCTCAGCGACGGTCAGCATGTCGGAGAGTTCATAACGGATGAGTGGCTGAGTGAAGTTGAAGAGGTTTGTGATCAAGAGCTTTCGTCCAGGCAATCCGTCGCCAAGCGGCAAACGGTTCTCGTCCACCACCTCGACGATGCAGAGGTCCTCAAATAAGTGGATGCCGGTGCGAAGAGGGCATTCGGAGCCGAGCACCCCTACCTCGGTCAACCCGTAGGTGTTGATCGGTCGGACCTGCCAGGCCTGCTGCATCTGAACATCCATGTCTTCGGTTCGGAGCTCTGCGCCCGTGGCCACGATTCGCGGATTGATATTCAAGCGCCCCTCCTGCTGCTCCTGGGCGAGAAGAGCCGCTATCGAGGGGTAGGCGCTGATTACCTCCGGCTGAAACTGATTGAGCGAGTGCACCAACTCGTCGCGACTGGCGGTGGCTTCGAGCCGAAGGGTCCTGTGACCGACGCCGAACCCGGCCGCCATTCGGTAGCTCACGTGGGCCGGTTCGGGGGCGCCGATGGAGGCGACCCGGGGCCTGCTGCGGAATCGCGGAGCCACGCCCATGAGTGCCCCGGCTCTGATCGCGCCGGCCAGCGCCGTGCTCCACTCCCTCCGGCTGAACACGTGCACGCCGCGGAGACCGGTACTGCCCGCTGAAGCCAGCACTCGATACTCCCCCAGATAGTAGTCATCACCCTTGAGTCCCTGGAGGTGGATTTCCAGGTCGGCCAGTCTGAGACGGGGATCCGTTACCACACGATCGAAATGCGCGGTCATCGTTTGCCTATCAATCGTCGGCAGAGCTTCGAGCGCGAGCCTCCCGATTTTGAGATCTCCGTAGAGTTCCTGATAGAAGGGGCTTCGGCGCAGGGCGTAGGCGATCAGCTGACCAAGGCTTTGGAATTGAGTGGCGAGCATGTCCTGACGCGTCCACCCATTGTCAGGATCGAGCGACTTGTGGATGCGTGCCCCGTCCGCGACGTCGTGCAGGCGCTTTACGCCCGAGCCGACCCTCTTGGGTCGCCTCTCGCTTGGTCTGCGTCTGGACTGGTGGATAATCACCTTGGGAGAATCGCCAGACCGCATTCAGGTGAACAGACGAGGATGTCCTCATTTGCTAGAAATGGGAGAAGCAACCCGCGGAGCGTTTTGCCCTACGGCTACGTAGGCACTTCGAGAAGCTGGCGATGCCTGGGTGGCGGAGAGGTCAGGATCCTCTCTGCATCTTGACTATCATCTCGGCCCGCGAGCGCACGTCGAGCTTGCGGTAGATCCGCGTCAAGTTCACCTCAACGGTCTTGAGGCTCATGAACAGAGCATCCGCGACTTCCCGGTTGGTGTGTCCTCGAGCGACGAATTCGGCGACCTGCCGCTCGGTCGCGGTGAGTTCCGCTGCGCTGCGAATCGTTCCACCAACCCGCTCGAGCTCGATGCTCGCCTTCTGAGACCATAAGCGGGCCCCGAGCAGCTCGAAGCTTTCCAGGGCTCGCCTCAAGTAGTCGCGCGCGTCTCGCTTGCGCTTCAGGCGCCGCTGGACCTCGCCCATGACGAGCAGCGTCCGCGCCCGTTCGAACGGCTCGCCCACTCCGTCGTGCTCTTGCAGCGCCCTGTCCAGAGTAGCTGCCGCCTCCTCGAGCACACCCCCTACGGCCAGCACCAATCCTCTGCACCGGTCGGCGGTGGCCCGTCCCCAAACCCAACGTCGGGCTCGGACACGGTCTTCGAACTGTTCCAAAGCCCACCGAGCTCTCCCGAGGTCACCGACAGTCACCAGAGCTTCGATATCGTCGGGAAACAGGCGAAGGGAAGAAGGCGGTGAGATCCCCGCCTCTACCATTCCCTCCACCATCGGCCGAAGGTGCCGATCCGCTGCGCCGGCATTGCCCACTGAGAGTTCAAGAAAGCCCAAAACCGTGTGGTTCAACGCCATCACCGCCACGCTTCCCGTTCGCTCTCCGAGACGCATGCCTTCCTCCGCCGCCTCTCGAGAAAGATCCGCTCGACCCAGGAGCGCGTCGACCAGGGCTCGCGCATAGAGCGCAAAGGCTTGCATGGGCATCTGGCCCGTTTGGAGGGCGGTCCGACAGGCTTCGTCAGCGTGACGCGATGCGCTCCCCCAATCGCCGATCCAACACTCCAGCTCTGAGAGGTGATAAAGGAGCAGGGGTAGCGAACTCTCCTCGCCTCGATCTGCCGCCTGCCTACAGAGCGCTTCGAATCTCCCTCGAGCTGTTACCAGGTCGCCCGACCACTTTGAAGCCAGAGCCAGAAGGTGGCCTGGATGCCGAACCAGATGAAGACGCTCGACCTGGCCTTCTATCTCTTCGGCGTCGTGAAGAACCTCGGCCGGAACCTCCCCATCGCGGACGAGCTCGCTCATGCCACACGCGGTCAGCGCCTCGGCGAGGGCGTCCGCATCGCTGAGCCGCTTCGCTGCGGCCAGCGCCGCTCGGCTATGGGTGACGGCTGCCTGGAGGTCACCCACCATCATGGATGTCCATGCCAGACCCCGAAGGAGGACGGCCGTCAACGAGGCGTCCTCCGGCGCTTCCCGGAGCGCTTGCTCGATGCGCGATCGGGTTTCGACCGCGGTGCCAATGCCGTCGTAGAACCGGATGAACGCCATGCGTCTCATGGCATCGGCCCGAATAGAACCGGGACGACACGCAGCGACGACCTCCTCCAGTAGGGCCCGCGCACGAGAAGTGTCGCCGGACTCGAAGAGGTACTCACTGGCGCAGATGGCCCGCCGCCAACGGTCCAGAAGATCCCGGCGTGAGGTGAGAGCCATCGCCAACTCGGCGAGTTCAGCGGCGGTGGCGGAGGCACCTCGCCTATCCGCAATCTGAGCGGCCTCCTCCAAGCCCGAGGCCACCTTCGAGTCAGGGCCCACGGTGGCAAGGGCGAGATGCCGAGTACGCTCCTCAGGATCGGTGACGACTTCGGCCAGGCGACGATGGACCCGGCGTTTGGTCCCTGGTGTCAGTTCGGAATAGACGGCCGAGGCCAACAGGGGGTGGGCAAACCTGATCCGGTCGCCCTCGAGCTCTAGTACTCCCCAGTCGGCGGCTTCTTCCAGTCCAAGCATCTTACTTTCGATCGTGGCTGCCTTCACCAGTTCGACCGTTGGCTCCGACAGAGCAGCGACGAATGGTAGGACCTGCCTCGCCGCCCGCGGAAGGGCGTCTACCCGGTCGCGCACCAGGTCGAGCAGATTCTCGGGGACCGGAAGTGGCTCGCCGGGCTCCCGCCGCCGCCCTCGTTCCTGCGCCCTGGCTATCTCTAGCGCGAAGAAAGGGTTGCCTCCAGCGACGCGGTGGAGCCTCGAGAGGGTTTGGTGGGGGAGGCCGATGCCGAGACGGATCCGAAGCAGCCGGTCGATGTCGTCGATGCTCATCGGTCCCACTCCGAGGTGATGCGACCGGTCCTGCGGAATGCTGATTGCCAGGCCGGGTCGCGATTCGAGCTGCCGCTCTACTCGCACCGTCTCGAGGAGCCCGATAGGTTCCGACTCGAGGCGGCGGAGGGCGTACTCCAGTACCCGTGCCGACGAGGCGTCGAGCCACTGCACGTCTTCGACGGCAACGATCAACGGACTTGTCTGGGCGAACACCCGAAGCGCCCCCAAGACTGCGGCGGATACCGCCCGCTGGTCCGGTGGGCGGTGTTTCACTGTCGCCCTGAGGAGCGCGACCTCGAGGGCCTCGCGTTGGGGTTCGGGAAGCTCCAGCAACACCCCGTCGGGGATACGAGCAAACAGA
>WNGF01018547.1_pt1 | contig 10800 bp, 10 predicted proteins | sample 5400641 | NCBI WGS metagenome assembly WNGF01 (sample SAMN13153371, study PRJNA577476) | soil metagenome | isolation source: 80 cm soil or saprolite under grassland replicate 2 | place: USA:California | collected 2016-06-15 | reverse complement strand
GAGGCACTCAGCTGGTCCCCCGCGACCAGCAGAGACCCTCCACAGGCCCCCCGCGACCAGCAGAGACCCTCCACGGGCCCCCCGGCCGGGCGGCAGGCATCTGTGGCCGGCCGGGCGGCAGGTCTCGTGGCCGGCCGGGCCAGCCTGGCTGAGGTAGACCGCTGTCGCGCTACGATCCTTGCTCAAATGGGTACTATCCGTGTCGCGCTGGCCGAGGACAACGTCCTGCTCCGTGAGGGCGTCTCCCGCCTGGTCGCGGCGAGCGAGGACTTCGAGCTGGTCGGCACCGCGTCCGACCTGCCGGAGTTGCTCGCCGTCATCGAGCAGCACGAGCCTGACGTGGTGATCACCGATATCCGCATGCCACCCACCGGCCGCGACGAGGGCATCCAGGCCGCCGCCTGGCTCCGGGACCACCGTCCCCAGGTAGGCGTCGTGGTGCTGAGTCAGTACACCGCCCCTGGCTACGCGGTGGCCCTGCTGGAGCATGGTTCCGCGGGCCGCGCCTACTTGCTCAAGGAGCGGGTGGCGAGCGTGGATGAACTGGCCCGCGCTGTCCGCACCGTCGCACGCGGTGGCTCCGTGATCGATCCGGTCGTCGTGGATGAGCTGGTGAAATCGCGCTCGCATCCGCGTGCCTCGAGCCTCGACTCGCTGACGCCCCGCGAGGCGCAGATCCTGGCCGAGATGGCCCAGGGCAAGAACAACGCCGCGATCGCCACGGCGCTGACGGTTTCCGAGCGCGCGGTCGAAAAGCACACCAACTCGATCTTCGCCAAGCTCGGACTGAACGAGGAAAAGGACGTGAACCGCCGGGTCAAGGCGGTCCTGCTGTTCCTCAGCCGGGGAGAGGGGGGCTGACCACACCACCGTGAGGAAGGCAGCACCCTCCGCTCACACCATGGCCTATGCCAAGCTGGAGGAGTGAGCAGCCCGCACTCCGTGCTCGTCGTGGACGATCAGGCGCCCTTCCGTTACGCCGTCAAAGCGGTGCTGCGCCGGCTGGCATGCTTCGAATTGGCCGGTGAGGCGGCGAGCGGGCCCGAGGCCATCCGGCTCGTCGACGAGCTACGGCCCGCCCTTGTCTTGATGGACATCAACATGCCGGACATGAACGGCATCGAGGCCACGCGGCACATAGTGTCGGCCCATCCCGATGTCGTGGTCTTCTTGTGCTCCACCTACGACGTCGGTGACCTTCCCCGCGGTGCAGCGGAGAGTGGGGCCAGCGCCTACGTCAACAAGGAACGGTTCGGCGGCGAGGTTCTGCGTCGGCTGTGGCAGGACAGGACGCCGGGCGCTTTCGCTTCCTTGTGAGCTTGCTTCCCCGCGAGCTCAGACCAGTGGCACCGAACCGCTGATCTTTGCTCCGTGACCAGGCCGTGAATCCCAACGGACGGCGCCACCGATGGCACCGAGGCGGTCCGCCATGTTGACAAAGCCGTGCCCGCCGCGGGCCGTGCTGGGATCGAATCCTGGGCCGTCATCGGCCACCGAGAACAGCAACCCGCCGGATTCTGTCCAGAGTCGCAGCTCGACCGTCGCGTCCTTGGCATGTTTGGCGGCGTTCTGCAAGGCCTCCAGGCAGCAGAAATAGACCGCCGCCTCGACCTCGGAGGGATACCTGCCGACGTCGTCGGCAACCACCACGGTAGCCGGGAGGGGATTGCGGCTCGCGGCGGCACGCAACGCTTCGCCCAGACCGCTGTCAGCAAGAAGCGGAGGGTAAATCCCATGCGCCAGCTCGCGCAGTTCGGTGATGGTCACCTGAACGTCGGCTGCCATCTGGGCGAGCATCTCGGCAACGGCAGCCGGTTCGTCGGCGGCGATGTCCGCGGCAAGGCGAAGGCTAATCGCAAGTGCCACCAGGTGCTGCTGCGCGCCGTCGTGCAGGTCACGCTCCACCCTGCGGCGTTCCGCGTCGCCGCTCGCGACGATGCGGGCCCGAGATTCGCGCAGCTCAGCGGCCTGCCTGCGCAGCTCATCGAGCGTTGTCTGCAACGCCGCGTCAAGCTGAACGTTGTGGAAGGCGAGGCCGGCCTGGCGGGCCAGTTCGGTCAGGACGCGGTCGTCCTCCTCGGAAAACGCATCCTCACGGGCGGGCCGCGCCACCACGATGAGGCCGAGCAGCTCGCCGGCGTGGCTTATCGGCGCTACCCGTAGCTGAGCCTGTTCGCGCCCGTCGAGCAGGGACGGCAGCCAGACCGAGGCCCACGCGCTCCCCGACACGCCGGCCCGGGCGACCACCCGGCGCTCACGATCTGTCAGCAGAACTGGCTTGCGGGCCACGTCGGGTACTGACACCGCCCGTTCAAGCACATCGCCGGAGCCGGTGTAGATTTCGGCACTGGTCAGCCGCATCGTCTTCCGCAGCGATTCGGCAAGCTGAAGCAAAAGCTCGTCCATGGCGACAGCCCTGGTCATCCTGCTGCCGAAGGTACGCAGCGCCTCGTCAGGCGCCTCGCGAGTCCCGTACACGCAGCGGGTGGCAAAGGCATGGAGCCGGTACCTGACCGGCGTATAGGCAAGCGCCGCTACCGCGGCCGCGAGCATCGACAGCCCGAGGGTCTCGCGTTCCACGGAATCGCCCGGCGTCTTCCCGAGGCCGAGCACGATGACCACGTAGATGACCGCGACGACCGCGGTAGAGCCCGCCGCCGACACCGCATGCACGAGGACTCGCCCGCCGTGGGGCGCGAGCCTGCTCACCTCGCCTGCCATGAGTCCCAGCGGGAGGGCCGCCACGGCGCCGACCGCAACCGCGGCGACTGGCCCCGGCCAGCCAACGAGCAGATGCAGGACCGCGCTGAACAAGGCCACGTCGGCGGCCACGACGGAGCCGATCGCCAGCCACTGCATCCGCTCCCTGTCGCGGCCCGCCGCGGCGAAGTAGCGGCCACGCGCGGCCGGGAGGGCGGCGAGGACGGCAAGCGGCCAGATCAGCGCGACCGCCACCGCGGGGAACGGCTCACGAGCGACGGCGAGCGCCAGCCCCGGACCGAGCGCGGTCGCATAGGCGATACCCACAGCGGCGCGCCGCGCCTGCCCGGTGAGCCTCCCGTCGGGCAGGGCAATCAGGAAGTGCAGGGAGATCGCGATGACAAGGGGCGCGGCCACGGTGGCAATGGCACGCGCCGCCGCATGCTGCCCGGTCGGGGTCTGGTCCGCTATGCGGCCAGCGGTCAGCGCTACCGCACCCACCAGCGCACCCGACGCCAGCTGCCAATGAGAACTCCGGCCCAAATCCCGTGCGGCGATCGCTCCCGCCAGTGCCCAGATGAGCGTGATGCCGAACGCGGCGACGTCCACCGCGGCGATGCCGCCTGGCACATTCGCCCGCAGCCCGATCACGACGACCGCGGTCGTTACGGCTGGCAGGAACACCCAGGCCGCCAGGTGACGCGCGCTGACCCAGCCGCGCGGGTGCGCGGTCGAGGTGGGAAGCTGTAGTGGACGGGAGTCCATGGTCAGCGGGCCTGCACGGCAACTGGCTCGCCGTCGTGCTCCTGCTCGGGGGTCACGATCCGCCCGTCCAGCATCCGCGCCACCCGCCCGGCGGCACAGGCCACGTCCGCGTCATGGGTGACAAGAACGATGGTCTGGCCGCCGCCATGCAGGCGACGCATCAGCTCAATGACCTCGTCTCCGCCTGCGGAGTCGAGCGCACCAGTGGGCTCGTCCGCCAGAAGCAGGGTGGGCTCGTTCGCGAGGGCACGTGCGATGGCCAGCCGTTGCCGCTGACCGCCCGACAGCACTCCGGGAACGGCCGCAGCCTTGTCGCCGATGCCAAGCAGGTCGAGCAGATCCCTGGCCCGGGTCTCCGCGATCTTGCGCTTGCGGCCGGCGATGACCGCAGGCAGCGCCACGTTCTCCAGTACGGTCATGCCCTCCAACAGGTTGAAGAACTGAAAAACCAGCCCGATGTGCCGGCGGCGGAGCCGGGCCAGGTCATCCTCGCTTCGCCCGGTCACCTCCTCGCCAGCGACGGAGATGCCGCCCTCGTCGGGCGTGTCGAGCCCAGCGACGAGGTTAAGCAGCGTCGACTTGCCGCAGCCCGACGGACCCATCAAGGCGACGAACTCGCTCTCCATGACGGTCAGGTCGACGCCGCGCAGCGCGCGGACCGGCGCGTTCTCGGCTTCGAACGTCTTGCGTACCCCACGCATCACCAGCGCGGGACGGCTCTCGGTCATCGCGCCCCCGTTCGGGTCGTGCTTCCTGTGACTCGAGTTGTGCTTGCTGTGACTCGGGTTGTGCTCCCGGTGGCACCGTCGACGTGGTGGGCGGGCACCGATGCCCCCGGCGGTGGGCCCTCGCGGTTAATGATCTTGTGGGCGACGACGGGAGTCTCTCGTCCCTTGACGAACTGAGCACCGAGTGCCACCGCCTCCACGTCCGTGCCAAGCGCCTCGATCGTCGCCGCAGAGACCACCGTCTCACCCGGGTCGGCCAGCTGCTGCAAACGCTGGGCGAGATTGACAGTATCTCCAACCAGCGTGTACTCGAGCCGCTCCACCGACCCCAGGAGCGCTGCCACCGCTTCACCTGTCGACAGGCCGAGCCCGAGGCGGAACGCGGGCAGACCGTCCTCGGCCCAGCGGGTGTTGATCTCCGCCTGAAGCGCGTGCATCGCGCGGGCCGCGGCCACCGCGTGGTCCGCGTGGTCGGGCTGCGGGAAGGGGGCGCCGAAAACCGCCATCACCGCGTCGCCCACGAACTGCATCACGGTGCCTCCCTCGCCCAGGATGGCCCGGTTCATCGCGGCACGGTGGGTGTTGAGCTGCCCGGCGAGCTGGCTCGGGTCGGCGTGCTCGGCGATCGTCGAGTACGACCTGATGTCACTCATCAAGACCGTCACCAGGACTCGCTCAGGCTCCCCGATTTCCCGCCGCTCGTATCGGAGCTTTTCCGCCAGCCCGCTCGGCAGCAGGCGCGACAGCGTCTCGCCCTGCTCTTCGCGGTCCACGATGGCCTGGTGCAGCATGCGGAGCCGCCGCAGCGCACCTTGGCGCCCCGCGGAAACACCCTCGGCCAGCTTGACGAACACGGCGTCCACCTCCGCGGCGACTGCCTCGGCAGGAACCCGCCGAGCCGCGGCAATGGCCTTGATCGGCCTGCCCTCCGCGACCTTGCCGAGAAGCTCCTCCTCGGCGGGAAGCAGCCCCCCGGCCGGGACAACCGGGCGGACCAGCGCCTCGACGATCGCCGGGTCGAGGGCTGTCCCACCGGTCGCCACGGTCCGGATGGCATCGACGAGCTGGCTGCCCTCGGCGACACGGTCCTTCAGCAGATAGCCGTAGCCCGCGGAACCCTCGGCCAGCAGCGAAACCGCGTACTCGGGATCCTCGTACTGTGACAGCACGACGACCCCGGTCCCCGGGTGGCGCTTGCGGACCTCCTTGGCGGCGTCGATGCCTTCCCGCCCAAACGTCGGCGGCATCCGGATGTCGGTGACCAGCACCTGCGGCTGGGTCGCGTCGGCACCACGGACGACCTCGTCGTAGTCGGCGGCAACCCCAACGACCCGGAGATCGCGGTGCCTGTCGATGAGGGCGCGCACGCCCTCGCGCACGATCAGGTTGTCGTCAGCGAGAAGAACCTCGATCGTGCTCGCCGGGTCCGCGTCAAGGTGATCCATCTACCCATTAGTCGCATACCGCCGCCGGTCGTGCCAGTGGGCAGGCATGCAGAAAACGGGTGGTAGTAGCACACCTTCGGACGCCTGACAGCACCTGCGATGTGACATCGAGGGTCCTGCCTGCGGCTACTCGCGGCGAGAACGCGAGCTGGCTTCGCCGTGCGGACGATTCGGTCGACCGGCCCGGTATCTCCGGGGGCACTCGGCGCTCTTCTTCTGGTAAAGGGGGCGCCAGGACGGACAACGGTTTCTGCCCGGCCGACCGCGGCGCAGTGAAGGGGGCCTTCAAATGGAAAGTCAGATTATGTTCCTCGACTGTCCAGCGTTCTTGGACAAAAGAGGTGCACAAAGATGCGGGCTTCCTGCCGAGGTGGAATACAGGTACACAGTGGCATCAACCGACGCGCCGCTTGAAAGCGCGAAAATAAGGTGCCCGCGCGGCCACTGGTTCAACGGCCCGATCGAATTCCTCACCTGGAAAAAATGCCCGGCGGCTGCGCCGCCCGCCACGGCGGCCGCGCCGCAGCAGCCCGCGCCGCAGCAGCCCGCGCCGTAGCCGCGGGTGAGCAGGCTTGCCGATACCCGGTGGTGGTAGGCACACCAAGAAAGGCCAGCCACCACACTGGTGCCCGCCAGGCACTGGGGAGACCATCGGGATCATGCGATATGAAAGCTGTGTCACGTCACTGTCCTGGATCCCGTCGGAAGCCGTCACCGGAGGAGCCCGCGTAGCTTTCGATTCCGGATTCACCCACTATGACAAGCCGCCGCCAGGCGAGCTCGGCGATATCACGGAACTGCGGGCCACGGACAGGTTCCGTTTCGCCAATGAGCTCCGGGCCTGGATCGAGGTCGACGACGACGGCCGGATCACCGATGCGGGCTACAGCGGCGGCGGCCTGATGGGGTCGACGACCATCAAGCTGGGCGCGCTGCGCTACCGGTTCCAGGCAGTTCAGCTCCCCGATCTCCAGCGCGATCCCGAGCGGGGCGACGGTTGGGTGCGTTTCGTGCAGACCGCCGGGGGGCGGACCGGCTTGCCCGCGCCGCGGCCGGTGCGGCGACGGCCTTACGTCCAGTGGCAGGCGCCCCTGGTGTGGACGACGCTGTCGCTCACGTTGCACGCGGAGGGCCGGGCCGAGTTCGCGGTGACGGGCGCGAGCCGGTTTCCCCGCCACTGGATCTACGACGGCGTGGGCCAGCTGGCGCAAAAATCGGGCCTGACCGACTTCCGCGACTGGTTCCGCGCGTCGTACCGACATCTTCCTGATTCTCGATGGGGTTGTCAGGGTCGAGCGGGATGGCGAATGGCTGGCCGAGTACGGCCCTGGTGCGCTGCTTGGCGAGCGAGCCCAGCTTGAGGGGGGCACCAGGACGTCCACACTGGTCGCCGTCACCGCCTGCCGGGTGGCATCGGTCGATGCCGGGCAGTTCGACCGGTCCGACCTTGTCGAGCTGTCCGGGGGGCACCGGCGCGAAGACGCCGCCCGGGGCTGAGGGTGCGAATCCACCTCTGTGGCGTCCGCGGCTCCACCCCGGCGCCAGGCGCGGAGTTCATCCGCTATGGCGGCCACACCTCGTGTGTGGCCATCGCCCACCACGGCGCGACCGCGCCAGCGCTCATCCTGGACGCGGGCACCGGCCTGCGGCGGGTTGCCCCGCTGCTGGCCGGCCGACCTTTTACGGGCACGATCCTGCTCACCCACCTGCATTGGGACCATGTCCACGGGCTTCCGTTCTTCACGGCAGGCGATCGTGCCGACGCCCAGGTCACGTTGCTCATGCCCGCGCAGGTGGGGGGCGCAAGCGCGGCGGAGGTGCTGGCCCGTGGCATGTCCCCGCCGCACTTCCCCATCGGGCCGAGCGGCCTGCGGGGGGACTGGGCCTTCGGCATGACCGAGCCGGGAAGGCTGACGGTCCAGGGATTCACGGTGCAGGCGCGGGAGGTTCCGCACAAGGGCGGCCGGACCTTCGGATACCGGGTCAGCGACGGGCGTTCGGCGATCGCCTACATCCCCGACCACTGCCCCACGGCCCTCGGGCCGGGTCCGCAGGGATGGGGTGCGTACCATCCCGCCGCCCTCGACCTGGCCGCGGGGGTGGACCTGCTGATCCACGACTCGTTCCTGCTGTCCGACGAGGTCGCCGCGCAGGCGTCGTTCGGCCACGCGGCCGTCGACTACGCCGTAGGCCTGGGCGAGCGAGCGGGTGCGCGGCGGGTGGTGCTGGCCCACCACAAGCCGGACAGGACCGACGAGGCACTGGACCTGCTGGCCGACCGCTTCCGTGCGGGCGCGGCCGATGTTCTCGTGGCGGCCGAGGGCGGGGTGCTCGAGCTCCCGGAAGGCGCGCCGGGGTCCCGCAGGTTTGCGACACCAAGCGGCAGCCGTTCGGGATAATTTCCTTAACGGCTGCGCTGGGCGCGTCACCGCCCGCGACGCGAGTCTGGATTCCGCGGATCTAGGGCACATATCCGAGGTTCAGGCGATAGTCAGTACCGATCCACGCCAGGACGAGGCTGCCGTTATGGCTGCACACCGCCGGTGCATGGTCGGTTTTCGCGTCCTCGAGCCGGACCGGCGCACCGGACCAGCCATCGGCCGCGGTGAGCAGGTTGACGCGGCGGTCAGAACCGGTCCACGCCACGATCAGGCTGCCGTTATGGCTGCACACCGCCGGCGCGGCGCCGGTCTTCGCGGCCGGAAGCCGGACCGGCCCGCCGGACCAGCCATCCGCCATGCTGAGGAGGTTGACATGGCGGTCGGTACCTGTCCACGCGAGGACCAGGCTTGCCCGCGGGGACGCGATGAGCGACGGTGACTCGCTACTTCGCTGCTTGAGTGTCACCTTGGTGGCATTCGGGCTAGGACGGACGGCCAGCACGTTCAGCGCCCTGTCGGTGCCCGTCCAGGCAAGGTAGAGCCGCTCCCCGCACCCGGTCACCGAGGGTGGCAACGCAATAGTCTCCGTGGTCGATTCATCAGAACCCGAGGAACTCTTTCGCACCTGCTTGTAGCTGTGCTCAGCGAGCCGTTGCTTGTCCACGAATTCACGCCCATCGGGCGACGACGCCATATTGAGGCACAGGTCGGTCCCGGTCCAGGCCAGATAAACGCGGTCCCGCCAGCTGGTTATCGCGCCTGCCGCCGAGGACCTCTCGTTTAACCGCACGCTCGCCAACATCGACACGTGCACCTCCACCCGCGCTGCACCGCGCTCTCGGACATAAGTGCCCACTGGAATCATCGCAGCGGATCGAAGAGGATCGGACTCGGCGGAGTTCGGTGGGCAGCCCCAGAACATCCCGCATCCCAGAACGGAGTGAGGCGAGCTGATGTGCGCTGACAGACGCACCGAAGGCGCGGAAACGGCGGCCGACCTGCCCGCTACCGGCGGCGGGCGCGGTTACCTGCGTATCGCCACGGAGGAGGCGTTCGCGCCGCCGGAGCTTGTCGCGCTGTGGCGGAACCTGCTCGACCGGGGGACGTCCGACGATCCCGGTTTCGTGAGCCTGGTCGGTTTCTACACCGCCGCTCGCAGCGAGCGCGCCAAGTTCGTCTTTGACCGCCTGCAGAACCTGGGCGAGCTCCGGCTGGCTGACATGGACGCCACGGGGATCGACCGCCAGATCGTCTCGATCACCGCACCGGGACCGCAGATCCTGGCCCGCGACGAGGCCGTCGCCATCGCCACCCTCGCCAACGACCGGCTCGCGGACGCGTGCCGCAGGCACCCGGATCGCTTCAGCGGGCTCACCACGATAGCGCCGCAAGACCCCGAGGCCGCGGCCAAGGAGATTGAGCGAGGCCACCGCGACCTGGGTTTCAAGGGCGCCATCATCAACTCCCACACCCAAGGCGAGTATCTGGACAACCCGAAGTTCTGGCCGATCTTCGAAGCGGCCGAGGCGCTCGGCACGCCGATTTACCTGCATCCCAACACGCCGCCGAAAAACATGATCGGGCCGCTCCTCAAGGCCGGGCTCGACGGAGCCATTTACGGGTTCGCCGTTGAGACCGGTATGCACCTGTTGCGGCTCATCACCGCAGGGGTCTTCGACCGCTTCCCGGCCCTCAAGTTCGTGGTCGGCCACCTCGGTGAGGCGCTGCCTTTCTGGCTGTACCGCCTGGATTACATGCACGCCGCCACCGTCCGGGCTGGGCGTTACGAGTCGATGAAACCGATTCGGCGCAAACCCAGCGACTACCTCCGCGACAACGTCTGGGTCACCACCAGCGGGATGGCCTGGGCGCCCGCGATCCTGTTCTGCCGGGACGTGCTCGGTCCCGACCGGGTCCTTTACGCGATGGACTATCCCTACGAGTACGTGCTCGACGAGGTCATCGCCCAGGACAACCTGCCGCTAAGCCCGGCCGAGCTGAAGGCCTTCTTCCAGACCAACGCCGAGCACGTGTTCGGGCTCTGATCGCGGGGGACCGCGTTTCCGAGGACCGTGGAGGTCAGGACGACGCCGACGCCGTCGAATCCCATTTCCGCGGCCCGACGCCACGATCTGCCCGACCGCGGGCGCGGACGTGGCCCGGTGCCACCGCCACCATCGTCGGCGCTGTCCGCAGCCCGGGAGCAGGCGAGCTGAGCCGACCGGTCAGGGGTTCTTGGTGCCTCCGCGCCGAATGGCTCCGATCGCGGGAGCAAGCACCAGCCACAGCCCGATCGTCGCCACCATGGCGGTGACATAACCGAACGGGCGGACGCCAATGTCGGTGCCCACAATGCCTGCGAAAATCATTAGCAACCAGGCGCTGACGAAAAAGGCCGGGCCAGCGGCCACCAACCCGAAGAAGTCGCGCATTTTCGCCTCCCTTTCGGAGCAGGCACGCGGCTGCGCGCACCTGCTCACGCGCTGGCGCGCGCAAGGCTATCCTTTCCAGGCCGCCAATGTTACGCAGGAGGCGATGGGCCGCAACGGCAGGGACTTATGGCCCTGGATACCGTGGCTCGAGGAGGATGGCGACGCTGTGGACGCTGCCCAACTGCCCGCCCCGCACGCGGCGACCCCGTCGGGCAAGCCGCGTGCGCGGTCGCTGGGCATCCCGTTCGCCGGCACGCCGGGCCAGTGGAACGCGATCACCGACGTAGCCGGGGTAGAGGTCGGCTATACCACGCTCATCGAGGGCCGCATGGTCCGCACCGGGGTGACC
>WNGF01011219.1_pt1 | contig 10800 bp, 4 predicted proteins | sample 5400641 | NCBI WGS metagenome assembly WNGF01 (sample SAMN13153371, study PRJNA577476) | soil metagenome | isolation source: 80 cm soil or saprolite under grassland replicate 2 | place: USA:California | collected 2016-06-15 | reverse complement strand
GGGTGTCTATCTCATCACCGAGACCGACTGGGGACGCGGGCAGGTTCGCCGCCGTCTCGTCGCGATACTACAGAGCAACGCCCACGGCATCGTCCGCATCGGCAGCGTGACGGGAAATCTCCGCGAGGGTTTCACGGCTCACGATCTGTCCATCACCGACAGCTCCGAGGCGCCGTTCATCAAGGTCGACGAGGTCTGGGCGAATTACAGCCTAAGCACTCTCTGGGGAAAGCAAATCGACTTCAGTCACGTGCGTCTCATCAGACCGATAATCGTCCTCGACAAGCGACCCGGTGGAAAGTGGAATTACGACCGGATTTTCCCGCGCGACACGATGACTCCGCGCGGTCCGCGAAAGACGGGCTGGGGTACGTGGATCAGGTTCACCGACGTCTCGCTCGTCGGCGGCGATCTCACCGTCCGAACTCCGTGGGAGCTGGACTCGCATATCGTCGGCGCGGAAAGAACGGATGCTCTCCGTCGGGCGACCGGACCGCAGGGGCGATTGCCGATCGTGAAGGTGGCGAACGGATATCAGAAGGTGATGACGTTCCACAACATGAACGGCGCGTTTCCGCTTCTCCGCCTGACGGATCCCGCATACAAAAACAGCGTGATCCAGGTTTCGAAATTGTCGATGATCGCAGAGCTGCTGCGGCCGCCGGTGACTGACGTGCGGAACCTCAGCGGATCGTTCGACTTTACCGGGGATTCGGTGTGGTGGAAGAGCGCGACGCTGGTCATGCCGGGATCGAAGCTGGCAGGCAACGGGATGTACAACATCGGGAACAACGACATGCACCTGCGGCTGCACGGCGAGCGACGAACGCCGACGTGACGCTCGACCGCTCGCACGTCGCCGGAAAGATCACCGTCGTCGTCAACGACTCGATCACATATCACGACGCCGATCTGCGATTCGCGAATCTCGACACGCGTCTCATCGGCAGGATTTTTCCGAGCATCAATCCGCCTAGGCAGGGGTGGCTGAACGGCCACGCCGCATTCGACGGCAGCCTGCGTGCGCTGCGGATCAACGGAGACGTCGCGTTCAACAGTCCGCAGTCGGGAAGGAGCCGAGTGATCGGAGGCGGGCAGATCGGCTATGTGAACGGCGTCGTGACAGCGCGGAATCTGAAGATGCGGATGCTGCCGCTGCAGATGGATCTCATGAAGGTCGCGACCGGTCCGATGCCGATCGCCGGTGCGCTCAGCGGCACTGCGACGCTGAATGGATCGACCGCTTCGATGATGGTCGCACAGGGCGACGTAACGCACGTCGAGCGGGGCGCGGTTTCCCGCGTCACGGGAAGAGCGGGATTTCGCACGCACGGGGTGAAGTACTTCGACGTGAATGCGCGCGTTCATCCGCTCGCGCTGGCGACCGCTGGGAGATTCATGCCGTCGCTCGGACTTCGCGGCGCGGCGAGCGGTCCGGTGCGAATGGTAGGCACCCTCCAAAACTTCGCGGTCAACAGCGAGCTCTCATTCTCCGACGGCGGATATCTCAGTCTCGTCGGGCACCTCGATCTCGCGAGCAGAGACAAAGGCTACGATCTCGACCTGAAATCACATCTCTTCAATGCCAACGCGATCATCGCGAAAGCGCCGCGCACTTCGATCACCGCCGTCGCGCACGCGAGAGGGCGAGGTACCGATCCGGCGACGATGAACGCGTCGATCGTTGCGGATATCGCTGCATCGTCAGTGGACACAGTCTCGATCGACAGAGCGAACGTGAGAGTGGCAATCGCGAATGGCCTCGCGCGATTCGACACTCTCGCAGTGCAGGTCCCACAGGGGATTGTCGAGGCGAAGGGAACCTTCGGCCTGGCGAACGGAAGAAGCGGCACACTCGCCTACCACGTCGCCATCGATTCTCTCTCCAAGTTCCCGATACTTGGCACAACGGACACAACCGTCGTCAGTCCGCGACCCGGGATTCTCGCGGGTAGAGTAGCGAAGGCGCGTGAGGATTCGACACGCGTCGCGACGAAGACGGAAGTCGAGAGAGCGGCGACAGGCAAAGCGCTTCCGAAATTTCCTGTCGACACGCCCCGTGTCGTTCGTATGAGCGCACTCTCGGGATCGATCAGAGCCGACGGTGTCGCGACTGGCAACATTCACGACTTCAGTCTGAAGGGAACAGCGTCGGGCAAGGACATCGTCGCGCGCGGGAATACCGTCGGCACATTCGCCGCCGACTACAACTGGGCGAACGCGCGAACGTCGCAGTCGGAGATGAGTCTCAACGCGCGCGCGACCGACGTGCGGGCGATGGGATTCGCGCTCGACAGCGTATCCGCGAAAATCTCCTATCGGAAACCGAGTGGCACCGCAGAGATAGTCGTCAATCAGGATGACAAGCGCACATACACCGCTTCGGCACAGTACACGCTCGACCGGGTGCGCAGCGGCATCACGCTCAACGACCTCCGTCTCAAGTTCGACACGACGCAGTGGGTGAGCACCCGGGTCGCCGCGATTCACTGGGGAGAGCGCGGCTACGAGGTGAGCAATCTCGAGCTGCGCAACGGAGCGAACGGGCGCATCTACGTGAACGGGTTCCTGCCGACGACAGGCAATGCTGACCTTCACGTCGCGGTGGACAATCTCGACGTCGCCGACCTGATCTCCATCACGCAGAGCGACGTCAACGCGAAGGGTCTGATCTCGTTCGATCTTCAGGCGTCGGGTACGACCGCCGATCCAAAATTCAAGGGCGCGTTCGGCGCGGTGAATCTCGTCTACAATGGAACCATCGTGCCCGAGGTACATGGCACGGTGGACTACGCGAACGAGACGCTCACCGGACGGGCCGAGCTGCTGCGCGAAGGAAAGCAGCCGATGGCGGTCGCCGAGGGAACGATACCGATCAATCTCGCGCTGACGGGAGTGACCGGATCGAGATTTCCTGCCAATCGGCAGATCGCGCTCAACGTGAAGGCCGACAGTCTGCCGCTCGATCTCATCCCGCAGATGACCGACATCGTCGCCGACCTTAAGGGCAAGACGAGCGGAAATCTCAATTTTACCGGCACGCTTAATCGGCCGGTGATGACCGGTCAGTTCGCGCTTCACGAAGGTCAGGTTAAGGTCGTACCCGTGGGCGTGACGGTGAAAGGCATCGAGGCATCGATCAGGATGCTGCGCGACACGGTCGTCGTGGATTCAATCGTCGGACAGAGTGGAGGGCGGATCGCGCTCTATGGAGGTTTGGGCATCGGGTCGTTCCGCGAGCCGTCGTTCGATCTGCATCTCTCGGCAAACAATGCGCTGATTCTCAAGAACGACAAGGGGCGCCTGCACGCGAATGCGGCGCTGGCGATCAACGGTCCGTTCAAGTCGGCGTACGTCACCGGCAATCTGAGAATTCGCGAGGGCGTCCTTTACATTCCGCCGTCCGACGACAAGAACGTAATCGGCGCGGGAGATCCGGCGCTGTTCAACGTCATCGACACCGCCGTCGTCGCAAACAAGGAGCTCTTCCCGAGCGAGTCTCCGCTGCTGGCGAATCTCCGGATGGACGTAGCACTGCGCGTTGACCACGACGTATTCGTCCGCTCGCGGGAGGCGAACGTCGAGGTGTACAGCGACGGCGACTTGGGCATCCACGTCAACCGCGCGAAGCAATCGTTCGTGCTCGACGGCGTTCTCTTGAGCGAGCGGGGCGAGTACACCTTCATGACGCGGCGGTTCAACATCAAGCGCGGCTCGGCGACGTTCATCAATTCGGCGGAGCTGAACCCGACGCTTCAGGTGACGGGCGAGTACGAAGTGCGGCTGCCGGCGCGCGAGGCGATCAACATCCAGATCCTGATCGGCGGCACGCTGAACAACCCGCACATTTCGCTGCAGAGCGACGCGCAGCCGCCCATCGCGCAGAGCGATCTGCTCGCGTATCTGGCGTTCGGGCGGTCGTCCTCGTCATTGATCCAGCTCGAGGGCTCGGGTCTCACAAACGGGACGAGCGGCCCCGGAAACGTGATCGGAGCGGGGGCGTCACTGGCGAGTCGTCAGCTCGCGGGAGTGGCGCTCGGTGTCTTTGCCGACGAGCTGGGCGGCGAGGCCGCGCGGTCACTGGGAGCGGACGTATTCACGATCACGCCGGCCGACGTTCAGACCGACGTCGGGAATTTCCTGCGCGCGACACAGGTGGAGTTCGGGAAGTACATCAAGTCGCACACGTTCGTGGCGGTGCAGTCGAAGCTCGATCCCTCTGCGCTGGAGAGACCAGGCGTTCAGCTTCAGCACCGGTTCGGAGGACTGCGCGGGTACAGTCTAGAGACCAGCTTCGAGACGCGGTATCTGCTGCACGACCCGAGCCTCGCCCCGCAGACAGTGGGAACGACGAGCGTGTTCGGGTTGTTTCTGGTGAGGGATTGGAGGTTTTAGCTAAATCCTGTCCCATGCCATCAATCGCCAGGAAATCTTGACGTCAGCGGGTATCGGCTCAGCGGTCCGATGAACTGCCGTATCCGTAGCCTGAAGTTTCCCATCGCCATTCTCAGGCGAAGACCGAACGAATAACTGAAGCAGATCTGGGTTTCAGGTCAGAACGCAGCCCCATCGCTCCACGAGTACTGACCCGAGACATTCCAACATTCCATTAGCCCGTCGGGATCACTCAGGTTTATCGGATCATTGTTGGCAAACGCGTAAAGGTTTTGACTTCCCTCCTGTCCGATTGGATCTTCATTGCTGAATCGGCCAACCTCAGGATCGTACCACCGATTCCTCATATAGTAGAGCGACACTGAGTCGCCTTCCCGCATGAGCCCCTTCCATAGAAGTCGGTTGTCGGCGTTGCCGGAGTCTGTGGGGGTCCCCCACGCGACGTTCGGGCCATTTAGTCCAATATTCCAAAAACGGGAAAAAGAGCCCGGCCTTTTCGGGGCCGAGCTCCTCTCGCCTAAGTACATATTTGTAGCTCAAACCGAGTGTACGCAGTCTACGGCAGCGCGGTTCTCCCTCTTGGCTTTAATCGCAATTCGACCAACCCGCCGGGGAGTGGGTTCGAAAAGTTGGTAAAGCGGTAAATGCGTGCAGAGTCGTAATTAATGTCAAGAATGCGTGAACCATCCCATGTCGCTGTAAGCCCTTTCGGATCCTCAGCGACAAATTCACCTTCCTCACCGGAAGGAGCCGGTTGGTTGTGGGGCACCAACGAGATCACGTAACTAAATCGTACTGTAGCCGGCCCACCGAACCGTAAGAGATATGCGTCGACAGTCGAGTCCGGCGATACCGCCTTACTCATGACTTCGCCGTGTTCCTTGCGGCCACAACCGGAAATCACTGCGAGAATGCAAACAAGTTTCTGGAATCTTCGAATCGTTCGTGAACTGTCCGGTCTCATTGGCATCCTCGCTTGTAATAGTCGTACCCAGCTCGAATGAGCATCTGATCATGCGGGTCGTCGCCAAATGGAGGCCCCTTCCAGTAAGACCCGAAGGAAGGTCTGTACGTGGCCTTCTGCATCTGATTCCTTCCCGCTGCACGAAGCAAGAGTTCTAGATTAACGCCCATCGCCGCGCCCATCGCCCCATAATTGAAGTTCCCAAATGGTTCGTAGGCAGCGTTTTTCTGTTTGTAATCCTGCGGTCCGAGATTATTCACTTGACTGTAGAACCAAACAAGACCCAATGGATCCCACTTATGCTGCTCCGCCGCTCGGATGGACTCTTTCAATACTCCGGGAGCGTCGGCACACGTTGGAGATTTAGCCTTGGTCGGACTAGGGCCGACTGAGCGCCCACCACCGCCGCCCCCGTCTCCCCCACCGCCTTCGCATCTTACGAAAGTCCCCAATATGTCAAAGATTTGCCCGGTAAACGTGTTCCAAGTGACGATGTAATATATCGTGCAAGATTCGCGTAGGAGTCCATTCGCATCTCGTTCATTGATCGGATCATTCCCCCCGAACGTGTAGAGATTGTCTCCTCCAGCCTGTCCGATCGGATCTTCGGATAGGAACCGGCCGAGGGCGGGATCGTACCAGCGGTTTCTCACGTAGTAGATCCCGGCGACGTCGCTCTGGAACAGGAGGCCCTTCCACATCAGTTGGTTCTCGGTGTTGCCCCCGGCGGTAGGTGCTCCCCATGCGTCGTAGGTGAGCGTCTGGCTCACGGCGCTTCCGTCAACGGTGCCCGTGACGTTCCCCGACGCGTCCATCCGATGCTCTCGGATCGCGGTGACGGACGTCGCGCCGATAGTCTCCATCGCCGGCTGATCGATCGTGCCCGGAAAGTAGACGTAGTCGGCTCTCCGGTTTCCCGATCCATCCAGCTCGAGTAGCAGTTGATCCCCATCCCAAATGAAGTAGCTGGCCACCCCGCCCCAAGTCGGGCCGTACTTCGTGTACTTCGCCACCGGCTTCCCGAGCGCATTGTAGTCGTACCGCGCGTGAACCGAGCCCTCGTACTTGAGACTGTCGAGACGCTCGTCCGAGCTCCAGAAATAGTCGATGGTATAGTCGCCGCTCTTGGCGCGCTGCGTAACGTTGCCGTCGGCATCGTAGGAGATCGTCCCGCCGTTAAGAGCGGAAAGACGGTTCCCCGTGCCTACCGAAGCGCCGTGATCGGTCCGGTTCCCCATCGCGTCGTAGCTCGTCGTATCGGCCGACACAAGCGTCGTGCAGCTGTAGTCCATTCCCGAACCGTCCCCCGAAAGGGAGTCTGTTCCTGTCAGGCTGCAGCTCGAGCGCTTCTCGCGCTTGGTGAGCTGTCCGAGCAGATCATAGGTGTAAGTGAACTGCTCGTCCTTCGTCACGTTCTGCATCTTGTCGAGACGCGCCACCGAGTCGTAGTGGTAGCTCCGGCGGAACGCCGAGTCCAGCGCTAAGTAGTTGTTCCGTCGGTCCCTCGGCATCAGGAGAGCCGTGCTGGTAAAGCTCTCCTCCACTCCTCCCGAGCTGGTAAACTTTGACGGCAGCTCTTCGGTATTGAGACTGAGGCGGATGTTGTGCGAGCCGGTCTTGAGAGAGTCGAGAAGCCCGACCGCGGAATAGAAGTATTTCCTTGGATTCATGACGAGAGAAGACAGCGAAGTAATGATCGACGTGCTGTCCACTCCGCTCATCCCGCGCCGCGAATAGTGAAATGTCCTGAATCGCATCCCGCCGATGCGCGTCACGACCGAGTCATTGCCGGCCGCCGTACCGCTCCCGGGCGACACGAAGACGGAATCGGTCTCGACTCCGTTTGACGCCACATAATCGTGCCCATTGAACGCATAGCTGAAGCTGTCGCTCGACGTGTTGCTCCCGCTCTTGCTCGTGACGCGGCCCAGCGCATCGCGAACCAGATCGACGCGCTGGCTTCTCCGGTTGGTCGAGCTCGTGAGCTCGCCGTTCGCGTTGTACCGGAACGTCGAGCAGTTGGAAGACGCGTCGCAGCTCTGCGTAACCCAGCCAAGCGCGTTCCTCACCGTGCGGTATGTGTTGCCACGCCGGTCGGTCAGTGTCGTGTCGTCCATAGCGTCGTAACGCACTAGCATCGAGTCGGCGTTGACGCCATCCTTGAACCGGGTCGGCCGGTTCATCACGTCGTACAGCGTCTTGAATGTTGTCATCCCCGTCGTCTGGCTCGTTGAGTCGCGGCCGTAGGCGTCGAAGGTCTTGGTTATACCGCGCCCGCCCGGGTCACTCGTCACTGCGAGATTCCCGAATTTGGAATCGTAGGTGAAAGAGTTCGTGTGACCGTCCTGATCGGTCTGGGCGTACACGCGCTTGGTCGTCGCGTTGTAGGTGAAGTCCGTGTACGGTGAGCTTCCCGAAACGACCGCGTAAGTGATCCGTGACACCTGTGCGTTTGCGTTGTAGCTGATCACCTGCGTTCGGGAGCCGTTCCCTCCTACGGTGTCTACTTGCGCGTAGGGGCCATGTCTCGTGAATCCTGTCGCCTCGCGCCCCGAAGCCTGCTGCCAGACGACCCTTCCGTAGCTGTCGTAGGTGAACTGATCCACACCGCCGTCAACGCGATCTATCTCGTACGGCAGAAATCCGGTGCGGAGGAAGGTGGTCGTCTGGCCGACCGCGTTGGTCGCGACCTTCGGCTGGCCCCACCGGTCAGTCGTGAATTTCGAAACATTCCCTACGGCGTCCGTGACCCGGCCATAAATCGTGTCCGACGCCGGTGCGGCGGCAGGCGAGCTCCAACTAGTGGAGCTCGTCGGAAGTCCGACGGATTGCCAGGGCGAATATGTGACAACTGGCTGCGTGTTGCTTGTGCTTCCACTTCCGGCATCGACCGCCACCGTCGGCATGGTGAGCGACGAAAGCTTCCACGTGACCGAGTTGTAGGCGAGTGTTGTTGTCGAGCCTTTGCGATCGGTAACCGTGGAGAGCCGGTCGCAGCCGTCGTAGGTGAACGACGTGCTGACGCCGTCCGGATCCTGAATCGCCGATATCGAGCCGTTCGTTCCGATGGTGACGCTCGTGGTTCTGAGCGTCGCGCTCGCGGTCTTTTCGATGATGCTTGCAATTCCACTCGACGTGTATGTCAGGGAATCGTACTGGACCGCTGAGCCGGAAGCCGCCATCGGATCCTTGACGCGCGCCAATCGGTTCGATCCATCGTAGTCGAACGTCGTCGACCTGCCGTAGATGTCTACGACCGAGGTGAGATACCCGGAAGTGTCGAAGAGCGCGCGCGTTCCATCAGGATACGTGCGCGTGTAAACGCTGTTCGAGAGGCTCAGCACCGTATAGTCGGGACCGGTCGTGTTGAGCGCGGTGAACCGGGTCGCAGTGCCGTCGCCCTCGGCGATCATGTAGCCGGTGGACGGAAAATAGAGGCGCTGAAGACCGTCGATCGCCCAGCCTTTACCGGCGTAGGAGCTTCCCTCGTTGACGACCATCAACTCGGTCGAGACGGTGTCAGCCAAGATCGCGCTGTCCGCGTAGGTTGCGGTCACGATGATGCTCATCGGGTAGACGCCGGTCGAATAACTTCGTGCGTCGAACTGGCCGGCTAGTCGCCTCTCACCCGTCGCTCCGGAGAAATAGAGCGTCGCGTCGCCGTTCGTGAACGTCACCGGAGAACCGCTGACTTTGGCGCTCAATGCATAGCGCGCCACCGAAGTTCCGCTGTTATCCGGCGTTGCATAAGCAAAAATGAAAGGCCGCGGCAGAGCGCGGTCACCGTTATAGGTGAGCGTCACGCTTCGCGGCTGGTCCAGCGTGAAGAACGGAACCGTGCTGAACGAATAATTCGCGGCGAAGCACGATACCGCGCAGAGCACCGCACTCTGGAAGTCGTTGTTTGTCTTGGTCGCGTCCACCGTCAGGGTGTGCGACGGCCCCGAGATCGTGACGTGGATCGTCGCGACCATCGTCGGGTTGTCGCCCGAAAAGGTCACGTGAACGTCCGTCGAGCCGCTCGTCCCCCGGCTCGTCATGTGGAACGTGATGACCCGGATGTCACCGTCGCCCGTAAGGGTGGGGTTATTCGGGCTCGCCGCGCAGGCGCTGAAATAGAACGCACAATCCGACGTGACTGCGACTGTGCCGGTGGTGCCGCTATAGTTGCTGAGCGCGATATCGACGTCGGCTCCGTCGAACGTGCTCATGCTCACGGAAGTCGAGCAGACGTCGATCGACCACCCGCCCTCGCTGCAGCTCATCATTGCACGTTTGGCCGAAGTCTTCGCGACATGAACTGCGCCCGATCCCGCGGCGAATGTGTTCGTTGCGCCGAAAAGGCCGACGGCAGTCAACGCGGCCGTCAAAATGAGAGCTCTCAAAAGATTTCTCACTTGACCAGCACCTTGGCCGCCTGCACTGCACGGTCGATGACGTTGATCTTGCCGCTCACTCCGCCCGCACTGCCTCGCGTGTTCGATGCCCCTACCGGCGGCGCCAATCCTGGCGGTGTCGCGCTCGTGGTCGCCTGAACGGTGGCTCTCGCCACGGAACAGATCCCGCGCTGCGAACAGACGCGCGCCCAGACGTCATGCGGACCGACACCCAGTGTTCTGCCCGCCGGCGAGAGCTGACCCCACGCTTCATTGCCTACGAGCTGAAAGAGCGAAGTCCGATCCTGGCCGTCGACGGAAACGAGGAAACTGAGGGCATCGATCGGATCGGTGGGCTCGGCGGCGGCGAACCGGAAGACGGCGACAGCCCGGTCCTGCGGAACAGCGAATCCATCCATCGGCGACGCGAGCGCGATCGCCGGCGCATGGAACCCGGCAATTACCGGAGGAACCGGCGGCGTCGGAACGGTCTGCTGCGCGACTGCGACATGCGGAGCAACAATCGCCGCCGCTATCGCCACGGCGAACCTTATTCGCCACGACCTACAACGTCCTTGCATAAGAACTCCCATGGTGTGGGCTCGCCGCCCGCGCACGTTCGACGCGACCGGCGAGACCCTTTCACCAATAGAGTCCGCGGGTGTTACAGCAGAAAAAGAAAAACGCCCGGCAGCATGCCGGGCGGCGAGCTCTCTCTTCGTGTTACTCGCGGTAGAGCCGCGCGACCACTTTGCCGAGCACGTGACGCGAGTCGTTGGGTACGCTGATCGGATCGTAGTCGACATTGAGGGAATGAAGCTCAATCTCTCGCTGCGTTATCCGATCGATGATCTTGACCACGTATCCGTCATCGCTGTCTCGCGCTACAACTACGTCCTCGAGTCTGGCTGCAGCACCGAGCTCGACGAGGATGAGATCGCCGCTGTTGACGAAGGGAACCATGCTGTCGCCCTTCACGCGCAGCGCGACGTAGTCGCCACCCGGCATACCTTTCGGGAGCTCGACCCAGGTGTCGCACTCCTCGTCGAGCAGCTCACGACCGGC
>WNGF01009999.1_pt1 | contig 10801 bp, 6 predicted proteins | sample 5400641 | NCBI WGS metagenome assembly WNGF01 (sample SAMN13153371, study PRJNA577476) | soil metagenome | isolation source: 80 cm soil or saprolite under grassland replicate 2 | place: USA:California | collected 2016-06-15 | reverse complement strand
ACCCCGACTTATTTCCCTTCGCCGCCGAGGATGATCGGCAGGCCGGACTTCTGGTTCCCGATGACGACGACCTTCGTGTTCTGCGACAGCGCGAGCTTCTCGGTCGCCTCGATCCCCTTCCATTCGAGCAACTGCTGGCTGATCCCGGAGGCCACGATCCTCTGGAAGTCGGCCACGCCCTGCGCCTCGATGCGTTTCCTCTCCGCCTCCTGCTGCTCCTTCTGGAGCACGAACTTCATCTGCTCGGCCTCCTGCTCGCGCTTCAACTTCTCCTGGATGGCGTTGGCGACGACCGCCGGAAGACCGATCTTCCGCAGGAGGACCGCCTCGGTGATGATCCCGCGGCCCTCCGACATCTTGCGGAAGAGCTCGAGGGTCTCGCGGGAGATCTTGTCGCGTTCCGCCGAATAGAGCGCCTTGGCCTCGTAGGTCGCCGTGATTTCACGGATGGCCGACCGGACCTGCGGAACCACCGCGATCTCCTGGTAGTTGGGACCGATCGTCTTGTAGATGTCGGCCGCCCTCGTCGGGTCGAGCCGGAAGAGCAGCGAGCCTTCCAGGTCCATCGTGAGTCCCTCCTTGGAAGGGACCTCCGCCGTCTCCTTCACCTCCTGCGTCTTGACCGACATCTTGACCACCTTCGTGAAGGGGAAGACGACGTTGACCCCGGGCTTCAGGACGTTGGGAGACACGCTTCCGAAGAAGTCTTTGACCCCGACATGCCCCGCCGGGATGACCCTGACGGGATTACCGAGAAGAATGACGAGAACGACCGCGACGACGATAACGAGGCTTCGCAGGCTGCGGCCGCCTCCGGGCGGACCGCTGACGTCGATCAGTCTGGGTGACATGAGACCTCCTTTGCTGTTGAGTGATTCCGCGGCTTAGTCTATGGCGAAGCGGGAGGGGGCAATTTCAAATTTTGGATTTTGGATTTTGGATTTTGGATTGAGCACCGGGAAGGGCTCTGGTAATCCAAAATCGAAAATCGAAAATCTAAAATCGTCAGACCATCTTCAGCAGATGCCCCATCTTGTTCTTCTTGGTCTCCAGGTATTTGCGGGAGCGCTCGGTCGGGTCAATCTCGAGGGGGACCCGCTCGACGATCTCCAGCCCGTAGCCGCTGATCGCGACGTACTTGGAGGGATTGTTGGTCATCAGGCGCATCTTGCGCACGCCCAGGTCCCGCAGGATCTGGCATCCGACGCCATAGTTGCGGATGTCGGGGGGAAAACCGAGCTTCTCGTTGGCCGAGACCGTGTCGTGGCCTTCGTCCTGCAGCTCGTAAGCCTTCAACTTGTTGAAGAGACCGATCCCCCGCCCCTCCTGGAGCAGGTAGAGGAAGACGCCACGCCCGGCTTCGATGATCTTCTCCATCGCGAGGGCGAGCTGCGCGCCGCAGTCGCACCGCGCGGAGCCGAAGATGTCCCCGGTCAGGCACTGGGAGTGGACGCGCACCAGCACCGGCTCGGCTTCGCGGATCTCCCCGTGCACCAGCGCGATGTGCTCCTCGTGCGTGACGTCGCTCCTGTAGGCGTAGAGGCGGAAATCTCCGAAACGGGTGGGGAGATGCGGCGAGGCGATCCGCTGGACGAGGCGCTCCGTCTTCATCCGATGGCGGATCAGGTCGGCGACCGTGACCATCGCAAGACCATGTTTCGCGCAGAACTTCGTCAGGTCCGGCACGCGCGCCATCGTGCCGTCCTCGTTCATGACCTCGCAGAGGACGGCCGACGGGTTCAAGCCGGCGATCCGCGCCAGGTCCACCGAGGCCTCCGTCTGCCCCGCGCGCTTCAGGACTCCTCCGGGCTGCGCGCGCAGAGGAAACATGTGGCCGGGCCGCAGGAGATCCGATGGCTTCGTGGCGGGGTCGATCGCCGTCAAGACCGTCGCCGCGCGATCCGCGGCGGAGATGCCGGTGGTCGTCCGGCCGCGCGCCTCGATGGACACCATGAACGCCGTCCCGAAGTTCGACGTGTTCTCCTCGACCATTGGAGGAAGATCGAGCTGCCCGCACCTCTCCTCGGTCAGCGCGAGGCAGATGAGTCCCCGCCCCTCCCGCGCCATGAAGTTGATCGCCTCCGGCGTGACTCTCTCCGCCGCAAGGACCAGATCTCCCTCGTTCTCCCGGTCCTCGTCGTCCACCACGACGACGAATCGCCCCGCGCGCAGCTCCTCGACCGCTTCCTTAATCGTCGAAAACGGCGTTTTGGAGTCTTTCATCCCCTTCATTTTCGCATACCCTCCCTGCTCACGCCGTGGTGGCTATCTCGGCGAGGTACTCAACGAAGGACCGGACCGCCCCGTTGAACCCCTGGATCTTCGGGTTCGTGGACTCCATCACGTAGTACTCGTCAGGAGCGTGCGCGCCGGAGCCGTGGCCCAGGCCGAAGTGGCCGGCCGGAAGGCGCAGCGGCTCTTCCGTGAATACGTAGCCCGGCCAGGAGCCCGCGTTGCGCGGCCAGAGGATCGGATCGATCCCGGAGGCGCGGTAGACGGCGAGCTGAGCCTTGATCACCGCGGCATCGCGCGGCGTGCTCGTCGGGTCGTAGCCTCCCGTCATGTTGACGTCGATGTCTCCGTAGCCCTTCTTCGCGAGATGTTTCTTGAGGAGGTCGAGCGCCTCGGAGGCCTTCATGTCCGGCACCAGGCGCAGGTCGAGCTTGGCGATGGCCTTGTGCGGCAGGATGGTCTTGCCACCGGGTCCGGTGTAGCCGCCGACCAGTCCCTCGATGTTGACCGTCGGCTGTGAGACGAGCCTTTCCAGCGACTCGAGGAAAGTGGCGTCGTTTGACCAGTGTTGGACGCCGAGCTGCTTCTTCAGGATCCCCTCGTCCATCCGCCGCGCGCCCTCCGCGATCATCGCCTTCTCAGACGCGGAGATCGGGCGGACGTGCTCCATGTACCCCTCGATCGCCGGGACGTTGCCGTCGGGGGAAACGAGCGTGCTGAGCGCCTGCACCAGGTGCCACGCGGGACTGTCCACGCGCGCCTTGTTCGACGAGTGGATGTCCAGGCGCGGGCCGCGGCCCCACTTCTCACCCGAGGAGGTCAGCTCGAGCTCGATCACGCCCTTGGCTCCGAGAGTGAGTGTCACGTTGCCGTCCAGGCCCTGCGACGCGCTCGGCATGAAGACACCCATGCTCTTGGAGAGCGCGGCCTGGATCTCGGGCTTGCGGACGACCTGCGGGAAATGCGGCGAGCCGATCTCTTCCTCTCCCTCGGCTACGAACACGAGATTGACCGGCAGCTTGCGGTTGGCGCCGCGATACGCGTGCAGCGCCGCGAGGAAGGCAGCCTCCGGTCCCTTCTGATTGACGGCGCCGCGGCCGACGACGACCTTGCCGAGCCCGGGCTTGTCCAGGAGCGCCGCTTCCCACGGGGGGGATGACCACTCGGCGGGGTCCACCTGCTTGACGTCGTACATGAAGTAGAGAGCCAGGGTGCGCGGCGCGCCGGCGTCCAGCGTGGCGAAGACGCCGGGTTGCCCGTCGGTCGGCACTTTCTCGGCGCGGCCGAAGCCCGCGTCCTTGAGCAGTCGGATCATCAGTTCGCAGCCCTCATCCATCCCGCGGTTCTCCGCGGCGATGGAGGGTTGGCGGATCCATTCCTGGAGCCTCTTGACTGCCTCGTCGTGGCGTTTCTCGACCTGCGCGAGCACGGGTTTGACGTCCGGCGATGCCGCAGCGGCAGCCTCGGCCGCGCGCGCCGGCCACGCGAGAGTCGCCGCGCCGGCGACGGCGCCCTGAAGAAAAGTCCTTCTGTTCATGCGGCGAAGTCTATTCGAAGGGGTGGCGATTCCAGTGCCTCGCCCCGTCCGTCAAGCCTTACTCCCAGTAGTGGAAGCCGTAGCCCAGGCGCGAATAGGCGGAGTCGGAGATGCCCGTGTGAAGGGCGTCGCGGCTCTCACCGGAGTCGTTGACGTTTCTGTCCATCTCCTTCAACTGGCCGACAATCCGGTACTTCGCGGACTGGACGAATGCCCGTGCGAGGCGGACTTCTTCCTGTGCCTTCTCGCGGCCGCGCTTCTCCAGCGCCGAGGTGGCGCGGGAGAGCACGGCCACGCAGGCGTAGAGGTCCATGACGATGTTGGCCAGGCGCTCCTGCTGGTATTCCTTTTCGATGACCTTCTTGCCGTGTTTCCTCAAGACCCTCTCGAGGATGTTGGACACCGCCCCGACGTATTTGGCGACGATCGCGGCCTCCTCGGCCAGCTCGGGTGCCGTCTTCGTCAGCTTGCCCGGCGCGACGTAGCCGCGGAATTTTCGCGCGGCGTAGTCGGAGAGGATGCCGAGCGAGGAGAGCGGCGCCTTCAGGGCCTTGCCGACTTCCTTCAAGTCCTCGCCCGCGTCTCGCATCCCCGAGAGCGCGACGAGGACCCGGAGAATCTCGTTGGTGCCCTCGAAGATCATGTTGATGCGCGAGTCGCGCAGCGCCCGCTCATACGGGTACTCCTCCATGAAACCGTTGCCGCCGGCGATCTGGAGAGCGTCGTTGATCGTCTGCCAGACCACCTCGGTGCCGAAGACCTTGCAGCAGGCTCCCTCGAGCGCGTAGTCGGGCAGGCCCCGGTCCACCAGGCCCGACGTCAGGTAGACGATGGACTCGAGGGCGTACGTGTTGGCCATCATCCGGGCGAACTTGCCGCGGATCATCTCGAAGTCGGCGATCCGGGTCGCGAACTGGCGGCGCTGCGTTGCGTGCTCGGCCGCCAGACGGATCATGACTTTCGATCCGCCGACGCATCCAGCCGCGAGCGACGTGCGGCCGGTGTTCAAGACCTCGACGGCAATCTTGAAGCCCTGGCCCCGCTCGCCCAGGACGTTTCCCGCCGGCACGCGGACGTTCTGGAGCTCGATGGGAACGGTCGAGGAGCCTTTCAGGCCGAGCTTGCGTTCTTCCTTCCCCGGGATGACGCCCCCGAGGTCCTTCGGCACGGCAAACGCGGTGATCCGGCGGTGCTCGTCTTTGGCTTCGAGCCGGACGTCCTTGGCGAACACCGTGAAGAACCCGGCAAAGCCGCCGTTGGAGATCCAGTGCTTGTTCCCGTTCAGCAAGAAGGTGTCCGTCTTCTCGTCGTAATCAGCCGTCGTCTTGATCGAAGCGGCATCCGAGCCCGCCTCCGGCTCGGTCAGCGCGAAGGCGGCGAGCAACTCCCCCGAGGCGAGGGGGGGAAGCCACTTCTTCTTCTGCTCCTCGGTGCCGTAGAGGAGGAGCGCCTTCATGCCGATGGACTGGTGACCGCCGACCAGGATGCCGAGCGACGCGTCGATCGTGCCGATCTCCTCCATCACACGGCAGTAGGCCGACGCGGAGAATCCATAGCCGCCGTAAGCCTCCGGAATCGTCATCCCGAAGATGCCGAGGTCGGCAAGGCCCCGCATCACGCCGTCGTCGATGCGATGCTCCATCTCGATCCGCGCCGGATCGATGTGGTCGCGGGCGAATCCCCGAAGGGACTCGAGGAACGCCGAGACCATCTCGCGCTCTTCGGGCGAGACCTCCGGAAACGGAAAGACGACATCCTCCGGGACCTGGCCGGCCATCAGAGCGCGCAGGGGCGACTGGAGCAGTGACTCGGGCAGGGGCTTGGCCTTGCTCACGGGGGTGCTCATGGGACTCTCCTCAACTGATCAACTGATCGACCTGTCCGAATGGAATGCCACGCCCGCCTTCGCCATGTCTCGAAGCAGCGGAGCGGGCAGGAAGCGTGTGCCCAGCCGCGAGGCCAGGTCCTCGAGCGTCGCGAGAACCCGCGCGGAGCCGAGCGCATCGGCATAGCGGAGCAATCCGCCTCGAAACGGCGGGAAACCGGTTCCGAAGATCATCGCGAGATCGAGTTTCGACGCCGACGCGACGACTTCCTCGGCCATGCAGAACGCTGCCTCGTTGATCATGGAGAAGACCAGGCGCGTTTCGATCTCTTCTGCCGGCACGGGGGACGTGTTGCCCGGCGTCACCCCCAGGATCTCGTAGGCTCGCGCGGATGGAGAGAGACGCTTGCCGGCCCGGTAGTCGTAGAAGCCGCGCCCGGACTTTCTCCCCAGCCGTCCCGCCGCGGCCAGAGCCTCGTCGCCCGCCGCCCTCATCCGCTCAGGGAAGGCCGCCTGCAAGACCTCGCCGGCCTTCACCGCCACGTCCAAGCCGACGTCATCCAAGAGCGAGAGCGGGCCGACCGGCATGCCGAAGGCGGTCATCGCGCCGTCCACGTCCTCGATTCGGCATCCCTCCTTCACCAGCCGCACGCCCTCCGAGAGATACGGAGCGAGGATCCTGTTGACCAGGAAGCCCGGCGAGTCCTTGACGACGACGGGCGTCTTCCCGAGAGTCTTCGCGAGGGCAAAAACCGTCGCCACGCTGGAATCGGAGGAGAGCGGTCCGCGGATGACTTCGACGAGCGGCATGCGATCGACCGGATTGAAGAAATGCATCCCGACGACGCGGGCGGGAGCGAGAGCTCCTGCCGCGATTTCTCCGATCGGGAGCGTCGAAGTGTTGGAGGCGAAGATCGCCTGCTCCGGCACGACCTCCTCCCATTCCTTCAAGACCGCGCGCTTGACTCCGAGCTTCTCGACGACCGCCTCGATCGTGACCTCGCAGCGGGAAAAGCCGCTGTAATCGAGAGTCCCCGAGAGAAGCGCCATCTTCCCCGCCATCTGCCGGGGCTTGAGCCTCCGGCGCTCGACCGCCTTCTTCCAGACCGCGGCGGCCGCGGCGTACCCGTGCGCCAGGGCGTCGGGCTCGATGTCCTTCATGCGAGCAGGAAGCCCCTTGTCCGCCGCGAGCTGCGCGATCCCGCCTCCCATGACGCCGGCGCCGAGCACTCCGACGCGTGTGACCGGGAGCGGCCGGACTGTGGCGTCCGAGACGCCCGTCTCTTTCTTGACCTCTTCGGTCCAGAAGAAGATCGAGAGCAAGTTCCTCTGCACCTCGCCGCCGAAAATGCTCGCGATGTGCGCGTTCTCGACCTCCAGCGCTGCCTCGATCGGCAGTCCGTAGGATTCCTCGAGAACCGAGAGGGCCTCGAGCGGAGCCGGATAGTGCCAGCCTGTCGTCTTCAAGATCTTCTCGCGCGCGGTCTTGAAGATCAGGCGCCGCCCGAGCGGAGTCTTCTCGAACACCCAGTCGCGAACACCGGCGGGACCGCGGCGCCCCCGACGCGGCTTGCCGGAGCTCAACTTCTCGCGCGCGAAGCGCCGGGACCAGTCTTCGAAGATGGCGGCGGGGACGGCCTCGTCCACCAGGCCGATTCTCCTGGCCCGCTTCGCGTCGAGCTGCTTGCCCGTCAGGATCAGGTCCAGAGCCGCCGCCAGACCGACCAGGCGCGGGAGACGCGAGCATCCGCCCCAGGCCGGAAAGATCCCCAGCTGCACCTCCGGCAGCCCGATCTTCGCCCTCGGTGCATCGGACATCAGCCTGTAATCGCAGGCCAGAGCCAGCTCCGTGCCTCCTCCCAGACAAGTCCCGTTGATCGCGGCGATCGTGGGAATCGGGAGGCGAGCGACCTGTTCGAAGAGGGCCTGGCCGCGGGCGGAGCCCTCGCGGATCTGGCCGGCGGGCAGAGCGACGAACTCCTTCACGTCCGCGCCCGCGATGAACGTGTCGGGCTTGCCGCTGCGAATGAGCAGGCCGCGCAGCCGGGGCTCCCGTGGGAGCCGCAGGAGCAAATCGGAGAGCTCCTCGAAGACCTCCCGCGAGAACGTGTTGACCTTCTCCCCCGGCCGGTCGAACGTCAGGATCCCCAGTCCGTCCTCCTCGATGTCGAGGGTGAAGGCGTTCATGAGTACCGACGATCTTTCACATCAACTCTAGGACGACGGCGCCACCCTGGCCTCCGCCGATGCACATGGTGGCGAGGCCGAACTGGGTGCCGCGGCGGCGCATCTCCCGGGCGAGCGTCGTCACGAGGCGGTTCCCGGAGGAGCCAACGGGGTGGCCGAGCGCGATCGCGCCGCCGTTGACGTTGGTCTTGTCCCAGTCGATCTCGCCGATGGGCCCGCCGGTGGCATATTTGGCGTGCCAGGCTGCGGACGGGAAGACCTTCGCGTTGGCAAGCACCTGAGCCGCGAAGGCCTCGTTGATCTCGACCAGGCCGATGTCCTTCCACTCGATGCCCGCCTTCTTCAAGGCGAGTGGCGTCGCCACGGCGGGCCCCAGGCCCATCCGTTCGGGCTCCAGAGAGCAGAACGCGAACCCGCGGATCTTCACGAGCGGCTTGTAGCCCTGGGCTTTCGCGGCCGAGGCGCTCATGACGAGCGTGGCCGCCCCGCCGTCGGTGATCTGCGAGGAGTTGCCTGCCGTCACGGTCCCGAACTTCCGGTCGAAGAAGGGACGCAGTTTGCCGAGTGCTTCGAGCGTCTGGTTCTCCCGCACGCCGTTGTCCTGGACGGACATGGCCTTGTACTCCGGGGGGATCGGCACGGGCACGATCTCCTCGGCGAGCTTCTGCCGCGCCATCGTCACTCTCTGATGAGAGCGCAGCGCGAAAGCGTCCTGCTCCTCGCGGCCAATGCCGTGCTCCTTGGCCAGGACTTCCGCCGTCTCTCCCATGTTCAGCCCGCACACGGCGTCGGTCAATCCCATCTGCAGGCCGATGTCGGGCTTGAAGTGCCTGGGGCGGAACTTCGCCGCCGCCGCGATCTTCTTGCCCGTGTCCCTCGCGGTGAAGACCTCGGTGAAGACCTCCTGACTCTCCTTCGAATAGAGCAGAGGGATGTTCGACATCGATTCGATGCCGCCCGCCACGATCGCCTCGGCGTCCCCCGCCGCGATCCGGTACGCGGCTTCCACGATCGCCTCGAGGCCCGATCCGCAGAGGCGGTTGACTGTGAAAGCCGGAACACTTGCGGGAACTCCGGCTCGCAGCGCCGCGACCCGCGCGATGTTGACCGCGTCGGGCGGCTGCGCGATGTTGCCGAAGATGACCTGATCGAGTTTGGCGGGATCGAACGCGGTTCGCGCGAGCAGCTCGACCGTCACGATGCGCCCCAGGTCCTGGGCCGGGACGTCTTTCAGCTCGGTGTTTGCCTTCGCGTACGGCGTCCGCAGGCCGTCCACGACGACGACATCACGCGACATGCGGCTTTTCCGCGGCCTGATACATCCGTTCGATCAGATTCTGGTATCGGGTCTCCAGAATCCGCCGCTTGACCTTGAGAGTCGGCGTGATCGAGCCGTCCTCCACGGTCAGGTCCGCCGGCAGCAGGGCGAAGGCGCGGATCTGCTCGTGATGGGGCTTGTCCACGTTGTACTCGTCGATCTCCTTCTGGAAGAGGGCGCGGATCTGCGCGTTCGCGTCGATCGTCTCGGGCTGGAAGGAGATGCCTTTCTGAGCCGCCGCTTCCTTCAGTCTCTCGAAGTTGGGAACGATCAGGGCCGCCAGGAACTTGTGCCGGTCTCCCAGCACGATGGGGAGGCTGATGTAGACGGACTTCTTCAGTTCCGTCTCGATCGGCTGCGGCGCGGCCTTCTTGCCTCCCGCCAGCACGATCAGGTCTTTCTTACGGTCCGTGATCGCGAGGAACCCGTCCGCGTCAAGCTGCCCGATGTCGCCGGTGTGAAACCAGCCTTCCGGGTCGATCGCTTCGGCCGTGGCCTCCGGCTTGTTGAAGTAGCCCTTCATGACGTGAGGGCCGCGCGTCAGGATCTCGCCGTCGGGAGCGATCTTGATCTCGACGCCCGGGATTGGCCGGCCCACGGTGCCCAGGCGCCAGGCGTGGGGCCCGTTGACACAGATGACCGGGGAAGTCTCCGTCAGACCGTACCCTTCGTAGATCGTCACGCCCGCGCCCCAGAAGAACTCCGCCAGTTCGCGCGAGAGCGGCGCGGCTCCGGAGACCGCGAACCGGAAATGAGTCCCGAGGGCATGGCGGATCTTCCCGAGCACAAGCTTGTCGGCGAGCCTCGCTTTGAGCACCACCCCCGCCGGGACCGGCGCCACCTTCTGGTCGTAGGAGAGCTTCGCCTTGCCCGCGGCGACCGCCCAATGAAAAAGCTTCCTCTTCACAGCTCCGCCCGACTCGACCTTGTCCATGATCCGCGCGTAAACTTTCTCGTAGACGCGCGGCACGGCCCCGAAGCAGCGGGGATTGACCTCGAGGAAGTTGTCCTTCAGTTTCTCGAACGACTCGGCATAGGCGATCGAGGAGCCGCGGTAGAGATAGGCGTAATCGAGCATCCGCTCGAAGACGTGCGAGAGAGGGAGGAAAGAGAGCGCCGTGGCATCCCCCGTGATCGGCACGACCTGAATAGCCGCGAGCACGTTGGAGACAAGATTGCCATGGGTGAGCATCGCGCCCTTGGGCTCCCCCGTTGTGCCGGAGGTATAGATGATGGTCGCGACGTCCTCCGCCCTGACTCGCCGCGCACGCTGCTCGAAGGCTCCCGGGCTCATGTCGAGCGCCGGCCGCCCCCGATCCACCACCTGTCCGAATGCCAGGAACCCCGGCTCCTGGGGCGGGCTCACGTCGAACGTGACGACGTATTCCAGGGCCGGACACTGCGGGCGGATCGTCAGGACCTTGCCGAGCTGCTCGAGCGACGAAACGAAGATCGCTCGCGCTCCGGAGTCTTTGAGCAACGGGGCGATCTGTTGCGCGGGGAGTGTCGGGTAGATCGGGACGGACCATCCGCCGGCGCAGAGGATGGCATAGTCAGCCATCGCCCACTCCGGCCGGTTCTCCGAGAGGATCGCCGCGCGGTCGCCGGGCTGGATGCCGAGTGCGTTCAAACCCAGGGAGAGCGCCCGGACGGTGTAGCCGAAATCCATCGAGGAGATGGGCTTCCACTGCCCGCCGATCTT
>WNGF01011768.1_pt1 | contig 10802 bp, 9 predicted proteins | sample 5400641 | NCBI WGS metagenome assembly WNGF01 (sample SAMN13153371, study PRJNA577476) | soil metagenome | isolation source: 80 cm soil or saprolite under grassland replicate 2 | place: USA:California | collected 2016-06-15 | reverse complement strand
CACCCCAGCTTCGTCTCCCCGAGAGGAATCCACAAGCAAGCGAAACCGACTGTCGCGGCCTCCGCCGCCTGCTAGCGTCGAGGAGGGGAGAAGGAGCGGTGTTGCAGAACCCTCTGTGGGGAGCCGACTGGCCCCAAGTGCGCGCGCATTGGCCGCTCGACCCCAGCGTCGCGCATCTGAATCACGGGTCATTCGGGGCCGTGCCGTCCCCCGTTCTCGCCGGGCAAGACCGCTGGCGAACCCTCATGGATTCCAATCCGACCGGCTTCTTCTGGCGCGTCCTGCCGGATGCACTCGACAACGCCCGCCTGGCCGCAGCCAGATTCCTCCGGGCCGATCCCGACGGCTTCGTTTTCGCGACCAATGCGACGGCGGCGATCAACACGATTCTCACCTCGCTCGAGCTGACGAGCCGCGACGAAGTGCTGGTGACGGATCATGGGTACGGGGCGATACGCCTGGCCGCCGAGAGAGCCTGCAAGCTGAGCGGAGCGACGCTGGTCGTCCATCCGGTCCCGCTTCCGGTAGAGGGCACGGCCGAGCTCGTCGACGCTGTGATCGCCGGCATCACCGATCGGACGATGATCGCCATCATCGACCACATCGCCTCTCCCACCGGCGTGGTGTTCCCGGTTGATGACCTGGTTCGGGAGCTTCGCGGTCATGAGGTGCTCTCGCTGATCGACGGGGCCCATGCCCCGGGGATGGTCCCCCTGGATCTGTGCGATCTGGATGCCGACTTCTGGACGGGAAACTTCCACAAGTGGTGCTGCGCGCCTCGCGGCGCGGCCGGCCTCTACGTCCGCGCCGAACACCGGGAACGGATCGCGCCGCTGGTCACGTCGTGGGACGCGAAGGAGGGCTTCGTCAGGTCCTTCGGATGGCTGGGGACTGCCGACTACGCGCCGTACTTGACGGTGCCGGCGGCAATAGGCTTCATGGAGGGGCTAGGGTGGGAACGCCTTCGGCGCCACAATCGCGAGCTTGCCGCGTACGGAGCTGCGGTCGTCCGGGAAGCTCTCGATACGCCCGCTCCGACGGAAGCCGATGTGTTCGAAGCCATGAGCCTGGTGGCCCTCCCCGAAGGTACGCCCGACACGATGGATGGAACCAGGGCTCTGTCGGCCCGGATCGCCGAGGAACTGGGAGCGGAGGTCGCGTCGTTCCCTTGGCGTGATCACAGCTACATCCGTCTGTCGGCCCAGGCGTACAACGCTCCGGCCGAGTACGAGGCGCTGGCAGCCGGCCTCCCGAAGTTACTGTCCTGATCGGCCTGAATGGGCTCGCAGGCGATCGAGCTGATCCGCGTGCGCCTCGAGGTGACCCACCAGGAAATCCCGGAAGACGGCCGGCATCTCCATCTCGCCCAGCGTCGCGTGCATCCCTCGTCGCTGCCAGTCCGCCGGCGTCAGTTCCCTGAGCAACCGTCGGAGCTGATCCAGCTGGCCCGCCAGACGGCTCATCAGCCCCGCGGGGGGCCGATGGCGGTCTGCCTCGATGGCTTCGACGCGGCCCCGATCGGTCTTGGTCCGGCCGAAGGGAACGGGGGCCGTGGCTTCGGCCCGCACGATGAGGCTGACCTCACCGCACCAGTAGGGCACGAACTCCGCGAGATGCGCCCACACCTGGCCCCAGTCCCATCGCTCCCCGGTCGAAGGGTCGGGCTCGGTCAGTCCCGGCGCGGGGGGCGAGGCCGAGAGCTCCTCGAGGCGGGCCCGGACTTCGTCCAGGCGGGACGTGAATTCGTCCGCGGGGCCGCGTTCGGCCGTGGTGGCCTGTTCCGTCACGACGCCCTCAGCGGCCTGAGCGGCTTGCCCTCGACCACCTTGTTGGCGATCAGGCCGAGGTGCTCCACTTCCAACTCCACCAGGTCGCCGGGCTTCAGCCACGGGTACCGATCCTCTCCGTACACGAGCGACAGCTCCAGGATGCACCCAGTCCCGCACGTCCCCGAGCCGATCACGTCGCCCGGAGCGACCTCGGTCCCTCGCGAGGCGTAGGCCAGCATCTCGCCAAAGCTCCAGTAGATGTCGGCCAGAGAAGCCCGGCTGTACTCACCGCCGTTCACCCGGGCCAGCATGGTGAGGTCGAACGCCCGGCCCTTCCGGTAGGGCTCGAGTTCGTCAGGGGTGACCATGAAGGGCCCCAAAGTGGTGGCGAAGTCCTTGCCCTTCACCGGTCCCATGGACAGCTTCATCTCCCTGCGCTGGATGTCCCGGGCGCTCCAGTCGTTCATCACGCAGAACCCGGCGATCTGACGCTCCGCCGTGACAGGGTCGAGGTCGGCGCCGCCGCTGCCCACGATCGCCGCCACCTCGAGCTCGAAATCCAAAGCAGAACTCCCAGGGGCCACGGCCACGTCGTCGATGGGCCCGGTCACCGCCGCGGGGTTGCTGAAGTAGAACACCGGCAGCTCGTACCAGTCCGGGTCCATCTCCCGCCCCCGACGCTGACGGGCCGTTCGAACGTGCTGCTCGAAGGCGTAGAAGTCCCGGATCGACGGCGGCCGCGGGACAGGGGCCAGGAGCCTCACGGCGCCCATCGGAAGGATCTCGGCCGGATCGGACACGGCCCGACCGCCGGCCGTAGCCAGGTGCTCCCCGTCGTCCCCGAGCAGATCGAGCAGCCGGACACCTGACGGCAGTGCGTGAATGTTCTCGCCGGCAACCACCCCTGTGCGTTCCTGACCTTGAAAATCACGGAAAGTGGCCCATTTCACGGCCGAAGTGTAGCCTCCTGCCCCTCAGACGATCCCTACAGTTCCACCGGCCAACGTCCGACCAGTTTTCTTATGAGATGGTCGCGCCCCATCCGCGCTGCGCTGGCTTTGCTGGCGGCCCCCGTGCTGATGCTGCACGGCAGCCCGGCGCCGGCATCGGGCTCGGCGGCTCATCGATCCGCTGTCATTACCCCACCCATCGGCGCCGTTGTCTCGGAGGCTTCGGTCGGCCAGGGCAACCGGTTGGCCGCGGTGAGCGTCCTGGAGCGCACGATTCTGCGACAGCTCGAGGCGCAGCCGGTCCAACCTGTCGGAGCCATCCGTCCGCACCCCCCTGCGCCCGCACTGCTGGTCAGGCTGACCCGGAGCCTTCGGGCGACCTCGCACCCTGGGGGCGGAAAGGTGGTCGGGGTCATCCCCGTGGGGTCCAAGTACTACCGGACGCACATCGTGGCTTGGGTCCTCGAACTCAGCGCCAACGGCCGCTACGGGCGGGTGGCGATCCCATACGCCTCGAAGCCCAGAACCGGTTGGATCGCGCTGCGAGGCCTCAAACGTTCGCACACCCCGTATGTCGTCCGAGCCGATCTGTCCACGCACCGGCTCACGGTGAGGAAGCTCGGCCGCCTCATCTTGCGCGTCCCCATGGCCACGGGATCGCCGGTGTCTCCGACTCCCCCGGGCCTCTACTTCGTCACCGATCGAGTGCCCTTCAATCCCAGGGGGGCTCTTGGAGCGTTCGCGTTCGGGATCTCCGGCATCCAGCCCCGCCCCCCGGCCGGCTGGCACGGCGGCAACCAGCTCGCCATCCACGGGACGAACAACCCCGCCTCGATCGGGAGGTCGGTGAGCGCGGGCTGCCTCCGCGTGTCGCGGGCCACTCTGGAACGCCTGAAGCGCATTCTCATCCTCGGGACGCCGGTCATCATCCAGGCCTGACGGGAAGCCCGATAGACTCGGGGGGCTTCCGACCGACAGGAGTATGACCATGTCGAGCACGGCGAGCTTCACCACCTCCATGGGAACGTTCAAGGTTCGCCTCATGCCCGAGCACGCACCCACCACCGTGAGTAACTTCGTGGAACTCGCGTCCGGGCGCCGCCAGTGGCGCGATCCGAAGACCGCGCAGGACACGACCCAGCCGCTCTACGATGGCACCGTCTTTCACAGGGTGATTCGGGACTTCATGATCCAGGGGGGAGACCCGGAGGGGACGGGCCGGGGTGGGCCCGGTTATGACTTCGAGGACGAGTGCCCACCCGATGGCCCCACCTTCGACCGGCCCGGACTGCTTGCTATGGCCAACGCCGGGCCGAACACGAACGGGTCGCAGTTTTTCGTGACCGTCGTTCCGACGCCGTGGCTGAACGGCAAGCACACCATCTTCGGGGAGGTCATCGAAGGCATGGACGTGGTGAAGCTCATCTCCACGGTCGCCACTGCATCGGGTGACCGGCCCAGGGAGGACGTGGTCCTCAAACACGTCGACGTGGGAGGCTGAGCCTCCGGAATCACTCCTCGGTGGGCCGGGAGTGGGGGCGACGCGAGCGCTCCCATTTCCGGGTCCACTCGATATCGGCCAGCAGCCGTGTTCGTTCCTGCTCCAGGATCTCCTGCTCGGCCTCCAACCGCTTTCGCTCCAACCGTACGCGGAGGGCCGCGACTTCTGCGAAAAAGGCCTCCGCCTGATCGATGGCGGCATCGGAGTCGCCAGCCGACGCACGAGCTGTCGCGAGTCGATCGGGGGGAGCCTCCGGTCCCGGCGGCGAGACGACGGCCTGAGCGGGCGGTCCTGCAGGTTGGCCGGCTTCTTCGGGGAGCGGTGCAACGTTGCCCTCGAGCTTTTCGGCCCACACCGAAGGGAGCATCTGCAAGGCACGACGAAGGTCCTCGATGGTCTCTTCTCGTTCGAATGCGATCGTCTCCACTGCGGCCAGGCGTTGACGGAGGAGAGCGTTCTCCGCTCGGAGGCGCTCGATCTCGGCACTCATTCGTCCGGGATCCTGGCCCCCCGGAACCGACTTCTGGGTCACCGGCACGGGGAAGACGGTCACCCTGGAGGACCTCATCGTGCTCTCCAGCGCCGGCGCAAGAACCGGTCAAATCGGTGGCGGAGATGCTTGGGCGGCCGGCCGAAGTCGGGATCGAGCCAGTCGAACGAGGCTTCATCGATCGGGAGCGGCGTGAACAGCTCGCTCTCGCTCGGGGGTTCCGACCGTGGTGCCTGAGGTGGCTGAGCTCTTTCGACCGGGGGAGAGGCCACAGTTTCGCCGGTCAGCGTTGCGCCGGCCAGGGCTTCGTCCGACACGGTCGTAGATGCCTGGGCGGGCGCCGACGCGGGTTTCGCGGCCGGCGGGCCCGGTCGCCGAGCGGCCGAAGGCGCGGCATCCGGCTGCCCTCCGGTCGCTGGCGAGGGCCACCACAGGGCCATGGCATCCTCGAGCAACTCGGCCGACCGTCGGCGAGCGGTCTCCAGCAGCTCGGCCGATCGCTCGAGGGCGCCCTCTGGCGGCTCGGGCTCCTCGCTCGAGACGTCCGGAAGGATCACGATCGGTTCGTTCGAAGCAGCAGGGGAAGCAGGGGAGTCGAAGGGAGAGCTCACTCTGACGGGGGACGGCGTCTCCCCGGCCACCGAAGGCCGACGTGGCGCAGGCGCTTCTCGGACCTCCTCGGAGGCTGGCTGCTCCCGCACCTCCTGCTCGAGCGGTTCCTCCTCGACGTCCAACGTCGGAGGAAGTGGCTCTTCGGCCCGCGGGGGGGCCGCTTCGTCGGCCACCTTGGGCGCTGGGAGCATCCGCAGGATCGTCCGCAGGTCAGTGACGCGCTCCTCCCGTTCCTTGGCGATGATCTCCAGGGCTCGGACCCGTTCCCGCAGGATCGCCACCTCTGTCCGCAGCCGATCGACCTGCGAGGCAGCGGAGAACACGATCCGAGGTTCATCCGGATCAGGCACGACGGGGGGTCGAAGGCCGGCGGTGACCAGGTCGTACACCGGGATCCGCCACGTGCCGTCGGGGTCCCTGAACGCGTGCTCGAAGTCACCAGCCTGATGGCGGCGCCGGATCGTTCGACGCTTGACGCCACAGATCTTGGCGGCCTCAGAGATGGAAAGGGCCAGCGACTGCCGGCTTCCTCTCCAGGGCTGATCCAACGACGACCTCACTTGGGTGGTTGTGGAAGGCATTGTCCATCTTCAAGGTTTCCCATGAGACAGGCAAGCCCAAAACAGGCGACGAACTTGTGAAGCGGAGGAACGGCACGGGAAACTTGGCCGCTCCCACGGGAGGAGACGCGTTCCATGGTAGTCGTACGCGGTCTGGTGTTCGGGGGCGGGGCCCTCGTGGTGATCACCACATTCGGCTCGGCCGTGCGGACGGTCATCCTTCCGCGAGGCATCCCGGCCAAGCTCGGCCGGGTGGTGTTCATCTCGATGCGATCGCTGTTTCGCCTGAGGATCGGCCGCAACGCCAGTTATGAGCGCCGCGACCGCGTCATGGCCGCCTACGCTCCAACCAGCCTGCTCATGCTTCTGGTGGTCTGGATCAGTCTTGTCCTGGTCGGCTACACCGGGATGTTCTGGGGCGTGGGTAGCCGCTCGGTGCGCCAGGCGTTCACGTTGTCCGGCTCGGCCATCCTGACCCTGGGGTTCGAACGGCCCCCGGACATCCCGGCGACCGTCCTCGCCTTCAGCGAGGCGGCCCTGGGCCTGATCCTGTTGGCGATGCTGATCACATATCTGCCCAGCATCTATGGCGCGTTCTCCCGCCGCGAGTCCGCGGTGACCGCCCTGGAGATCCGGGCGGGATCGCCGCCGTCCGGGGTGGAAATGATCGAGCGGTACTGGGTGCTCGAACGCATCGACCAGCTGGACGAGGTGTGGGTGAGGTGGGAAGACTGGTTCGTCGACCTCGAGGAGACACACCTGTCGTTCCCGGCCGTCGTGTTCTTCCGGTCGCCTCAGCCCGATCACTCCTGGGTGACCGCAGCCGGAGCGGTCCTGGACGCCGCGTCGCTCTCCCTGGCCGCGGTCGACATCCCCCGGAACGTCCGGGCTGAGTTCTGCATCAGGGCCGGCTATCTCGCCCTTCGCCGAGTCGCCGTGTTCTTCGGGATCCCATACGACCCCGACCCGAAGCGGGGCGACCCGATTACCATCGGCCGCAACGAGTTCAACCAGGCGTGCGAACGCCTGGCGGCGGCCGGCATCCCGCTGAAGCCGAACCTCGACGAAGCGTGGCTCGACTTTGCCGGATGGCGAGTGAACTACGACACGGTCCTGGTGGCACTGGCCGGGCTCACGATCGCGCCGTATGCGCCGTGGTCCTCAGACCGATCGCTCCGGGACTGGCGCCCGCCGCTACTCCGGAGACGGACGCGCTCCTGAGCCCTCCGGGGGTCAGATCGCCATCGTCCGATAGATCACGTGCCCCGGGTTGTCCGGCCCGCCTGCGTAGTTGATGCCCTCGCCCCAGATCATGACCGCATTGGCGCCCTGGATGTCGATGCCCTGGTAGTCGCCGTACGGGAACAAGAAGCCGTTCGGTTGTGACTCCTTCCGGCTGGGATCGAACTGCGAGACTCGCGTGCTCGGTCCGGTCCAAGACGTCCCTCCTGTGGCAGAGGTGCGGAGCCAGACGTTCCAACCGTTGGTGTGGTCGAGCGGCGATCCCAGCCGGTCATCCATCCACATGGCTGCGATCTGGTTGGCTGCTCCGCCCTCAACCCGAGGGAACAGCGCGTAGCAGGCAGAGTCGGCGCATCCGGACGCGGTCTTGTCGTCGACCCTTCTCACGTAAGACCAGTTGGCCGCCGAGGTGCAATCTTTGCGGGCTCGGCATCGAGAAAGCTGGACGATGGGCGGGCTCCCGGCCTTCGTGTGGTCCTGACCGTCCTGCCACACCAGGTACATGTTGCCGGCGGCGTCGATGGCGACGTCGTCCTGGATGCCGAAATAAGCGAAGCCGCAGTTCGGCGCGTACGGGCATTTGGGACCGGCCGGCGCTGAGGACACCAGCGCGAAGGTCGTGTCCGAGGTTCCGGCCAGAGTCTTCGACACCCGGTAGTTGCCCGCCGTATTGCCGTTGCAGCTGGAAGTCTTGCAGTCCCCCCATGCGAACCATGCATTGTGGGCGCCGTCCAGGACCGCGCCCTCCGGGAAGGCCACGATGTCTTCGCGCAGGACATTGGTCTCCGTCCATGTCTGTCCGCCATCCGAGAGTGGGCCAGGTACTGGTTCTTGGCGTGCGCGTAGGCCGTGTACACATCGTTGCCGTAGGCCACCGTCCACGGGTGATCGCAGTTCGCGCACTCGGGACCGTTCACCTTCGCAGCGGTGAACGTCTGGCCGAAGTCCGTCGACTTGGCCACGGCCACGTCGGTCTGCACGCCCTGGAGGCCGTAGATGAGGAAGCTTACGTACACGGCGCCTGTGGCAGAGTCGACCGTGACCACACAGTCCACCTGCCTGGGGTAGTCGACCCCACCCACGGTATCGGCGACCAGATGAGGAGCTCCCCACGTGTTGCCGCCGTCGCCGGAGACCTGGATGTAGATGCGGTTCCGGTTGCCAGAGGCAGGGTCACAGGGTCGGGTCGCCCGGGAAATGAGCGAGGACGACGTAGACGTGCTGCCCGTCGGGGGCCGCGGCGATCTCCGGCTCCCAGTCGTCACCTCCACAGAAACCCAACCTGGTCGCGTCGCCGGCCGAGCTGATGCTTCCCGCTCTCGGGACACGGAACGAACGCGTGTTGGTGACCGCGGACTTGACCTTGGGCGGAAGCTCGGTCCGGGAGGGTGTCCCAGCCGAGCTCGGCCCAGCCACGGACAGGGCCATTCCGATCGCCAGCACGAAGCCCAGCGAGCCGTTGCGGAGAATCGAGGACGGACGCCAAAGGCTTCGAAGCATGTTCCCCTCCCCTGCTCGAGCCAGGCGTGATGGACGTCATCACACAGCACGTAAACGCCGCCCGGGCTCGGAGGGTCGGGTGGATCCTGGTGGGAAAAGCGCCGGAACGCATCCGTCGCGGTCGAGGCGGCGATCCCAGCCGACCGCGTCCAGGAACATCAAGGCGAGATCGCGTTCTTGCCGAGGTATGGGAGCACGCCTACGACACGATTCTCGGGGGCTACCCTGGATCGCGGATCGTCGGCTGGTATCACACTCATCCCTGGACCGGGCCGGGATTCTCCGATTACGACCGTCTGCTTCACGCCGTCCACTTCTCGGAGGCTCCGATCGCTTCTACGGGCATGGCCACATGTGGAAAGAATCTACCGGGCCAACGCCAAGCGGCTTCGAGATCCAAACCTCCTTCGCGCTGGCCAGACCATCCTGATCCCGCTCCCGTAGGCACCTTCGGCGTTTCTGGGGCACGTGGCCCTGGGACCCGCATAATCTCCAGTCCATGCAACTTCCCGTCGTGAGGCGAACCGTGGCCATCTTCGCGGTCCTGAGGGATCGGGAGCTGCGCGCGCTCTGGTACGCCGACTGGATCTCCGACGTGGGGAACTTCGTCACCTTCATCGCGCTGGCGGTGTACATCAACAAGCTCACCGGCAGCGCCACCGCAGTCGGCTTCGCTCTAGCCCTGAGATCGGTGCCGTGGTTCACCATCGGCCCGGTGGCCGGCGTCCTGGCCGACCGGATGGACCGCCGGGCGGTGATGATCGGAAGTCAGGTGATCCGGGCCGTTCTCGTGGGAGCGCTGCCGTTCACTCATGCAGCGTGGCAGGCGTACGCCCTCTCGTTCGCTTCCTCGATGTTCGGTCCAAGTTGCCCCGAGAGAGCAGCTGGTTCCCGCTCTGTCCGTAGCCGAGACGACCCACCAGGTCCTTCACACAGTGGGCCCGGCCATCGGAGGCCTCGCGGTTTTCCTGCTGGGCGCCCGCAACGCCTTTTTCGTCGATGCAGCGTCGTTCGTGGTTGCCGCAGCCTTCGTCGCGTCGGTCACCTCCCGCGGCAAGCCGACGGCGGGGCGGCGGTCCACGGTTCACGAGCTCCGGGAGGGCATCCGTGAGGTCTTCGTGGCCCCCGCAGTTCGAACCTATGCATTGGTGAACGCCGGCCTCTCCCTCGGGTTCGCCGGGGTGATCGCCTTGCTTGTCGTGTACCTGAGAGAGGTCCTGCACCGGTCGGGAGGGCAGTACGGGATCGTCCTGTCCGTCGCTGGGCTGGGGACCGTGATCGCGAGCTTGGTCATAGCGGCCCGAGACCGTCATCACGCACGGAGCCCCTGGGTAGTGGCATCTGCCCTGGGAGTTGGAGCCTTCGGTCTCGCCTGGTTCAGTCCATCCTTTCTGTGGCTGCTGCCCATCGCATTCGTGTCTGGCTTGGCAGACGCGGGCGCCGGGATCCCGATGAGCGCAACGATCGCGGAAACCCTCCCCGACCATGTCCGAGGCCGGGCCTACAGCGCCACGGAAAGCATGTACGCGTTGACTGCCGCCGTCGGGAGCCTCGGGTTCGCCTGGCTCGGAGATGTCGCACGTTTCGGGCCGGCCAAGGGGATCGCGCTCTCGGGCGGGGCCGGGTGCCTCCTCGCCCTTGCCGTGTTGGGCGCTGGGGGGTTGTCGGCGATCAGGCGTAGCGAGCGAGGACGACTGGCGACCGGCGCAGGCACGCCACGTTCCCTCCCCGAAACGGTGCCGACTGACCCGTTGGACGGCACGATCGAGTAACTATCGTCGCGCGATCCGTGCCAATCCGACCACGCGCAGCCGCCAACAGCCGACGCGGTCGGCGGCCGTAGAATCCCTGGCCGTGACCGGGAAGCGATTCGGCGCACAGAGCATGACCTCTCCTCTCCACGAGGCACTGGTCAAGCGCCCCGGCCCCGCGTTCGGGCGAGCCTACGAGGACGCCCGTCACGGCTACCTGCACCCCGTCGACCTGGCCGCGGCTGAACGAGAGCACGATGCCATCTGCGAGCTCCTCTCTGCCCTCGAGGTGACGGTGCACGAGCTCGGGGAGGAGACAGACAGCCCAGACCTCGTGTACACCTTCGATCCGGCTCTCGTTTCGGATCGAGGGGCCATCTCGCTCCGTTCGGGCAAGCCGACCCGACAGGGCGAGGAGCTGGTCGTG
>WNGF01010645.1_pt1 | contig 10802 bp, 14 predicted proteins | sample 5400641 | NCBI WGS metagenome assembly WNGF01 (sample SAMN13153371, study PRJNA577476) | soil metagenome | isolation source: 80 cm soil or saprolite under grassland replicate 2 | place: USA:California | collected 2016-06-15 | reverse complement strand
CGTCCTCCACATGCGCCACCTCGGAACCGTTGACCCACATCGTCAGATCGGTCGGTTCCCCCGGCGTGCCGGCGACGCACTCGCCCCTGATGTGGTTGGTCGCCGATTCAGATATCGACGTGTTCTGGCCTTCAGCGATGGCCTGACCACCGTTCGACTTCGTAGTCTTGACGATCCCGTAGTAGTCGGTTCCTGCGCGCACCACGAACGCGTAGTACTTGCCGGAGGCCTCGCTGACGCTGCACGCAACTCCCGCCATGCCACCGACGGGCAGCACGTCCGCCTCCACACTGACCCCCCGCACCGGGGAGCCGCTGAGGAACCACTCCCAGTCGTCCACCGGCTGGCTGAGCGAGACTCGGTACACGCCGTCCACGTACTGCGCCACCACCCGATTGGTGCGGTGCTCACCCCAGCCGCTGGCGGGGTCGGAGAAGTCGTCCCGGAGCAGGACCTCCTCACGCGGCGTCGCGCCTGTTCCTTCCGTTCCAAATCAGCCGGCAGGGGGGCAGCACTTCCTCAGGCCGGCCCCACCGGCCGACTCGATACCACACCTTCGGAGCCAGCCTAGATTCCCTGGGCCGCCGTCGCTGCGTTCGCGCAGGCGGTGAACAGGTCGAGGTCGTGGACCTGGACCACGTGGGCCTTCTGACGGTTCGATACCTGAAGGTGGATGGCGCTCGATTCGGGGTCGGTCCCGACGTTTAGCAGCTTCGCGTAGGCCCACTCCACGGCCTTCTGTGCGCCACGGAACACGAACCGCTTGCTGGTCACCAGGATGTCTCCCTCATCGACCTTCGACCAGCTCTCGGCTCCTGGAATGTACTGGCGCTGTGGGGTCGCTCCGCCGAAGCAGGCCCGCGCGCTCTTGGTCCCGGGATTCGCACCGACAGGCCCCGGAGCGTCGCGCCCTGGCTCACGTAGTGTCCGCGCTCCTTCTACCACTCGAAGAGATATGCCCGCATGACCATGTAGACGCTCTCGCCCTTCTGCGCGATGAAGCCGGGCGCCTGAATCGGGGTGAGTGACCCCGCCTGGGCGAGTGCGGTCTGCCGACGCTCGATCTCCAGCTGGCGCTGCCGCTCCTCGGATGCCCGTCGCTCGGCGGCCTTGCGGTCCTCCTCCGCCCGCCAGCTGTTCCAAGCTTGGACCTGTTCGGGCCTGGCCCACGGGCCAGGCTGCTGGCAGTTCGGGCACAGGTAGTAGGCGGGGTCCTTCGGCTCCTTCACCTGCGTCCCGCAGTGCTGACACGGCCGCTTCTCCCGGAGCAGTGGCATCCAGTCCTCACCTCCCATCGCCTCTCTGGCTGGTCACGGATTGGTCACGAACGATGCGCCCTGACTCGTCCTGACGGAGCCTACCCGAGCCGGTGACCTGCGACGATAGGATGGACTAGGACCCGTCAGGGCTAAGCCTTGAGCACGCCGTCACGTTGCCAAGGTGGGGGTCGCGGGTTCGAATCCCGTCGTCCGCTCCAACGGGACCCGCTCTCACCTGCGGCTCTGTCCTTCGCGTTCGCCTGCGGGCCCCGTCCCCATGGATATACGCCCTGTTTTCCGCCCTATGTGGCTCGGCTCCCCGGACCGCCCAGCAGCTCGTCCAACTTCCCCGCCGCTTCTCGCTTGAGCCGATCGACAACCTTCTGATAGCGCCTGAGGATGCGGGTGTCCCGGTGGCCCGTCGTCTTGATGGCGACGGCGCCGGGCGGTCGGGGCCCTCATCCTCCTGTGGGGTAAAGAAACTCGATCGGTGGACGGAGGACGGAAGGGTCCTCCCGAACCCGCCGTCCTTCTTGCTGGCGAGCGCGAGATCCGATCGCCGAAACCAACGCTGAGTGGCGAACGGAACATGGGTGCGCTCGAGATCGATTGGGAGGGTGCAGCCTCTCGGACTCGTTCCACGATTCAGGCAGCCATCGCGGGGCCGTCCCGAGCACTGGCTCCGGGGTGCGGTCCAACCGGAGTGAGGGCTGCCCGGGCCCGAACGTTCACGGTGCTGATGGGCTTTCCGTTCGGACGCGAGGGGGCGCGGTGGGCGGGTTCGTCGGTGCCGGTGATGGCGGGGTCGCCGCTGCTCGGTGCTAACTGCGAACCCGATCCAGGGTCCTTCAGGCTGTCCTCCTCGTCGGACCGAGATGCCCCGGCGAGCAGGCCGTACGCCTGCGCCCGGAGGAACTGTGTCCAGGTCGGGCCGATGCGACGTGGCGCCGGGCCGAGGCCGCTTTGGCGAAGCACCGAGGCGATGGTCGTGGCCGAGACGTCGATACCGAGCTTCAAGAGCTCACCCCTGATCCGGAGGTAGCCCCACCTGGGGTTCTCCCGGCCCAGCCGAAGGATCAGCTCTTTGATTGAGGGATCGAGCGGAGGACGACCGTGCCGGCGGGACGGGCGCCGAGGCCGCATCCCCAAGAGCGCTCGGTGCCACCGGATAAGGGTGTCCGGACCGACCACGAAGCTCTTCCACCGGTCCCGGGACAGGATCTGGCTGGCCGCGGCGAGGAACGCCCGATCGGCGGTAGTGAACCGAGGTCGCCTGCCTCCTCGACCGAGGATCTTCAGCTGGTGGCGGAGCACGGCCGTCTCCAGATCCCGCTCATCGATGCCGCAGCGGACGAGCAGACGGAGCAGACCACAGAGGAGCCGATACCTCACGGACAGGAGCATCGGCCAAGTCTGAACTGCACGTCTCCCGCCCGCGAACGGCGAGGTCAGAGCACCGATCGAGTTTCTTTACCCCACAGGCGGCCGGACGAGGTTCCTGGTCCGCGACCGCGACGCGAAGTTCGTGGGCTCGTTCGACGAGGTGTTCCGCACGGAGGGGGCCAAGGTGATCCGCGCGCCGATCCGGGCGCCAAAGGCCAACGCGCATGCAGAGCGATGGATCGAGACGCTCCGGGCGGAGTGTCTGGACTGGATCCTCGTGCTCGGCCCGCGTCACCTGCATCGGGTCCTCCGCACGTACGTCGCTCACTACAACGAGCAGAGGCCCCACCGGGGCCTAGCTCTCGCGACCCCCGATGGTGGCGAGACGCGAGCCGCGCTCACCCCTCCACCAGACGTGTGGCGTCGAGACGTCCTGGGCGGCCTCATCCACGAGTACCATGCGGTGGACGCATGACGAGTCATAGTTTCCGCGCCCCACACGCTGCCGCGGCCTCGCCCTGGTCCGTGGGGCCCCGAGTCGTCCACGTTCGCGGGCCTGGCGCGGCCCACCTCTCCTATCCCGTCAACCGTTTGACGCGTTTATGGACAGAGGCCGGAAATGTCGTCCTTTACGCGACCGATACGGACGGAAATTCGGCGTTGCAGGGAAACGCTGGTCTGGCATCTCTAGCGCTGCAAGCGGCTAACAATTTCTTCCATGGCTGGACTCTTGTCGGTGTGGTGGTGGACCATCTTCCAAACTCCCCCCTCCCGCCGATAGATGTTGGTCACGCGGTGCTGAAACGAGACGGCCTCCCCAGCCATGGTGCCGTCCCCTGACTCTGTGCCAACCTCGTATGCAAGGTCGCCGACGACACGGATCAGCGACTCCTCTATGGCTACCCGGCCTCCGGAGCACATCGATGCCACCTGCTGCCATGGACCCTCAACCTGCTCCCACCCAACCTCGCGCTCGCCAATTGGATGCATCGTCGTGACGTCCGAGCTATGTGACCAGATGTCCATCATCGGCCGGGCATCGCCATTGAGCACGCTGGTCAACGCCGCGTAGAAACGCTCCGATGCTTGGCGAACATCGTCTTCTGTAGCCATGAGAATCAAACCTCCAGGTTGCGCTGCTCTGTTCCGGAATGGGGTCCTTTACGTTTATAGGCAGGTCGCGCGGCGCGCGTCAAGGTAGCCCGAAGTGATGCAAAGCTGCTCGCCGAGCTGCCGCCGTTCACTGGTTGGTCGAACCGGAGCGGGCACGCCTGATACCTACCCCGCGGCTGGCCCCCCCGGCCGCGCTCAGGAATTGGCCCGTCGGAAGACACGCGGGCCCTTGGGGGCCATCTGCGCAGACGGCTCCTCTCGCGCTAGCCTCCCCCTCAGTGTCAGGCTGGCTGGTGTCCGAGGGGTTGGCTCCTAGACTCCGTGCCCTTCGTGGGCATCATGCGTCTTGCCGCCCCTCGGACGTACAAGACCGGCCGGCGTGGCTTGATAGGAGCGTGGCATCGCCCCCACTGAGGTGTGCCCACCGACCGGTCCCGTTGTCCCCACGAAGAGGAGGGTACAGGGCTCTGTTGCGTTGGCGGAAGTCAGGGCATGGCTGACCCATCCAGCCTTTGACCGAGTCAGATCACGAGGGCCAGCTCGGAGAACGCGTCAGCGAGGCGAGAGGCCGACGGTACGTCGGTGCCGAGGTCGTAGAAGCCGCGGCGCAGGTTCTGGATGAAGGCGTGGCCGGCGACGATGACCCTGGCGGTGCGGTCACGCTTCAGCCCGCGCATCGGTCTGACTCGCGCCTTGAGGCGTCCGTGGTCGGTCTCGAGCCGGTTGTTGCCGTGAAGCTCCGTGCAGTGGAACGCCGCTGGGAGCAGCTCGTCGAGCACCCGGGGGTAGACCCGGTACCGGTCGGTGGTGACCTCGACGGGGGAGATCCGCGTTCGGCCGATCGCCTGGGCGAAGAACCGTCGAGCTGCCTGTCCATCCCGGCGAGGCGAGAGGAACACGTCGATGACCTGGCCGAACTGGTCGATGGCCCGGAACAGGTACCGCCAGGTCCCTCCGACCTTCACGTAAGTCTCGTCCAACCTCCAGCGGTCCCCCACCAGGTGCCGCCGGCTTCTTGCGGCCTCGGCGAACTCCGGGGCGAAGCGCTGGACCCACCGGTACACCGTGACGTGATCGACCTCCACGCCGCGCTCGGCGAGGAGCTCCTCGACGTCTCGGTAGGACAGGCCGAACCGCAGGTACCACCGGACCGCCAGTGTGATGACCTCCGGCGGGAAGCGGTACCCGGCGAAGGCTGAGCTTGGAGCGAGGTGGGGGCGAGGGTGAACGCGTGATCTCATGGGCGCGAGTCTGCCCTCCGACGCGTCTCGGTGACCAATGCAACAGTGCCCCCCATCGCCCTGCCCTCACCCTCCCCATGGCCGTTTCGACCCCGAGACAGGCGTCGAGGATTTCCCGCGCTCCGAGCGTGGTCTTCACCTCCACCACCGCGTTGAGGTAGTCCGGCTGGGGCGGTCCCACCGGAACGGTCTCGTAGACCCGTGAAGCACGAACGACGTGAACCCCCCTCCACCATGCTCAGCCGGTCGATGGCCTCGTGGAGGTTTGCCAGGCGATCGCCCAGGTTGGAACCCAAGCCCAGGAATGCGTGGACCGGTCGAGCGCTCATGACTCGTCGAGCGTGACCTCGGCCGACACGTCGGCCACGCCCATGGAACTGGCCGCCCCAGGCTTGTGCACGACCGCTGTGGCCCGGAGGACGGGGGCGAGTTCGATCAGCTCGGACGCCACGGCCTCGGCCAATGACTCCAGGAGCTGGAAGGAAGTGGTCGCCACCGCTCCTCGAACGGCGTCCACGATCGTCCGGTAATCCACGGTCCCTTGGAGGGAGTCCTCCTCGACCTCGACCCAGACCTCCACGTCGACCAGGAAATCCTGTGGATAGAGCTGTTCGCCCTGGTTCGCGCCGTGTCTGCCCTGGGCCCGGATGCCACCGATCGAGATAACACTAGGCATCGGCACCCTCCCGGTGTGCCCTTGCCTTCGCCTTGGCCTCGGGGATCTTTCGGAAGTCCCAAGAGGTGATGCGCTTGGGAACCAGCCGGAACCAGACGCGGTCCTTCCATCGGTCGTATGGGACCGGGCCGCCTGCCATGTACTTTCGAGACGAAACCCCTTTGACCGTCTCGAGGCGACGATCGTCGTCGGCCCACTCCACTTCCCCCTGCACCAGGACACCGCGGAGCTTCTCGTACACGTCGCCGTCGTCGATCGAGCCCGTGGCCACGGGGTTGCGCTCCAGGTTGCGGATCGTGACGTTTCCGCGGGTGGAGTTCATGAACACGGTCGCGTCCACCCAGACGAACCACAGAGGCACCACGTGGGGGCGGCCCAGGAACGTGGCCGTGGCCAGGCGGATGGTCCGCTGGGAGGCGAGGAAGGACTCGAGCTCGTCGGGACTAAGCGAGAGGTCAAGCTTCGCCACGGCCGTTAGGGGAAGCGGTTCAGGGGTCGCTCCAAGAAGACCTCCACCGGCTCACCCTCCCCATGGTGGTGGTGCTCGCCGAGATACCGGGCGCGCAGGTATTCGTAGATCAGGGGTCCTACGGTGGCGGGGGCGTCCTCGTTCACGAAGTGAGAACAGCCTGGGAGGAGGGCGACGGTCGACCCGGAGATCACCTCGCCGAGGGCTTCGGCCAGAGGCGCAGGCAGGAACGGGTCTGACTCGCCCCAGATGATCAGCGCGGGGATGTCCAGGTCCGCCAGCTCCTTATTCCGGCCGGCCAATCCCGTTCCGGTCAGAGCTCGAGCAGCTCGGAAGAATGCCGTCGGGTCCTGGAGCCACGGTCGAACGTACGCGGACACTGTGTCTTCATCCAGGCGATTTCGATGCGCCACCCCATTGGCGAACGCGTCCCTGACGGCCTCCTCGACGAACGCGGCCGCCTCCTGGCCGTCCGGAACGGATTGGATGCGCTGGACCCACTGCGCAGGCCAGGCCGCGAAGCAGGCCGAGTCCAGCAGCACCAGCGCCTCGACCCGTGCGTCGCCGTTCACGGCGAGCATCTGGGCGATGGCTCCCCCGATGTCGTGGCCCACCACGGCGAGCCTATCGATGCCGAGCGCAGCTAGGACCTCCTTGACGTACCGCGCCTGCGGCTCCGTGAGGTCGGCACCGGTGGGCTTGTCGCTTTCCACGTAGCCGATCAGGTCGGGCGCGATCACCCGCATCCGCTGGGCCAGCAACCAGGCTTCCCGGCGCCACAGGTGGGCAGAGGTGGGGAAACCGTGCATGAGCAGCACCGGGGGCCCCTCCCCGAGGTCGACGTAGGCCATCTCGCCAGCCGAGACTCGCATCCGCTTTCGCTCCATGGGGAGGGTCACGTTCGATTCCCTCCCGCAGCCCTGGTGATGGCGTCGACAATCCGGACCACCCGGACCATCGCTTTGACGTCGTGCACCCGTACGATGTGCGCGCCCCGCCCGGCCATCCACGCTACCGCCCCGGCCGTGCCTTCCATCCGCTCATTCGTATCAGTGCCGAGGACCTTTCCGATGAAGGACTTCCTCGACGGACCCACCACGACCGGACGCCCCACCTGGAGGAAATCGCCAATCTCCTTCATCAGCTCGTAGTTCTGTTCCTCGGTCTTGGCGAAGCCGAGGCCCGGATCGATGGCCAGGCGGTCACGGTCGACCCCCCGGGCTGCCGCAACCTCCACACGCTGCGCCAGATAGTCCCTGACCTCGGCCACGACGTCCGCGTAGTCCGTGAGCTGCTGCATGGTCTTTGGCTCGCCTCGCATGTGCATGAGGACCATGGCCGCACCAGCGTCCCGGACGACATCGAACACCCTCGGGTCTGAGCCGGCCGTCACGTCGTTCACGATGGCCGCGCCCGCGTCCACCGCCGCCAGGGTCACCTCATGCTTGCGTGTGTCGACCGATATCGGCGTTTCCACCTCGGCGGCCAGTCGCTTGATCACCCGAACCACGCGGTCGATCTCCTCGTCCACCGACACCGGGTCCGAACCGGGACGAGTGGACTCCCCTCCAACGTCCAGGAAGTCGGCCCCGTCCTGGACCATCTGTACGCCAGCGGCGACGGCCACTTCGGATTCGAAGAACCGCCCGCCGTCGGAGAAGGAGTCGGGAGTGACGTTGATGATCCCCATCACGTGCGTTCGGGCACCGCAATCGATGACGCGATCCCCCACACGCCACTCGACCTTTCCGTCCACCCGGCCATCGTAGCGGCCAGACCGGCTAGGAGCGCCCGATCGGTTACGGGCGGCCGCGGCGGACCAGCTCGAGGGCCTCGGTCCTGGTCCGGGCGTCGGAGCGGAACCGTCCACGCACGGCGGACGTGACCGTCACCGAGCCCGGTTTCTTCACCCCTCGCATCGTCATGCACAGGTGCTCCGCCTCGATCAGCACGAACACCCCTCGGGGGTCCAGCGCCTTCTCCAGCGCGTCGGCGATCTCGGTGGTGAGCCGCTCCTGGACCTGGAGCTTCTTCGAGAGGAGGTCCACCAGCCGCGCCACCTTGGACAGGCCGGTGATCCGGCCGTCACGGTTGGGGATGTAGGCGACGTAGGCCCTCCCAACGAACGGGATGACGTGATGCTCGCAGACCCCGTACAGGGGAATGTCTCGGACCATGATCATCTCGTCATGGCCCGCCCCGGCGATCACCGTCACAACCTCGGATGCATCGTGGCCGTAACCGGCGAAGATCTCCTCGAACATCTCGGCCACGCGCTGCGGCGTCTCGGCTACGCCCGCACGGTCGGGATCCTCGCCGATCCCCTCGAGGATCAGCCTGACGCCCTCCTCGATCCTCTTCCGGTCCAGTTGTTCGTTCCGGAGCTCGTCGCTCATGGCCTCACCAGTCCGTCAAGGATATCGGGGAGGCTGGAGAGGTCGGGAAGCTCGGCGGCGCGGGGGCGATCGCTGCGTTCGCCCGTCCGGTTGATCCACACCGCGGGGATATCGAGCTCGGCGCACGGGGTGAGGTCGTGGAACGGGCTGGCCGCGACGTGAACATGCCGCGACGGGTCTGCGCCCGAGAGCTCCCGGAAGCGGAGCCAGTGGCCGTGGGCCGGCTTGTAGGACCCGGATTCCCGAGCCGTCACCCACATGTCGGGTTCCACCCCGATCTGTCGAATCGATGCGGCCAGGAGGTCAGGGTCAGTGTTCGAAAGGATAGCCAGTCTCCACCCTCGTTCCCTGACGTCGCCCGAGCCGACGCGCGAGATCGGCGGCGGTCATGAAGGCCTCGGTGGCCCGGGGCCACTCACCGGCCCGAACCGCCGCGTCGCCAAGCGTCACGAGCAAGGCGAGTCGTCGGTCCTCGTCCTCGGATACATCGAGGGCGCGGGCGAAGTGCCCGACGGCGTCCGCGTAGAGCAGCTGCCTGAGGGCGCTCTCGCCGGCCCGGGTGGAGTACTCGAGGGCCTTCGGCCGGTCCTCGGGACGGCCATTCAGGAAATGATGGGCCAGTTCAGCCAGTCGGGACTCGGAGTTCGGGGGCGTCACGGCCTCGATCGCTTCGCCGATCCGGCCATTGAGGTCGGCCCGCTCGGCCGAGCCGAGCTCCTCGGACAGGGTCTCTCGGACCAGGGCGTGGACGAACGCGTAGCGGCCCACCAGGCGCTGCTTCTCCACCACGATTCGGGCGGCGACCGCCTCGTCCAGGAGGGACCGAACGCCTGCTGGCTCCGCCCCGATCAAATGGGCGATGACCCCCGCTTCGAATTCAAGACCGGCCACCGAAGCCGCCGACAAGACCTGCACGGTGGCGCCAGAGAGCTTCGCCAGCCGGGCGCGCACCGCTTCCCGGACGGTGGCGGGGATCTCTTCCCCGGACCCGTCCAGCAGGCGGGCAATCTCCCGGATGTAGAAGGGGTTCCCCCCTGTTCGCCGGTGGGTCGTCTCTGCCACCGTTGGCCCGGGGTCACGGCCGGTTGTGGCCGTGATCAATGCGCCCGTCTCCTCACGGCTGAGCCCCCGGAGGCTCAGCCGGTGGACGCTGTGCGGGAGCCGCACTAAGGGGTGGTCAGTCTCGAGGTCCGCATCGCGGTAGGTCCCAACCGCGAGGACACGGGCATCCCGGAGATCCCGAGCCAGGAAGCCGAGAAAAGCGAGTGAGGATGGATCAGCCCAGTGGAGGTCATCGACTATCATCATCAGCGGCCGGGCATCGCCCGCCTTGCGCAGGAGGGTGGCCAGGCTATCGAACAGGCGGAACCGCTGCTGGTCTGGGTCGAGCTGTGGGGTAAAGAAACTGGATCGTGGGCGGACAGCCGGAGCGGTTGGCTCGGACCCGTCGTCATTCTTCCTGGGCGAGTGCCGCATCTGATCGTCGAAAGACTCACCTGGTAGGCGACGAACGGAACATCGGTGCGCTCAAGATCGCTGGGAGGTTGCTGCCCCTCCGTTCTCGCCCCAAGATTCAGGCAGCCATCGCGGGCCCGTCGCGAGCGCGAGTTCCAACGCGCGATGGAACCGTAGTCACGGATGCACGCGGCCGATCGCCCACCGTGTCGATGAGCTGTCCGTTCGGACGCGCCGGTTCGTCATGGATGGATTCGTCGTGGTCAGTGGTGGCTGGATCGTCGCCGACCGATCCCGGTGCTTCCCGGTGCGGGGCCGATGCGAGATCCTCCAGGCCGTCCTCCTCGTCGGACCGGGGGCTGCGAGAGAGCAGGCCGTACGCCTGTAGCCGCAGGAACTGTGTCCAGGTCGGCCCGACACGACGAGGTGCCGGGCCCAGGCAGCCCATGCGGAGCACCGTGGCGATGGTCGTGGCCGACACATCGATCCCGAGCTTCAGGAGTTCGCCTCTGATCCGCAGGTAGTCCCACCTGGGATTCTCCCTTCCCAGCCGAAGGACCAGCCCCTTGATCGAGAGATCGAGCGGAGGACGACCGGGCCGCCGGGAGCGGCGGCGACGTCGTCTCGACTGGAGCTCGCGGTGCCATCGGGTAAGCGTGTCCGGGCGTACTACGAAGCTCCTCCATCGATCCCGGGACAGCAAACGAGCTGCTGCGGCCAGGAACGCCCGATCGGCGGTGGTGAAGTGGGGTCGCGTTCCTCCCCGACCGAGGATCTTCAGCTGGTGTCGGAGCACGGCCGTCTCGAGAT
>WNGF01009996.1_pt1 | contig 10803 bp, 12 predicted proteins | sample 5400641 | NCBI WGS metagenome assembly WNGF01 (sample SAMN13153371, study PRJNA577476) | soil metagenome | isolation source: 80 cm soil or saprolite under grassland replicate 2 | place: USA:California | collected 2016-06-15 | reverse complement strand
TGGAGTGTCCCCGCTTTCGTGGACATCTGAGCGCTGGGTCGGCGTTGTCCGATCTGGCGGGAAGGATGCGCCACTATGCCAAGGGGATCGAACTTCAAGAGGCCGTACCCGCCGGAGTTTCGGCGTGAGGCGGTGGAGCTTTACCGTCGTGCCGGACGGCCGTTGAGCGAGGTCGCGATCGACCTCGGCGTCGCCGCCGAGTCGCTGCGGAGTTGGGTCAAGCAGGCGGGGATCGACGCCGGCGTGCGCGACGGGCTGACGTCAGCGGAGCGCGAGGAGCTGCGGCGGCTTCGGCGCGAGAACCGCGTTCTGCGCGAGGAGCGGGAGGTGTTGCGAAAAGCCGCGGCCTTCTTCGCGAGGGAGAGCGAGACCCGGTGAGCTGCTTCCGCTTCATCCGGGCGGAGAGGGCCAATCACTCGATCTCGCTCATGTGCAGGGTGCTCGGCGTCTCCCGCTCGGGCTTTCATGCCTGGGAACGCCGGCCGCCGTCGGCGCGGGCGCTCGTCGACGTGCGGCTGACGGAGCGGATCGCGGAGATGCATCGGCGGAGTCGCGACAGCTACGGCGTGCGCCGGATCTACCTCGACCTGCGCGAGGAGGGCGTCCGCGTCGGCCGCAAACGGGTGGCGCGGCTGATGCGGGCTGCCGGTCTCTCCGGCTACGTGAAGCGGCGCAAGGGCATGACCACAATCCAGGTTCCCGGTGTTCGGGTCGCCGAGGACCTGGTGGAGCGCGACTTCAACCCGCGGGCGCCGAACCGGCTCTGGGCCTCCGACATCAAGTACGTCTCGACCTGGGAGGGGACGCTCTACCTCGCCACCGTGATCGACTGTTTCTCGCGCCGCGTCGTCGGCTGGGCGATGCGATCGGACATGCAGGCCGAGCTCGTCGTCGACGCGCTCGAGATGGCGATCAGCCGGCGGCGACCGTCGGGCGAGCTCGTCTGCCACTCCGATCAGGGCTCGCAGTACGTCTCGCTGCTCTTCGGACGACGTCTGCGCGAGGCCGGGATCGCGCAGTCGATGGGATCGAAGGGCGACTGCTACGACAACGCCGTCTGCGAAGCCTTCCACGCCACGCTCGAGAAGGAACTGCTGCGCCGCCGCTCGTTCCGCACCCGGCAGGAGGCGAGGACGGCGATCTTCGACTGGGTCGAAGCTTGGTACAACCGCGAGCGGCGCCACTCCCGCCTCGGTTACCGCTCGCCGGATCGATACGAACGCGACTACGAAAGGAGTGACTGCGCGGCCGCGACAGACGAGGAGATCTTCATTGAAGAACAAGCAAGAGCTGCCTAACGTCTACCTGTCTACGAAACCGGGGGCGGTCCAGAATCCGGCCAGAGCATCCGCCGTGCCTGACGGTAACCTCGCGCCGACGGAACAGTATGAGCACGAGCGGAACGCACGCCGCGATCGCGGCTCTCGCAGTTCTTCTGACGTGCTCGCCGTCGCCGCCTCGGCTGCTGCTGAAGGACGAGCGGCCTCAACGTGGGATACCTGCACCCCGCGCGTCGGCGACGTGAGATTCACGCCGTGGACGGCACGCGGCTGGCCGGGCACCGCTTCGGCAACGGCGCGACGGTCGTGGTTCTACCCCACGTGAGGCGGGCAACCTCTGCTAGTGGGCCCGGTACGCAAGAAGGCGGCCGGGCTCGGCTACCCGGTCTTCGCGTTCGACTTCCGCAATGGCGGTGATTCGCAAGAGCGCCGGTATCCCGGGAATCGCCGCTGCGGAGCGGACGTCGCGGCGGCGGTGAAGGCGGTGCGACGGCTTGGCGCAACGAAAGTCTTCTCGGTCGGCGCCAGCCTCGGTGGCTCAGCGGTGTTGCAGGCGACGGCAAACGTGCGGCCGCCGGTGACCAGCGTCGTCAGCGTCTCCGGTGCCGCCGAGCTCGTCGACGCGATCGCGGCAGTGCGGCGCGTCGAAGTGCCGGCCCCCTATCTCGCGGACGATCACGACACCCCGTTCCAGAACGACGCTCGGCGGCTGTTCGCAGCCACGGCCGCGCGCGACAAGACGCTGAAGTTCATCGCCGGGCGGGCACGGCAGCCAGCTCGTCGCCGCGAGCGCCGAGGACGAGCAACGATCGAGGCCTTTCTTTCCCGCTCGCGAGCCACACCCGCGTCGTCGTGTAGAGCTCGTCGTATTGCCAGGTTCCGAGACGACGACCGACGAGGAAGGAAGCAGGTTGCTCAACAGGAGACTCGTTGAACCGTGAAGCGCCTGTCAACGGCGCACGTCGCCCGCGCCCGGCACGGGCGCTGGTCGCTACGTGGGCGAGCGGAGGCAACCTCCCTCCGCTGCTGGCTGTCGCCGAGCTCCTGTCCGCCTCCGGGTTCGTCGTTCAGCTTCTAACGTCGAGTGCGACACGCACAGCCGCCGCTGAGCGCGCCTTCCCGACTGTGCCCTATCCGACCGCGCCCGACCCGGTCGAGTCCGTGCCGTTCGAGGCCATTGCGGCGGAGCTCTCGCGGCGGGCGGCCGGGTTGGAGGTGGCTCGCGACGTCCTCGACCTCGTTCGCGAAGCGTCGGCGGACGTGCTCGTGGCCGACTGCATGCTCCCCGCCGCGCTGGCCGCGGGCGAGGCGGCGGGCGTGCCGACGACGTCGATCGTGCACTTCCCCTACGCGCTCGCCCGAGCCGTCATGACGCAGCGGGGCGGCGCCTGGACGACCGACCGTGCGAGCCTGGACGACACGCGCCGGGCACTCGGCCTCGGGCCGACGGCAGGCAACGTCGCCGCCTGGGGAATCACCCGAGCTCCTGCTCGTTACGCTCCCGCGCTGGTTCGACCAGCCGGCCGAGCTGCCGCCGCATGTCGTCCACGCCGGTCCGCTCGGCGTCCGTAGGCACGCGGCCGAGCATAGAGCGGTGGGGCGTCGAGCGCTCCTTTCCTTCAGCACGACGGTGATGGCCGGGCAGGAACGGGTCGTGGCGAACGCCTGTGCCGCGCTCGAGCCCGCGGGCGCAGACGGCGTCCTGACGCTTGGGCCGGCCGTGCCTCGCAGCGCGCTCCCTGCCGCCCGCGGCCTCGAGGTCCTCGACTGGGCCGATCACGACGACGTCATCCCGGCGTGCGACGTGGTCGTCACGCACGGAGGGCTGGGCACGACGCTCCGCGCGCTCGCGCACGGTCGCCCGCTGCTCGTCCTTCCGCTCGGGCGCGACCAGCATTTCAACGCCGCCCGGGTGGCGCAGCTCGGCGCCGGGCTGACGCTACCGGCGGACGCGTCGGTCACGGCGATCGCGAGCGCGTTGGAGCGCTTGCTCGCGCGCTCCACGTGCCGCGAGAGCGCCCTGGAGCTCGCTGCCGAGATCGCGCTCGACGAGCCCGATGCGCGCGCCGCCAACGCGCTTCGACGCCTCGTCACCTGACCGCCGATTCGTCCGGATGTGGCGAGCGGCCGCCGCTCGGCCGCCCCACACTGGCCGCGTCTAGTGGCATTACGCCAGGGAGGGAGAGGACATGGACACATCTCGATCGTCCCGTCGCATCGCGGCGCGTCGGAGGCGCCTCGGGCTGGCCGCCGTGCTCTTCGTCGTGCTCGTGGCGGCGCTCGCCGGCGGTGCCTCGGGCGCCTCGCAGCGATCCATGCCGAGCTACAACGTCCAGGAGCTCGGATCATTGGGCGGCCCCTACAGCGCGGGGACGAGCATCAACAACGCCGGCTGGGTCGCTGGCAACTCGCTCGTCGCATCCGGCGATCTCCACGCGGCGCTGTGGCGCTTCGGCTCCGTGACGGATCTCGGCACGTTCGGGGGTCCCGGAACGAACAGCGCCGTCCTGTGGCCGGTGAAGAACGAGCTGGGCGCGATCAGCGGCATCGCCGAGACCGACGACCCGAATCCACTCGGCGAGATCTGGAGCTGCGGCTGGTTCTTCACGCAGTCGCGGCACAACTGCTTCGGCTTCGTGTGGCAGAACGGGCAGAAGCGACCACTCGCCACCCTCGGTGGCTACAACAGCTTCGCGACGGGCACGAACAACCAGCTGCAGACGGTCGGCTGGGCCGAGACGAACGTTCCCGAATCGTCGTGTGTGGCCCCGCAGGTGCTGCAGTTCCTCGCGGTGATCTGGGGGCCCGGAGTGGACGACGTCCAGCCGCTTCCGCCGCTGGGGGACGACAAGGCCAGCGCCGCGACGGCGATCAACGACGAAGGCCAAGTGGTCGGGATCTCGGGGGACTGCGACCGCGCCTTCGGCAGGTTCAGCGCGAAGCACGCGGTCCTCTGGGAGAACGGCGTCCCGGTCGAGATCGGCGACCTGGGCGGAGTGGCGTGGAATACGCCGATGGCGATCAACCGCAAGGGCGACGTCGTCGGGTTCGCTAACCGGTCGGCTGCCGACGGCGGTGCGTTCCGTCCGCGCGCGTTCCTGTCCACGAAGCCGGGGAAAATCATCGACCTCGGCGCACTGGGTGACGACCCGTACAGCGAGGCGCTCGGCATCAACGAGGACCGCCAGGTCGTGGGCGTCTCGTACTCCGAGGGCTTCGCCTGCCGCGCGTTCCTGTGGGAACACGGCGTGATGACGGACCTCAGCGATCTCCGGCCCGGGTACTCCGGTCGGCTCTGCGTGGCGAACGACATCAACGACCTCGGCCGGATCACCGGTGAGGCGATCCAGGAGGGGACGGGCCAGAGCGTCGCCTTCCTCGCCACGCCCCTGACACACGGAGCGAGCGTGAACGGCATGGCCGCACGACCTGCAAGCATCAACCAGGCACCCGAGGGCTCATGGAGCCTGCCGCGAAACGTCATGCTGCGCTCCGGCGTGCGTCCCGAAGGCCTCCGCCGCTGAGCGGACCACGCGGATCTCGCGGAGCGGCCAGGCGTGAGCCTGGCCGCTCCGCGTCCGCCATCAAGCGCTACCACGACCGCCGCGCGGCCGAATACGACGCAACGACCTACGAGCGTGCGCCGGAGTCGCCCGACGCTGCTGCCGACCTGGCCGCGCTGACCTCGCTCGTCAGGAGCCTCGCCTACGAGCGCGTGCTCGATGTCGGCTGTGGCACCGGCTGGTTGACGCAATTCCTCGGCGGGTCGATCACGGTCGTCGACCAGAGCAACCGGATGCTTGCGCGCGCCCTCGCTCGCAACCCGGGCGTGAGATCAGTGCGGGCCGACGTGCCGCCCCTTCCGTTCGACCACGGCGCGTTCGACCTCGTCTTCTCGTCGCACCTCTACAGCCACTTCGTCAGCGCCGACGAGCGAGCGTTCTTCCGATCCGAATGCACGCGTGTGGCCCCGGTGCTGGTGCTCGTCGAACAGGCCGCGCAGCCCGGGCGGGAACGCGAGTCGTGGGAGGAGCGGCGCCTCTCCGACGGTACGGCCCACTCCGTCTTCAAGCGCTACCTCTCGGCGGCCGAGCTCGCCACCGAAGTAGGTGGCTCAGTGTTGCTCGAGAACCCGTCGTTCGTCGCCGTCGCAGCCGGCAGACGCGCCGAGATGCAGTCGACAGGATGACCCCGCTGCGGCGTCGCGTACCGAGCCGGAGCATGAGACCCACGGACGCGGTATGACCGCGGGCTGTGGCTTACAGGTCTTTTAGCTCGTAGATCATGCTGTGGACGCCGGTCCCGCCGGCAAGCTCGACGATGTCCGCGGCTGTCTCCTGACCCTCCGGTGACTTGAAGGCGTGCTGAAGCGACGCCATGTCGTCGAAATCGAGCTCGGCCACGAGGTAGTACGGATCGCCGCCTCGAACGGGCGCGGCATTGCGGCTCACGGTGTAGCGGCGAAGCCCGGGGAGTCTCTTCGCCAGCGGTATGTGGACGTCCCGGTAGTGGGAATCGAATCCCTCCGGGTCACGCGGCGTATCCCAGAGCACGAGGAAGCGGGCGCCTGTCGTCGTCATTTCCTCAGCCGGCGAACTCTCGCGCCTCGGCGTCTTCGATGACCTCCTCGCGCGTCGGCGGCGCGCGCAGGATCTCGACCATCGCGTCCAGGCTCGGATCGGCGGTCTCGCGGTAGCGGCGTACCGCCTCCTCGACCTCGTACTCGGTGTGCCGCAGCTCCACGTCGGGCCCGAGCATCGCCCAGTACGCCGTGCCGGAGCGGCCTTCGTAGGGCATGCCCACGCTTCCGGGATTGACCGAGCGGACGCCGGCCACCTCGCGGTCGAACTGGATGTGCGTGTGCGCGCTCACGAGGACTCGCTCCTGTACGCCCTCCATGAGGGCACGGATGCGCGTCTCCGGGGTCGCAAAGGTGACGAGCTCCTCGTCGCTCCGTGGCGATCCGTGACAGAACCGCACTGGGCCCAGTCCGCCGACATGGACGACACTGCCCCCCACGAAGGACGCGAGGACGTCGAGTAGCGCAGGCGAGTGCCGCTCGAGCATCCAGCGCTCGCGAGCAGTTAGCTCGTCCTCGCTGCCCTTCCGGCGTTTGACCGCGGCCTCGGCGAGCGCACGCTCCGCGTTCCCGCGCACGAAGATCGCTGCTTCGCGGAGTGGTTCGACGAGACGCCACGTGTCTTCGGGGAGGGAGCCCCACGTCAGGTCTCCGCCGAAGACGAGCAGGTCGGGCTCCTCCTCGCCAACGTCACGCAGCACGGCCTCGAGCGCGACCGCGTTCCCGTGCACGTCAGAGATGACGCCGACGCGGTCCGCCCTCTGCATTTCCGCAGCGCTCACCGGCGGGAGCCTCGCTTAGCGAGGCGTCGGATGCGCGCCGCATCCGGACACAGGCAGAACGGTCTCGCGGCGGCAGCGCGAGTGCGCTGCCGCCGCACGCGTGCCTGACGGGGGGAAGGGGAAGCGCGCCAGTCACGCGGTTCGCGAGAACTCCATGATCCAGTTCGGCCGGTAGCTCGCACCGTCGTCGAACGAGAACGATTGCTCCCACCGCGCCGCTGAAGGCGTGATGTCCGACCAGTCGAACCGGATCCTGAGGGAAACGCCGTCGATGGCGTCGTCGCACTCGAACCGCCCGCGGCCCTCGCGGAAGCGACCGACGACGGGCGTGTCGAGCCGGCCGCTGCCGCTCGTGGAGGCCCACCAGATGCGCCAGAGGAGCGATTCCGCATCGAAGAGGCGAAGCGCGAACCCCCGGAACCCGGGGCGGCCGGGGAAATCGGGCGCCGAGTACTCGTCGAAGTTGCCGAGCCCTCCCAGGATCGGCTGCGACTCCGCCGTCGACTCGAACTCGAGCCAACGCGTCGACCGCTCGTCGAGCGGATGCTCGAGCTTGCGGTTGGCGATGCGCCAGCTCCCGACGAGGAAGTCGAAATCGTGCCTACCGTCGAGCTCGGCTGCGGGCGCAGCCGTGCCTGTCATTTCGGGCTGGCCTTCACCGCGCCGCCCTCCACCTCGAGCCGCGGGATCCATTCGAGCCAGCGCGGCAGGTACCAGTTGCGCTCGCCGAGCAACGCCATCGCGCTCGGCAGCAGCACGGAGCGGACGATCGTCGCGTCGAGCAACAGCGCGACGGCGACGCCGAAGCCCATCTGCTGGAACATGACCAGGTCGCCGCGCGCGAAGCCCGAGAAGACCATGATGATGATCAGGGCCGCACCGGTGATGATCCGCGCCGTCGACGCGACACCCCACCTCACGGCACCTCGCGTGTCGCCGCTTGCGTCGTAGCGCTCGCGGACGCGGCTCAGCAGGAACACCTGGTAGTCGAGCGAGAGGCCGAACAGGACCGAGAACAGGAACAGCGGCACCCAGGCCTCGATCGTCTCCACGTGCTCGAACCCGAGCAGGCCGGTGCCGACGCCGTGCTGGAAGACCAGCACGAGCAGGCCGTAGGCGGCGCCGACCGAGAGCAGGTTGAGCGCGACCGCAGTCAGCGCCACCACGATCGATCGGAACGCGACGGTCAGGAGCACGAACGTGAGTCCGAGCACGAACGCGATGACCAGCGGCGCCGGGTCCGTGACCGAGTCGACGTAGTCGATGTTCTCGGAGGTCGTTCCGCCGACCAGCGGATCGGCCGGCGTCCCCGCGAACGCGTCCGGCGCCAGGTGCTCCCGCAAGTCGCGCACAGCGGCCATCCCCTCATCCCCGGTGGGATCGCCGCGCACCGGCACCACGAGGTCTGCGATCCCACCGCTGCCGCGGCGAACCTGCGCCGCGCCAAACCGCGGATCCCCGGCCAGCCGCACACGAAGCTGCGCAAGGTCCCGCGTCACCTCGGCAGACGAGGCGCCCGCGACGAGGACGTGCACGGGATCGGCCGTTTCGTCCGGGAAGCTCCGCTGGAGCGCGAGGAAGCCGCGCTTGGAGGCGAGATCGTCTGGCAAGGTCGCGACGCCCTGCGCGCCGATGTTCATCCCGAGGACCGGAGCGGCGACAAGAAGCAGGAACCCGACCGCGAGCGCCAGGCTGAGCGCCGGACGGCGTAGGACGCGGTCGACCACGGCGCCCCAGAAGCGACCCTCGGGGTTCGTGCGCTCGTAGGACTTCCGGCCGACGAGCGGCAGCCGGAGCGCGTCGACCCGGTCACGTAGGAGACCGAGAAGCGCAGGAAGGAGCGTCAACGCGGCCGCGACCGACGTGATCCCGACGAGGATCGCACCGGCCGCGAGGCTGCGCATGATCGTGTTCGGCACGAGCAGCATCCCGAACATCGCGACGACGAACGCCGAGCCACTGAGCAGCACCGCGCGGCTCGCCGTGGCGCCCGCCGCAGAGATGGCGGCGTGGGGATCGCGCCCGCAGCCCCGCTCCTCGCGATACCGCGAGATGACGAACAGCGAGTAGTCGATGCCGAGAGCGAGCCCCATGCCGGTGAGCATGTTCACGGTGAAGACCGAGAGCTCGAACGCCTGCGAGACCAGCGCGACCAGCCCCATCGCGGCCACGATCGCGAAGATCGCCATCACGAGCGGAATCACTCCCGCGACGACGGCGCCGAACACGAGGAGCAACACGATCAGCGCGGCCGGGAGCCCGAACTGGAGCTCCCCGTGTTGCAGATCGCGTTCCGACAGCTCGTTGAAATCGTGGTTCCGGGTCCTCTCGCCCGTGACGGCGACCGAGAACGCCTCGGCGGCGTCGGCCCGCTCGACCTCGCCGATGACTCCGTCGGCGAGGTCGTCGTCTGGCACGAAGAGCAGAACCGGCGACGCGTGGCGGTCGCTCGAGACGAGCCGGCTCGAGCGTGTGTCGTAGGACGAGCGCGCGCTGATGCGTTGGTCATCCGCTTTGATCGCGGCTTCGAGCCGCAGGACGAATTGCCGGAAACGCGGATCGGCCACCGTCGCGTCCTCCGAGCGGACAACGACGACGTCGGTGACGGCCGGCTCCGAGCTCCGCTCGAACGCTCGTGCGTAGCGGTCATCGGCGCGCCCAGACTGCGGGTCGTTCGTCGGCTCGCCCTCGGTCGAGAACCCGGTCAACACGAACGCGATCGCGACAACGGACGCCAGCAGGACGAGCAGCCACGCGGCCAGGGTCACCCAGGCGTGGCCCGCACACGCCCGCGCGAGCCGCTCCGTCATTGCCGGCTGACGCCCGAGCGCGGACGGGGAGCTGCGCATCCGCTAGCGGCTCGCAACCGCGAGCCTCGCGCCGAGCGCGACGAACGCGCCGGCAAAGGCACGCCGCATCCACTGGAGCACGCGCGACCGCGAGAGCACGTAGCGCCGCGCGGACGCCGCACAGAGCCCGTAGGCCACGAAGATCACGAACGTGACGAGCATGAAGACGACGCTGAGCGCGAGCATGTGCGCCAGCCGATGCTCGTCGTCCGGCCCGACGAACTGGGGCAAGAACGCGAAGAAGAAGATGGAGAGCTTGGGGTTGAGAACGTTGACGAGGATCGCCGACGTGATCACCTGGCGAGGCGTGCGCGCGCCGGCACCTGGCTCGTCCTCGACGCGTAGCGCGCCCGTTTCCCTCAGCGTGTTCCACGCCATGAAGGGGAGGTAGATCATGTCATTCTCCCTGGGCGAACGAAGGTGCTTCTCACGTACGTCTCGTCATTGGCAGGCTGGGGCACGGTCGCAACGGGCAGTGCCCAGATACTTCCGCCCGGCGCCCGCGCCCACAAGACAGATTCGGCCGCCGACGAGACCGGTCGGCCCGGTGGCGTGTCCGAATGCGACCGATCCTTCGACTCGGGGACCGCTATATCTCGCTCTGTGAAGCCCTTCGCGGCGGTCGTGACCACCGGGATCTACTGCCGGCCCGGGTGTGGCGCGCGCCCCAACCAGCAGAACGTCGTGCGGTTCGGGCTCGCCGCCGCCGCCGAGGCGGCGGGCTTCCGAGCATGCCTGCGTTGCCGGCCCTACCGAGTGGCCGACCTCGTCCTCTGGAGCGGGCCGGAGCTCGTCTGCCGCGGGGTTCAGATGATCCTCGACGGCGCTCTCGACAACGGCACGGAGGGAACGCTTGCCGCCCGCCTCGGCGTCTCCCCACGGCATCTCCGCCGACTCTTCACGAGCCATCTCGGCGTCACGCCCGACGGCCTCGCGCGATCGGCCCGCGCGCACTTCGCGCGGCGACTTCTCGACGACACCGACCTCACCATCATCGAAGTCGCGTTCGCGGCCGGCTATGGCAGCGTCCGCCAGTTCAACCGAGCCTTCGCGGACATCTTCCGTGCGTCGCCCCGCGAGTCGCGCGCGAGGCGGCGCGCGCGAGACCGGCTCGTCGCCGACGGCGGGCTCGCGTTGCGGTTGCCGTTCGAAGGGCCTCTCGACTGCAACGCGCTTCTCTCCTACCTCGGAGCCCGCGCGATTCCTGGCGTCGAAGCGGTCGCGAACGGCACCTACCGGCGCACGATCGTGATCGAAGGAAGCACCGGTGTCCTGGAGCTGCGCATGGGCGACCGCGAGCACCTCGTGCTGGT